>Ga0098069_100045_pt1 | contig 74437 bp, 68 predicted proteins | sample 27_taG_FD_92584 | JGI IMG/M metagenome (GOLD analysis project Ga0098069, IMG submission 92584) | Marine viral communities from Cariaco Basin, Caribbean Sea - 27_WHOI_OMZ | ecosystem: Environmental > Aquatic > Marine > Oceanic | place: Caribbean Sea: Cariaco Basin | collected 2014-11-09
AACTAAACAAGCATTATCTATAGCCGAAGAATTAGGCCTGGATTTGGTAGAAATATCTCCAGATGCTAAACCACCAGTGGTAAAAGCAATGGATTACAAAAAGTTTCTTTACGAACAAAAGAAGCGCGAGAAGGCTATGAAAGCCAAAGCGAGTAAAGTTGTGGTAAAAGAAATACGTTTTGGCCCTAATACAGATGATCACGATTACGAATTTAAAAAACGTAACGCAGAGAAATTTTTAAAAGACGGAGCTAAATTAAAAGCTTTTGTATTTTTTAAAGGACGTTCTATCGTTTTTAAAGATAAAGGTGAAATTCTACTGCTTAGATTAGCGCAAGATCTTGAAGAACTTGGAAAAGTAGAACAAATGCCAAAGCTGGAAGGAAAACGTATGACTATGTTTTTATCTCCCAGAAAAGCAAAATAGTATAATAAGAGAGTTATAATATAAAAAAGAGGATAACATGCCTAAAATGAAGACAAAATCTAGTGCTAAAAAGCGTTTTAAGCTTACCGGTACTGGGAAAATAAAAAGAAAGCACGCGTTTAAAAGCCACATCTTAACAAAGAAGTCTAAAAAACGTAAGCTAGCCTTAACGCACAGTACATTAGTACACGATGCAGATAAGGACAATGTTAAACTTATGTTGCGTTTAAAGTAACAATAAGCTCTTAACGGTTTAATTAATTTAAAAACCCTGGAGTTGGGCAACACTTCGACTGCGCTTAGTGTGATAGTTTGAAGTTTAAGTTAAAAGTGTCGATTATCGACCGCCTGCTACAAAACACATAAAAATATGCCAAGATCAGTAAATTCAGTTGCAAAAAGAGCCAGAAGAAAAAAGGTTCTTAAGCAAGCAAAAGGTTACTTCGGACGTCGTAAAAACGTTTGGACAGTAGCAAAAAATGCGGTTGAGAAAGCTATGCTTTACTCATACAGAGACCGTAAAGTAAAGAAGCGTAATTTCCGTTCACTATGGATTATGCGTATTAACGCTGCAGCCCGTGAACACGGTATGTCTTATTCTCAATTTATGGGAGCTGCTAAAGCCGGTGGAATAGGTTTAAACCGTAAGGTACTTGCCGATTTGGCAATGAACCATCCAGAAGCTTTTAAAGCGATTGTAGATAAAGTAAAGTAATTACAAATTAGTTATATACTCTCTTATTTAAAAATCCGGTTCTTTATTGAATCGGATTTTTTTGTTTTTATTTTTAAATAAGTAATGAGTTTACAAACGACTGATTTAATTTGTGTCCTAAATAAATGACACACTTTTTTTACCACTAATACACAAAAATTCTTATAGAACTTATTAGTGAATTCGCGGCTTCTTTGTTCCCCGAAACCGTAATAAACTTAAATACCGTAAAGGCTTAAAACCAATTTTCGCGAACCTCCATTATTTCTATGTTCCGCCAAATAAATTCCCTGCCAGGTTCCCATATTTAATTTCCCGTTGGTTACAGGAATCTGAAGAGAACTTCCCAGTAAGGAAGCCTTAATATGTGCCGGCATATCATCTGGACCTTCTAAAGTGTGTTTATAATACGGCATATTTTCCGGCACCATTTCATTAAAATGACTTTCGAAATCCTCACGCACCGTAGGATCGGCGTTTTCATTAATGGTTATTCCTGCTGAAGTATGTTTTATAAACACATTTAATATTCCTGAATTAATTTCTTTTAATTCCTGCAGTTGACTTTCCACTTCTTCGGTTATCAATTGAAACCCTCTAGATCTCGCTTTTAATTTTATTTCCTTCTGAAAAAAATTCATAGTTACTTCTTATTATTTTCTTTTAGATAAATTCTTGTTGCAGTTAAAATTCCGACTGAAATTAATAATATTCCATATACTGAAGAAGGCAATGTAATTACATTAGTCAGATCTAAAATGAGAAATACCACCAAAATCAAGTTGATGACACTTAAGATTTTCAACAAAAGAATTAGTTTCATTTTAAGTTTTTTGCGGTTTTTTCTTCGCTGCCGGAAAAAGCACGTTATTCAAAATTAGTCTATAGCCCGGTGAAGTTGGGTGTAAATCAAGTTCGGTCTTTGGATCCCCTACCCTATGCTGATAATCTTCAGGATCGTGGCCTCCGTAAAAAGTAAAAAATCCTTTTCCTTTTATTCCGTGAATGTATCTTGCTTCACCATTTAATTTACTTTCTCCCATCACCAAAACATTGGCTTTAATATTATCGGGATTATAGGCCGTTGTTTGCCCCATAAATCCTTTAACCAATCGCGTATGATTTTGAGTTAACATAGTAGGCACCACATCCCATTTTGCTGAAAAATCCATCAGCGTAAAATAATCAGTTTCCTTCGGAATATTCCTTTTAGCCGTCATATCTATAGAGGAAAACTCGTAAACCATCGGGCTTCGTTCCAGAGTAAAATCGGTAAAGGCAAAAGTATTATCGAAATCCAGTTTAGATTGATAACCGGGTTCACTGGGATCGCCGTCAAACATAGTTTCGGCAATATCCACTCCTTTAGCAGCCAGGGCAATATCAAAACTATCGGTAGCGCTACACATCGCAAACATAAAGCCGCCGCCAACAACATAATCTCTAATTTTTAAAGCAACATCCCGTTTTTCTTCAGAAACCTTATTATAGCCCAATTTCTTTGCTAAGGCTTCAGCTTCTTCTTTTTCCTGAATATACCAGGGTGTAGTTCTAAATGTTCTATAAAATTTCCCGTATTGACCGGTAAAATCTTCGTGATGTAGGTGTAACCAATCATATAAAATGAGCGCATCATTTAGTACGGCTTCATCATAAATGGTTTCATAAGGAATTTCAGCATAAGTAAGTGCCATTGTCACTGCATCGTCCCAGGGTTTATTTCCCTGCGGAGAATACACCGCAATTTTTGGAGCCTTTTCTAATACTACAGTTTCCATATTCTGAGAAGGACTACTTATTTCTTCTAAAATGGACTGGGTTTTATCATCGCTTATTAATTCAAACGAAACCCCACGTATCTGGCATTCTTTACGCAATTCTTCGGTATCTGAAATTAAAAAGGAACCACCGCGGTAATTCAGCAACCATCTCACTTCTAATTCTTCTTCTAAAGCAAAATAGGTTATTCCATAAGCTTTTAAATGATTCTTTTGGGAGTCTCCATCCATAGGAATTAGCAACTGGGATGCTGAAACCCTGAAAGAAGTTAAAGCCATTAAAACAAAAAAGACCAGAAAAACGGTAAATTTCCCGCTTTTTTGGTCTTTTAAATCAATATTATTAAACTTAGTCTTATTTATTTTGTCCGAATTTTTAAAATGGAACTTCGTCATCATCGTCATTATTAAACCCACTATTCATTGAGCTGCCAAAAGCTTCATTCGCACTTGGGTTAGGCAGGTTTGGCGAGCCAAACTCATTCTCTTCATTCTCACCGGTATTCATTTTAGAATGATACTCAAAAGGCGAATCGAACTCTTCTAAGTTATCAAATTTACCAAGATGACCAATAAATTTAAGACGTATATTTTCCAGTCCACCGTTTCTGTGCTTGGCTACAATAAATTCACCCTGTCCATCGGTTGGTGTTCTTTCTTCATCATCCCATTCTTCAATTTTATAGTATTCTGGACGATAAATAAAAGATACGATATCGGCATCCTGCTCAATCGCTCCAGATTCCCTAAGGTCAGAAAGCAATGGTCGCTTACTGCCACCCCTGGTTTCTACCGCACGCGATAGCTGAGAAAGTGCAATTACCGGGACATTGAGTTCTTTAGCCAAAGCTTTAAGGTTACGGGAGATCGTTGATATTTCCTGCTCCCTGTTTCCGCCACCTTTTTGGCTTCCACCAGCCGTCATTAACTGCAAATAATCAATTACAATAAGCTTGATCCCGTGTTGGGAAGCCAACCTTCTGGCTTTTGCTCTAAGGTCAAAAATAGAAAGCGATGGCGTATCATCTATGAATAAAGGAGCATTTTCAAGATCTTTTACCTTTACATTAAGTTGCTCCCATTCGTGCTTTTCAAGATTTCCGGTTCTTAATTTTTCTGAAGAAAGACCGGTTTCCGAAGAAATTAATCGGGTAATTAGCTGCACGGCTGACATCTCTAAAGAGAAAAATGCAACCGGCATATTTTGTCCAACCGCAATATTCCTGGCCATAGATAAAGTTAAAGCCGTTTTACCCATACCTGGACGCGCTGCAACAATAATAAGGTCACTGGGCTGCCAACCGGAAGTTAACTGGTCTAACTTATCAAATCCTGACGGAACACCACTTAAACCTTCTTTATTCGAGATTTCTTCAATTCTATTCTTTGCCTGGATTACCAAACTCTGGGCAGTCTCGGTAGATTTTTGAATATTCCCCTGGGTTACTTCATATAATTTGGCTTCAGCGCTATCTAAAAGGTCAAAAACATCGGTAGATTCATCGTAAGCTTCCTCAATAATTTCGTTTGAAATTTTAATAAGGCTACGCTGAATATATTTTTGAAGAATTATTCGCGCGTGAAACTCAATATGGGCAGAAGATGATACTTTTTGGGTTAATTGAATGAGGTAATAATCGCCGCCGGTTTTTTCAAAATTACCATCTTTCTTTAATTGGTTAGAAACGGTTAATAAGTCAATCGCCTCAGTATTTTCGAAGAGCTTGTGTATTGCTTCAAAAATTAATTTATGGGAGTTTTTATAGAAAGCATCGGGGCTTAGGATATCAATTATTTCATCTACCCCTTTTTTATCTATCATCATCGCCCCTAACACAACTTCTTCTAAATCAACAGCTTGTGGCGGAAGCTTACCTTTTTCAAGGCTAATAACATTACTTTTTTTTGCCGAAAATTGCTGCGGGGCGGTCATTTTATCCATATTACGAAAGTATAAAATTTGTTAAGAGCATCTTAATATTAGAATGGTTAGTTAATTAACCGGTAATCAACAATTCACGTGTTGAAAACTTAATAATAGTGTTGATAAGTGCAAAAAAAACCGAAACCAGGGTTTCGGAAATTTAATAGGTTATGATATGTAAGGTCTTAGCCTTTAAAAACACCCATATCCAAATACTTATCCATCCTCTTATTAACTAAATCTGTTGGTGATAAGTTTTTAAATTCATCGTATGCCTCTAAAATTGCATTTTTAACCGTATCAAAGGTCTCTTCTCTATTACTGTGAGCGCCTCCAACTGGTTCTTTTACAATCTCATCTATAAGCTTCTGTTTTTTCATATCCTTAGCGGTGAGTTTTAAAGCATCTGCCGCTTGTTCTTTATACTCCCAGCTTCGCCAAAGAATAGAAGAACAGGATTCAGGAGAAATCACCGAATACCATGTGTTTTCAAGCATCATCACTTTATCTCCAACGCCAATTCCCAAAGCACCACCACTGGCGCCTTCTCCAATAATAACTACAATTACCGGTACTTTTAGCCTGGTCATTTCAAGAATATTTCGGGCAATAGCTTCTCCCTGGCCGCGCTCTTCAGCTTCCAGACCTGGATATGCTCCCGGAGTATCCACAAATGTCACTACAGGAAGACCAAACTTCTCTGCAGATTTCATTAAACGTAAAGCTTTGCGGTAACCCTCAGGATTTGCCATCCCAAAATTTCTATACTGCCTGGTTTTAGTGTTATAGCCTTTTTGCTGACCAATAAACATAAAACTTTGGTCTTCAATTTTCCCAAGACCACCTATCATCGCTTTATCATCTTTTACATTTCTATCACCGTGAAGCTCTAAAAACGTATCACCGCAAATAGCATTAATGTAATCTAAAGTATAGGGACGGTTAGGATGCCTTGAAAGTTGAACCCTCTGCCAAGCCGTTAAGTTCTTATATATATCCTTTCGGGTAGCCTTTAATTTCTTCTCAATTTGCCTGCAGGTAGCCGTAACATCAACATCACTCTCTTCACCTATGTTACAGGCCTTTTCGTACTGCTCTTCCAACTCTTTAATGGGTAATTCAAAATCTAAATATTCCATAAGTTGTTATGGTTTGTTTTTTATTAGCCTACAAATATAACAAACTTTAAAAGGAAGAATTATACTGAAAGAGCATTAAATTTTCAGAAATTTATTCAACTACCTCTTAGCCCTGTAAAGTAGAAAAATAGCCAGGACACCAAAGCTGATGTTTGGAAACCAAACCGCAATTAAGGGAGAGAAGGTAGATTGCTCTGCCATGGTGCCGAAAACTTTATCGAAAAATATAAATATAAAAGCAAGGGTAATCCCAACAGCAAGGTTTACACCCATTCCCCCACGCCGTTTCATAGAAGATACAGCCACGGCAATAATGGTTAAAATAAATGCTGAAACCGGGATGCTCCATCTTTTATAAGCTACCACCAGGTATCTATTTATATTTCCTGAACCTCTGCGACGCTCTTGTTCTATAAATTCGTTTAATTCGGTATAATTTAAGGTTTCAGCGATATAGGTTTCCGGGGTGAGTTCATCAAATTCAAAAGGCAGTATTGTATCCAGCTTATTTTGATGAAAAATAGAATCCCCGTCAACTCCAACAATGCGCCTATCTACATTGGTCAAAGAATAAGTGGTATCCTCCTCGTTAAACTTTAAACTGGTAGCGCTAATTTTAAATTTGAGCTCGTTACCTTCAAAATGCTCCAGGGTAAAATTTCTTGCAGATTTCCCTATAGGTTGAAAATGGCTCGCATAAATAAACTCACTATCGTTTATTTGCCGGTACACATCCCTGGTTTCCTGGGTTTGCTCGTTCTTCTTAAGATATTCGTACTTAAACTCATTAAAACCTTTACTGGCTTTTGGCGCCAGGAACATTCCAAGGAATAAAGCCAAAACGCAAACAATACTGGCACCAATAAGATAGGGCCTTAGAAATCTCCAAAAAGAAACACCACTACTTAAAAAGGCTATAATTTCGGTATTATTAGCAAGTTTCGAGGTAAACCAAATTACCGATAAAAACAGGAAAAGCGGGAATAATAAATTGGCAAAATAGATCGTGAAATCTACATAATATAAAGCTACTTCTATAAAAGGCACTTCATTATCCAGTATTTTACCAATTTTTTCGGCAAGATTTACCGTGATACCAATTGGTATAAATAGTAAAAGCATCAGGAAAAATGTTCCTAAATAGCGTTTTAATATGTACCAATCTAATATTTTCAAGTTTTACAGTCTTTTGTCCATTTGTTTTACCATCATATTCTTCCAGGTGGTAAAATCTCCGGCTAAGATATGTTTTCTGGCTTCACGCACCAACCACATATAAAACCCGAGGTTATGAATTGTAGCAATTTGCTTGCCGAGAAGTTCATTCACACTAAATAAATGCCTAACATAAGCTTTGCTGTATTCAGTATCTACAAAAGTGATTCCCATTTCATCTATTGGAGAGAAATCGTCTTCCCATTTTTTATTTTTGATATTGATGGTACCGTGGGCCGTAAAAAGCATTCCGTTACGGGCATTTCTGGTTGGCATCACACAATCAAACATATCTACTCCCAACGCAATATTTTCCAGGATATTAATAGGAGTTCCCACGCCCATTAAATATCGCGGTTTATCCTCCGGAAGAATTTCAGTAACAACCTCTGTCATCGCGTACATTTCTTCAGCAGGTTCTCCAACTGAAAGTCCGCCAATTGCATTACCCTCTGCTCCAACTGAAGCAATAAATTCGGCAGATTGTTTTCTTAAATCTTTATATGTACTCCCCTGGACAATTGGAAAAAGCGTTTGATCAAATCCATAGAATGGGTCTACTTTCTCAAGATGATTTACACATCTATCCAGCCATCTATGCGTCATATGCATAGAACGTTTGGCATATTTATAATCACAAGGATAAGGGGTGCATTCATCGAAAGCCATAATAATATCGGCACCAATAGCACGCTGAATTTCCATTACGTTCTCTGGAGTGAAAGTATGGTAAGAGCCGTCTATATGAGATTTGAATTTTACACCTTCCTCCTTAATTTTTCTTCTGGCAGAAAGAGAATATACCTGGTACCCGCCACTATCGGTTAAAATATTTCTATCCCAGTTCATAAACTTATGTAAACCGCCGGCTTTTTTAAGAATTTCGGTTTGGGGACGTAAATAAAGGTGGTAGGTATTTCCTAATATAATATCGGGATTAATTTCTTCTTTAAGTTCCCGCTGGTGCACTCCTTTTACAGAAGCCACGGTACCAACAGGCATAAAAATAGGAGTTTCAATCTTACCGTGATCGGTTGTAATGGTCCCGGCGCGGGCTTTACTACCGGCATCGGTACTCAACAAATCAAATTTCATAGTGTATTTTAAGTGAGTGCAAAGATACTCAAGTAAACTACCTTTAGGCAACCCACGAAGCATTTTTTTGTTTACGAGGCATCCCGATTTCCAGGGAAGAAAAATTTAAATCTCGATTATAGAGTAAATTTTAAGTAAACTATCTCGGGGCAAGCCCACGAAGCATTTGTTGGAGACAAATTTTTAATTTCGAGCCAAGCCCCGGGGACATTATACCCTTTGGCGGTGCCAATAAAAGAAGTTAAAACAGGAAATTGTTAGTTACTTGATTAGTTTTCTTGATAACTGACTCGCAACCACTTTGACAAAGCTTTATAAAAACCTATTTTTGTGGCTATTATTTTAACAACACAATTTTACTTTAATGTCAAAAATCAAAGAATTAGAAGATTTTGCCACCCAGGTTCGCCGGGATATTTTAAGGCAGGTTCACAAGGTGAATTCGGGACATCCGGGAGGTTCGCTTGGTTGTACAGAATTTTTCACCGCTTTGTACCAGGGCGGGATTATGGAGCACAAGCCCAAGTTTAATATGGATGGAAAAGAAGAAGATATTTTCTTCCTTTCTAACGGCCATATCTCTCCGGTATTTTATAGTGTTTTAGCCCGTAGCGGTTATTTTCCTGTAGATGAATTGAATACTTTTCGCCTTATTAATTCCAGGTTACAAGGTCACCCTACAACACACGAAGGCCTACCGGGAATTCGCGTAGCTTCAGGTTCTCTGGGTCAGGGAATGTCAGTTGCTCTTGGAGCTGCTCAAGCTAAAAAGCTAAATAAGGATAATCATTTGGTATTCGCCCTTCTAGGTGACGGTGAATTGCAAGAAGGCCAAAACTGGGAAGCCATAATGTATGCCGCAGGAAATAAAGTAGATAATCTTATTGCTACAGTAGACTTAAACGGCCAGCAAATAGACGGAAGCACCGAAACCGTTTTACCTATGGGTAATATGAAAGCTAAATTTGAAGCTTTTGGTTGGGATGTTATGGAGATTGAAGATGGTAACGATATGCAACAGGTTATTGATGGTTTAACCGAAGCAAAATCTCACACCGGAAAAGGAAAACCGGTTTGTGTACTTATGACTACTGTGATGGGTAACGGTGTAGATTTTATGATGCATACGCACGCCTGGCACGGAAAAGCGCCTAACGATGAGCAATTGGAAACCGCGCTTGCACAAAATCCTGAAACTTTAGGAGACTATTAAAAGCCCCACCTAGCCTCCCCGAAGGGGAGGAATTTGATATTTTTTAAGGGGAATGGATATAAAACAATATAGATTTCCAGAAAAGTGGAAATGACAATAAAATTTAGAATGAAAACATATACAGATACAGGAAAAAAAGATACCCGTTCCGGTTTTGGTGCGGGACTTACCGAGCTTGGCAGAAACAACCCTAACGTAGTAGCACTTTGTGCCGATCTTGTGGGATCTCTTAAAATGCAGGATTTTATAGATGAAAATCCTGAGCGTTTTTTCCAGACGGGAATTGCCGAAGCCAATATGATGGGAATGGCTGCTGGCCTTACCATAGGCGGAAAAATTCCTTTTGCCGGGACTTTTGCCAATTTTGCTACCGGTAGAGTTTACGACCAGATTCGTCAATCTATCGCATATTCGGGTAAAAACGTAAAGATTTGCGCTTCTCACTCTGGAGTTACCTTAGGAGAAGATGGTGCCACACACCAAATCCTGGAAGACATTGGCCTTATGAAAATGTTACCGGGAATGACGGTAATTAACACTTGCGATTTTAACCAGACCAAAGCAGCAACTTTAGCCATAGCAGAACACGACGGCCCGGTTTACCTTCGTTTTGGAAGACCAAAAGTAGCCAATTTTACTGCTGAAGATCAAAAGTTTGAAATTGGAAAAGCGGTTCATTTATATGAAGGTGAAGATGTAACCATAATTGCTACCGGCCATTTGGTGTGGGAAGCGATACAGGCTGCACAGAAACTTTCAGAAAAAGGAATTAGCGCTGATGTGATCAATATTCATACGATTAAGCCTTTAGACGAAAAAGCCATTATCAAATCGGTTAAGAAAACTGGATGTGTGGTAACTGCCGAAGAACACAATTTCCTTGGCGGACTTGGAGAAAGTGTTGCGCGTACTCTAGCTGAAAATAATCCTGCACCACAAGAATTTGTGGCCACCCAGGATACTTTTGGAGAAAGCGGCACACCAGAACAACTAATGGATAAATACGGACTTAATGCAGAAGCAATTATTAAGGCCACAGAAAAAGTATTAAAGAGAAAATAGAAAATCTTTTTTAAGTATTTTAAGGGGCTATTTTAAAAGTTATTAAAATCGTCATCCTGAATTAATTTCAGGATATAATATGTTTATTTTTAAAACATGTTAGAAGCTGAAACAAGTTCAGCTTGACGAGACAAGACTTTTTAAATAGCCTCTTTTCATTATAAATAGAATAATGGGCACTATTTATGCGTTATCAAAAACTAACAATAAAACAATCTACTATGAAGAAATTAATGTTTATCGCTGTTTTTCTGTTTTCCTCTGCGGGGCTTATGGCACAGGAAGCAGATTTTGGAATTAAAGGTGGTTTCAACTACGGGGCTACCGGAGATCTTAAAATGGAAAATGCTTCTAACGATTTAGGAGATATCATTGAGGGAAAGGAAAAATCGGGTTATCATATAGGGGTTTTCAGTCGTTTTGAGATTGTGGGAATTTTTCTTCAGCCAGAATTAATGTTCACTCGCCTGAATACCGAATATGAAACTTTCAACTATAAAATTGATAAAGTTGACGCGCCTATTTTGTTAGGTGTAAATGTTTTTGGTCCCCTTAACATAAAAGCAGGCCCTTCATTTCAATATATTATAAATAATGAACTTGAGGACACCACGCTTAAAATTGGAGATGTTGAAAAGGATATCACGGTAGGTTACCAGGTTGGTGCAGGCATAAATCTTGGACGCTTAGGTTTTGATGTAAGATATGAAGGTGCGTTTACAGAAAACACTGCTTTTGGAGCTACTGAAACTGCTCAAGAAAACTTTTCTATAGATTCAAGACCATCTCAATGGATTTTGAGTTTGTCTTATGCTTTTTAATTTGAATTGATATTTTATAAAAAAGCGCTGATGTAAATATTTACATCAGCGCTTTTTTATTTTTAAAACTATCTTCAGCTACCTATTGAAAGGTATCAGAATCCAAATAATCTGGAGTCCCATTTCCGTTAGCATCCGGAAATTCTAAACTACCATCTTCATTGATAATTACCTCGTCTTTGGTTGGAGTACCATCACCATCATCGTCTGGATCAGAATAATTTGGCAAACCATCTTCATCTGTATCATAGTCATACAGAGAATCATATCCTTCTCCATCAATTTCCATATACGAAGGTATTCCATCTCCGTCATGATCGGTTTCGTCCATCAAAAAAAACTTAAAACTAATAATCAGTGGGCTATACGCTGGAATCGAAGGTTGAGAACCAGAAAAATAGGCTAATCCCGATGGTATTATTACAGCTCCAATACCATAATCATTGCTCCATTGAATAGTCCCGTCTGAATTCACTTGATAACTAGTTGCTGTCCTAAAATCAGTTATAGCCTCTTTAAAACCTCTTTCTAGATCACCACCTATTAGCGATAATTGACTATTCTGACTCCGAATAATCAAACCTGCCAAATCTTCCCATTCAGGCACTATGTTATTTTCTGCAACTGTAAGGTCTAGTAATTCTATTTTTCTAGTAGTAAATACAGAATCGGTGAATTTTGGCTGTTGGCCTTCTCCCTCTCTAACTTTAAGCACATACATAATATATTCTACATCGTTATTCACCACCGTTTTCATCTCCAGGTTTTCTTCTTCAGAAAGTGGTGTCTTATCGGCATTTTCACCGGCTATAGTATCTAAACGAACCATATAATCAAAATCATCAGAAGGGTTTTCAAACTCCTCATAATTGTAAAAATGGGTGTCCAGGAAATTATTAATAGAATCATCATCAGCTATAGCCTGTTCTTCAGGGTCCCTTTCTTCAAATTCAGGAGCATTTCCATTATCATCTTCGTCACAGGAAATTAAAGTTAAAGCTGAAATAAAGCTTAGAATAAAAAATTTGTTTAATTGCATTGTCGTTATTTTTGGCGCGCAAGATACAATATTCTTGTATTTTTGTTTAAGGATTAACGCAGTTTTAAAGGAGAGATTTTATGAGAGTTGACAAGTTTTTATGGTGCGTAAGATATTTTAAAACCCGAAGCATTGCAACCAATGCATGCAAGCAAGGAAAAGTAAAAATAGATGGCACCAATGTAAAGCCATCTAAAGAAGTTTTTCCAAACGATAAACTTACCGTACGCAAAAACCAAATAGATTATCAAATTGAAGTTTTAGACCTTCCCCCCAGTCGTGTGGGTGCTAAACTGGTAAATCTTTATCTTGTAGACGTCACCCCAAAAGAGGCCTTTGAAAAACTGGAACTTTTAAAATATTCTAAAGATTATTATCGCAAAAAAGGCACCGGAAGACCTACCAAAAAAGATCGTAGAGATATAGACGATTGGTTTGAAAACACAGATCCTAATCCAGATGACGTCAAATCGTAGTTTTTCTAATGAATTCTGGTCTCAGCGCTATGAGCAGAATAAAACAGGTTGGGATCTTGGTGAAATTTCCAGACCACTAAAAGCTTATATAAATCAGCTTGAGGATGAAGAGCTCAAAATTTTAATTCCGGGAGCCGGAAACGCTTACGAAGCAGAATATTTATTTAAGCAAGGCTTTAAAAATGTTTATGTAGCCGATATTAGTAACAAACCGCTTCAAAATTTAAAATCTCGTTTACCCAACTTCCCTGAAGATCAATTACTGCATATAAATTTCTTTGAAATTGAGGACCAATTTGACCTTATTCTAGAGCAGACGTTTTTTTGTGCTCTCCCGGTAAATTCCAGAAAAGATTATGCAAAAAAAACTGCTGAAATTTTAAAGAAAGATGGGGTGTTAAGCGGATTGCTTTTTAGTTTCCCACTTACCGAAAACGGACCACCATTTGGGGGAAGTAAACAAGAATATTTAACGTATTTTAGTCCGTATTTTGAGATTGAAATTCTAGAGGACTGCTATAATTCTATCAAACCAAGACAGGGAAACGAATTGTTCTTGAAGTTTAGAAAGAAGCGGATATAATACCAGATAAAAATGGTATAAACTGGCAAGAATATTAAAAACTGTAATAAATACCCAGAAGGGAATAAAATTATAACAAAATGAAAGAACGTGTACTAATTTTAAATCACGCCGAAATTCAACATAAAATTAAAAGAATAGCCTACCAGGTTTATGAAAGTAATATTAATGAAAAAGAAATTATCCTGGCAGGTATCGCCAAAAAAGGCTATCAATTAGCTACACTTTTAAAAGAAGCTTTAGAGCTTATTTCCCCGCTTAAGGTAAAGCTTTGTAAAGTCCAGGTAAATAAGAAAAATCCGCTGGAAGAGATTACTACGTCCCTTGAGGCCAAAGCTTATCAAGACCAATCGGTTATTCTTGTAGACGATGTATTAAACTCAGGAACCACTTTAATTTACGGTGTAAGACATTTTTTAAATGTTCCGCTTAAACAATTTAAAACCGCTGTTTTAGTAGATAGAAATCATAAGAAATACCCGGTAAAAGCAGATTTTAAAGGAATTTCCCTTTCTACCTCTTTAAACGAAATGGTTGAAGTTTCTTTTGAGCCAGGTAAATTTCAAGCAGAACTTTTATAGTTTCTCTATAATTTGCGCTACAATAGTTTCAGGCGTTTTTTCGTCTACAGCAATACTTAAATCTGACTGGTTATAGTAGTAAGCACGCTCAAAAATATGTTTTCTTATAAATTCTTCTAAAGCTTCCCTGGTTTCTAAATGACTAATCACCGGGCGATGAATTTTTTCAACAAAAAGCCTGTCGGTTAAAGTTTGAATGGAAGCTTTTAAATAAATGCTCTTAGTATCTTTTTGCTCGCAAATTCGCTCAAAATTATTTCCATAACAAGGGGTTCCTCCGCCTAAAGAAATGATCATATTGGAAGTATCTTCTAGAATATCATCTAAAATCTGCGATTCTAACTTTCTAAAAAATAATTCTCCTTTAGATTCAAAAATAGCATTGATACTCTTCCCCTGTATCACTTCTATTTGATCATCTAGGTCTACATATTTGTAATTCAGTTTCTTAGCAAGCATTTCGCCTATTACCGATTTACCTGAACCCATATAGCCGGTTAAAAATATTTTCATTGTTAAAGTACTTATTATTAGGAAGATCCAAATCTAATATAAATTTATCTCAATTTAGGCTTGAAAAATAAATTAATGAATGTATATTTGCACCCGCATTCGCAAAAAGACGGATGCTTTTTATTGATCTGGTAGCTCAGTTGGTAGAGCATCTCCCTTTTAAGGAGAGGGTCCTGGGTTCGAGCCCCAGCCAGATCACTTTTTAAGTTCAGATTTTGTTGGGCGAGAAGTTTATTCCGATTGTAGCGATAGCGAAATATCGGGAAGCACCCAGCCAGATCACATTTTAAGTTCAGAATTAAAATATTGAAAACCGATCTGGTAGCTCAGTTGGTAGAGCATCTCCCTTTTAAGGAGAGGGTCCTGGGTTCGAGCCCCAGCCAGATCACATTTTTAAGTTCAGATTTTGTTGGGCGAGAAGTTTATTCCGATTTAAGCGATAGCGAAATATCGGAAAGCCCCAGCCAGATCACATTTTTAAAGTTCAGAATTCTTAACTCGTAGAATTCGATTTTTTGCTACAGCCCTTGGAAATTTACTTTTTCCAGACTTGTTTTAAGCCCGGGTGCTGGAACTGGTAGACAGGCATGGTTGAGGGCCATGTGTCCATTAGGGCGTGCGGGTTCGACTCCCGCTCCGGGCACTTTCAAATTACTTATCCTACTATTTTCTTAATCAAACCAAAAAACTTATAAGGCGGATACTTTAAAGGTATATCCAGTTTTGTTGAAGAATTCACCACTCCCCTTTCGTGGGTAAAAGCCAGGTAACTCTCTTTGCCGTGATATTTCCCCATCCCGCTATTCCCAACGCCGCCAAATGGTAATTTATGGTTTGCCACGTGAATAAGGGTATCGTTAATACAGGCGCCGCCAGAACTTGTTTCCCGCAGCACTCTTTTTGCAGTTTTATCTTTTCCAAAATAATAAAGCGCAAGTGGTTTTTCATTCCCATTTACATACGAAATAGCTTCAGTTAGCTCCCCAAATTCCATTACCGGCAGGATAGGACCAAAAATCTCTTCTTGCATAATTTCATCTTCCGGAGTTACATTATTTAAAATTGTAGGTTCTATGTATTTTTCCTCTAAATCAATTTTTCCCCCGTAATAAATATTTCCGTTCAGGTATTTCTTTAAACGATTCATTGCCGAAGGGGTTACAATTCGGCCGTAATAATTACTATTGGCAATATTTTCTCCCAGCATTTCTTCAAAAGCCTTAGAAATTTCAGCTAACAGATCTTTTTTAACTTCTTTATGAACCAACAAATAATCTGGCGCGATACAGGTTTGCCCTGCATTCATAATTTTCCCCCAGGCAATACGCTTTCCGGCGATCTTTAAATTTGCATCTTTATTGACAATGCAAGGACTTTTACCTCCCAGCTCCAGTACAACCCTACTCAAATGTTCCGCAGCGGCTTTCATCACTATTTTACCAACACCTGGACTCCCGGTAAAAAACATGACATCAAAAGGAAATTTAAATAACTCCTGGTTTGCTTCCTTTCCACCCTGAACTACCGTAATATATTCGGAAGGGAAATGTTCTGATATCATTTCTTCAATAACTTGTGCTACATTTGGAGTATCTGGCGAAGGCTTTAAAACCGCGCAGCAACCCGCAGAAATCGCTCCGATTAGAGGATTAAGCGTTAGCTGAAACGGGTAATTCCAGGGCGCAATTATTAAACCTATTCCCAAAGGCTCAAAATAGATCTTTGAACGCGAAGGTTTAATTTGTAGAGGCGTCCCTACTTTTTTAGGTTTGGCCCAGCTTTTTAGATTTTTAATATGATAATTCAGTTCTTCTATAAGCAGGCTGGTCTCGGTAAGAAATGCTTCCTCTTTAGATTTATGCAGGTCTCTCCATAATGCCTCATTTACTTTATCTTCATACTGAAGAATAGCTTCCTTTAATTTTTTTAACTGCTGAAGCCTAAAATCTATACTTTTTGTTTCCTGAGAAGCGAAAAACGTTCTTTGCTTCTTATAAATTTTGGCTATATCTTTTGCTGAAGTTTCTTCCATATTTCTATTTTTTTCGACCTTTAAATTCATCCATAGTTTTATAAACACCAATTATCCTTCCTACAAACCAATCGTAAAACCAGATAGGAAAAAGTCCTTGTGAAAATCTTACAAAGCGCATACTCCACGGCATACTTAAATATATCCTTTCCTTTTCTATTGCATTTATTATTCTTTTAGCCACTTTATTTTGATCCAGAATAGGAATGTTAGATTTTACGCCATCAAACATTCCTGTATTTATATAATAAGGAGTTACAGTAGTAACTTCAACCCCGGTTTTAAGTTGCTGCATCTCCAAACGCAAACTATCAGACCAACCGGTTGCAGCCCATTTACTTCCTGCATAAACAGCCATTTTAGGATTGGAGACCAGGCCTGCCGAAGAAGTAATATTGCAAATATGGCCTTGTTTCCTTTCCATCATTCCGCTTAAAAAAGTTCGCGCAAGTTGCATGGGAGCAATGGCATTGACATTCATGACCTTTTCTATATTTTCTGAAGAATTTTCGTGAAAATAACCTCCAAATACAATTCCCGCATTATTTATAAGAATATCAACGGGACCAACTTCATCCTTTAGTTGTTTGGCAATTTCTTGAATCCAGGCGGTATTAGTGATATCTACGGTATAGCCATAAACTTTCCCAAACTCTTCAAATTCCTCCAGGGTTTGCTGTAAGTTGATCTTATCTACATCCCAGATTACCAGCTTACTGCCGCGTTGCAATACCTCGCGCCCCATTAATTTACCAATGCCAGAGGCACCGCCGGTTATAAGCACAATTTTGGAGGAAAACTTCGTCATAAAATTTACTGTTTAACTTTTTAACTAAACAATTAAACATTTTAACAATTCAATAAAGTGTTTAATGTTCAAATTTAGTTAGATTTGACTATCTTAAACACATTATGGAACTAATTAAACAAAATTTCAGCATAAAAGACCTTGAAAATTTAAGCGGAATCAAGGCTCATACCATAAGAATTTGGGAAAAAAGATATAATATCTTAAATCCCGAACGTACTTCTACGAATATAAGAACATACGATAGTTCTAACCTACAAAAGATTTTAAACGTTGCTTTCTTAAATGAACACGGCTATAAGATCTCCAGGATTTCTAAATTAAGTGAAGAAGAAATTTCTAAAATGGTAAGAAGTATTTCTGCTCGTGCAAGTAAAGAGAATCGCGCTCAAAATTCATTCAAACTTTCTATGATGAATTTTGATGAAGATCTTTTTAATAGTACTTATGAGAGCCTACAGAAAGATAAAAGTTTCCGTGAAATTTTTCACCAGGTATTTCTTCCGCTTTTAGAACAAATTGGAATGTTATGGCAAACTGATACCATAAAACCAATTCACGAACATTATATAGTAGATCTCATCAAACAAAAACTCTACTTGAATCTTGCAGAAATTAAAAAGGAGGTTGAACCAACTTCAGATAAACTTTATGTACTTTTTCTTCCAGAAAATGAAATTCACGATATAGGAATTATTTATCTGTATTACGAACTTTTATATCACGGCAATAAGGCCATTTACCTTGGACCAAGTTTACCTTTAAGTGACCTTGATTATTTATTGGAACGCCATAACAAAATTAGTTTCGTAAGTTATTTTACCACCGCACCGGGTGATGTTGAAGATTTTATTAATGAATTTAATGAACAGGTTTGCGAAAAAGAAAAGTATGAACTACTACTTTTTGGACATAAAATAAGGGAGATACAGCACAAAGAATTACCTCCATTTGTAAAAACTCATAGCAGTTTAAACCAATTTATAGATAACTTATAGAATACTTATGAAAAAGAAAGTTGCTATTATTGGTTCGGGATTCGCTTCTCTTGCAGCCGCTTGCTACCTTGTTAAAGACGGCTATGAAGTAGAAATTTTTGAAAAAAATTCAAACATAGGCGGCCGCGCACGCCAGCTTAAAAAAGATGGTTTTTGTTTTGATATAGGGCCAACCTGGTATTGGATGCCCGATGTTTTTGAACGTTTCTTTGCCGATTTCGGCAAAAAACCTTCAGATTATTATGAGCTGGAAAAATTAAGCCCGGCGTACAAGGTTTTCTTCGGAGAAGAAGACAGTATCACCATAGAAGATAGCCTGGATAAAATTTGCGCTGCTTTTGAAGCTGAAGAACCGGGAAGCTCAAAAAAACTGAAAGAGTTCATTAAAGAAGCTAAAGATAATTATGATATTGCTATCAAAGACCTGGTATATCGCCCGGGAGTTTCTCCCCTGGAATTGGTAACTCCAACTACAGCCGGGAAAATAGGTCAGTTTTTTAGCACAATCTCTAAAGAAGTTAGAAAAGAGTTCAGCAATACAAAATTGGTTCAAATTCTTGAATTTCCGGTTTTATTTCTTGGCGCTAAAGCCAGTAATACGCCGGCCTTCTACAGTTTTATGAATTACGCAGATTTTGGCCTGGGAACCTGGCATCCAAAAGGTGGAATGTATAAAGTTATTGAAGGCATGGAAAGCCTGGCTAAATCGCTGGATATAAAAATTAATGTGAATGCGCCGGTTTCCGAAATTTTTGTAGAAAATAATACGGCAACCGGTATGCAGGTTAATGGCAGGAAAATTAAAGCCGATTATATTCTTAGCGGCGCCGATTATCATCATACCGAAACTTTATTGCCGGAATACAAAAGACAATACAAAGAATCTTACTGGCTAAAAAAGACCTTTGCTCCTTCAGCTCTATTATTCTTTGCCGGTTTCAATAAAAAATTAGAGAATGTAACGCATCATACCTTGTTTTTTGATACGGACTTCGAAAAACACGCAAAAGCAATTTACGATGATGCTGAATGGCCTGAAAATCCACTTTTTTATGCTAGCTTTCCATCAGTTACAGACGATGCCGCTGCACCGGATGGTAAGGAAGCAGGAATATTTTTAATTCCACTGGCACCAGATGTCGAAGATACTCCTGAAATTAGAGAGAAATATTTTCAGAAAATTATTACACGTTTTGAAAGTTTAACCAATCAAAATGTAACCGATCATCTTCTTTTTAAAGAATCGTTTTGTGTAAAAGATTTTAAAGAAGAATACAATAGCTACAAGGGTAATGCATATGGCCTGGCGAATACCCTTTTGCAAACTGCATTTTTAAGACCTAAATTGAAAAGCAAAAAAGTGCATAAATTATTTTTTACCGGGCAGCTGAGTGTTCCCGGACCCGGTGTACCGCCTTCCCTCATTTCAGGAAAGCTTGCCGCCGGATTAATTCAAAAAGAAGATTAAATTATGAAAGCCATTTTTGACACGGTTTCACGGGCTTGTAGCAAAACTGTTACTCATCATTACAGCACCTCGTTCTCTACAGCAACAAGGATGCTTGCCCCCTCAATACGCCAGGATATTTACAATATTTACGGCTTTGTGCGCTTTGCCGATGAAATTGTAGACACTTTTCACGATTATGATAAGGAAAAACTTTTTAATGATTTTGAAGTAGATCTTTATAAAGCCATTGAAGATAAGATTAGCCTAAATCCTATTCTAAATTCTTTTCAGGAAACCGTGCATAAATATGAAATAGATGAATCTCTTTATCGCTCATTTATGAAGAGTATGCGCCTTGATTTGCATAAATCTGATTATCTTAGTGTAGCAGAATATAAAGAATATATCTACGGAAGCGCAGATGTGGTTGGCCTTATGTGTTTAAAGGTTTTTGTAAATGGAGACCAGCAAAAATATGAATCGCTAAAAGATTCGGCGATGAGTTTGGGTTCTGCTTTTCAAAAAGTGAATTTTTTAAGAGACTTAAAAGCCGATTTCGAAGATCTTAGCAGAAGTTATTTTCCAGGTACAAACCTTGAAAAATTAGATGAAGTTAGTAAGCAACGAATTATAAAAGAAATTGAAGAAGATTTTAAACACGGTTTAAGCGGAATTGCGCATTTACCGGTAGAAGCAAAATTTGGTGTTTATACCGCTTACATTTATTATAGAAAATTATTACATAAATTAAAGAAAGTACCATCTTTGGAGATTAGAAACAGCAGGATTCGTGTTCCAAATTATCAAAAAGCAGGACTCCTGGCAAAATCGTACATTTCTTATAGATTAAAACTTATTTAGTTATGACTATTTTATTATGGATCTTAGTTTTTCTGGGCACCTTTGCGGCAATGGAAGGAATGGCCTGGTTTACCCATAAATATATAATGCACGGGCTTCTTTGGAAGCTACACAAAGACCATCACCATAAAGATCACAGTCACTGGTGGGAACGCAACGACCTTTTCTTTATATTTTATGCATTGGTAAGTATCGGTTTTTTCCTGCTATGGCGTTATGAAGATGTTTGGGTAGGATTACCCATTGGTCTTGGAATTTTAGCTTATGGGATCACTTATTTTACCGTTCACGATATCTTTATACACCAGCGTTTTAAAATGTTTAGAAATGCGAATAACTTTTACGCGAAAGGAATAAGAAGAGCTCATAAAATGCACCATAAACATCTTGGAAAAGATGATGGCGAATGTTTCGGGATGTTATTCGTACCCTTTAAATATTTTAAAAAATAAAATATAATATAGCTTTTATAAGCCTATGCTAGGTCCCAGATATTTTTATGTAATTATTGGCGGAGGACTCGCAGGCCTACAACTCGCCCGGCAACTTAGCCGGGATGTTTTTTTTAAAGGAAAAAAGATAGCTATAATAGATTCCGATTTTTCCATGCCGGTTAAAACCTGGTGTTTTTGGGAGAAAGGCAAAGGCAAATGGGACGATCTACTCACTAAGTCCTGGAATAAAGGCAAGTTTATTTCTTCCGAAGAAAATATTGATCTCCAGCTTTCACCTTACACCTATAAGATGATAAAAGCTAAGTATTACCACCAAAAATTACAGGACGAAATTGAAGAATCTGGGGACATTGAATTTATTACTGATGAAATTCGAAAAATAGATCCTGTCACGATGAAGGCCAAAGGCCTGAAAAAATCTTATGGTGCCACACACTTCTTTGATAGCAGGGTAGACCCCTCTTACCTGGAAAGTAAAAAGCACACGACTATTTTTCAACATTTTAAAGGTTGGGAGGTAGAAACCGAAAAACCGGTCTTTACGCCAAATTCTTTTACAATGATGGATTACCGAATTAAATATCCAGATGCGACTGCGTTTACTTATATTCTCCCTTTTACCGAGAAAAAAGCTTTAGTTGAATATACCTTTTTCTCTCCTTTTTTAACTGAAGACAAGGTTTACGATGAAATGCTCCAGCAGTATTTTGAGAAGATTTTGAAAACAAAAGATTTCAAGATTAAAAGCACGGAAACCGGCGTTATCCCAATGACTGATTTCCCTTTTGATAAAGCTAATACCGAACAAATTACTAAGATAGGTACCGGTGGTGGCTGGGTAAAACCTTCAACGGGATATTCATTTAAAAATACCGAAAAACGTATTGGGAAGATTATTGAGAATATTAAAAGCGGAAAACTACCGGGTGAGAATTTAATAAATTATAAATTCAGGAAATATGATGCGATCTTTTTAGATGTACTCGCGCAGAACAATCAAAAAGGAGAAGAGATTTTCACTAAATTCTATAACAAAAATTCTCCGCAGGATATTTTTAGGTATTTAGACGAAGAAACTTCGGTTTCAGAAGACCTTAAAATTATGTTGTCGCTCTATAGTTTCGACTTTGTGACGTCTTTTTTCAGAAAAACTTTTTAGCATTATTCCGCTATAAGCTGATTCAATAAATTTCTAAAATTCTGACTATTCCAATCGGCTGCGCCTTTTTTATCCACGACAATAGTTCCATTCTTATCAATTACATAAGTAGAAGGCAGCGTATAGCCATCTAAAGGTTTTGGATCTTCAGAAAGCATCCGGTAACTGGAAAAACGATAGCCTTTACGCTTCAGAAAATTATTAGTGGTTTCGTGATCTTCTCCAGAAATAAAATAGAATTCCACTTCATCTTTATAATCGGTATAAAGTTCCTGGAAACTTGGCATTTCAGCAATACAGGGTGGACACCAGGTGGCCCAATAGTTTACAATGATCACTTTCCCTTTAGATTCAGCAAAATCTACTCTTTTGCCCGATGCTGTTTCTAACGCCCAATTATAGGTTTCAAGCTCTTTTCTATCTTCTTTATCGGTAGCAGAAGGGCTAAATGCAAATATCTTATTTACTACAATTTGAATGGGTTTACGAGTTTGGGGAATAATCATCGCGAGGATAATTACAATAAAGATTATATTACTCCATTGATTCTTGAAAAGCTTCTTCATTGCCAAATTTTAATACTTAGACGTAAAAAGCAAAGGTACTTAACATCTGAATTTTGGGCATAAAAAAGAGGCTGATTAATATTGATTTCTCACCACGTCACCCTGAACTTATTTCAGGGTCCAACTCCTAAGAATTTTAGATTCTGAAACGAGTTCAGAATGACGAAACAATCAAATATTAATCAGCCTCTTTATAATTATAATACTAAACTAATTAAGCAGCGTTTTGCTTCTTAATCAAGTTAAGTGCTGAACCGTGCTTATACCACTCAATTTGAGGTTTGTTATAAGTATGGTTGGTTTTAATAGTGTCTTTGCTCCCATCGGCATGTACGATTTCTACCGTAATTTGCTTGTCTGGGGCAAAATCTTCAAGGTCTATAAAGTTGAAGGTATCGTCTTCCTGGATAAGGTCATAATCGGCCTCATTCGCAAAAGTCAATCCTAACATTCCTTGTTTTTTAAGGTTTGTTTCGTGAATACGGGCAAAAGATTTAACCAGTACCACTTTCACTCCCAGGTGACGAGGCTCCATAGCCGCGTGCTCTCTAGAAGAACCTTCGCCATAGTTATGATCTCCCACAACTACCGTTGGAACTCCTTCTTTTTTGTACTCCCTTTGTACAGCCGGTACTCCATCGTACTCTCCGGTAAGTTGGTTCTTTACAAAGTTTGTCTTCTTATTAAATGCATTGATTGCTCCAATTAGACAGTTGTTAGAAATATTATCTAAATGTCCTCTGTAACGCAACCAGGGTCCTGCCATAGAAATATGGTCAGTTGTACATTTACCGAAGGCTTTAATTAACAACTTAGCGCCGGTAAGGTTTTTACCATCCCATGGCTCAAATGGAGTTAATAATTGAAGTCTGTCGCTATCTTCAGCTACTTTCACCTCAACAGAACTTCCATCCTCTTTTGGTGGTACATAACCATCTTCTTCCACATCAAAGCCATCTGATGGTAATTCAATTCCTGTAGGTTCATCTAACATTACTTCTTCTCCATCTTCATTCATCAATTTATCGCGAGTTGGATCAAAATCAAGACGTCCTGAAATTGCAATTGCGGCAACCATTTCTGGAGAACCTACAAAGGCATGGGTGTTTGGATTACCATCTGCACGTTTCGAGAAGTTACGGTTAAAAGAATGTACAATTGTATTTTTCTCTTCACCCTTTCTGTCACTTCTATCCCACTGGCCTATACAAGGTCCACAGGCATTGGTGAAAATTGTAGCATCAAGATCTTCAAAAATCTTTAGCAAGCCATCGCGCTCTGCAGTAAACCTAATTTGTTCAGATCCAGGATTAATACCAAAATCAGATTTTGCTTTTACCTTTTTTTCAACCGCCTGTTTCGCGATTGAGGCAGCCCTGGTTAAATCTTCGTAAGAAGAGTTGGTACAGGAACCTATTAATCCCCAATCTACATTAATTGGCCAGTCGTTTTCTTTTGCTTTAGCCGCCATTTCTGAAATCGGCGTTGCCAAATCTGGGGTAAAAGGTCCGTTAAGGTGAGGCTTTAATTCTGAAAGATTAATTTCAATTACCTCGTCAAAATATTGTTCAGGATTTGCATAAACCTCATCATCTCCGGTAAGGTGTTCCTTAATTTCGTTTGCAGCATCTGCAACATCTGCACGATCTGTAGCTTTTAAGTAACGTGACATAGACTCGTCATAACCAAAAGTTGAAGTAGTTGCTCCAACTTCAGCTCCCATATTACAGATAGTTCCTTTTCCGGTAGCTGACATAGAGCGGGCTCCTTCACCAAAATATTCTATAATCGATCCGGTTCCACCTTTAACAGTAAGAATTCCGGCTACTTTTAAAATAACATCTTTAGAGGAAGTCCATCCAGAAAGTTTTCCGGTTAATTTAACTCCAATAAGTTTTGGGAATTTAAGTTCCCATGGCATTCCGGCCATTACATCTACCGCATCAGCACCACCAACACCTATGGCAACCATTCCCAGTCCACCGGCATTTACCGTGTGCGAATCGGTACCAATCATCATTCCTCCAGGGAATGCATAATTTTCTAATACCACCTGGTGAATAATTCCTGCTCCTGGCTTCCAAAATCCTATTCCATATTTATTAGAAACAGATTCCAGAAAATCAAAAACTTCACTACTGGATTTATTAGCAGCTTGCAAATCTATTGCAGCTCCCATTTTGGCCTGGATAAGGTGATCACAATGCACTGTAGTTGGAACCGCCACCTGCTTCTTCCCGGCTTGCATAAATTGCAACAAAGCCATTTGGGCCGTTGCATCCTGGCAGGCTATCCTGTCGGGCGCAAATTCTACATAGTCTTTTCCTCTTTGGTAAGCCTCTTTGGCAGCACCATCCCATAAATGCGAATAAAGAATTTTTTCTGAAAGGGTTAAAGGTTTTCCAACCACCTCGCGTGCAGTATTTACACGTTCGGCCATTTGGCTGTACACCTTTTTGATCATATCAATATCGTATGCCATATTATTATATATTTAGTTCTAAAAAAGTCTAGCAAATTTAAGGATTTCGAGTGGATTTTGAAAATAAGAAGTGATTATCAAAATTTAATGAAAATAATTTTACAATTCGCAATTATCAATAGCTTAAATTTAGCTAAACCTAATAATTAGGTTGAAAATTATGAATTCCGTAAATTAATCAGATCAGATTATAAAAAATATAATCTAAAGCGGCAAAGAAACCAGAATTTAAACCCATTCTTGATAAGAACGATTTTCAAAATATTATTTAGCCTTCCTAAACATATTATTTTGAAGATGCAGCAGCTTGTTTCTTCTGAATAAATAAACCACCGGTGCGAAGAAGGGAAGCAAAAACATAGAAAGTATCCAGAATGTTTTATCTTTTAAATTCTGTTTAAACATATCTATAAGTATGAATAACCAGAATATAAAAAGCAGTACTACTGTTGTCCAGTTAATAAAACTAGATGTTTCTTTATTTAAATCAAGAACATTAGCAACAAAATCGCTTCCCACAAAATATAGAAAATCACGCTAACTAAAACCCTGTATTTAATAAAGGTACGCATCATTAAAATAGGTCTCGAATTATTTTTTCTTCGGAAATTCCTTCGGCTTCAGCTTTGTAATTTTTAATAATTCTATGTCGTAATATTCCAATAGCAACGGCTTGCACGTCTTCAATATCGGGGGAGAATTTTGCATTAACCGCTGCGTGAGATTTGGCAGCAAGGATAAGGTTTTGCGAGGCTCTTGGCCCTGCACCCCAATCTAAATAGTTTTTTACAAACTGTGGTGCTTCAGCAGCATTCGGCCTGGTTTTTCCTACCAGTTTTACCGCGTATTCCACCACGTTATCGGCAACAGGAATTCTACGAATTAATTGCTGAATTTCTACGATTTCTTCCGCAGAAAATAAAGCATTTATAGTCTGGGTTTTATCTGAAGTTGTACTTTTTACCACGTCTACTTCTTCCTGAAAACTAGGATATTCCAGTAAAATAGAAAACATAAACCGGTCTAATTGCGCTTCGGGCAATGGATAGGTTCCCTCCTGCTCTATTGGGTTTTGAGTAGCCAATACAAAATAAGGATTGGCCAGTTGATAATTATGCCCGGCAACGGTTACAGATCTTTCCTGCATAGCTTCCAGTAAAGCGGCCTGTGTTTTAGGAGGAGTTCGGTTAATTTCATCGGCCAGGACTATATTTGAAAAAACCGGACCTTTTATAAATTTAAAATTCCTGTTTTCATCCAGGATCTCTGCGCCAAGAATATCACTTGGCATAAGATCTGGCGTAAATTGAATTCTTTTAAAATCAAGTCCTAAGGCTTGAGAAATGGTGTTTACCATCAATGTTTTTGCTAAACCGGGAACTCCCACAAGCAAAGAATGTCCTCCTGAAAAAACAGAAAGCAGGATTTGGTCTACAACCATATCCTGCCCTATAATAACTTTAGCAATTTCCTTTTTTAAATCCTGGTGCTTAACTACCAGTTTTTCTACAAGAGCAACATCTGACATTGATAAATTACTAATTTTTTAACCAGTTACTACTATACTCACAATCTTTAAATTTACCGTTCACCTTGATATAAGTATCACCAATTTTTTCTTTCTGCCATTCTTCAATAGCTTCAAGCTGTTTGTCGCGTAGTGCCAGCTCTTTTATTTTAGAAAAATCTGTAGCATAATTAGCTTCGTGCTCAGAAATTCTATCATTTACTTTTATCAATTTAAAATATGGGCGGCCGGTTCTATCCTGGTCACGTAATCTTAATGAAAGTTCTCCTTCCTGTAACTCTCCTACATCATCATATAACTTAGGGTCTATTTTAGATAACTCAAATCGAGTATCACCTGTTCTTGGGTTAATAAGCTTCCCGCCGTCTGCCCTGGTTTCTTTTTCATCAGAAAACTCACGAGCGGCTTCGGCAAAATCCAAAGCGCCTTCGTTTACCCTTTTTCTAATACTGTCAATTTTTGCTTTAGCCTCTTCAACAGAAGCGTTTGTTACATCTGGAATAAGCAAGATATGTCTTAAATCTACATTTTGACCTCTAATTCTATCTACCTGAATAATGTGGTAACCAAATTCAGTTTCAAAAGGCTCACTTACCTCTCCTTCCTGAAGACTAAAAGCAACATCTTTAAATTCTTTTACAAAATTATCTTTTCTGGAAAGCGAAATTCTACCACCGTCCCTTGCACTTACAGGATCCTGTGAATACAAAACAGCTTTAGTAGCAAAACTTGCATCGTTATCCAGAACATCGGCTCTAAATTCATTTAGACGCTCTATCACTTTTTCTTTTTCACTCTCTGGAATTTCAGGCTTTATAACAATTTGAGAAAGTTCAATTTCTTCTCCAAAAACCGGGCGCTCATCTTCCGGAATACTTTCATAGTATGCTCTCACTTCTTCGGGAGTAATTTCTACCGTTTCAATAATGCGTTGTTGCATACGGCTGGCTAACTGGCGCTCTTTATTAAGTTCGAACAATTCGCTTCTAAATTCAGCTTCATTTTCTTTGTTATAGAATTCAAGTACTTTTTCCATGGAACCTACCTGGCGAACCATTTCAGAAATTTGCTGATCTATATAATTGTTCACCTCTGCATCCATAATAATAATACTATCCTGAATAGCGTGGTGCGCATAAAGTTTGTTTTCCATTAAAGAACCGGCAAGCTGGCAATCGGTAACATCAGCGGTAGACATTCCCTGGCTTTGCATATCCTTGTACATCATATCTACATCGCTGTCAAGAATAATATAATCACCAATTACAGCCGCAATTCCATCTACTTTTCTACGTTCTGAGTTATTTTCTTCAGCAACGGTATTTTTTGCGATCTCATCTTCAGGCTGGATAGAAGTACTATCGGTTACGATCACATCTTGCGAGTAACCACTAAACCCAAGTAAAATGGCTAAAAGAAAGCCGGTGGTATTAATTATAGATTTCAAATTGTTCATTTTTAATTGCATCTTTTGTAATATCTTTTTCAAGTTCCTTTATCAAATTTAATTTTTGCTTATTAAGCAAAATCTTTTCTATGGTTGGTTCGGCATATTCAAAAGGAGCATCCTGCCCTCGTTCCAACACGTCTCTTACATAGATCAAATATACACCTAATGAATCTTCTACCTGAAGAAAATTAGATTTGTTTAAGAGTTTATCCCTATGATCTAAAGTTAAAGCAGGAATTTTATTATAGACCGTTTTTAACTTCACCCAAACCGAATCATTAAAAGAATAATTTTTAAACTGAAGAGAGATTTTATCAAGCTCTTCCTTATCCTCCTCATCAAAGCTGGTTAGGTAAGATTTTATTTCATTTATATTGGTATTATTTTCGGCAAGGCTTACATACCTTAACTTCAATAGATCTTCGGTAAGCTTAAAATTGCCTTTATTTTCTTCAAAATAAGCTTCCATCTCCTCTAATGGCACAGTACTATCTAATTCCCTGCTTACCACCGCATCTTTGTAAGCACTTGTATAAAGCTCATTTTTATAATTTTCTATAAGATCTCTAAACTCTCTTTGTTGACTTTCGGGAAGATTTAATTGCGCCCTGTCTATAAGTAATTGCTGCGTGGCCCAGCGGTTTATATAATTGGAAACAATAATAGCGCTATCTTCCGGGGAAGTATTTTCGTTTATTAGCGCATTAATATCCTCTTCATACAAATAAGCATCGTTCACCCTTACTATAACTGTGCGATCTTCTTCTTTTTCAAAATAAGAGCAACCCGCAAGTATAAAACCGGCCAGCAGAAAACAAATAAAAACAGGTGATATCTTCAAAATCATCAGTTATTGAGATAGCAATTTACATACCATTTTTAAATGACTAAACGCCTGTAATTTGCCAGTAAGCAAAAATAAGAATTCATTTAGGTTCCACAAGCTTAAGTTTAAACGATTACAGCCAGTTAAAAATTATAATTGTTTTATCTTAAGTATCTTTAAATGAATTTTTAAAAGTATTTTTTTGAATTCTTTAAAAATTGATTGACATGAAATATACCACTGAAATTAAAATAATAAAGCCACGTACAGAAGTTGTTGAGAAATTTAGCAATCCCGATAATATGAAACATTGGCAACGCGGGTTTATTTCTATGGAACCTATAAGTGGAAAATTAGGAGAAGAAGGCTCAAAAAATATGCTGAAATATAAGATGGGAAAGCGAGAAATTGAAATGGAAGAAAAAATTATTAAAAACGATCTTCCTGCGCAGTTTCACGCAAATTATTCAGCAAAAGGTGTTTACAATATTCAGGAAAACTTTTTTGAAGAAACTCCAGAAGGGCATACACTGTGGATTTCTCACAACGAATTTAGATTTAGTGGCTTTATGAAATTAATGGGGCTCTTTATGCCGGGCGCCTTTAGAAAACAATCTTACCAGTATATGAAAGATTTCAAGGATTTTGTAGAAAACAACCAAAGTGTTTTAAAAAAGAAATAGTTTTAAGATTTAATATGAATAATTAAAAGCTGCTATTATATTTGCTAAAAACAATTTTATTATGATACGAAGCAGTTTATTAATTGCCTTTTTAACTTTTAGCATTTTTGCAAGCGCACAAACCAAAGTAGGAACAATAGACACCGATTACATTCTTTCCCAGATGCCCGAAATGGAAGCTGTGAACAAAGGTTTAGAAACTTATGACAAGGAATTACAAAAAGATTTCCAGGCTAATGTTAAACAGTACGACACTCTGGTGAAAACTTACCAGGCCAATGCCGAAAGCCTTGCTGCAGATGCACGCCAGGAAAGCGAGTCTAAAATTATTGAACTTGAGAACCAGATCAAGCAGTTTAGACAAAGAGCCCAATTAATGATGCAAATGCGCAGAAATGAACTTACGAATCCACTTTACAAAAAAATTGACGCCGCAATGCGAGCTGTAATAGACGAAGAAGGATTTACTCAAATTTTGCACGCCGGCGGAAACAGCCTTGCTTTCTCTGCTGAAAAATATGATATTACCGAAAAAGTGATGACTAAAATGGGAATTGAAATTCCTGTTGCGGCTGAAGAAGAGTAGCAAGAAATTACATCCTAAAATATATTCAGGATAACGTATTTAAAAAGCCCTCTCAGATTATAAAATTTGAGAGGGCTTTTAAATTTATAAGGCAATAAGTTTACCTGCTATAATTAGGTGATTCATTAGTAATGGTAACATCGTGCGGATGCCCTTCACTAATTCCCGAAGAGGTAATTTTTACGAATTTCGCAGTCTCCTTTAAGGTTTCTACATCTTTAGCACCACAGTAGCCCATTCCGGCTTTTAGACCGCCAACAAACTGGTGAATACTTTCTTCCAGTTCCCCTTTATATGGAACACGCCCAACAATACCTTCAGGTACTAATTTCTTAATATCATCTTCTACATCCTGGAAATAACGATCTTTAGAACCTTTTTGCATCGCCTCTACAGATCCCATTCCGCGGTAAGATTTGAATTTTCTTCCTTCGTAAATAATGGTTTCACCCGGAGATTCTTTAGTTCCTGCAAGCAATGAACCTAGCATCACACAATCGGCTCCTGCGGCTAATGCTTTTGGAATATCACCTGTATAACGAATTCCGCCGTCGGCAATAACGGGAACGCCACTACCTTTTAACGCTGCGGCTACTTCGAGCACGGCTGAGAATTGTGGAAATCCAACCCCTGCAACTACCCTGGTAGTACAAATAGAACCCGGACCAATTCCTACTTTAACCGCATCTGCGCCGGCTTCAACTAAGTATTTTGCAGCTTCGGCAGTAGCTATATTTCCTACTACCACCTGCAACTCTGGGAATTTAGATTTTATATTTTTTAAAACGGTTACCACTCCCCTTGTGTGCCCGTGCGCCGTATCAATAATTATGGCATCTACACCGGCATTTACCAAAGCTTCAGCACGCTCTACAGCATCAGCAGTTACACCTACGGCGGCTGCTACACGAAGTCTTCCGAAGCTATCTTTATTAGCATTAGGCTTTAAAGTAAGTTTGGTAATATCCCTAAAAGTGATAAGCCCAACTAATTTATTACTATCGTTAACTACGGGAAGTTTTTCAATCTTATATTCCTGTAAAATATCTTCTGCCTGATCCAGGGAAGTTCCCTCTGCAACAGTTACCAAATTTTCTGAAGTCATAACCTCAGCAATTGGACGTTTAAGATTTTTCTCGAAACGCAAATCCCTGTTCGTTACAATTCCCAACAACTTTCCGTCTTCATCTACAATAGGGATTCCGCCGATGCTATGCTCGCGCATACTCGCTTTTGCATCGCTCACATTGGCTGTGATTGGCAAAGTTACGGGATCTATAATCATTCCGCTTTCTGCTCTCTTCACTTTTCGCACTTTAAGCGCTTGTTGTTCAGCAGTCATATTCTTATGCAAAACACCAATTCCACCTTCACGCGCCATAGCTATAGCCATCCTCGATTCGGTTACAGTATCCATAGCTGCCGAAACAATAGGAACGTTTATTGAAATATTTTTAGTGAATTTTGTGCGAATGCTTACTTCTCGGGGTAGTACTTCAGAATAAGCGGGAACAAGCAATACATCGTCGTAAGTAAGGCCTTCTCCTAAGATTTTGGATTCGTGTGCGATCATAGCAATTAAAGATTTAATTGCGTGCAAATATACGGTTAAAAACTGAAATAGAGGAGTTTTCCGGGTTTAACTCTCATCTAACTTCATTCAATTTATTATCTCTTTTGTGAACGAGCCCTATGACCGGGATTAAAATAAATAAAACTGAAAAAAATCTTTAAAACTTAAACTGAAGGCTTGAATACCAGCTAATTGGTTGAGCCGGAATAATACCGGGACCTGGATAACCTGTAGCTCTTCTGGTGAAATATGAATTATCTAAAAGGTTATTTACCCCGGTTTCCAATTTAAACTTTCCAAAACTATAGGAAGCCGAAAAATCTACAATCCCGTAAGCCGGGATACTTCCTTCTATTCCACGCTGGTTATCATTAATGTCCTGCGGTGCATTCGTAGCATCTGTGTATTGTTTTGAGAGGTAGGTGTACTGAAAACCGGCCAGGAAATTAGCATATCCAAAATTTAAACCTGTTTTAAGGTTCACGTAAGGGATAAATTCCACCTGGTTCCCTTCAACATTAGTTTCTCCAGAAGCAGTATATTCAGAATTTGTGAAAGCCGTGTTCACAAAAAGATTCAAGCGGTAATTTTCAGCTTGTTCAAAAAAGGTATTTCGAATATTCCAATCGGCAAAAGTCTCCACACCATAGATAAAAGCATCTCCAATATTTCCACGCTTTCTTACTATAAAACCATCTTCAACCCCCAGGACTTCTCCAATTCTATCCTGATACCATAAACCGAAAATACTGGCATCATAAGACAGATAATTCTTCAATCTTCCTCTAATTCCAAAATCTGAAGTAAAACCCCTTTCTTCTGAAATATTTGGATCTACCACAAAACTGGGATTTACTATCCTAATGTCACTAAAGGTAACCGACCTATAATTCTGAGAAAAATTCCCGTATAACTCATTCGAAGCATCCAGGTTGTAACTGGCTCCAACGCCTAATAACGCAAAGCTTCTTTCCAGGTCTTTCTCCTCTTCCCTGGTTTCATTAATTAGAGGGTTATCGGCCAAATCAAGAATTATTTCTTTGTAAGAACCGTTGGCCTTCGTATTAATGTATTCAATTCTGAAACCGGGAGTAATAGAAAGTTTATTCGTTAGGTTGAAAATGTTCTCTCCAAAGAACGCCAGGTTTTTATTTGGAAAATTGTATTCTGACTGCCTTGGATAATTCGGAAATTGATCGTTAGTGAATGTAAATTCGGGCCTGGCTGAAGTAGTTCCGGGACCTTGTTTCTGAAAATTATTAGCATCGTAATATTTACTTCCAACCAGTAACACCGATTCTTCATCAAACAAATTATACCTGGTTAGCAACCTTGCCTCTGCTCCCCAGTTAGAAAAATCGTCTACTAATAATTCCCTTGGTGCAGAAAGATCGTCTGGCTGTGAAACCCTATTTTCTCTAAAACCAACCGCTTTTCTTGAAGCATCTAAACCAAATACATTCAGGCTAAAATCTGTTCTATCAGAAAAACGGTGCTCAAATTTTAACGCATATAGATTCCAGTTTACGTCAAACCAGTTTCTTTCCCTATTGCTATAATCTGGGTTTTCATAAAACTGCGCATCGGTAAGCCCACCCGGTTGCTGGGCGAGATAATCTAGATAAGTATATTCAAAACTCAGCTTGGTCCTATCGTTAAAATCCCAGGCGAGATGAGTAAAAAAGTTATTAGAATCATATTCTGAATTAGGTCTAAATCCTTCTCCCGATTTATAATTGTAATAGGTATAGTAGCTGAATTTCCCAATAGTACCGGCCAAACTATTAAAACTGGTAAAAAGATTATAGGAACCAACAGATTGCCTGGAGACCAACTCCACTTTCTTATCACGCGGCGGTTCTTTAAATTTAAAATTGATGAGTCCGCCAAATTGTGTTCCATATTGCAGCGACGCCGCACCACGAACCACCTGAATTTCTCTAAGTGCTTCCGGTGGTGGCGTATAATAACTTTCGGGATATCCAAGTACATCTGCCGAGATATCATAACCGTTTTGGCGGGTATTGAAATTCTGGGTTCTGTTAGGATCAAGACCACGACCTCCAATATTCAATTGAAGTCCGGCATCACCATTATCATAAATATTTAAACCAACCACCTGGCTGTAAATCTCCCTGGCATTATTTGCAGCGAGATTACCTGAGACCTTATCCATTACTACCACCTCACTTTTTTTCCCGGCATAGATCGCAGTCCCCTCTACTTTTCTAAGTTTCCGTAAAGCGAAAAGCTGCTCCCTCCTATTGGTGATCATCACTTCGCTTAAACTTTCGGCTAAAGGCGAAAGGCTAAATTCCATTTCAAGATCTCCATTTATAGTTATTTGCTTTTCCAGGATGGCATATTCGTAACTAAAAACAGCAAATTCATAAGTACCTGAGCTAATATCTGTAATTTCAAAATCACCATTTTCATTGGTTACAGTTACTTCAGATTCCGTTTTATTCCAAACTTCCGCATCGGGAATGGGCTCCCCGGTTTCTGAGGAAATCACCTTTCCGCTAAACGTATGCTGGGCGTAAACGAACGATCCCAAAAAGAATAATATACTAAAGACCTTTAATTTCATCTTCAAATGGTAAAATGAATGTTTTATGTTTAAAAGAGTCCGCGAAATTAAGCAAATTAACTTCCGGGTCTATATAAGGAGTGCTCTTTCTTCCATTGAGAGCCACATAACTATCTACATAGATCTCTATATTTTCGTGACCATCCTTTTCAAAATGATCAGCTAAAAAATGAGCATATTGAAGAATGAAATCCGGCTGAAATGACATTTGTTTCTCCTGAAAAGGAGTGAGGAAATCTGAATTGTTCACATAAAATCGATTTCCAGTCTTAGCATTTACAACTTTAAATTGGGCATAGCCGGCTTTTTCCATAAGCATTACCCTCCAGGAAAATCTAAAACCTTCTTCTGTCCAGAATAATTCTCCCGGATATAATAAATATCTCCACGGAAATAAAAGCTGAATAATAAAAAAGGCAGAAAGCACCCCAATACTTACTTTTTTCTTTATTCCGGTAAATTGGTGAGTTTTTAAATTATCAAATCTTTGTTTTGATATGCTAAACCATTTCGATATAAAATTCAGGATTTTATGGTGAACCTCCGGACTAAAAAAGATCAACGCGCTAACGATCATAATAAATGGAAACATCCCAATTGGGAAAAGCACACGTGTAAGCACATGGAAAACAATCACCATTAAAAAAGCAACAAACCGGGTTCTTTTCCATAGCAATAGAAAAGGAATAAAAAGATCATAGAGCATTCCGCTCCAGCTAAACGCATAATGCACCCATTCCTGTTGCATTAGGTCTCCCAGCAATGGAAGATCGTATTTAGATGGCAGCCATATTTTTAACGGCATAGCCCTAAAAAGCCAATCTGAATTAATTTTTGCAAGTCCTGCATAGAAATACACAATTCCCAGTAATAGTTTTATTGCATCTATACACCATTGCGGTATCTTTTGAAAAGCTCTGGCGGGATTTCGCCAGGCATCTATAGAAAAATAGGCATTAGCCGGTAAGAAAATCATCAGGAAACTAAGAATACTGATGAAGTAGTAATGATTTAGATAAGTGGTTTTATCCATCAGTTCGATATACGTAAAACTGAGAAAAAACAGGATAATGGCGAGTCGGTATTTATAACCTGCGGCCACCATTAAAGCAGTAATACCGCAAAGAATAAAAAGCAAATAGGTAAAATCTCCCAGGGGTTTCACCCAGTCAAATCCATAGTAAGAAAAGAAGAATTTTGGGGCGATATATAATTTTTCGATCCAGCCATTTAGCCAGAATCTAACTATACTGGCAAACATCATAATACCAAAAAACAAACGAAAAACCGCCAAAGGGGCGGCTTCCGTAGTCTTTTTTAGATATTTGCCAAGAGAGAGTTGCATCAACTATTTAATCTCCGTCAGAATCTACATAATCTACACTAATAGAAAGTGCCTGCAACATATCTACTTTCAGCAGAACCACTTCTTTTTGAAGTTCATCAAACGCAGCTAACATCTTAGAATTGTCTGTTTCCACTTGAGATTTCAGGTTGCTATCCAATGCTGAACTTTGAGCCCTAATTGCTGAAAATTGATCAGCTATAGAAGCAGTTATACTTTCTGAATTTGTCCCGTCCTCCAGATATTTTAGATACTGAAAGTAACTGGGACCATTTTCGCCTCCATTAATTTTAACCCCGTAATAGAAATCTTCAAAACTATCTAATGCTTGCAAATAAAGGTTTTTGGAAATATCACCGGCATAAAGAGCCTCTACATTTGTTGGGGAGGGAGAACCGGTAAAAGCACCGGCCGGATAGCCGATTTTCCCAGACCTTAGGATCTTCTCAAAATACATTACATAATCATTAGTAAATCTATCTACAGAACCTGTACTTGAAGAGCTCGTGTTATTTACAAAAGTATCTCTATAATCACCTTCCCAGGAAGCTGTAACTTCAGTAGTTAACGCATTTATTCTTTCGGCAACTGCTACGATATAAGTAATATACTCTGGATTTGCAGTGAAAAATTCAAGGGTTTCTTCTGTTGATCCGTATGAATACAGTAAATAATCTAAAGCAGGAAATCCTTGTTCTGCAAAATTAGATGGTAACTTTAGGTTGTAATTTCCAGAGGCTATTTTAGATTCAATATTTTCTGTTTTTGTAGGATAGGTATTAAGGAAACTGCGATAATTCAACTCCTCCGCCTTTCCTATTTGAAACATTTCAACGGTTTGAAACTCCTGATAAGCTGCCTTGTATTGTGCTTTAAGAACATTTAGCTCAGTAGTTTCGGGATTTTCAGCAAAAGCTTTGGAAACATCTTCAAGTCTCTGAGTTGTTTCCTGAAAAGCTACAAAAGAAGGCACAATAATATTATCTGCCCAGTTTGCCAGCATTTCACCTCTGTCAAAATTGTCGCCCCCATTAGATTCACCTCCATTATCACCATCGTCGTCTGTACTACAAGCAACAGCAAATAATAAAGTTGCAATCAATAAAAATTTTGAAATCTTAATCATAGCTATAAATATTAAAAACCGGAGCAGACTAAGTCTTACTCCGGCTAATTTTTCTTAATTATACATCTGCTACAGTAAACTCAAAAGGAGCAGCAATCTCTTCAGAAATACTATCCAGGGTTTCTGGAGTTACCTCCCAAAAGCCGTTTCCATTCATTAACTGTTCTAAATAATCCTCTACATTTCCAGCAGAAATATACGGTGCGCCAGTCTCTGGATTATGGGTGAACTGAAGACTATAAATAAAACCGTAACCTTCAGACAGGGAATGAAAAGCAGCTCCGTACTGCTCATCTGACAATTGATTTTTTCCGGCCTGCAGGTAATATATTGCCCTAACAGCGATAAGGGTTGAAATATTCTCACGAATAATTTCCACTTGTTCATCACGGGTTTGATAATCTCCAGCAACAATTGCAGCTCTACCGGTTTTAAAGGCCTCAAAAGTTTCTTCTGCAATACCTTCAAAATCACTATCACCATCTACACTACCCATATATTTAAATAATAGCGCGTCATTATTATCATTTAAAACTGAATTAGGATCTTGTGCCGGAATAGAAGGATCTCCATATAGATATCCATAAGCTTCATCCCATTTGTGTTCCATGGTAGTATAAACTTTTCCTTCTTCAACTACACCGGCATCATTGTTCTCACGATTATCAGCTTCATCTAAAACTGCCTGAGAAAGGTAGTTATTCAATATCTGATCAGCCAACAAACCACCGATTAAACCTTTTGCAAAAGCCTGGTTCATTTCCAAACCTTTTGCATTTATATATCTCACACTTGTACCCTGAGCGATTTGGCCTGCCATTCCAGCTTCAGCCAACTCATTTCTATTGTTTTTTACCGCAGTAAATTGCTCTGTAATATATGAATCGAAATCACTTTTTATTTCTGCACTTTCAACCGTATTTGCCGAGAAATACAATTTAGAAGCAGCTACTTTAGATTTCACACTTTTAGAAGATTCGTTAAGGCTTGCATTTTCAAAAGGAGCGTTTTCATTTGCAAACATATTAAGCAAAAGATCTTCACTTCCGTTTTCAAAATCCCTAAACTTAGAGAGAATTTCAGAAGTCATTTGAAGTCTCGTAGTTTGACCCGAATAGCTTACTGTAGAAGCACCTTCTCTTTCAAAATTGTAGGTTGCAGGAATTTCTAATTCCGTATTTTCTGGGGTAACATCATCATCAGATGAACAAGAAGCAAGCGTTAGCCCGCCTAAGATTGCTGAGAAAAACAGCTTTTTCATAATGCTTTATTTAGACTGATTAAAGTTATTGAGCAGCAAATATAAAAACACATTTTCTTTAGGGCAAGTTTATTTAGATTAATTTTAAATAGGTTTTTCTAATAGTCTTTAAAATTAAAATAAACACTATTAATGGTAGAGGTTGAAAATTTTAGAAGCTTCATTAAAGGCCGACTCGAAACTGGTCATTTTAATATTGGAATCTGCCTTTTTGGAGTTAAAGTAAGAAAGCATTTTTTCTGAAGGCATATTGCCGGTAAGCTCATCTTTAGCCATTGGGCAGCCACCAAACCCCTGAATTGCACCATCATATCTTCGGCATCCGGCCTTATAAGCTGCATCAATTTTCTCGTGCCATTTTGTGGGCGTGGTATGGAGGTGCGCCCCAAATTCAATTTCAGGATATTTAGGAATCAAATTTGAAAATAAATACTCAATAATATCTGGGGAAGAAGTTCCAATGGTATCGGATAAAGAAAGAATTTTCACACCCATTGCCGATAACTTTTCGGTCCACTCCCCTACAATTTCCACATTCCAGGGATCGCCATAAGGATTACCAAAACCCATAGAGAGATAAGCTACCACTTTTTTATTCGATCTTTCTGCGATTTCAAGGATTTCACTCAAGATCTCAACAGATTGAGCTATGGTTTTATGCGTATTACGCATTTGGAAGTTTTCAGAAATAGAAAAAGGATAACCCAAGTAATCAATTTCGGGATGTACCGAGGCATCTTGCGCCCCACGGGTATTTGCCACGATAGCCAGCAGCTTGCTTTTTGTAGTAGAAAGATCTAATTTAGATAAAACCTCAGCGGTATCAGCCATTTGCGGAATCGCTTTAGGTGAAACAAAACTTCCAAAATCTATAGTATCAAATCCGCAACGTAGTAAAGACTGAATATACTGTACTTTTTTTTCTGTAGGAATAAAGGTTTTTATTCCCTGCATCGCATCTCGCGGACACTCGATAAGCTTGATTTTATCCATATCTCCAAAGATAGTATTTTAAGGAATATTTAAAAACCAATGCAAAATAATTCATTTTATTAAATTGATAGCATTGAAAACAAGGTACTCTTAATTTTCCTGTAAGTCTAAATGATCAAAATCTTCTAAATGATTATAAAACTTGCAATCCCAATAAAAACTACAATTTGCAGCCATTTTAATACAATCCCGGAATGTTTATGCCTTTTAAGGTAGTTAGATATTTTTCCAGCCAATAAGGCTACACTTCCAAAAATAAGAATAGTTAATAGCATAAAGAACGCACCTAAAATATAGAATTGTATCACGGTATTTCCGTTTGGTTCCCATAGAAAACCTGGAAAAAAAGCAAGAAAGAATATAGTCACTTTTGGGTTAAGTACATTCATAATAAATCCCTGCTTAAAAAGAGAAGACAAGGATTTCTCTTTTATACCTTCCGCGGAATAGGCGATCTCTGGATCGCTTTTAAAAACCTGCCAGGCGAGATATAGCAGGTAAATTGCACCAAGTAGTTTGATGATAAAAAAAAGCGTATCAGAATTTTTAATTATTGCTGAAACCCCAAATGCCACCAGGCTGGTATGAATTATAATTCCGCTCGCAAGACCAAGTGCGGTAACAAAGCCATGCTTTTTACCATTGGCCATTCCCTGAACCATCACATAGATAATATCTGGTCCCGGAGAGATAGTTAGGATCGCCGAAGCGGTCAAAAACGGAATAAGTTGCTCTAACAATTTACCTTATTAAATATTCCTATTATTTATTTTTATTCTCATTTTCGAGCAATTTTTTATTGATAGCCTTTATCAAGCCCGGGCCTTCATAAATAAATCCGGTATATAATTGCACTAAACTGGCACCTGCATCAAGTTTTTCCAGGGCGTCTTCAGCGGTATGAATTCCACCAACCCCAATAATTGGAAAAGCCTTATTGCTTTTTTCCGAAAGAAAACGAATTATTTCTGTAGCACGATTTTTTAAAGGTTTGCCGCTTAGTCCGCCGGTTTCGTTCTTATTTTTAGATTGCAAACCTTCACGAGAGATTGTTGTATTAGTCGCAATCACCCCGGCTATCTTTGTCTCCTTTACAATATCGATAATATCCAAAAGTTGAGCATCGGTAAGATCTGGAGCTATTTTGAGTAAGATAGGTTTCTGCTTTGGTTTTTTAGCATTTAAGTTTTGCAGGGTATTCAACAAATTAGTTAGGGGCTCTTTATCCTGCAATTCACGTAAATTTGGCGTATTTGGCGAACTCACATTCACCACAAAATAATTTACATAATCGTAAAGCGCCTCAAAACATATTTTATAATCTTCTACTGCATTTTCATTAGGCGTGATCTTGTTCTTCCCAATATTCCCGCCAATAAGTACATTGTTATTTTTTTTTAAACGCTTAACAGCAGCTTCAACTCCATCGTTATTAAAACCCATTCGGTTAATAATCGCATTGTCTTCTTTTAATCTGAAAAGTCGCTTTTTTTCATTTCCCGGTTGCGGCTTTGGAGTAACTGTTCCTATTTCAATAAAGCCGAATCCAAGATCTGAGAGTTCTTGAAAAAGCTTCGCATCTTTATCAAATCCTGCCGCAAGACCCACCGGATTTTTAAATTTTAAACCGAAAACCTCCCGTTCTAACCGCGGATCTTCAACCTGAAATTTCTTATTTATAATATTTCTGAAAGCGGCAGTTTTGCCAAGCTTTTTTAAAGTTTTAAAAGTAAAGTGATGCACCCATTCCGGATCAAATCGAAATAACAAAGGCCTAATCGAAGATTTGTACATAAAAGTTGGTTTGTGCAAAAATAGAAGGAAATCATAAAAAACCAGTCCTAATTCTTAAAAGGTTTTGAGGCTGAAATACGAATGTTTAATTTTGAAAATGAAGAACCTTGGTGCTAGCACATGAGGTATAACTTGAAAAGAACAAAAACACGAGGACAGCCTCGGAGCCCCGATATTTTTCGGGATTACATCTCGATTATCGATTAAACTACTAACTAATGATTAACAAACAGCGCATCATAGATCGTTTTATCAGTTACATAACTATAGATACCCAAAGCGATCCAGAAAGCCAGACTACTCCCAGTACCGATAAGCAATGGATTTTAGCCAGGAAATTAGCAGATGAATTGCAGGAAATGGGAATGGCCGAAGTTAATATAGACGATCACGCTTATGTGATGGCTACGCTACCGGCAAATGTACCGCACCAGGTTCCGGTTATTGGTTTTATTTCTCATTTTGACACTTCTCCCGATTTTAATGCTACTGATATAAAGCCACAAATTATTGAGAATTATGATGGAAAAGATATTGTGCTGCACAAAGAGAAAAATATTATTCTCTCTTCTGAATATTTTGATGACCTGAAACAATATAAAGGTCAAACTATAATCACCACAGATGGCACCAGCCTTTTAAGCGCTGATGATAAAGCCGGGATTACCGAAATTATGACCGCAATGCAATATTTGCTGGATAATCCTGAAATTTCGCATGGAAAGATTCGCGTGGGCTTTACTCCAGATGAAGAAATTGGTCGCGGGGCGCATAAATTTGATGTTGAAAAATTTGGTGCTGAATGGGCTTACACTATGGATGGCAGCCAGATTGGTGAACTCGAATTTGAGAATTTTAACGCCGCAAAAGCTATTGTTAAGGTTCGTGGAAAAGGCGTGCATCCTGGGTATGCAAAAGATAAAATGGTAAATAGCCAATACATTGCTGTAGATTTTATCAACTCATTGCCAAGATTAGAAACACCCGAACATACTGAAGATCGGCAGGGATTTTTTCATCTAAGCGATATGAAAGGTGATGTTGAAGAAACGCTACTGGAATATATAATTAGAGATCACGATCCTGGACATTTTAATGCAAGAAAAGAAATGATACAGGATTTGGCTTCAGAGATCTGCTCCCAATACGAAAATGATTGTATTTCCGTTGAAATAACCGATCAATATTTTAATATGCGCGAAAAGATTGAACCGGTAATGCATATCGTAGAGATTGCTAAAGAAGCTATGAAAGAAGTAAATATTGAACCACTTCTAAAACCAATTCGTGGCGGAACCGATGGAGCTCAACTAAGTTATATGGGACTACCCTGCCCTAATATTTTTGCCGGAGGCCATAATTTCCACGGAAAATACGAATATGTGCCGGTAGAAAGCATGCAAAAAGCCACAGAAGTGATCGTGAAAATCGCAGAAATGACTTCGATGAAATACAAATAACCCGTGTTTTAATAGGCTGAAAAATGGCTGTAAAATCTGTACAGGAATATATTGAAACTCATCCTACCTGGGAAAAAGAGCTGGAGTCTTTAAGAGCTATAATGCAAAATACTGAGTTAGAAGAATGCATAAAATGGGGTGCACCTGTTTATGCACTGGAAGGAAAAAATGTTGCAGGCATCGCAGCTTTTAAAAATCATTGTGCACTTTGGTTTTTTAATGGCGCTCTATTAAAAGAAAACACGATTTTACTCTATAACGCGCAGGAAGGAAAAACCAAAGCTTTAAGACAAATAAGGTTTGAGAAAGGCGATAAAATAGAACCTAAAATTCTTCAGAAATACGTTCTTGAAGCTATCCAAATTCAGCGGGAAGGCAAAGAAATAAAACCGGTGCCTTCAAAAGAGCTAGTCGTTCCTTCAGAATTAAAAGCTGCTTTTAAAGAAGATAAAGATATGGAGAATTCCTTTCAGCAATTAACAAAAGGAAAACAAAGAGAATACGCCGATTATATTTCTCAGGCAAAGAGAGAAACTACAAAACAATCCCGTTTGGAGAAAATTAAACCGATGATTAAAAACGGCGAAGGACTTCACGATAAGTATAAAAACTGCTAAACGAGGTAGACGGTATTTTATCTCGAGCGTCGGGAGGTCACAAAATCTAAGATATTAGACCCTGAAACAAGTTCAGGGTGATGTGCCAAAAACTTCTAAAAAATAAAAATCCCCAGGCATTAGCGCTGGGGATTTTAGATTCTATATTAAAACAGGGAAACTATTTCTTTTCTTTAATGGCTTTTGCCTTACTTTCTTTTTCTGGCTTGGCCGGTTCGTTGAGTTTTTTACTCATTTCCATCGAGATGGAAGAACGATCAAAAGTTATTTTTCCTGCTCCGGTTTCTATAATAACCGCATTATTTTTTTCGCTAAAGTCAACGACTTTGCCGTGCATACCACTTTTGGTTACCACACGATCTCCGCGTTTTAATTCGGAAGCAAAATTACGCTCTTGTTTAGCTTTTTTCATTTGCGGGCGTATCATAAAAAAATACACCACCACAAACATTAATATTATTGGGGCAAACTGGGTTAATTGATCCATTTACTAGCTAGCGTTTTGTTCGGTTTCTACAAAGGCTTTAATTCTAAGACGCTCTGTACCTGCTTCTGTGTTTGCAGTTACTGTAACTGTTTTAGTTACCTGCCCGTTTCCAGAACCATTAAATTTCACCAACATTTCACCAGTTTCTCCCGGTTGAATTGGCTCTTTAGTATAAGAAGGTACTGTACAACCACAAGTACTTCTTGCATTTGTAATTACCAATGGTGCCTGGCCGGTATTGGTGAAAGTAAAAGTATGCTCTACATTTTTACCTTTTGGAATATTCCCAAAATCGTGTTCAGATTCTTCAAACTCCATTTTTGGATAAACGGTAGCCTGCGCATCACGCTCTGCAGCGCTTTCTACATTTTCAGCTTTTACTTTTTCTGAGGCGTTATTGTTGTTATCTTTACAAGAAGTAAATAGCAGCGCCCCCACTGCAGCTAACATTAAGATTCCATTTTTCATAATAGTGAACTTTATAATTTAATTTTTAAAATTAAGAAATTTTATTCATTACATAAGGCCTCGCCCTACTTTATTTAACTTATTGTCTTCCTTATATTCTTTAGATAATTTATCTAATACTCCATTTATAAAAATACTGCTTTTTGGCGTACTGTATTCTTTTGCAAGCTCCAGGTATTCGTTGATAGTAACCTTTACCGGAATTGAAGGAAATTTAAGGAATTCACAGATCGCCATTTTCATAAGGATCATATCAATTTCTGCAATTCGGTCTTTATCCCAGTTTGGGGTTTTACCCAGCATTTCTTTTGCCAGCACATCATCATTCAAATAAGTTTTTCTGAATAACTCTTTAGCAAAATCCTTGTCATCATCATTTTTATAAAGATTCCCAAGCTTCATATTCTCAGCAGAATTCGGCTTTAATTTCTGAAGGAACTTTAAAACGGCGGTATTTACAATTGGTAAATCGTCAATCCAGGTAAGTTTTGCATCTTCCAGGTAATCATAAAGCTTTTCATTAGGAGCGATAATTTCTTTAAAAACAGCGATGATAAACTCTTTATCTTCCTTGAAACTGGATTCGCGAGTTTCCATATAATTTTTATAGATATCGCTTTTCTTTAATGCTTCCCAGATAATCTGCACATAATCATCATCCCTTTTCCAATGTGTTATTTTTCTTGATTCCAGGGCATCCTGTAGACTCTCATTATTTTTGAAAATCTCAAAAATAGCGTTGGAAATAAATTTTTTGTTGGGATCTTTTTCCTCGCTGGTAGCAAGGTGCTTTTGTTGAGATTTTTCTAAAAAGTTTTCGGCCTGGCCTTTCAACTCTTCAATTAGGCTTAATTGAACCAGAAAAAGATCGTACATCTCTTCCATACTCTTGAGCAGGAATTTCTCCTCGGTTCCCAGGTTGTCGTTTTGGCTTTGGTTAAAGGCGTAAAATGACTGCATTACTTTAACCCGAATATGTCTTCTTGTCAACATAAGTGTAAAAGAACTTTTTAGAATTAGAAAAGGCGAAAGAATATTCTTTCGCCTTGCAAAAATACCAAACTTTTGAAATTGACTACTTCAAATTCTGATTTTTTCTATCATCAATTCGTTGTTGTGCAATTTTAAGTGCAGCAAAGTGTGAGGTCATATCATCCTTATCTGCTTTGCTTAGAATTTCTAAAGTTGTATTGTAAATATTTTCTGTTTTACGCATAATTTCCTTCCTGTCGTAATTCTCAAGTTCTGCGTAAACATTTATAATTCCGCCGGCATTAATTAAGAAATCTGGAGCGTAAACAATCCCTCTTTCTCTAAGAATTTTTCCGTGAGTAAGCTCATCGGCTAGCTGGTTGTTTGCTGCACCAGCGATTACTTTAGCTTTAATGCGCTTTACAGTTTCGTCATTAATAGTTGCTCCAAGAGCGCAAGGTGCATAAATATCTACTTCGGCCCCGTATACATCAGAACCTTCAAAAATTATAGCGCCGTACTTATCTCTTACTGCTTCCAGTCTTTCTTCATTAATATCACTGATATAAACTTTAGCACCATCCTGGGTTAAATGCTCTACAAGTGTTTCACCAACGTGTCCAATCCCCTGAACTAAAACTGATTTCCCTTCAAGATCGTCACTTCCAAATTTATGCTTTGCAGATGCTTTTAAGCCCATAAAAACACCATAAGCTGTGATTGGCGAAGGATTTCCCGCACCACCTTTATCTTCAGAAATTCCGGTTACGTATTTAGTAACTTCACGCACGGTATCCATATCGGCAGTTTCCATTCCCACATCTTCTGCAGTGATATATTTTCCACTAAGAGAGTCTACAAAACGTCCAAAACTCTTCATTAGTTCTGGAGTTTTTTGAGTTTTAGCGTCGCCAATAATAACAGCTTTACCACCTCCAAGATTAAGTCCTGTAATTGCACTTTTATAAGTCATCCCACGAGAAAGGCGTAAAACATCATTTAATGCTTCCCATTCACTACTGTAGTTCCACATTCTGGTTCCTCCAAGCGCTGGTCCTAAAACCGTGTTATGGATACCAATAATTGCCTTTAAACCTGTATCTTTGTCGTTGCAAAAAACTACTTGCTCGTGGTCGTTAAAAGAGAGCTGACCAAATACTGGTGCAGACTTTTTTAGTTCATTTGCATTTAGAACATCAACTTGCATAACTTGTTACGTTTTATAAATTAGCGTTTTCATTTTTCTGAAAATCACTGTGCAAAAATAAAGAATATTTCAATAAAGAGGTTTTTAAAACGTGTTAAAATAACATATCCTCAAAATTTAGCTTTTTTACCCTTAATGAAAAACCTTAAACACCTTAATAAATATTTTCTCAAATATAAATGGAAGCTATTAATTGGTCTTGTGATCACAATAGTAGCCCGTATTTTCGCACTGTATTATATTCCATTGATTGGGGATTCTACCGATGCGATAGAGCAATTTATAAATGGCGAAATAAGTACTATGGAAGTACTTAAAACCGAACTTGCAGTAAATATTGCTCTTATAATTGGAGCTACATTAATTGCAGCATTCCTTACTTTTTTAATGCGGCAAACCTTTATCGTGGTTTCCAGAGATATTGAATTTGACCTTAAAAACGATATCTATAAACACTACCAGGAACTCTCGCTTAATTTCTATAAAAAGAACCGTACCGGGGATTTAATGAATAGAATTAGCGAAGATGTCAGCAAAGTAAGAATGTATCTTGGGCCCGCAATTATGTATACGGTAACTACCTTTACTTCTACGGTTGTTGTTTTAATTTTTATGGTTCAGGCAGCGCCAGAACTTACTTTGTATACAGTTGCTCCGCTTCCGGTTTTAGCATTTTCTATCTATAAAATTAGTGTTGCCATCCATAAACGCAGTACTGTAGTACAACAATACCTTTCTAGGCTTAACACTTTTACACAGGAAAGTTTTAGCGGAATCGCTGTTATAAAATCCTACGGGATGGAAAAGCAGATCAACCATAATTTCGTGGATCTTGCTAATGGAAGCCGCGATAAAAACATAGACCTTGTTAAAGTACAGGCTTTCTTTTTTCCGCTTATGGTTTTATTGATTGGGATTAGTAACGTTTTGGTAATTTACGTTGGTGGTAATCAATATATAAATGGAGAAATTGAAAACATTGGGGTTATTGTAGAGTTTTTACTCTATGTAAATATGCTTACGTGGCCTATTGCCTCTATTGGATGGGTAACTTCCTTGGTGCAACAAGCTGAAGCTTCCCAGGAACGTATCAACGAATTCTTAAGGGAAAAGCCCGAAATAACCAATAAAAAAGAGACGCCAGATGAAATTCACGGTAGCATTGCATTTAAAAATGTAAGCTTCACCTACGATGATACAAACATCACTGCCCTTAAAGATGTTTCCTTTGAAGTTAAGAGCGGGGAAACACTGGCGATAATCGGGAAAACTGGTGCTGGAAAATCTACTATTCTCGAACTTATTGGAAGATTATATGATGTGCAAAATGGAGAGATTTCCATTGACGGTAGAAACATCGAAAACCTTAATCTAGATAGTTTAAGGAATAGTATTGGCTACGTGCCACAGGATGCATTCTTATTTAGTGACTCTATTAAAAGCAATATCAAATTCGGAAAAACCAACGCCAGCGACGATGAAATATTTGAAGCCGCTAAAAATGCTTCAGTACATAAAAACATCATTGGCTTCAGCAAAGGTTATGATACCGTTCTGGGAGAGCGTGGAATAACACTTTCCGGCGGACAAAAACAAAGGGTTTCTATTGCTCGTGCTATTATTCACGATCCTAAGATCTTATTGTTCGATGATTGTCTTTCAGCCGTAGATACCGAAACAGAAGAAGAAATTCTAAATAACCTCTTTAAAATTTCAAAAGAGAAAACAACGATAATTGTAAGTCATAGAATTTCTTCAGCAAAAAATGCCGATAAAATAATTATCCTGGAAGACGGCGCAATTGTACAACAAGGCACTCATTCCCAATTATTAAACCAGCAAGGCTATTACAAAGAATTGTATGCAAAACAGTTAAATGAAAAAGAAATGTGAAAATTTTTTGCTAGATGTTAAAAATTTTTAGATTTTTGAGCAGTACTAAACCAAAATATTTAAAGAATTTATTTTATGAGCGACAAGGGAATGATGGAGAAAGAAGAAATATTCTCTAAAGTGCTGAGAGCCGGAAGAAGGACTTACTTTTTTGATGTTAGAGCAACTCGTGCTGACGATTACTACCTAACTATTACTGAAAGCAAAAAATTTACCAACGACGATGGTTCTTTCTTCTACAAAAAACACAAGATCTACCTTTACAAAGAGGATTTTGCCGGTTTCAATGAAATTCTGCAAGAAATGACAGATTTTATCCTGAATGAAAAAGGAGAAGAAGTAATTAGTGAACGTCACCAGAAAGATTTCAAAAAGGAATATGAAACTTCTGAAACTGGAGTAGCAGAAGGAGCATCGCCAGAAAAGTTTACCGATGTGAGTTTTGACGACATTTAAATTTTAGCTTCAAGATTATATAAAACCGTCCCGAGATATTCAGGACGGTTTTTTTATATTTATATCCCAAATAACAAACCACATGCAAAAACTTCTACCTTTTCTAATTTTCTGTATTTGTTTTAACTCATTTGCACAGCAAGAATTTGAAGATCTTAGTCTCGAATATTACCTGCCTCAAGATGTTAGCTATAATGAAGAAATCCCCAAACCACAGGATGTTATTGGTTATATCCCGGGAGAATGGCACGTTACCCACGATCTACTTTTAAATTATATGCGGGAACTCGCCAGGGTTTCGCCAAGAATAAGTATCGAAAACCGAGGGGAAACCTACGAGGGGCGTCCACTTATTTTACTCACTATTACTTCAGAAGAAAACCACGAAAATTTAGAGGAAATTCGCAAAAATCATGTTGCTTTAACTCAAGAAGGTGCGTCTTCTATAAACCTGGAGGAAATGCCTATTGTGGTAAACCAGGGATTTTCTATTCACGGAAATGAAGCCAGCGGCTCTAACGCCGCACTATTAGCGGCTTATTACCTGGCAGCGGCTGAAGGTGAAGAAATAGAAGAGTTATTAAACAATACCATAATTCTTTTTGACCCTTCCTTTAACCCAGATGGTTTACAGCGTTTTGCTTATTGGGCTAATACCAACAAAAGCGAAAATATAAATCCAGATCCTCAAGACCGGGAATATAGCGAAGTTTGGCCCGGCGGTAGAACCAATCACTATTGGTTTGATATGAACCGGGACTGGCTGCCGGTACAACTACCGGAATCCCAGGCTCGTATTGAAACTTTTCATAAGTGGATGCCGAATATTTTGACAGATCATCACGAGATGGGTTCAAATTCCAGCTTTTTCTTTCAACCGGGAATTCCATCAAGAACGCATCCGTTAACACCAGATCTTAACCAGGAACTTACCAAAGAAATAGGAACTTACCACGCTGAAGCTTTTGATGAACTTGGCTCGTTTTATTATACCGAAGAAAATTATGACGATTTTTACTACGGAAAAGGTTCTACTTTCCCCGATATTAACGGAAGTATAGGAATTCTTTTTGAACAGGGAAGTTCACGAGGCCACGCCCAGGAAACCGAAAATGGTATTCTAACTTTTCCGTTTACAATTAGAAACCAATTTACTGCGGCACTTTCAACCTTAGAAGCCGCTAAAAATATGCGTAAAGAAATCCTGAATTATCAGCGTAATTTTTATAAAAACGCTCGTAATTCAGCTGAAAATGGCGCCTACGTTTTTGGAAGTAACAAAGATGCATCTGCAGCTTATGAACTGGCAAAGATCCTTGAAAAGCACAAAGTAGAAATCCACAAATTAGAAGAGGATTTAAAAACCAATGGCGAAACTTTTAAAAAGAATTCGGCTTATTTAGTTCCTAAAGATCAGCGTCAACACAGGCTTGTAAAAGCAATGTTTGAACGCCGCACCGAATTTGAAGATAGTTTATTCTACGATGTTTCGGCCTGGACGCTTCCGCTAGCCTTCAACCTGGATTTTGCTGAAGATATTAAAATGAAGAGTGCGGGAGAGAAAATAGAAAAGCTTTCAAAACCGGAAATTCAATCCCTGGAAAAAAGCAGCTACGCTTATGTTATGCAATGGCACGATTACTATTCGCCCAAAGCTCTAAATATGATCCTGGAAAAAGGGCTTCGTACAAAAGTAGGCATGCAGCCTTTTACTCTGGCCGATACAGAATATGATTATGGTACAATTCTTATCCCGGTTCAAAATCAAAAATTAGATGCAGATGAGATGTATGAGTTTCTGCAAAACGTAACTGAAAAATCTAATGTGCAAATTGGTGCAATAAACACGGGCTTAACCCAGGGTGTGAACCTTGGAAGTAACCAGTTTAAAGCACTCGAACCTGCGAAAGTAGCTTTAATTGTTGGAGACGGCATTACCCCTTACGATGCCGGGGAAATATGGCACTTATTTGACCAGCGTTACGATATGAAGATCACAAAGTTAGACACAAGGAGATTTTCTCGCGCAGATCTAAGCCGATATACCGATATTATTCTGCCAAACTCCTGGGGTAGTGCTTTAGAAAAAAATGATATAGAAAAACTTAAAGAATGGGTTCGTGAAGGCGGAACTTTAATTGGTTATCGCAATGCAGCACGCTTTTTTGAAAAAGAAGATTTTATGGATCTGGAAATTAAAAAAGATAGTCTGGTAGCCGAAAATATTAGTTTTGAAGAACGAAGAGATTTTAGAGGAGCCCAGGGAATTGGCGGCGCTATCTTTGAAGCAAATATAGATCGCTCACACCCGGTAAATTTTGGTTATACCAATGACAAACTTGCCTTGTTTAGAAACACTACAATTTTTGTAGAAGCCGACGAACAAAGCTATAACAACCCAATTCAATATACCGAAAATCCTTTATTGAGTGGTTACATTAGCGCTCCCAGACTAGAAGCTATTGCAGGTACAGTTCCATTTAAACATACAGGAATGGGACGTGGCAATATAATTCTATTTACCGACAATACTAATTTTAGGGCTTTCTGGTACGGCACTAATAAATTGTTGATGAATGCTATCTTTTTTGGTGACGAAATGTAATTTTTAGTTTACATCGCGCAACCATTATGGCATTGTTGCATCTATAGAATAGAACCTATACCTTAAAAAGATGAAAAACTTATTTCTAATATTTCTATTTGCAACCATAACCAGCTGCTCTACCACTTTTAATAGTCCGGTAGATCTGGACAATAAAGAAATTACCGGGAAATGGCAATTAACAGAAGCCCTTGCCGATCCCGGTGATGGAAGTGGTACCTGGCAAACGGTAGAAAACGGCAGAACCCTGGAGTTTGATGAAAACGGAATGGTTTATTCTTCTACAAGTTTCTGTTATGGTGAGGAAATTAATGAAGCTACTTTTGATACTTCAGAGAAGATGATCAGCTCAAATTGTGCTGACAGAAATGTTGAACTAAGCTACGAATTGAAAGAAGGTAAGTTATTTATTACTCCACATAATCCAAGATGCGCTGAAGCCTGTGGTACCAAATATAGTAAGGTGGAGAGTTAGGTTTTATCCAATTCGCAGTCCGTTTTCTACTTTAAAATCGGGGTTTAGTAGCACGATATCGTTATCTTCTCCTACTGCCCCTAACACCAAACATTCGCTCATAATATTTGCAATTTGTTTCTTCGGAAAATTAACCACCGCTACGATCTGGCGATCTAATAATTCTTCCTTTTTATAGCGTTTGGTTATTTGAGCTGAAGTCTTTCTTGGGCCTATTTCCTCTCCAAAATCTATAAGCATTTTATACGCAGGATTTTTAGCTTCAGGAAAAGCTGAAACTCCAGTAATAGTTCCAATTCGCATTTCTACCTTTTCAAAATCTTTCCAGGAAATTTCCATTATTTAATTTTTGCGTCCAATTTAGAAAAAAAGCAGATATTCCGCAGTGAATTCGTAAATTACCTGGAGCGAACCAGTGTGAAATAAAATTTTAATTTTGAGGAAAGCCTCGGAGCATTTAATCCCGTTTATCGAGTAAATTTAAAAGAAAAATTATGGCCAGAACTGCTTCAAATATGATCGCTTTGGGTACACCGGCACCAGATTTCAACCTCGTAGATGTAATCACAAGCAATAGGTATTCTCTTAAGGATATTAGGGGCTCTAAGGGTACAATAATTATGTTTATTAGTAACCACTGCCCTTTTGTAAAGCACGTAAACGAAGAAATAGTGAGATTGGCAGGAGATTACCGTGTTTTAGGTTTTGGTTTCACTGCAATTATGAGTAATGACGTAGAAAACTATCCTGCAGATCATCCAGATAATATGAACGAGGTTGCCAGAAAACATCAGTATTCTTTTCCCTATCTCTACGATGAATCTCAGGATGTCGCAAGAGCTTATAAGGCTTCCTGTACACCAGACTTCTACCTTTTTGATGATGATTTAAAACTAATCTATCGTGGCCAATTAGACGATTCCCGCCCGGGCAATGGAATCCCAGTAAACGGGCGACATTTGCGCGATGCTATGGATGCGGTACTTTCTAATAAAAAAGTTCCGGGAAATCAAAAACCCAGTATGGGCTGTAATATTAAATGGAAGTATGCGCCGGAATCCTAAATTTCCAACTTTGTTCAGTTTCAATTACTGAAAATCACAATCAGTTAATCTTATCACAAAGCAAGTAAATCCTATTGGTTTAATAGGTTTTACTGAATATTATTCTTTAATTTTATAGTACGAATCACTAAAAAGATAATATTATGAGCGAGTTAAAATTAGGAGATAAAGCACCAAATTTTGATGCTGAAACTTCAGAAGGAAAAATCAATTTTTATGATTATTTAGGAGATAGCTGGGGAATTTTATTTTCGCACCCTGCCGATTATACACCGGTTTGTACCACCGAATTAGGAACGGTGGCAAAGTATAAAGATAAATTTGAAGCTCGTAACACTAAAGTGATAGCTTTAAGTGTAGACGGTGTAAAATCACATAAAGGCTGGATAGACGATATAAATGAAACCCAGAATACCACTGTAAATTTTCCAATTATTGCCGATGAAGACAAGAAGGTTTCTAATCTTTACGGAATGATTCATCCAAAAGCCGATGATACGCTTACCGTACGTTCGGTGTATGTAATTGGACCAGACAAAACTATCAAATTGATGATCACCTACCCGGCGAGTACAGGTAGAAATTTTGATGAACTGCTTAGGGTTATAGATTCGTTACAACTTACTGCCTACCAAAAAGTAGCCACACCGGCTAACTGGAAGCAGGGAGAAGATGTAGTGATTAGCCCTTCGGTTTCTAATGAAGATGCAAAGAAGATGTTCCCTAAAGGTTTTAAAGAGGTAAAACCATATCTTAGGATGACGCCACAGCCGGATTCTAAGTAAAACGAACTTCTATTAAGCACGTCATCCTGAACTTGTTTCAGGATCTAAGATGTTGATAAACTAATCACGTTAGAATCCCGAAGTTAATGCGGGATAAAGTCTGAATAATCCCGAAGCCTCGGGACAGCTTGACGAAAACAAGACTTTAGACTTATTCTTTTAAAAAAATACCTCACAGGTTTTTGAAACTTGTGAGGTATTTTTTATTATTTAAGTTCTCCATTCGGGGGTTAGAGGGCTTTTATTTTACCGCAACCAATTCTACGTCAAAAACCAAAGCTGCATTTGGCGGAATTACACCACCGGCACCACGTTCTCCGTAAGCCAAATGTGAAGGAATCACGAAACGAGCCTGGTCTCCCACATTTAAAAGTAGAATACCTTCATCCCATCCGCTAATTACGTGCCCTACTCCTACCGGAAATTCCAACGGCTGATTTCTTTTATAAGAAGAGTCAAAAACGCTACCATCGGTTAGCATTCCCTTGTAATGTACAGAAACAGTTTGCCCTTTTTCAGGTTTTGCTCCTTTTCCTTTTTTTTCAATTTTATATCGAAGTCCGCTTTCAGTAGTTTTAAAACCCTGGGATAGTTTTCCTAATAATTCTTCCTCCCTTTTCTTAGCGGCTTCCTCTCTTTTGGCTTTAGCGCCATCAAATTGTCTGAAAGACTCTACAGCATTAAAATTCTCAGCCTTTTCGCCAGATCTAATGATCTCTAGCTTTTCAATTTCATCGCCTTGCTTAATACTATCTACTACATCCTGACCCTGAATCACACTACCAAAAACAGTATGTTTCCCGTCTAACCACGGAGTTTCTACATGGGTAATAAAAAACTGACTTCCGTTAGTTCCTGGGCCTGCATTTGCCATAGAAAGTTTTCCTGGAGTATCGTGTTTTAGTTCCGGGTGAATTTCATCTTCAAATTTATAACCGGGACCGCCAACTCCTGTTCCCTGCGGGTCACCGCCCTGAACCATAAAGTTAGGGATCACCCTGTGAAATTTAAGTCCGTTGTAATAAGGTTTCCCCTGAGGAAAAGCCTCATTTTCAATTTCACCTTCGGCAAGTCCTACAAAGTTTCCAACTGTTCCCGGTGCTTTTTCGTATTCCAGTTCTACTAAAATCTGGCCTTTAGTAGTATAAAATTTAGCGTATAATCCGTCGTTCATTTTCTTATATTTTTTGAGAGGCAAAGATATCCATTTTTAGTCTAATGCTTTTAGTATACCTTTTCACCATTTACATATGTTTCTAAAACTTTAATTTCAGGAATCTCTGAATTCTCAACTTTCATAATATCCCTATCCAGAATAATAAAATCAGCAAATTTTCCGGGTTCAATACTTCCTTTTTCTTCTTCTTCAAAATTTGCATAAGCCGCCCAAATAGTCATTCCCTTTAAGGTTTCTTCTCTTGAAAGGGCTTGTTCTTTCATAAAACCATCTTCGGGAAAATTATCGGTATCCTGTCTTGCTACGGCAGCATAAAAAGTAAGAAACGGACTCACCTCTTCTACAGGAAAATCGGTTCCCAGGGCAAGAATTCCGGCTTGATCTAATAACTTTTTGTAAGCATAAGCGCCCTTTATTCTTTCTTCACCTAAACGATCTTCGGCCCAGTACATATCGCTGGTCGCGTGTGTAGGCTGAACAGAAGGAATAATATTCTTGCTGAAATATTTAAAATCTTCTTCATCTATTACCTGCGCATGTTCTACTCTCCACCTGCGATCTTCATCATTGGCTAAAAGTTCGTCATAAGTTTCTAAAACCATATAATTAGCTGAATCTCCAATAGCGTGTGTATTCAGCTGAAACTTTGACGCAGCTACACGTTTTGCCGTTTCTTTAAAGTTTTCAACAGGCGAAAGCAAAGCTCCAAAATGGCCGGCACGATCGCTATATTCTTCTTTTAAAGCAGCACCTCTGGAACCAAGCGCTCCATCACCATAAAATTTTACAGAGCGTACATTTAATCTTTCGGTTTTAATAGGATCTTTATCTAGATAATGATCAAGATTCTCCGCTGTATTACTAATCATCGCATACAGCCTAATTTTAAGGCTTCCATCTTTATGAAGGCTATCCATAAGCTCTATGGTCTCTTTATCTATCCCCGCGTCTACAACTGTGGTCAATCCGTATTTAAAAGAGAGGTTTTGCGCATCCATTAATGCATTTACCTGCTCTTTGGTAGAAGGTGCAGGTTGGGCGTTGGCCACAAGTCCCATAGGATTATCTATAATAATACCGGTTAATTCTCCGTTTTGCTGTTCAATATCTCCACCGCTAAAAGATGTTTCGGTCGTAATCCCGGCTTTATCTAAAGCAGCCTGGTTTGCTAAAAGCGCATGGCCGTCAATTCTGGTTACAGCAACAGGGGTATCGGGAAATAATTGATCTAAGGTATCTTTATTCGGAAACTCTTTATTCTCCCAATCATTTTGGTCCCATCCTCTACCGGTTATGAATTCCACATTTCGCTTATTCTGAAAATCAACAATGCGCTGTACTACCTCTTTAAAGCTCTTGGTCCCGGCAAGGTCTACACGTTGTTGTTGCAGCCCCAGTCTATAAAAATGAGCATGCCCGTCTATAAACCCCGGAAAAACACTTTTGCCACCGGCATCCAGTTTTTCTGAGACTTTATATTTTTTCTGAAGTTCTTCGGCAGTGCCTACCTCAAGAAATTTTCCATCTTTCGTTACAAAAGCCTCCGCAGTATTAAAATCATCGTCTACCGTATAAATTTCAGCATTATAAACCAATAGATCGGCTTCCTCTTTATTCTCAGAATTACAGGAAATTAAGGCGATACTTAAAAAGCAAAAAAGTACTATTTTTTTCATCTATTTATAATTTTAGATAAAAATAAAAAATGCGCCCGGTAAAGGCGCATTTTATTCAATTATTTAATTTTTTAAGCGAATTTAAAAGACCGAATTAATAATTTGATCACGTATACTTTTGTTCGCTGCAGCAGCAAGCGCTACCGAAACGAATAGGCCAATCATGGCGTAAGCAAAATCTTTAAAGATCATTTTACCGGCCTTCTTACGGTGTTTCTTACCTTTTTTATTTCTGGCCAAGCTTATCGCTATTTCCCTACCACCAATAATACCAAGGAATACCCAGGTAGTACTCATAGGTACTGTACTGATAAATAATTTATAGATAAGTAGAATTACATAAGTTAAATCTACTAAGGTTGCTGCACGAATATCTGAAATTCTAGATTTCTCGCTAACTACTTCCTGAATTTTATCTCCCCTCAGGTAGAACAATAGTCCTAAACCTCCAAAAATGGTAAGTGCAAACACTACAAACTGAAAAGCATCCAGGCTACGAGGCAAGAATACGGCTATATTGGCACCATCCTGCATTACCCAAACTCCCCAAAGCGTACCGCTTACCACCCATTGAACGGCGGTCCAGCTATTGTTGAATTTTCTACTCTTAAAGTATTTTTTGATAAAATTATAGGAAAGGTACCATACCAAAAATGACAGTATAAAAGCCATAATATAGCCTGTCCAACTCTTCCATACCACCGAGGTAATCCCAGAGGTATCGGCACTAAAAACACTTAAAATAAGGAAAGTGGTAGAAACCGGCATCTTAAGCCTGGTTAGAATTAGCAAGACTAATGGGGCTATAATCTGGAAAAAGCTGAAAGACTCCGGGTGTGGATACGGCGAGGTTCCATCGGGCTTGAGAAGTCGTTGAAAGGTAACATCTCCATCAAAGTAGAACCAACTAAAGCTCACCACTCCAAGGAAAATAGTTCCTACATAGAGCCATAAAATCCACCAACGCTTAGACTTATTACTTTCAATAAAAGTCCCAAGAGACTGAATACTATCGTTCGCTACCGTCGCATAAGCAGCAAAGAAAAACCCAAGCCACATAGCGGCAGTTTTATTGCCAGTGAATATTCCGGCCATAATAATACCAACAATTACAATTGCAAGGAAAGCTTTTTCCTGAACCATAAAGTCCAGAATATTCAAATATGGACGGGACCGGTCACTCCGTTGAAACTTTTTACCTTTTGCCATTAAGTAGCTTTTTTATTTTTTTTAAATATTTTAAATTTTAAGGTGTGGTAAATCTTCCTTAAAAATTGGATACAATATTAATTAGTTCTATTGTTAATTTTCAATTTTCAATGTTGTGTTATTGTTAAGGAATTTCCGAAAAAACAAACACGTAAAAAACTGATTACAAATACTTTATATCGTTTAAGCTAATAAATTGCGTTGATAATAATACAAAAAAGCACCTTAAAAAGGTGCTTTTTGAGATTTTGTATGGATTTATTTATTAAAAATCGAACTTATAAGTAGCTCCTGCAAGAACTTGTAATCCCTGAACTCTAAAATTAGTCCAACGTTCATAATCATTATTCAACAAGTTACTTCCTTTTGCAAATACAGAAAGCCTATCGTTAAAGCGGTAACCTAAATGAGCATTTACATCAAAATAGCTATCCAGGGTAATGGTATTTAAGACTGGATCGTTTGAAGATACTATTCTTTCCTGGTCAAAGCGCTCTCCTATGTAAAATAAATTAGCACCGGTATACCATTGTTCGTTAATCTGGTAATCGGCATTCAACGAAGCTTTAAGATCTGGAAGGTTCCATGCTTCGGCTTCACCATCAGTATTATAATCAAAGTATTCAGCATTTACTCCTAACCTGAAATTCTGGTTTACATCAACATTTATTTCACCGGCAATAGAAAGGGTTTTTACATCGTCATAAACAACTTCAAAAGAATTCCCATAGGCATAATTTTCGGTCATTATATCGTTTGCTCGAGGATTACGCTTAAACAAGGCTTTATTAAACTGGGACTGATATCCAGTTTTAAAATTATAGGAAACTGCATTACTTAATTTCCCTTTTGCACCAACATAAGCATTGTACTCATTATCTGTTGGCCTTATTTCTATACTTGGAGAAACATAAGGATTCTCCTGTATAAAATTATAATAGGTATTTTGTTGTAAGCCGCCTTCCAGGCCTGCGTAAGGCGTAAAATAATCACCAGCGAGCCTGTAACTTGCGGTTACTTTTGGATAGATGTAAAAATTGCCATCACTATTTTCAACATCCTGACTATAATAAAAAGCTACACCAAGATCTAAAGTAAGGTCATCTCTTAAAATTAATAAACTCGGGTTTATCCCGAAGTTCATAAAAGTATAATCGTAGTTTCCGAATCCAAGAAATTCTTCTCCCATTTGCCCCTGAACAATATCAGTATACACATTGGTGGTAATTAACTCATCTGCAATATTTACTTCAAAAGTACCGGTTGCATCAAAATGATTTTCTGAAGTTGAATAAGAATCGCCGGTATGCCTGAATTTTGCCCTGGCATTGTCGAAAAACGAATCGTAGAGCTCTATTTCTCCTCCTGCATATACTGAAAAGTAATTTTGAGAAGGATCTATAGCAGTAATTTCATCACTACTAAAGGTCTCATTTTGCGGTAAACCATACCAATTAAAGAGTTGATGTTGCGCACCAATTTCGGTTTTCCAACCTAAATCGCGGGTTTTAGAGTTATAACTTAAGTTAAGCTCGGTATCATAAAATTTATCATCTAATACAATACCATCAATTCCTCCCTGGGATGAATTATGATCTAGATAAATTCCAAAATTATCGCTTCGGTTTACTTCCAGGTTGCTGTAAAATTCAGCTAATAAATTTCCGTAATTTCCGAAACCAAGACTTGCATAATTATCGTAAACCTTTACGCGTTTTTCTCTTTCAACAGTGGTAGCACGCCCTTTTGCCGGGGTAAAAGTAGAAGCTACGGGAACTGAAAATATGCTATACTGCACAGGTCGTTTTTCAGTTCTCACAGAATCTGACTGGCTGGGGGTTTGCTTTATTTTGTTAGCGTCTTTTACCGTAGGTGTATATGGTTTTACCACAGTTACGGTTTCACTATCTATAGGATCTTGAGCAAAAAGAACCCCGCCAATTAAAAACATACTTAAAAAAAGGCTCTTTTTTATTGAAAACATTTGCATATAGAAATTCTTAAATGTTAGGTTGAAAGTTGAATTAATTATTTGCTTCTACTGAAGAATTGGTTTTTGCAGCTTCTGTCTTTATTCTTGATAGTTCCTGCTTTGCCTCCTGCACGATCTCAGGGTAATTCTGGAAGTTTTTAATCACATTTTCCAAAATATAAGTGGCCTGATACGTATCGTCTAACTCGTAGAAATTATCTGCCATTAAAACCAAACCTTTAGCTCCCCAGCGCTTATAGCCGGAAAAATCTTTAGCCAGAATTTGAACTGCAGCATTCGAAGCTTCGTAATTTCCGCTTTCATTTTTAAAATAAGCATCATAATATAAAGCTTCAGCGGCCAATTCTCCTTTAGCCGTTTTTTGTACTTCTGAATATGCGCTTTTTGCTTTACTCATATTTCCTGAAGCAAAAGCCGCACGAGCTACAATTACACGAGCATCATTACGCGCTTCTGAATCTGACTCTGAATTAGCCAAAACCTTATCGGCATAATTTGCCGTCTTAGCCGGTTGATCTAACTCGAGGTATGATTTCATCAAGTTAGACTGTGCGAAAATTGTATTCTGCTCAGAGCTGGCTTGTTTTTCAAGTTTCTCTAAGTAACCAACTGCTTCACGATAGTTTTCATTTTCCAGCAAGATTTCAGATAGTCTTGAAAGCGCCTGTTCGGTAAATTCATTTTTAGGCTTATCGGCTACAAAACGATAATTCGCTGCCGCTTTATCTTTATTTCCATCTCTATAGTATAACTGCCCTAAATAAAAATTAGCGTTTATAGAATGGATTCCGTTAGGGAAACGTTGCAGGTAATCTTCAAATCCGGTTATTGCGCGGTCATATTGATTGTTGAAATATTGATTTTCAGCAGATTCATAAGTAGTGTTATCCAGATCGGCATCAGTTACTTCAACAAAATCTATATTTCTTACCCAGCTTGCATACTCATCTGTACGACCAAGATCTACATATACCATTCTGGCAGTAGAAACTGCCTGCTTAGCTTCAGGGGTATTTGGATAATCGTTAACTACTTTCTTCAATCTTTCTAAAGCACGATTTCCATTATCGGCATTGTAATGAATTAACGCCTGGCGCAGCATTGCTTTAGGTACAAATGCGCTTTGCGGCACTTCTCTAATTAACCTATCGTAAGCAGATAAGGCTTCACCGGTATTATTGGCAGAAACATAGGTGTTCCCCAACTCGTACATAGCATCGTCTCTAAAAGAAGATCGCGAATATTGATTTATAAAGCTTTTAAGCTCAGAAATTTTAGTGTCTCTTCTATCTATAAAACCATAGCTCATCGCTTTTTGAAATGCAGCATAATCGTTATCACCACTTAGCGAAAGTGCTTTATCATAAGCTTCAATTGCCGGCCAATACTGGCTACTTACAAAATAGGTGTCACCAAGACGCAATAAAGCATCATTTCTACGAGCAACTTCGTTAGCGCTATTTTCAGAATAACGCTTAAAAAACTCTATTGCACGAGAATATTCATTCTTTTTAAAGTAAGCATACCCAAGATTATAATCCAGGTTATCCAATTCTTCTGTGCCTTTTGCGGCATTCATACCGGCAAATTCACGATACCCGATTATAGCATCGTCAATTCGGTTAATATTATACTCACTTTCGGCTTTCCAAAAGGTAGCCTTTGCAGTTATTTCCTGATCTCTAGGTTCTGAAAGTGCTTTTTCAAAATTCGTGATGGCTTTTGCATAATCACCATCTTCATAAAGCTGAAGCCCGTAATAGTAAGCTACTTTCTGGTAAGCTTGCTTATCGCTAAAGTTTCGGTTATTCTCTAATAAACGCATCGCTTCCTCATAGTTACCTGAAGTAAGAAAAGAATCGATCAACAAACTCTCCATCGCCGCCCTGTTCTCAGAATCTGGATATTTTTCAATTAAATTAATCAAGACCTGCGACGGACTTTCATAACTATTCCCAATCTCATAACTCAGTTTAGCGTAATTCATATATGCATCTTCCTGAATTTCTGGATTAAAGTCCATCTCGCTGGCATTTTTAAAAGCGTTTAGAGCCTGCTGCTTTTGATTGGATTCTAAATAAGATTGCGCTAAATGGTAATATGCATTTTGTGCAATTTGATTTTTCCCATCTATAATCTTATTAAATTCAGAGATCGCATTTTCATAATCTCCCTGTTTGTAATAAGCGTAACCCAGTTGATAATAATCGGTATTGTTCCATCTTCCGCGTTCCCCATCATATTCCTTCAAATAAGGCAAAGCTTCTTCATATTGTTCTAAGTTGAAATAACTCTCCCCTATTATCTTATTAAGTTGAGAACGCTCTAAGCGGTTCGCACTTTGTAATTGCTCCTTGGCCAGTTTAATAGCTTCCTCAAACTTACCTAACTTGAAGTTCATATCGGCCTGGAAGTAAGACAGGTCTTCACTATAGCGATCGTTACCTCTTACCGCTTCAAAATTTTCGTTAGCAGCTTCGTAATCATCACCTTCATAAGCCATATAACCGATGTAATATTTAGCCTGGGAACCAAATTCTTTCGAATCCCGAACTCTTTCTAAATACTTACGAGCCTGGTCGTATTGTTTCGCTCTAAAATAAGCGTATCCATTATTAAAATAAAAACGTTGGCGCTCTGCCCGGCTCATACTATTTTCATCAACTTTGTCATACCATTTACGGGCTAATGAATATTTTCCGGTTTGAAAATAATAATCGGCTACATCACGATAAGCTGAATTTGTCTTGGTACTGGTAGGATATCTACTCACAAAACGCTCCATTAACCTGTCGGCGCCTGGCTGATTTAACCTTACAGCGGCATTGGCGATATAATAAGCGCAATCTCCTTCAATTTTCTCGTCTTCGGTTTGCTCTTTAACTTCATCAAATAAATTTTGAGCAGCTAAATATTGCTGATTATTATAAAGTTCGAGGGCTTTGTTAAATTCGGCGAGATCGTGCGTATAAGTGGCCGATCGCTGGGAAATTCCGTTAAAAGAAAAGAAAATTAAAACAACAAACAGTAAAATTTTGTTAGGTGTCATTTATAGATTTTTAAGTTGATGATTCAAAGATAATTTAAACCTTGCTTTAATAACGCCCATATAAAGTGATAATTATGTTAATGTAAAAAAAAGTAAACTCGCAGCTTTTGAAAAATGTATATTTACCAATAATTTTATCCCAAACTAAGCCTAAATATTTATGTCCAATACCGTCCTGGAATTAAAGAATGCTGCTATTTACCAGCGAGAAAGCCTTATTTTATCTGAAGTTGATGTAGAAGTAAATAAAGGTGACTTTGTATATCTTATTGGTAAAACCGGTACCGGAAAAAGTAGTTTTATGAAAACACTTTATGGCGATTTACCACTTACCGAAGGCGAAGGGACAATTGTAGATTATAATTTACGAACGCTCAAAGAAAAAGACATTCCTTTTTTAAGAAGAAAGCTAGGTGTGGTTTTCCAGGATTTTAAACTTTTAACCGACAGGAATATCAAAGACAACCTACTTTTTGTTTTAAAAGCTACCGGCTGGAAAGACCAAAAAGCCATGGAACATAAGATAGATGAAGTTTTAGATAAAGTAGGAATGAAATCTAAGGGCTTTAAATTTCCTTATCAACTCTCTGGTGGAGAGCAACAACGTGTTGCAATTGCACGTGCACTTTTAAATGATCCCGAACTTATTCTTGCCGATGAACCTACCGGAAACCTGGATCCACAAACATCGGTAGAAGTTATGGAAGTACTTCAGGATATAAGCAAAAACGGGAAAACCATTTTAATGGCTACGCATGATTATGCTTTATTGCTAAAATATCCTTCAAAGACTTTGAAATGTGACGGGCAACGCGTTTTTGAAGTAGTTCAGAAATCAGTTTAGCCCCCTAGCCCCCAATGGGGGAATTTTTTCACTCTCTATAATATTTTAATAAATAAATTACCTTAAATATTAAGGGAAGATAAGGTATTTTAATACGCCTTAAACTGTAGACTGTGATAGTGGATGATTAAGGCTGCACCTCATCTGCTTTTACCCTGTGTGGTTTTCTGTTAATCAAGAGATAGTAGAAGTTAACGCATACAATTACTGCGTTGGTAATAATTACAGGCCAGGAATCTATTAAAACTCCATATATAATAAAGAAAATACAACCGAGGCTGTTTACGACCCTAAGCTTTATGATATTCTTCATAAAGAACGAAATCGCCACAAAAAAAGAGGAAAGGTAACCTATCCATTCGGTAAGACTAATTCCCAGGAATTCCATAGAAAAAAGAAGAGTTTGTTTGAAAAGTTATCGAGCTCGTCATCCTGAACTTGTTTCAGAATCTAACATCTTAGACCCTGAAACAAGTTCAGGGTGACGGAGAAAACAACCTCCAAACAAACTCTTTTAAGTTGAGTGATTAAACTATTTTATTTCTTTTCCGCTCGTTTTCTGTAAGATAGATTTTACGCAATCTTAAGTGGCTTGGAGTAACCTCAACATACTCATCTTTCTGAATATATTCTAAAGCTTCTTCCAAAGAGAACTTAAGTGCAGGTACAATCTTCGCTTTATCATCGGCACCAGAAGAACGTACGTTAGAAAGCTTTTTGGTTTTGGTTATATTTACCGCCATATCATCCTGACGTGAATTTTCACCAATAACCTGGCCTTCATAAATTTCCTCTCCCGGATCTACGAAAAACTTCCCTCTATCCTGAAGCTTATCTATAGAGTAAGGAATTGCTTTTCCGCGTTCCATAGAAATCAACGAACCGTTTTGACGTTGTGGAATTCCACCTTTTAACGGCTGATATTCTTTAAAACGGTGCGCCATAATCGCTTCACCTGCAGTAGCAGTAAGCAGCTGGTTACGCAAACCTATAATTCCTCTGGAAGGAATCATAAACTGAATGATCATTCGTTCGCCACGGGTTTCCATACTTAGCATTTCTCCCTTTCTCATCGTCACCATTTCTACAGCTTTCCCTGAAACTTCTTCAGGTAAATCTATAGTTAGTTCCTCTACCGGTTCACTTTTCTCACCATCAATTTCTTTAATAATAACCTGAGGCTGACCGATTTGAAGTTCGTAACCTTCTCTTCTCATCGTCTCAATAAGAACAGAAAGGTGCATTACTCCACGCCCATAAACCAAAAATTTATCGGCACTATCAGTTTCCTGAACCCTAAGGGCAAGGTTTTTCTCTAATTCTTTGGTAAGTCTTTCTTTAATATGCCTTGAAGTCACAAACTTTCCATCTTTTCCGAAGAAAGGAGAATCGTTAATTGTGAAAAGCATACTCATTGTAGGCTCATCGATTGCGATGGTTTTTAAACCTTCAGGATTTTCAATATCGGCAACAGTATCACCAATTTCAAAACCTTCCAGACCAACCAAAGCACAAATATCACCCGGTTGAACTTCTTCTACTTTTTTACGGCCCAAACCTTCAAAAGTAAATAGCTCTTTAATTTTTGTTTTCTTAATGCTACCGTCTCTCTTAACAAGCGAAACCTGCATTCCTTCTTTTAAATGCCCTCTTTGCACTCTTCCAATTGCAATTCTTCCTGTAAAAGAAGAGAAATCTAAAGAAGTAATAAGCATTTGAGGAGAACCTTCCTGAACTTTAGGCGAAGGAATATGTTCCAATACCATATCAAGAAGTGGCTCTATGTTATCTGTTTTCTCATTAGGATCGTCGCTCATCCAATTGTTCAGGGCAGAACCATAAACCGTTGGAAAATCAAGTTGCCATTCTTCGGCACCCAATTCAAACATAAGGTCAAAAACCTTCTCGTGTACTTCATCTGGAGTACAGTTAGGCTTATCTACCTTATTTACTACAACACATGGTTTTAACCCAAGATCTATAGCTTTTTGCAACACAAAACGTGTTTGCGGCATTGGGCCTTCAAAGGCATCTACTAAAAGTAAAACCCCATCGGCCATATTCAATACTCGTTCTACTTCACCACCAAAATCGGCGTGACCAGGAGTATCAATAATATTGATTTTGGTGTCTTTATAGACTACCGATACGTTTTTAGAAGTAATAGTAATACCACGTTCTCGTTCCTGATCGTTGTTATCCAGGATAAGATCTCCGGTGTTCTGGTTATCCCTGAACAAACGGCAGTGATACATAATCTTGTCTACCAGGGTAGTTTTACCGTGGTCTACGTGCGCGATAATCGCGATGTTTTTAATAGCTGTCATATAAGCGCCTCATTTTTAAGGCTGCAAATGTACGGCTATTTTTAAAGAAACAAGTATCTAATGCTACTTATTCAAAATAAAATATTCTAGACTAAACGCTCTGTAAATCAAAAGCTTAATTTCTGGGAAGCTATTTTACAAACTCAGGAGTTAGTTTTTAGCTTTTTGTAAATGAAAAAACCGAAATAAATTAATGCAATTGTTCCAAAACCTATTCCTAATAATGGCTCTTCAGGTCTTTGGTAAATGAAGAAAATCGTAGCTGCGGTCATTATTAGCGCATTTACTAACAAACGCTTAGCGGTATAATAATTCCTAAACTGTTCTGTAATACTTCCCATAGCTTTATTTTTTTCAAAGCTATGAATTTAAAAGCAATCTTTAATTTTCGTCTGCCGAGGGACCGTAAGTTGCAGGCACCGGAATATCTAGTAGCCGAAAGTAAACCCCTAATTGAGCTCTGTGATGTGGCAACTGGTTAAACACCATCATTCTAAGCACACTATATTTAGGCATATCCATTAAAACCTTCCCGTTCTGAATCATTTTCCAGTTCTTTTTATATTCTTTGTCAGGTTTCCGCAAAGCAGCTTCAGCTTCAGCAGTATTATTTCTTAAAACTTCAAGAATTTCTTCTACACTGGCAAAATCAGGAGCTTTATATTCGGCCAAATCCATATCATCCATTTCCATAGTTCCAGAGATCCAACTGGGAATTTCAGCAAGGTGATTAGCTAATTGTCTTATACTCATAGATTTTTTATGCGGTCGCCAATCCATTTTTTCAGCAGGAATTCGTTTCAGGAATTTTTCGGTTATTACTACTTCGTGTTGAAGCTCAGATATTAGTATGTTTTGAAGTTCCATAGTTTCAATAATTAACTGAGTAAATTACAATAATAACTCCTTACTCTTCAGAATTTAAAAAACTAAAAGACCTCGGGAAAACACGTATTTTTGGAATTGCTCCTACCGCTTAATTCTATTATATTTGCGAAACCAATTCCTTTTTTTATGAAACTTGATAGAATTCCGCAGTTAAAACATACAGCTTCCAACAACTTTTTTTTGCTTGCCGGCCCTTGCGCTATAGAAGGCGAAGAAATGGCGCTAAGAATTGCCGAAAAAGTTGTAGAAATCACTAACAAATTGGAAATCCCTTACGTTTTTAAAGGATCTTTTAAAAAGGCGAACCGTAGCCGAATAGATAGTTTTACCGGAATTGGAGATGAAAAAGCTTTAAAGATTCTTCGAAAAGTTTCTAAAACTTTTGAAGTTCCTACCGTTACCGATATTCATGAAGTAAGCGATGCGAAATTAGCTGCTGAATATGTAGATATTCTTCAAATCCCGGCATTCTTAGTGCGCCAAACCGATCTTGTAGTGGCCGCCGCAGAAACCGGAAAAGTAGTCAATCTTAAAAAAGGACAATTTATGAGTCCTGAAAGCATGAAACACGCAGTAACCAAGGTGACCGATTGTAATAATGAGCAGGTAATGGTTACCGATCGCGGCACCATGTTTGGCTACCAGGATATGATTGTAGATTTTAGAGGAATTCCTACAATGCGCGAATTTGCTCCTACCGTTTTAGATGTTACCCATTCTTTACAGCAACCAAACCAAAGCAGTGGTGTTACCGGTGGAAGACCAGATATGATAGAAACCATAGCTCGTGCAGGCGTGGTTAATAAAGTTGACGGCTTATTTATTGAAACTCATTTTGACCCAGCAAATGCAAAAAGCGATGGGGCTAATATGCTAGATCTTAATTACCTGGAAAAATTACTAAGTAATCTTGTGGCTATTAGAAAAACTATAAATACCTTATAAAAATTTCTCTAAGTATAAGACAGCTTCGCTTTACCGCTTATTTCACTAAAAATCTGGACGTAAGCTAATTCTTGATATCACTACACTCCTATGTTCTGAAAAATCGTCAAATTTTAAGGCTGTTTCTCTTCAATTGAATATTCCTTATAATCCAGAGCTTTGGAGAGCAATATTTCCAACTCAATTTGATTATATGTTGCAGTAAACAAAACCTATAGCTCTCTAAACAGCCGTTATATTTAATTAAATAAAAGTTAATCTAATTCATCATTAAGAAATTCTATTTTAAATTAAGTTAATCTGGAGATTAACCAAGCAATTTTATCTTAATGAGAACCCAAAGGATTTCAGGGAATCACTTCTCTTTCAATTCATTTTTAGCTATTATCAGTTTTTTTATAATAGCTCCTTTAACTGCACAAGATGAGCCCGAAATTTCTGTGGGTGGTGCTCTTAGATACAATTATAATCTATCTTCCTGGAAAGATGGCCAAAAAAACCGCGGCGGCGATTTTGGTTATGATATTTTCAGAATAAATTTCGATGCAAAATACAAAGGGATTTATCTAAATGCTGAATATCGTTTATATTCTGATGCTTTTGGTGGTGGTGTGATGAAGCAAGGTTGGATGGGTTATAAATTTAACGATCTGGACGAAATACAAATTGGACTAACTCAGGTTCCCTTTGGAATTCAGCAATATAATTCTCATAACTGGTTTTTTAACCTCACTTACTATGTAGGGCTTGAAGATGATCACGATATGGGAATAAAATATATTCATGCTGGTGAAAAATATGAATATCACCTGGCTTTCTTTAAAGGCGCCGAAGAATTAGCTTTTGGAAGTAATACTGAATCTTCTGCCAGCCGATACTCTTACGATGTTGTAGGTAGAAATAAAGAGATCAATCAGTTTAACGGCAAGTTCGTTTATAAGTTTGGCGAGAAAGCAGCAAATCGTTTAGGAGTTTCTGCCCAATATGGCGGTCTTTATAATTTAGATACTAAAGAAACCGGAGACCATTACGGCCTCGCTGCACACTACGAGATCACTCAAAACCGGTGGAACTTAAAAGCGCAGGTTTTAACAGCCGCGCATAACCCTATTAATGCGGAAGGCGAAACCAGGGAATCTTTAACTTTTGGCGCATACGGCTTCCCATATGAAGTTGCTGCCGATTTTAATTTATACTCTCTGGCAATTTCAAGAAATGTTCCCGTGAACCTGGGACCTATTTCAAATTTGGAATTCTACAATGATTTTGGTTATATGCAAAAGCATAATAACAATTTTACCGATTCTTATATGAACGTTACAGGAGTTCTAGTTACCGCGGGGCAGGTTTATACTTATATAGATTATGCGGCCGGTTATAACCACTCCTGGCTGGGAGGTGATTTTGTAGATGATTTTGCAGAAGGTATTCCTGATGCAAAATGGGAAGCAAGATTCAATATCAATATAGGATACTATTTTTAATTTAATTTCTGAAAACCAATTATATGGCAAAAAAAGTTACCAGAAGCGATGAGAAAAAGTCAATCTTTGGATTGGAAGTAAACGGACCTGTTTTCTTCATTTCGTCTTTTATCATCATTGTAAGTATCGTCTTAACCCTAATATTTGAGAAACAAGCTGAAGAAGCTTTTTCAAATATCCAGAACGCAGTAGCTAATAACGCCGACTGGTTTTTTATAATGTGCGTTAATATATTCCTGGTTTTTCTAATCTATCTTGCGTTAGGGCCCTTTGGCAAAATGCGGATAGGTGGCCTAAAAGCCAAACCTGAATTTAAAACCCTCTCCTGGTTTGCGATGTTATTTAGTGCAGGGATGGGAATTGGGCTATTGTTCTTTAGCGTGGGAGAACCCATAATGCATTTTAACACACCTCCAACAGCTGAAGCGGGAACTGCCGCAGCAGCAAAGGAAGCTATGAATTTCACCTTTTTACACTGGGGTTTTCATGCCTGGGGAGTTTATGCACTAGTAGGCCTGGCGCTATCATATTTCACCTATACCCGTGGATTACCGCTAACCATCCGCTCTATTTTCTATCCTTTTCTAGGGGATAAGATTTATGGAAAAATTGGAGATGCCATAGATATTTTTGCAGTATTAGCCACTTTATTTGGTTTAGCAACATCACTGGGTTTTGGAGTGCAACAAATAGCTTCAGGTTTAGATCACGTCTTCAATGTCCCCAGCGGAATAACCACTCAGGTAATCTTAATTGCTGGAATTACCCTGGTAGCCACTATTTCAGTAGTATTAGGGGTAGATAAAGGGGTGAAAATACTTAGTGAATGGAATATGCGTGTAGCTTTAGTACTACTTGTACTGGCACTTATCCTAGGCCCTACCATCTTTATTTTTAGATCTTTTGTAGAAAATACCGGAAGTTACTTATTTAATTTTATTGAAATTTCTTCCTGGAGTGAAACCTTTACCGGTGGATCCTGGCAAAACGACTGGACCGTATTTTACTGGGGCTGGTGGATTGGATGGTCTCCATTCGTAGGAATGTTCATTGCTCGTATTTCTAAAGGTAGAACTATTAGAGAGTTTATATTGGGCGTATTACTTGTTCCTTCCCTGGTAACTTTTTTCTGGATGTCTGCCTTTGGTAGTGTAGCTATACAGGATGCAATGGGTGGTGATATGAGTATTGTAGATGCGGTAAACGATGATATTGCCACTGCGCTTTTTGTCTTTTTTGAAGATTATCCGCTATCTATGGTAATAAATGTGGTAGCAGTAATTCTTATCGCAGGATTCTTTATTACCTCTTCCGATTCCGGTTCACTGGTAATTGATAGCTTAACTTCAGGAGGAAAAATAGATGCACCAAAAGGGCAACGTATATTTTGGGCGGTAACTGAAGGAACAGTAGCCGCGGTATTACTTATTGGTGGTGGTTTACAGGCTTTACAAACGGCCACAATTGTTACCGGTCTCCCTTTTGCCTTCATATTGCTTATTATGTGCTATTCCCTCTATAAAGGTTTAAAAGAAGATCATGTGGAACTGCAAGACAAGAAAGAGCAAAAAGAGATGGAAAACTACGAGGAAATCGTAAACGACATCGTTAAGAAAAGAAATATTTCAAAAAACACAGAAAACCAATAAAAATAGGCATTATGGAGAAATTCAATAATATTCTGGTTGCCTTAGACCTTTCAGACATAGACAATACCCTTATAGATTATGCCTCTTACCTGGCTGATACATTAAATTTAAAAAAGGTTTACTTCGTACATAACATCAAGACCTATGAAATTTCATCGCTTTTTGAAGAGCAATTGAAGGATATTAATTTAGATGAGGTTATAGGTGATGAGTTAAACGAAAAAGTAGAAAGCCGGTTTAAGGGAAAAGCAGAATGGGAAGTCTTAATTTCAGAAGACCCTTATACAGAATCCCTTATTAATTATATTACCAATAAATACTATATAGACCTGGTAGTTATGGGTAACAAGAAAAGACATAAGGGAACCGGGGTAGTAAGCAATAAGCTTCTTAGATTATTAAAATGTGATATTCTATCTGTTCCAAGAGATTTCACACCGCAAATAAAGAATATTTGGGCCGGAACCGATTTTTCCCGGGAATCCCGAAAAATATTTAATGTAGCCCAAATGTTACAAAAAGCAACTTCGGCACCAGTTACCGCAGCCTACGTTTACTCGGTACCTGTTCAATTTTCACCTTATGTGCCTAAAGAGGCCATGGCCCCTAAGATTGAAAAGCATGCGATACAAAAAAGCGAAAAATTTCTTAGTAAGCTCGATTACGATGGGGAAGTTACACCGCTAATTATTCCGGGAAGAGATTCTAGTGTAGCCAGTAATTTATTGGAGCATGCCAAGAAAAATAAGGTAGACATTTTAATTGTTGCCGATAAAGGCGCTAACAATATATCGAACCTCCTGGTGGGAAGCGTAACCGAAGAATTATTTGGTGAAAAACCGGAAATTCCATTATGGATTTCTAAATAAGACCAATATTTTATTTAAAAAAAACCTGCCAGAAGACCGGCAGGTTTTTTTATTGATTTTGATAATCTTTTTTGAGATTAATTTAGCTGTATTTCCACCATAACTGGCAGATGATCTGAAGGATATTTCAAATCTTTTGAATCGCTTAAAACAGCATATTTTTTTACTTTAATATTATCTGAAACAAAAATATAATCGATTCTCCTGTTCACGGCTTCTTTAAAATTATAGCCGTTAAAAGTACCTTCGGGCCCAAAATCAAGTTCTGCAAGAGTTTTGGAATCATTCAATTTTTTAGATAAAAACTGAATGGCACTTGTTTGCGGTTCCAGGTTTAGATCACCCATCAATATTACCGGAAGGTTTTCTTTATTTAATGCTGAAATTTTTTCCCAAATAAGCTCTGCACTATTTTCCCTGGCTTTTTCTCCCACGTGATCAAAATGGGTGTTGAAAACCCAGAATATTTTTCCAGAATCTTTGTCTTTAAATTTGGCATAAGTACAAATACGCTCCATTGCCGCATCCCAACCTACCGAAATTTCAGCTGGAGTATCTGAAAGCCAAAATGTATCGTTTTCCAGTACTTCAAACTCTTTAGCATTATAAAAAATGGCGCTAAATTCACCGGCTCCTTTTCCATCGTCTCGCCCTACTCCAACGTATTTATAATTTTCCATTTCAGATTCAAAATGCTTTAACTGACTTATCAAAGCTTCCTGAACTCCCATAATTTCAGGCTCATAGAACTTTATCTGGTTGGTAATATGCTCCTTTCGTTTAGACCATGAATTTTCACCATCATTCTCATTAGCATATTTAATATTGTAACTCATCACTTCCACCTCCTGGCTACTGAGAGTAGTCCCGGTAAAGATGAAAAGCAATAAAAGGAAGGAAATTCGGTTAATCATAATTCTGATTTTTGATAAAGTTCGGAAAAAAATTAAAGAACAAGATAATTTAATATTTTGATGATTTTTAAATAATAATTGAAGTTTTTTATTTTACTTTGTATTTCAAAGTACTTTATAATGGAAAATGAAAAGTATGTTCAAGATCTAAGCGACATCAAGCAAATGATGAATCGCTCTTCTCGATTTATTTCCCTAAGCGGGCTCGCGGGAGTTTTTGCAGGTGGTTATGCAATTATTGGAGCAATAGTTGGAAAAGTTTTACTGGATGGACATAATTCTGCCATAGATTCGCTGAGCCCAGCTTCAATGGACGGGGAAATATTAACGCGGTTATTCTTATTAGCTATTGCAGTTCTCCTTCTGGCTATTGGAACCGCAGTTTTTCTAACCACCAGGAAAGCTAAAAAAACAAACGAAAAAACCTGGGATAATACCAGCAAACGATTGCTTATCAATTTTTTTGCACCATTAATATCAGGCGGAATTTTCTGTCTAATCTTATGGCAATATAATCTTATAGGACTTATAGCTCCAGCTATGCTTATTTTTTACGGTCTTGCCCTTATTCACGCCAGCAAATATACCTTTGGAGATCTTAGAGGTTTAGGATATGCAAATTTAATCCTGGGCCTTATTGCAACCCAGTTTTTAAGCTACGAATTATATTTTTGGGCAGTTGGTTTCGGCCTTTTCCATATTGCCAACGGTATCTGGATGTACAACAAGTATGACAGAAAAAATGCTTAATGAAAAATATTATTAGTAATATAAATAAAGCTTTTGATCACCGGGTACGCCTGGGAATAATGAGTGTGTTAATGGTAAATGAACATGCCGATTTTACCAGCCTAAAAGAACTCCTGGGAGTTACCGATGGCAATATTGCAAGCCACATTAAAGCCCTGGAAAAAAAAGGTTATGTAACTGTGGAAAAATCTTTTATAGACCGAAAACCAAATACACGCTACCGTGCCACCAAAACCGGGCGAAAGGATTTTCAAAAACATATAGACGCTATTGAGAACTTATTAAAACAACAAAGACCACAACCATAAGCATATTTTTTTATCATTTCACTTTGAAATTCAAAGTGGCTAAAACAGGTATTAATTAAAATTCATTATTATGAAAACTAACCGATTTCTAATTATCCTTCTTATTGTGGGTGCACTTTTACTAATTCCCTTTATCGCGATGCAGTTTAGCAGCGAAGTGGTTTGGACTGCTTCAGATTTTATTATTATGGGAATTTTACTCCTGGTTACGGGCCTGGGAATTGACCTTGTGTTGAGAAAGGTTTCCAGCAGCAAAAACCGACTTATCATGGGTGGAATTATTCTTGCAGTATTTTTTATGATCTGGGCAGAACTTGCTGTTGGTGTTTTTGGAACTCCTTTTGCCGGAAGTTAAAAAAACTATCAGAACAATATTTTAAAATCGCTTAATGCAATATTTTGTAAATAAAAACTCTATAGTTCGCGAAATTTGGGGAAAGGGTGATACCATTCTCTTTATTTTCGCCGGGGCTTCGGCAGAGTTTGCGCTCAATAAAGCTGTAGACTGGCTTTATTATACCGGCCGTTTACCTCAAGATCCGCTTGGCAGGCTTTTCTCAACGGTTTCCTATGCCCGGGAAATTGTTTTTGCTGAAAAATCGTCTGCACTTAAAGCAATAGATCATATAAATTCTATTCACGCTTCGCTGGAAAATAAACGCGGAAAGAATATACCGGACTGGGCTTACCGGGACGTGCTTTTTATGCTTATAGATTAT
>Ga0098069_100047_pt1 | contig 72717 bp, 69 predicted proteins | sample 27_taG_FD_92584 | JGI IMG/M metagenome (GOLD analysis project Ga0098069, IMG submission 92584) | Marine viral communities from Cariaco Basin, Caribbean Sea - 27_WHOI_OMZ | ecosystem: Environmental > Aquatic > Marine > Oceanic | place: Caribbean Sea: Cariaco Basin | collected 2014-11-09
CAGTCGGTGGTTGCTTCCTCGTTGCGGAAATAGGAATGCATCACGCTCTTGCCGCGGCACCAGACCTTGCCGATCTGGTGATCGCCCTTGATCCGGCCGTTCTCGCCGCGGATCTCGACATCCATGCCCGGTATCGGTTTGCCGCAATTGACGATTGCGCGGTACCGCGCGGGTTTGGACAGGTCGCGGGGGCGTCCCGACAGGCGTTCTTCCTCGACCAGTTCGACGCGGATGCCTTCACCCGGCGGCATGACCGTTACGGCCAGCGTGGCTTCGGCGAGGCCGTAGCTGGGGTTGAAGCTGCTTGCCTGGAAACCGGCATCGGCAAAGGCATTGACGAAATTCTGCATGACGTCGGGACGGATCATGTCCGCGCCATTGCCCGCTACGCGCCAGCGCGACAGGTCGAAGCGGTCGGCGACCTGGCTCTGGCTGGAAATGCGGCGCGCGCAGATGTCGTAGCCGAAAGTCGGCGAATAGCTGAGCGTGGTGCCCTGGTTGCGGCTGATCAGGTCGAGCCAGGCGAGCGGGCGGCGGGCGAAATGCTCGGTGCGCAGGTAGTCGACCGACACCTGGTTGGCGATCAGCGACAGGAAGCAGCCGACCAGACCCATGTCGTGATACCACGGCAGCCAGCTGACCACGCGGTCGTTGGTGCCGATATGCATCGATTCGGCATGCCCGCGCAGATTGTGGAGCAGCGCCTCGTGCGTCACTGCGACCCCGGTGGGGAAGCGCGTCGAGCCCGACGAATATTGCAGGTAGCAGATGTCTTCGGGCTGCGCTTCGGGCAGCTCGCATGGCGGGCCGGCGCGCTGGGCGAAATCGTCCCAGCTTTCGCCGTCGCAGCCCTGCCGGTCGGCGGCGGCCTTGGCCATTTCGGCGATTTCGGCGGGATAGATCAGGATTTTCGGGTCCGAGCTCTGCAGCTGGACCGAAAGCTGGTCGATATAGCTTTCCTTGCCGCCGAAGGTCGTCGGCAAGGGCAGCGGGACCGGCCACGCGCCCATCAGCGTGCAGCCGCAGAACAATGCCGCGAACTCCGCGCTCGTCTCAGCGACCAGCGCGACGCGGTCTTCCTTGCGAATACCCATCGCCACCAGCCGGTACGCGGCCTGCAGCGCGTCCTGCTGCATCTGCGCATAGGGATAGACCCGTTCCAGCGTCCCGCGCATGTCGTGGAAGTTGAGGCCCTTGGCGCTTCGCGCAGCGTAATCGATAGCCTCGTTGAACGTCGCGAAGTCCGACCGGCGGCGTGGCAGGTCGCAGTCATTCGGCGTCGGCGTCAGTACGGCGTCGGTCATAATTTTCGGCGATACCCGTAAATAGCTGGGGCCTTTCGGCCATTCTCTTTGCGTGCTCGTTCGCGCCTATTGTAGCATGGGCGCGCTCTCCCACATTTCCCAATCTTAAAGGACTGTGGCAGGAATATGGCCCATGGATGATGAACGCACAACATCCGGTCGTGCTCGTCGCCGGGCAAAACCGCTTGATCGCATCCGGCTGGAAGAGCTGGCGGTGTCCTACGTCGCCCGGTTTTCGACCAGCGCGGGGAAGCTGCGGACCTATCTCCAGCGCAAGCTGCGCGAACGCGGGTTCACCGAGGGGGAGGAGCCCGATCTCGACGGTTTGCTGCACAAGTTCGTCGCGCGGGGCTATGTCGACGACGAGGCCTATGGCCGCGCCAAGGCGGGTGACCTGGCAGCGCGCGGCTATGGCGCCCGGCGGGTCGAGCAGGCCTTGCGGGCGGCGGGAATCGAGGACGACTTGCGCCAGGCGCTCGAACCCGGCGAGGACCAGCGGCGCCGCGCGGCGCTGGTGCTGGCGCGCAAGCGCCGCTTCGGTCCCTATGCCCGCCCGGCAGAAGGCGACGCCGAGGCGGAGCGCAAGCTGCACGAGAAGCGACTTGCCGCGATGGTGCGCGCAGGCCATGATTTCGAAATTGCCCGGCGCGTGATCGAAGCGCGCGATGTCGAGGAGCTAGAGGAATGGGTCGCGGAAGCCGCCGAGGGGTACGAATGAAGGTGCTGGCCGCCATGGCCGGGATGGCGGCGCTGCTTGCGTGTTCGCCGCAGACACAGGCCGGGGCCTCCTCCGAGCCGGCCGGCGCGCAGGCGCAGGCCCCCGAAACCGCGGTCCACCCCGTTTCGGGCCTCGCGGTCGTTCCCCTGACCGTGACCAGCGGCGAAGACCGCCACCAGTTCGCGGTCGAGGTGGCCGACACGCGCGAAGCGCAGGCCCGCGGCCTGATGTTCCGCACCGAGCTCGGCGATTTCGAAGGGATGATCTTTCCTTATGACGGAACGCGCGCGCAAAGCTTCTGGATGAAGAACACGCCGTTGTCGCTCGACATCATCTATGTCGGGCCGGACAACCGGATCAGCAATATCGCCGCCGAGACCGAACCCTATTCGCTCGACCCGGTCTACTCGGTGGGCCCGGTACTGGGCGTGCTCGAACTGCGCGGCGGACGCGCGGCGGAACTGGGGATCGAACCCGGCGACCGGGTCGAATGGTAAAGTCGCGCGGCCCGCACGCGGGCGCTTGAGGCACGGCGAATAAACGGCTAACCGCGCGGACATGAACTTCCTCGGCAAGATCTTCACCTGGTGGAACGGTGCCACCATCGGCACGCATCTGTGGTCGGCCCGCAATGGCGAACACGTCGGCACCGATGCGCAGGGGAACAAGTACTACCGGTCGAAGAAGACCACCGGGGACGGGCGCGAACGCCGCTGGGTGATCTACGAAGGTGCCAACGATGCCAGCCGCGTGCCGAGCGAATGGCACGGCTGGCTGCACGGTTCCTTCGACGACGTACCCGAAAGCCATCTGCCGCCCGCCCGGATCTGGGAAACCGATTACACGCCCAATGCCACGGGTACGGCAACTGCCTATCGCCCCGCCGGAGCGCTCGAGCGCGGCGGGCAGCGGGCCCGCGCCACCGGCGATTACGAAGCCTGGTCGCCCGAGGCGTGACGATGCGCGGGGCGCTTGCCCTCCTGGCCATGGCGGCGATGGCCTCGGGCTGCGAGCAGCAGGCCGAAGCGCCCGAAGAAGCCGTCGCCACCGACATTCCCGAAGAGCTGCAGCAGGACGCGCTGCCGGTGCAGCCTGTCGCCGAGGCGGGAATCGGCACGCCGATGGCGGAACGCGTCGCCACGCTCGGCCTGCTCAACAAGCGCAACAATGTCAGCCGCGATCTGGAATTGCAGCCCGGCGACCAGCAGCGCGTGGGCGACGTAATCGTCCGCCTGCAAGCCTGCGAGCGCACGGCGCCGTGGGAAATGCCGAGCGAAACCGGGGCCTTCGTCCAGTTGCTGGTCAAGGAACGCGGGACCGAGGACCAGTTCCGCAAGGTGTTCTCGGGCTGGCTGTTCAAGAACTCGCCGAGCCTGAACGTGGTCGAACACCCGATCTACGACGTGTGGGTCAAGGAATGCACGATGGCCTTCCCGGGCGAGGAAGATGCGCCGAACCCCGCCACCACTGCAGGTAGCGACGCCGCGGCCTGACCGCCGGCTTGGGCCAATGCCGCCATGTATTGCGCCTGCGGCAGCGGAACCGCGCCCATCCGGCCCAGATGCTCGGTCATGAACTGACAGTCCAGCACGGCGTAGCCCGCCTCGCGCAATGCCGCGACCAGCCACGCCAGCGCCACCTTGCTGGCATCGGATGTGCGGCTGAACATGCTTTCCCCGCAAAACACGCGGTCGAACGCCACCCCGTACAGCCCGCCGACCAGCTCGCCGTCCTGCCAGCATTCGATCGAATGCGCGTGACCGGCCCTGTGCAGCGCGTTGTAGCTCGCTTCGACGCGGTGGCTGATCCAGCTTTCGGCATGCTCTTCGCGCGGCAGGGCGCATTGGGCGATCACGGCGGCGAAGGCGTGATCGCAGGTCACGCGGAAGCGGTCCTGCCGCAGCGTCTTTCGCAGGCTCTTCGACATGCGGAACCCGCCAAGCGGGATGATCGCGCGCTCGCGCGGCTCGACCCAGTAGACTTCGGGGTCGTCCCGGTGGTCGGCCATGGGGAATACCCCGCCGCGATAGGCGCGCAGCAGCAATTCGACCGGAATCAGCGAGAGGTTGGGGGCATGCATCGCGCTGCGCTCTACCACTTCCCGATTGCCAGCGATATCCGCCTTGCCAAGTAGGGATGGGCAGACTAATGCGCGCCCTTCCTGCAGGGGTGTAGCTCAGCTGGTAGAGCATCGGTCTCCAAAACCGAGGGCCACGGGTTCGAATCCTGTCACCCCTGCCATTTCCTGTTCGCGGTGACTTGTCGTTGGCTCGCGCGCGCCCTATCGGGCAGCGCATGACAGAAGACGAAAAGCGCCGGCGCGGCATCGAAGACCGCAAGTTTTACGCTGCCGAACAGGAAGCCCGGTTCGAGAAACAGGGCCTCGAATCGCACACTCCCCAGACCGAACATCCAAGCTACAAACTTGCGTTCCAGGACAAGGACTTCCTGCTGCGCGAGGAATTGCGCCCGGTGCGCTTCCAGCTCGAACTGCTTAAGCCCGAAATGGTCCTCGACGAGGCCGGGGTGGGCTCGACGCTGGTGATGTATGGCAGCGCGCGCATTCCGCCTCCCGAAGCGGCGGAAACCGCGCTCGAAGGCGCCAAGGACCTGCCCGAGGAAGAGCGCAAGGTCGTCGAGAGCCTGGTCGCCAAGTCGAAATATTACGAGGAAGCGCGCAAGCTGGCCAAGCTGGCGACCGAGAAGTCGATCATCGAGAACGGCAAGCGCCAGTTCGTCGTGTGCTCGGGCGGCGGTCCGTCGATCATGGAAGCGGCCAATCGCGGTGCCAGCGAGGCGGGCGGCGAATCGATCGGCCTCAACATCATCCTGCCGCACGAACAGGCGCCCAACCAGTATGTGACGCCCTACCTGTCGCTCAACTTCCATTATTTCGCGCTGCGCAAGATGCACTTCCTGCTGCGCGCGCGCGCGGTTGCGGTGTTCCCCGGCGGGTTCGGCACGTTCGACGAATTCTTCGAACTGCTGACCCTAATCCAGACGGGCAAGATGAAGCCCATCCCGATCCTGCTGTTCGGCAAGGATTTCTGGTCGCGCGTCGTCAATTTCGAGGCGATTGCCGAGGAGGGCACGATCTCGAAGAAGGATCTCGACCTGTTCCGCTGGTGCGAAACCGCGGACGAGGCGTGGGAATATCTGTGCGACTTCTACGATCTGGGCTGCTGATCGCGTTCGCCCCGGTTGCGGACCGCGTGATGGCCCAGCGGGCCTGACCCGTCGCCGAAACCGGGCGCATTCTCGATCGCGGCATAGGTGAACGCGCGGGCGATCCGGATCGCGTGGGTCAGCGGCTGCCGGTGCCCCAGCAGCGTGGCAAGCGCGGCCGACAGGGTGCAGCCAGTGCCATGCGTATGGCGCGTGTCGAGGCGGGTATGCGCGAAGCTGGCGAATTTCCCCGAAGGCGAGGCGATCCGGTCGACCACCAGCGTTTCGTCGCCGCCGTGGCCGCCCTTGGCCAGCACCTGGACGCCATGGCGTTCGGCCAGCGCGTGGGCCGCATCGAACATCCCATCGTCGGCAAGCGGACCGCGACCGGCCAGTATCTCGAGTTCGGGCTTGTTGGGGGTGACGATGGTGGCGATGTCCATCAACGCGGCGAACCCGGCGATCGTCTCGTCGTCGGCCAGCACCGATCCGCTGGTTGCCACCATGACGGGGTCGAACACGATCGGGCCGGCGAAGGTGTCGAGCCGCTCGGCCAGTAGCCGGGCAGTCTCGGGGGAACCGAGCATGCCGATCTTGATCGCATCGGCGCCGATGTCCGACAGGCAGCTTGCCACCTGATCGAGCACGAAGTGGGGCGGCAGCGGTTCGACACCCTGGACGCCGCGCGTATTCTGCGCGGTGATCGCGGTCAGCGCCGTCATCGCATAACCGCCCAGCATGGTGATGGTCTTGATATCCGCCTGGATACCCGCGCCGCCCGAACTGTCGGAGCCCGCGATGGACAGGATGCGGGGAGGCGGCGCGTCGCTCACGCGGCAGCCTTTCGCTTGGTGGAAGGCGGGAATTTTTCGTGCAGCTTCCTGGCCCGGGTCGGGCGGTCCATCAGTTCGCCACCGCAATTGGGGCACAGATCGTCCAGCTCGTTCGCGCAATCGGCGCAGAAAGTGCATTCGAAACTGCAGATGAAAGCGCCGGGATCCTGCGCCGGCAGGTCGGTTCCGCAACGCTCGCAATCGGGTCTCATGTCCAGCATGGCTTGCTCCGTTTCCGCCCCCGCAATGCGCAGCGGTTCAATTTGTCGATGGTGCGCGCGGCGAGGCGTCAGGACGCCGCCCGCACGGCATCGCAGATCCGGTCGACCAGCAACTCGACCTGGGCGGCATCGTCGCCTTCGGCCATCACCCGGATAACCGGTTCGGTGCCCGACGGGCGGATGACCAGCCGTCCGTTGCCTCCCAGTTCACGTTCGGCCTCAGCGATCGCCTGCTTGACGCTGTCCTGTTCGAGCGGCGCCCCGCCGTCATAGCGCACGTTCTTGAGCAATTGCGGCACCGGTTCGAAGAGCCGCAGCAATTCGCTCGCACGCTTGCCCGAACGCACCAGACCGGTCAGCACGCTCAACGCCGCGACCGTGCCGTCGCCGGTGGTGGCATGATCGAACAGGATCATGTGCCCCGACTGTTCGCCGCCGACGTTGAAGCCGCCGCGGCGCATGCGTTCGAGCACGTGCCGGTCCCCCACCTGCGTCCGTTCGAGCGTCAGCCCGATGCCCGCAAGATAGCGTTCGAGACCCAGGTTCGACATCACCGTGGCAACCACGCCGCCGCCAGTCAGCTTGCCGCGTTCGTGCAGCCGGGTGGCGATTGCCGCCATGATCTGGTCCCCGTCGACCGTCTCGCCCTTCTCATCGATGACGATGAGGCGGTCGGCATCGCCATCCAGCGCGATACCGATATCGGCGCCTTCGGCGACCACGCGCGCCTTGATCGCCGCGAGCGAGGTCGAGCCCACGCCGTCGTTGATATTGGTCCCGTCGGGCTCCACCCCCATGGCGATCACTTCGGCGCCCAGTTCCCAGATCGCGCCCGGGGTGACCTCGTAGGCGGCGCCATTGGCGCAATCGACCACCACCTTCAGCCCATCGAAGCGCACGTCGCTGCCGATCGATTGCTTGACCGCGTGCATATAGCGCCCGCGGGCATCCTCGATCCGCCGGGCGCGGCCGATATGGCCGGGCTCGACGAGCTGCGGCTGCTCTTCGAGCAGCGCCTCGATCGAGGCCTCCGCCTCGTCGGACAGCTTGAAGCCATCGGGACCGAACAGCTTGATGCCATTGTCCTCGAACGGATTGTGGCTGGCCGAAATCATCACGCCCAGATCGGCGCGCATCTCGCGGGTCAGCATCGCGATGGCAGGGGTGGGCAGCGGCCCGGTCATGACCACATCCATGCCGACGCTGGTGAAGCCCGCCACCAGCGCGCTTTCCATCATGTAGCCCGACAGCCGCGTATCCTTGCCGATCACCACGCGGTGGCGATGGTCGCCGCGCAGGAAATGCGTGCCTGCCGCCTGGCCGACGCGCATCGCAGTTGCGGCAGTCATCACCCCGCTATTGGTGCGTCCGCGGATTCCGTCAGTGCCGAAGAACTTGCGAGCCATGGATGGTCAAACTCCCTTGTGTCGGGGCCCCAATGGCGCGGTTGCCCGAGAAATAAAAGGCCAGCGCCCCTCTTTTCGCGTGCTATATCGCCGCTATGTGCAACCACGCGCTTACAGGGGCGTTAGGGACGCGAGTACGAAATTTGTTCACACCAACCCAAGAGGGGACATTCCATGGCTTTTGAGCTGATCGACCTGCCTTACGACGACACTGCGCTGGAACCTGCGGTTTCGGCCAAGACGCTCTCGTATCACCACGGCAAGCACCACAAGGCCTATCTCGACAAGACCAACAAGGCGATCGAGGGCACCGCCCACGAAGGCAAGAAGCTGGAAGAGGTGGTTGCCGCCGCGCGCGACAGCGACCAGGGCCTGTTCAACAATTCGGCGCAGAGCTGGAACCACGGCTTCTACTGGCACTCGATGGCGCCGGAAGAAACCAGCCCGTCGGACGAGCTCAAGAGCATGATCGACGACGTCTTCGGCTCGGTCGACGGCGTGAAGGAAAAGCTCGCCGAACGCGGTGCGGGCCACTTCGCCAGCGGCTGGGTCTGGCTCGCCGTGAAGGACGGCAAGCTGACGATCGAGGAAACGCATGACGGCGACACGCTGGCCGATCTCGACGGGGTGAACCCTCTGCTCGTGATCGACCTGTGGGAACACGCCTATTACCTCGATCACCAGAATGCGCGCCCGGCCTATCTCGAGGCGGTCAATGGCAAGCTCAACTGGAGCTTCGCGAGCGAAAACCTCGCGCGCGGTACGACCTGGGAATATCCCCGCTAAACGTCAGGAACCCGACGATTTCGAAACCCGTCGCCAGCAATGGCGGCGGGTTTTTTTACTGCTGCGCGGCAGTTTCGGCGGTCTCAGCTTCGCCGAACAGATCGGTCGCGAACAGCGGTTCGCCGAAGATGAACCCGACCAGATTGGGGCGTCCGATATGGTCGAACAGCGCAGTCAGCATCAACAGGATGGGGACCGAGAGCAAGGCGCCGAACACGCCCCAGATCCAGGTGAAATAGGACAGCGCGATCAGGATCAGCACCGGGTTCATGGTGAAGCGCGCGCCAAGGATCGACGGGGTGACGAGATTGGCTTCGACCGTGTGCAGCGCCAGATAGGCGGCCGCCGGGACGAGGCCCAGCACCACTGTATCGGCGGTGCCGATGCCGAACAGGCCGAGCAACGCGACCATCACGATCGGTCCGACATAGGGCAGGAAATTGAGCAGCGCCGCCAGCCCGCCCCACATGATCGGGGCATCGACCCCAAGCGCCCAGGCACCCAGCGCCACGACCACGCCGACCATGGCATTGATCGACGCCACCGTGAGGATATAGGCGGCGACCCGGTCCTGCACTTCGCGGATCACGCGCGCGGCCTTGATGCTGGTGCCGAAGCTGGCGCGGCCGAACAGCAGCCGCTGGCGCAGCCGCACGCGCGCCTCGATCATGAAATAGGCCATCAGCAGCGTCAGGATCGTCTCGAGGATCAGGCTCGGCGTGGCAAAGGCCACCTGTTCGAGCAGGCTGGGTGCGGCCAGCACCACTTCGCGGGTGCGGTCAGTGTTCATCAGCGCGGCGAGCTGTTCGTTGACCGTGGCGATCCAGGCGAAGCGCTCGCGCAATTCGCCGAAGCGCGCCATCACGCCCTGCGCCATCGCCGGCACGTCGTCGAACAGCGCGACGGCCGGCTGCAGGATCAGCGCTAGCGCCAGCAGCAGGATGGCGAAGAAGAACAGGAGCGCCGCGAGCGAGGCGAGAGCATTGGGCAGGCCCCAGCCGTTGAGCTTGTCGGCCAGCGGCGAAAGGATCACCGTCAGCACCAGCGCGGTAACCACTGGCAGGAACACCACCGAACCGATCGACAGCACGAAGGGCAGGGCGAGGAACAGGCCCAGCCCGATCAGCAGCACCAGCGAGGAGATCAGCCGCAATTCCTGTTCGGCGAAGGCGTGCCTGCTCGACCGGCGGCGCGGCGCCGGTGACACGGTTTCCTCGGGCGGCTTGGTCTCGCTCATCGGCGCTTATCTGCCTCGCATGGCGATTGGTGACAAGCGGCGCGGTCGCGACGGTTGCTAGCTGCGGCTGCTGCCCATGCCGGAGGCCACATCGTCGAGTTCCTGCAGGATTGCGCGGTGCGCTGCGCTGTCGCTGATCGAACGCTTCGGAATATTGCCATCCGCCAGCATCGCATTGAGCGCGGCGCGCGCACGGCCCACCCGGCTCTTGATCGTGCCCACCGCACAGTCGCAGATCGTCGCGGCTTCTTCGTAGGAAAAGCCGCCCGCACCCACGAGCAGCAGCGCTTCGCGCCGCTCGGGCGGCAGCGTCAGCAGCGCCCGGTGCATGTCGGACAGGTGGATCGGTTCTTCCTGTCCCGCCGGTGCGGTCAGGACGCGCTCGGCGACGGTCTCGTCATATTCGCCGCGAAAGCGGTTGCGGCGCATGTCGGTGAGATAGGCATTGCGCAAGATCACGAAGGTCCATGCGCGCATGCTGGTGCCGGGCTGGAAGCGCTCCTGCGCCGCCCATGCCTTGAGCAGCGTTTCCTGGACCAGATCGTCGGCCATGTCGGCACGTCCGCACAGGCCGCGCGCAAAGGCGCGCAGGTGGGGGACGACCTCGGTCAGTTCCCGTTTGAAGTCGGCTTTGTCCGCTGCCGTCCGTTCGTGGTCCGACATCAGTCCTTTACATCCAGCTTGTCGAGCAGGTCCTGGAAACTGTCGGGGAGGGGCTCTTCAACCACGGAGTCATAGAGTTGGCGCAGGCCGTTCGCCCAATCCGGATCCTGTTCCTTCCCCGGAGCAGATGGATGTGGCGGCGGCCCGCCAGCGGGTCCCCGCTGCGGAGTATTCGGCGTATCTGAGCTCATGGCTTGAAGACTGCTACCCTTTTCGTATGTCACCGGCACGATGCCCTACCAGCATCTTTCGATCCCGCAATGTGCTTCGCACAACGCATGGGACGATGTCGAGTTCCCTTGCTTTGTGCAATGGAACAATTAGGCCCCCGCGGCATAGTAAGCGTTACTATGGGACCAGGCAAACCGTCAGGGGCAGGAAGCTGGTAAGCGAAGAACTCCAACGCAAAGGGCGCCGCAGGCGTTGGCTGATCGACTATCCGCGCGGAATCCCGGTGCTGATCTTCGTCCTGGTCACCGCCATAACCGTGCTCAGCGTCTTCGCGATCGAGCGCGGCGAGGCGCAGCGCGATGCCGCGGATGTCGCGCGCAAGGCGCAGGCGATGACTTCGGCGATCGAACGCCGCGCCTATACCAGTTCGGCCTACCTGCGTGCCGGCGCCGCGCTGCTGTCCACGCAGGACGAGATCACGCCCGAACTGTTTCGCCGCTTCGTTTCCGAATTGCGGTTGGATGCCAATTACCGCGGGGCAGAGGGGATCGGCTGGGCCCCGGTCGTCACTGCGGCCGAACTGCCTGAATTCGAAGCCCGGCTGAGCCGCAGCCGCGTGGAAGAACAGCGGGTGTCGCCGAGCCTGGCCGAACAGCCGCGCGACATGCTCACTCCGATTCTCTACCTGCAGCCCGACACAGTGCGCAATCGCCGCGCACTCGGCTACGACATGTATTCGGAACCCATCCGCCGGGCCGCGATGGATCTGGCGGGGGCGAACGATCGGCCCACTGCCAGCGGGCCGATCGTCTTGCAGCAGGAAGGCGACAGCGAGGCTGCAGGCTTCCTCATTTACATGCCGGTGTTCGAAGGGCTGAGCAGCACGCGCGAGCTCAAGGGCTTCATCTACAGTCCGTTCAATGCCTCGCAATTCCTCAGCTCGGCCAGCGAACTGGTCAGTTACGAAGCGGTCGGGGCGCGCTTGCTCGATACCGATGCCACGGCGGAGGTCGCGATCGCGCATAGCAACAGCTGGATCGAGGGGCGCCCCACGATCACCCGCGAACTCAGCCTCGCCAACCGGTCGATGCTGCTCGAAGTGCAGTCCGCGCGCGAGGAAGGGTTGTCGGCCATGTCGATGATCACGCTGCTGTTCGGGCTGGCGGTCGCCAGCCTGCTGATGCTCGTGGCCCGCCTGCTGACCCAGCAGACGCTCGAGGATCGCCGCGCGATCAGCTGGTTCGAGGAACAGAACTCGATCCGCAACTCGCTGACGCGCGAGCTCAACCACCGGGTCAAGAACACGCTCGCCAATGTCCTCTCGATCGTATCGCTGACGCGGCGGCGGTCGCAGGACCTCGACGAATTCGCCGAAGGTCTCGACGGCCGCATCCGCGCGCTGTCGGCCACGCACGACCTGCTGACCCAGTCCGAATGGGGCACCACGCCGATCCGTTCGGTGGTCGAGGTCGAGCTCGCACCCTATGCGCGCGACCAGGACCATTCGCTCGATCTGGTGGGGCCGCACACCGAGCTGGCGCCCAATGATGCGCTGTCGCTGGGGCTCGCGATCCACGAACTGGCGACCAATGCGGCCAAGTTCGGTTCGCTCAGCGTCCCCGGGGGCGAGGTCGCGGTACATTGGAGCCAGGTCAACGACACGCTGGCGAAAATCGAATGGATCGAAAGCAACGGGCCGCCGGTGGACAAGCCGCGCCGCCGCGGTTTCGGCACCGATCTGATCGAGAAGATCGTCGCGCATGAGCTGCGCCACCCGGTCGAGCTCGATTTCTGCCCCGAAGGGGTGCGGTGCACGCTGCTGGTCCCGGTGCGCGAACCGAGCGAGTTCGAACTGCGCCGCAAGGGTCCCGCGGCGGTCGGGCGCTAACAGCACGGGTTTCGCGGCCGCGAGTCTCCGCGCCGACCTCTCGCAACCACATCGATTGATCCGAGAAAAACGCGGCCCGATCACACCGCGTCTGTGCCGACCGCATTGGCACGGTGCAGCCTTCGCACTGCAGGCAAAGAAAAACCCGGGCCGCAGGGACCCGGGCTTTCAAAAACCGATTGCCGGCGGGGGTTAGCCCAGTGGGCGGCTCGAGCCGAAGAACAGCGCCTGGCTGATCGCGGCACGAACGGTCTGTTCCTGGAACGGCTTGGTCACGAGATAGGTCGGCTCGGGACGGTCGCCGGTCAGCAGGCGTTCGGGATAGGCAGTGATGAAGATCACCGGAACGCTGCTGATCGCAAGGATATCGTCGACAGCATCGAGGCCCGAGGATCCGTCCGCCAGCTGGATATCCGCCAGCACCAGGCCGGGCGTCTTCTGCGCGACGACTTCCTGTGCCTGCGTGCGCGTGGCAGCAGTGCCGCAGACTTCATGGCCGAGCGAGGTCACGAGGTCTTCGAGCTGCATCGAGATGAGCGGTTCGTCCTCGATGATCAGCACGCTGGTCGACGACTCGCGGTCGATTTCCGAAACCGCTTCCTGGGCCAGCCGCTCGATATCCTCGGCCGACATGTCCATGATTTCGCCCGCCTGGTCGGACGAGAAGTCCTCCAGCGTGGTCAGCAGCAGCGCTTGCCGGTTCAGCGGGGTTACCGATTTCAGCCGGTCCTGCGCCGCATTCTCATGCGTGTTGTCGCCGACGGCTTCGGGCACTTCCATATAAGCGCTCGACCAGACCTTGTTGAACGCCCGGTACAGCGGGACGCGGCCGCCTTCGAGCGATTCCTTGAGTTCGCTGTCGGCCAGTGCGGCTTCCAGCGTGGCACGTACGAATGCGTCTCCCGTGGCCTGCGAACCGGTCAGTGCGCGCGCATAGCGGCGCAGGTACGGCAGGTTACGAGCAATTTGATCACCAAGCGACATTTAGACCCCTTCCTTAAGGTGCGCGCTTCTAACGTCCCGATGGGGGTTAGGTTCCTTGGGCCGATGCCGCAACCCGCAGGTTTGACATCCATGCCGTTTCAGGCCCATTCCGGATGCTGGGGATTGCCTGTCGAGGACTGCCGCGTTGCAAGAAATTGCCGATCCGATTGCCTGTGTCGAGTGTCCGCTCCAGTCCTGTCCGGGACTGCGCCCGCTCGAGCCGAACCAATTGTCCTACATGCAGCGGTTCAAGGACGGCGAACTTGCGCTGCAGCGCGGCGATATCCTGATCGAGGAAGGCGCGTCGCATCGCCGCCTGTTTACCTTGCTCGACGGCGTGCTCATTCGCTCGCGTGCGCTCGAGGATGGGCGCCGGCAGATTCTCAATTTCATGTTCCCCGGCGACCTGGTCGGCTTGCAAAGCGCCTTCGACGAACCGGCGACCCATACGATCGAGGCGCTGATCGACGCGCGCCTGTGCCGTTTCCGTCGCGCCGATTTCGCCGATCTCATCGCGCAGCACCCGGCGCTGGGCTACGACATCACCTGGCTGGCGGCTAAGGAAGAAACCGCGCTCGAAGGCCATATCGTTTCGCTGGGACAACGCAGTGCGCGCGAACGAGTGACCTATCTCGCGGTCTGGCTGCTCGACCGGGCGCAAGCGACCTGTCTCGCCGATCATCACAATACGCTCGCGCTGCCGATCACGCAGGCGCAGATCGCGGACATGCTCGGGCTGTCGCTGGTGCATACCAACCGCACGCTGCGCCAGCTCGCGCGCGAAGGGCTGGTGGACTGGCAGTCGCGACGGATCCACGTGCCCGATCTCGACCACGCCGCAGACTATGCGCAGTTCGAGCGCAAACAGGGCGGCGGACGGCCATACATCTGATTGTTTTCGCTTCGGAATGTCATTTTAGGCAAAAAATTTCACCCCGCTTGGGAACCCAGTTTCTGGCGGCGCGTATTCCTTATGTCACCGCCGAGACCCCCCCTCCCGTCCAAAGCGGCTGGTGATACGATCCCGAAAGGCCTCCGTTGCACCGCAACGGAGGCCTTTTTTCTGTCCGGCGTAGTTTCGGCAGGATTGTGATCCGGAACGCGCGCCTTGATCCGGCGCGTGCGGCCGCGTCTATCGCAGCGCGCCGCGCAGCCGCGAGATGATCCCGCGCGGCTTCGACTGGCGCAGCACGGCAATCAGTTCCTGCGCGTCGTAAGGCTTTTCGAGCGTGCAGCCCAGCGCGGCGATGTCCGCCGGAATGTCCTGCGGGGCGCCGGTCGAAAAGATGATCTGGGGGCTGTCGGCGCCCAGCGTGCGCACCAGTTCGGCAATCGCCCAGCCGTCGTCGCGATCGGCGAGGTGGACGTCGAGCACGATCGCTTCGGGACGCCCGTCGCGCAGGTGCTGCATGGCTTCTTCTGTCGACGCGCACAGCGCCACCCGGGCCACGCCTGCATCGAGCAGCGCCTGCTCGATCGTCATGCCGAGCACGGCGTCATCCTCGACGACCAGCACGTGGCCGGGCAGTTTGGCAGGGGCGGCCGTCTCGGGGTGCTGCGTCATCGTCTCTCGCATGGCTGGCGACACGGGCGCCGCTTTCGCCTGTCCAACGGGAGGCGGTCGGGCGCAGTTCCCGGCCCGCGTGCATTGCCGCCGGGCCGTGGCGCAATTGCGACAATCCCGCGGTCAGGAGGCAAGCGAGCGTTCGTAGATCGCATATTCGCGGTTGACCGTGCTGCCGATCGCGTCTGCAATTGCCTTCATCCCCTGGTTGTCGTCGAGGATCCAGCCGATCTCCGCGCGCTTGGTCTGGTATTCGGTGATCGCCACCTCGCGGATCTGGCTGATCATCATGAAGGCCAGCTGGCTGGCGAGCCGCGAATTGTGCAGTTCGCGGCGCACCCCCATCAGCGGAACGCGCATGCCCGCACCGCTCGGCTTGCGCATCCAGCGCAGCAGGCGGAGCCAGCCCACCGGCCACAGCCTGCCGTTCACCTTGCGCAGCACATCGTTGATGTCGGGCAGGGTCAGCATGAAGGCCACCGGCTTGCCGTCGACCTCGGCGATCAAATTGATCTGCGGATGGATGATCGGCTTCAGCTTCTTGCCGGCATAGGCGATCTCGGCATTGGTGAAGGGGATGAAGCCCCAATTGTTCGACCATGCATCGTTGAGGATGGCGAGGATGGTCTCGACCTCCTCGTCCCACCGCGACAGGTCGACCGGGCGCAGGCTGATCCGCTCGTTGCGCTGGCCCGACTGGACGATCCGGCGAATCAGCGGCGGGAACCCCACCGTCACGTCGAGATCGTAGGTCAGCAGCGTCTTGGCGCGCGCATAGCCCGCGCTTTCGATCCAGTGCTGGTAGATTTCGGGATGGTGCCCCATCATGATCATCGGCGCGTGGTCCTGTCCGCTTACCAGCAGGCCCGGCTCTTCCCAGATCGACATCGAAATCGGCCCGATCGCGCGGTCCATGCCCTGGCCGCGCAGCCAGTCCTCCGCCGCGCGCAGCAGCGCATGCGCCACCGCTTCGTCGGCGGCGTCGAAATAGCCGAACATGCCTGCACCCGGGCCGAAACCCTGCTGGCGCGGCAATTCCAGCGCGAGGCGGTCGATATGCGCCGAGATCCGGCCGACCACCGCGTCACCGCGCCGGGCCACGAACAGCTGGTGTGCGGCATGGCCGAAAAAGGGGTTCTTGGCAGGATCGACCAGTTCGAGCTGTTCGCCCCGCAATTGCGGCACCGCATGCGGCTCGCGCGATGCGAAGCGGCGGCCCGTATCGACGAAAAGGGCACGGCCCCGCTTGCCTTCGACCGGATCGATCACCACTTCACCATTCATTCGCGCACACCTCGTTCAGCTTGGATTAGCCCTGTGTGCGCTAGCTGATCTTTGTCAAGGAACCGCACCGCGCCGATCACTATGATTGCAACCCATCGCTGTAATGCGGGTGCGTTTTCGGCTAAGGGCCGCTCCAGGATACCAGACCATGAATGTTCAACAGACACAGATTTCGGCTGCCGATACCCTTTCGCGTCGCGAGGCGGGAAGCGGCTGGCATGCGCAAATCCCCGACGACAAGGCCATGCTGCGCGCCGCGCGCGACCTGACCAAGGATATCTCCGCCCACCGCGCGGACATCTACTGGGCCGACATGATTGCTTCGGCGCTGGTCGGCTATGGCGCGCTGGCGGGCGCGATCCTGACCGGCAGCCTGCCGCTGGCAATTGCGCTGGGCGTGGTTTCGGTGCTCGCGCTCTACCGCGCGCTGCTGTTCATCCACGAGATCTCACATTTCCGTAACGGGGCGCTGCCGGGCTTCCGCACCGCGTGGAACGCATTGGTCGGCGTGCCGATGCTCACCCCGTCGTTCATGTATGAAGGCGTGCACACGCTGCATCACAAGCGCACGCAATACGGCACGATCGAGGATCCCGAATACCTTCCGCTGGCGCTGATGAAGCCGTGGAGCCTGCCCGCATTCGTGCTGATCGCGCTGCTCGCACCGGTCGCGCTGCTGCTGCGCTTCGCTGTGCTGGTCCCGCTGGGCGCGATTGTCCCGCCGGTTCGCCGGCTGACCTGGCAGCGGCTGAGCGCGCTGGCGATCAATCCCGATTTCCGTCGCCGCAATCCCGAAGGCGACCTGCGCCGCCGGGTGTTGCTGCAGGAAGCGGGCGGCATGCTGTGGAGCTGGGCGCTGATCGGCAGCGTCTTCGCGTTCGGCTGGAAGCCGCTGCTCGTCGCGCTCGCGGTTGCCTCGGTGGTCGCGCTGCTCAACCAGCTGCGCACTCTGGTGGCGCATCTGTGGGAGAACGAGGGCGAGGCCATGACCGTCACCGCGCAGTTCCTCGACAGCGTCAACGTGCCGCCCCCGGGCCGGATTGCCGAACTGTGGGCGCCCGTCGGCCTGCGCTATCACGCGCTGCATCACCTGATGCCGTCGATGCCCTATCACTCGCTGCCCGAAGCGCACCGTCGGCTGGTGGCCGAGCTGGCAACCGATTCCAGCTACCACGGCGCCAACCATGCCGGGATGGGCGTGCTGGTATCGCGCATCGCACGCAACACGATGCGCCCGCGCGGCTGAGGCATTCGCGCTTGTGCCGCTGGTCCTGCGGGGCCGGCGGCGCATCGCCGCAGCCGCCGCTCAGTCGATAAACCTGATCATCGCGATACGGCGCTCCGCGGGCAGGCCCGCAGCGATCTCGGCGTCGAGCTCGCTTGCCAGCCGCGGGTGCGCGGCCAGGTCCTCGACCTCGACGAAACCGATCCGCGCATAAAAGGGAGCATTCCACGCGACATCGCGGAAAGTGGTCAGCGTGGCTGCCCGAAATCCGCCATTGCCCGCATCGATCAGGCAGGCGCGCAGCAGTACCGCGCCGATCCCTTGCCCCTGCCAGCGGGGCAGCACGTCCATCTCCTGAATATGCAATTCGCGCCCGCACGGCCTTGCCGCAAGGAAGCCGACGATGCCGCCCTGCGCCTCGGCGACGAGGCAGTGCCCGCGGGCGATCAGGCGGCGATGCTCATCCGCAGGGATCACGCGCGCCGAGTCGATTGCGGCGCTGTCGGGGTCGTCGGCGAAAGCCGTGGCCGCCTCGCGTTCGATACCGGGGAGCGCCTCGGCATCTTCGGGGCGCGCCAGCCGGATCGAGAACGCGCTCATTCCTCGGTGCGGATCAGCACCGTCTCGCCGATCAGCAGGAACAGGAAGAACGGTGCCCAGGCGGCAAGGAAGGGCGGGTATCCGCCGAAGCTGCCCATTGCGAGCGCGGCATTGTCGACCACGAAATAGGCGAAGCCCAGCGCCATGCCGATCACCGCGCGGACGAACAATTGCCCCGACCGGGCCAGGCCGAACGCCGCCACCGCGCCAAGCAGCGGCATCAGGAAAGCGGACAGCGGGCCCGATATCTTGTGCCACCATTTCGCGCGCAATTCGGCCGTCGGCCTCCCCGCGCGTTCGAATTCCGCAATCGAGCGGGTCAGTGTCCAGAAGGGTTCGGCATCGGGGTCGATCTTGGCAAGATCGATCTGATCGGGAGTCAGCGCTTCGCCCACCAACAGCGTATCGGGGGTGTCGGTCACTGCGTTCTGCACTCCGAAGCGCGTGACGCCCGACAGCTGCCAGCCCGGCGCGGCATAGCGCGCTTCCTCGGCCTCGACCTGCTCGGTGATCATGCCGTCGGCATTGCGTTCGTACCAGGTGACCTGGCGCATCACGATGCCCTCGCCCGACCCGGCGAGATAGCCGGCCGTCAGGATGTTGCCGTTGTCGTTGAGGTAGATATTGGTGCGCACGCGCTCCTCTTCGGGGATCGGCCCGTATTCGACCGCCTCCCACGCCTTGAGCGTCTCGGTCGCGCGGGTGACCACGCGCTCGTTGAAGGCGAAGGTGGCCACCGACACCAGCCCCGCGGTCAGCAGCAGCGGGGCCAGCACCTGATGCGCCGACAGCCCCGCTGCCTTCATGGCGATGACCTCGCTGTTCTGGTTGAGCGTGACCAGCGTGATCAGCGTGGCGAGCAGCACCGAATAGGGCAGGAAACGCGACACCAGCTGCGGGATGCGCAGCCCCGCATAGGTGAGCAATTCGCCCTGGCCATTGCCTTCCACCGCCAGTATCTCGCCGCTGCTCGACAGCAGGTCGAGCATCATCAGGACCAGCACGAGGACGAACAGCATCGCCGCGATCCGCGCGACGAACATCTTCGCGAGGTACAGCGTCAGCGTGCGCGAGGGGAAGAAATCGAGCTGCATGGGGTCCCGCTATTCGGCTGCTGCCAGGTCGATCTTGAGCCGCCGGCGGCGGAACACGCGCCCGACGCGCTTGGCCAGCTTGTCGAACCAGATTTCCAGCGCACCGATCGCCTGCCCGCCGGGGACGTAGGCGACCCGCCAGTACATCCACACGATCAGCGCGGCGAACAGGAAGAACGGCCCCCACAGCGCCAGGATCGGATCGACGCGGCCCAGCGCGGCGACGTCTTCGCCATACTGGTTCACCTTGTGATAGGCGACCACCATCACGATCGACAGGAACACGCCCAGCGCGCTGCTCGAACGTTTGGGCGGCACGCCGAGCGCCACGGCCAGCAGCGGCATCAGTGCCATCATCACCACTTCGACCAGCCGGAAGTTGAAGCTTGCCTGGCTGGCGTCGCGCTGGGCTTCGGGGCGTTCGTCGCTCCACCCGATGCGCAGCAGTTCGGGCAGGATGTATTCGCGTTCGGCATCGCCGCGCGCGCGGAATTCCTCCACCGCGGGCAGGTCGATCGGCAGGTCGTGGCGCGTGAAGGTCAGCACACGCGGCGTCTGGCTGCCGGTGTCCTGCACGATCGTGCCATCGGACAGCCGCAGGATGATCGTATCGGGGCTGTCGGTGGTGGCGAGGAAGGCGCCTTCCTTCGCGGAGATCGACAGCACCTGGCCGCGGTCGTTCGCGACGCGGGCGAAAATCCCCTTCAGGCGGCGGCCGTCGTCCTCGCTTTCCTCGATCCGCAGCGCCATGCGATCGGCCAGCGTGGTAAATTCGCCCACCTTGATCGAGGCGCCGAGCGCGCCCGAGCGCAGCTCATACTCCATCTGCTCGTAATAATAGCGGCTGACCGGCTGGATGAAGAACACCAGCGCGACATTGACCATCATCAGCACGGCGGTGATGGCGAACGGGACGCGCAGCAGGCGGCCATAGCCGAGCCCGACCGCGTGGAAGACATCGAGTTCGCTGGTCGTCGCCAGCTTGCGGAAGGCGAGCAGGATGCCCAGCAGCAGGCCCAGCGGAATGGCGAGGCTGGCATATTCGGGCACCAGCGCGATCAGCATCTTGAACACGACGCCCACCGGGCCGCCTTCGACCGCGACGAAATCGAACAGCCGCAGCATCTTGTCGAGCACGAGCAGCGACGCGGCGATGGCAAACACCGCCAGCATCGGCACGGTCACGAGCCGGAAGATGTATCGATCGATGCTGGGCAGGAATTTGAGCAAGGGGCCGCCGGTCAATTGTCTCCGCGCCAGCCCCTAGCGCGCTTTTGCCTGCAGGTCATGCCCCTTGTGCGGACGGGCCGCGCGGCGTCGCCGGTTCAGGCCTTCTCCAGCGTGCATTGCAGCGGGTGCTGGTTCTGCCGGGCGAAGTCCATCACCTGGTGGACCTTGGTTTCGGCAACCTCGTAGGGGAAGATCCCGCAGACTCCGACACCCTTCTGGTGGACGTGGAGCATCACGCGGGTGGCTTCCTCCATGTCCATCTTGAAGAAGCGTTTCAGGACGATGACCACGAATTCCATCGGCGTGTAATCGTCGTTGAGCAGCAGCACTTTGTACTGGCTGGGCTTCTTGGGCTTGGCGCGGGTCTTGGTGGCAATGCCGACCTGACCGTCGCCCTCGCGCGAATCGTCGTCCTCGCCGGCAGCGCGGATGGGGGTAAGGGGGGGAATCTCGGCCATTGCTGAACCCATTATCGTAACGCTTGGGCAAATCGCAAGGCACGAGCGGTGAGCCTGTGCCTGTGCGCGCCCGCTGCGCCGCACGGATGCAGCCTGTGCGGCAGACGGAAAAAAGGGCCGGATGGCAAAACCATCCGGCCCACGGTGTCCAATTCGCCGGGCGAGGGAGAGAGGAGAGAGTGCCCGGTGGAATTGAAGCTGGAAATTCGGCCTCAGGCGGCCTTGCCGACCTTTTCGGCGGCCAGGCTCATGCGGTTCGACATCGGCGCGAACGCCTCGTTGACCAGCTTGAGCATGGCTTCGGTGTTCTTCGACGCAGTCGAGACCATGGCATCGAAATTGCGGCGGGCGATTTCGCCCTGCAGTTCGAAGAGCTCGGTCGGCGACTTGATCGCGGTGAACTTCTTCATGTCTTCCTGGACGGTCTCGGCAGCCGACTTGGCTTCTTCCGCATAGCTGCGGCCCATGTCCTGCATGCCCGAAGCGAGGATCTTGCCCGATTCGACCACGGCCTCGAGATTGCCCTTCTGGAATTCGGCGGCTTCCTTGGTCATTGCAGTGCCCTTTTCGTAGGCGGCCTTGACGCGGGTCTGCATGTCGGCAGCCATGTTCTGCGCCTTGGCGGTGTAATCGGTGGTGTTAGCGGTCTTGGCAGTAGCCATGATGGTGTCCTTCAACTGGGAGATCGGGGCGGTCTTGGCGAGCGCCGCAGCCGGCGCCGCGGGAGTGGCCTGCTTCGCCGCCGGCGCTGCTTTGCGCCGGGCGGTCTTGGGTGCGGCCTTTTTCGTCGCGGCTTTCTTCGGCTTTTTCGCAACGCTGGCGGGGCCGGCATCGGCTTCCACGGCCTTGGCGATGGCCGCGGTGCTTACTGCATCGCTTGCCGGCGCAGCCGCAGGCTCGGTCGAAACCGTGGCAGTCGCCTTGGCGCTCTTGTTCTGGCTGTCACCCATCGGGAACCTCGCTATGTTGCAGTGCACAAAATAGGCACTGCATCCGCGAAGTCAAGGGTATTTTGTGCACTGCACAATAAAGCGCGACTGCGGCGGGCGGGGCCGGTTATCGCGCCGCGACGTAGCGTCCCGGCGCATCCTCGATCACTCGGTCTCCGCGGCCGCCGGGCTTGCGCTTGCCTTTCGCGGCCACCGTGGCGGGATCCTGTTCGCGCAGCCATTCGATCCAGTCGGGCCACCAGCTGCCGGGATGCTCCTGCGCACCGTCGCGGAATTCGGCCAGGGTGCGCGGCGATCCCGTATTGGTCCAGTACTGGTACTTGCCCGAGCCCGGGGGATTGACCACGCCCGCGATATGGCCCGATCCCGCCAGCACGAATTTCAGCGGGCCGGCAAAATGGTCGGTAATCCGCCAGACACTTTCGGCGGGCGCGATGTGGTCTTCCTTGCCCGCCTGGACGTAGGTCGGGGTCTCGACCAGGCCGAGATCGATCGGCGTGCCGTCGGCGCTCAGCGCATCGGGTTCGACCAGCCGGTTGTCGCGGTAGAAATCGCGCAGATATTGTTCATGCCACTTGGCGGGCAGGTTGGTGACGTCGCCATTCCAGTGAAGCAGGTCGAAGGCCGGGTAATCCTCGCCCAGCAGGTAATTGTTGACCACGTAGTTCCAGATCAGGTCGGTGCCGCGCAGCAAGTTGAAGGTCGCCGCCATGTAACGCCCGTCGAGATAGCCTTCGGGGGTCAGGCCCTTGATCGCCGCCAGCTGCTGGTCGTCGACGAAGTTGCGCAGCTCGCCCGCCTTCTCGAAATCGACCTGCGCGGTGAAGAAGGTCGCGCTCCTGACCTTGTCCTGCTCGCCGCGGCGGTGCAGCACCGCCAGCGTCCCCGCCAGCGTCGTTCCGGCCACGCAATAGCCGATCGCGTGGACCGCCGGCACGTCCAGCCGCGCACGGATATGGTCGATCGCGTCGATTTGCGCGCGCACGTAATCGTCCCACACCACGTCTTTCATGCTGGCATCGGCCGATTTCCAGCTGACCATGAACACGGTGACGCCCTGTTCGACCGCCCAGCGCACGAAGCTTTTCCGGGCGTTGAGGTCGAGGATGTAGAACCGGTTTATCCATGGCGGGAAGATGACCAGCGGCGTCGCCAGCACCGTGTCGGTCGTCGGCGTGTACTGGATCAGCTGGTAGAGCGGGGTCTCGTGCACCACCTTGCCCGGCGTCACCGCGATGTTCTCGCCCAGCGTGAAAGCGCTCGCGTCGGTATGCGACAATTGCCCGCGCCTCAGATCGGCGAGCAGGTGTTCCATCCCCGTGACGAGGTTTTCGCCCTGCGTTTCCAGCGTGCGTTCCATCACCACCGGGTTGAGCAGCGGGAAATTGGCCGGGCTGGCCGCATCGGTCATCGTCCGCGTGGTGAACCGCAATTGTTCGCGCTTGTCGTCGGACAGCCCGTCGATCCGGTCGACCATTTCGGCCACGCGCTCGGCCAGGAACAGATAGGTCTGGTGGATCAGCGCATAGGCGGGGTGCGCGCGCCAGCGCGGGTCGGCGAAACGGCGGTCGCGGCGCGGCATGTCGGCGGCGTCCCGGGCCTCTTCCTGCCCGCCGGCGCCCAGTCCGTATTGCGCCAGCACCTGCTGCCACACCTCCATCCCTTCCTGCCACAGCGCCTGCTGCTGCGCGGGATCGGCCAGCGGCATCTGGCGGTACCAGTCCTGCGCCAGCCCCATCCACCGCGCCGGGTCCATCCACGGCACCAGCGCCTGCGGATCGGCCAGTTGCTCGGCCTGGTACTCCAGCCACATCGTCTGCAGCTTCGTCCCGACCTCGGCCCAGTGGCGCATGTCCTCCGCCGACAGCGGGTTGCCCCCCGCCGCCTCGGCCATCGGCGCGAACAGCGCGCGGGCGAATTTCGCCGGCGCTTCGAAAAGGTTGGTGAAGGGGTCGGGGCCGTCGTCGGTCATCATCGCTCCTGCCTGGTGCCAAGCGCCTGTTGGGGTCGCAATAGGATATTCCGCCTCCGCATGCACGCGCGCCGATTGCACCGGGGAGGTGAATAGGTAATCAGTGTGACTCGACCAACGCCCGAAAGAGCCATGATGTCCGACGAATTCTACCGTATCAAGCGCCTGCCGCCCTATGTCATCGCCGAGGTCAACGCGATGCGGCACGAGGCGCGGCGCGCGGGGCGCGACATCATCGATCTCGGCATGGGCAATCCGGACCACCCGCCGCCGCAGCACGTGATCGACAAATTGTGCGAGGTCGCGGCCAAGCCGGGCGCGCATGGCTATTCGCAGTCCAAGGGCATTCCCGGGCTGCGCAAGGCGCAGGCGAACTATTACGGCCGCCGCTTCAACGTCGATCTCGATCCCGATCGCGAAGTGGTGGTGACGATGGGCTCGAAGGAAGGCCTGTCGTCGATGGCCACCGCGATTACCGCGCCGGGCGACGTGATCCTTGCGCCGAGCCCGTCCTATCCGATCCACACCTTCGGCTTCATCATCGCCGGGGCGACCATCCGCAGCGTGCCGACCACGCCCGACGAGCGCTATTGGCGCGCGCTCGAGAACGCGATGGACTACACCGTGCCGCGGCCGACCGTGCTGGTTGTCAACTACCCCAGCAACCCGACTGCCGAAACGGTCGACCTCGGGTTCTACGAACGGCTGGTCGCCTGGGCGAAGGAGAACCGGGTCTGGGTGCTGTCCGACCTCGCCTATTCGGAACTCTATTACGACGGCAAGCCGACTCGCTCGATCCTCGAGGTCCCGGGGGCGAAGGATGTCGCGGTGGAATTCACCTCGATGTCGAAAACCTATTCGATGGCCGGCTGGCGGATGGGCTTTGCGGTCGGCAACCCCACGCTGATCTCTGCGCTGACGCGGGTGAAGTCCTATCTCGACTACGGCGCCTTCACCCCGATCCAGGCGGCCGCCTGCGCCGCGCTCAACGGGCCGCAAGACGTGGTCGAGGAAAACCGCGCGCGCTACCAGAGCCGCCGCGACGTGATGGTCGAAAGCTTCGCCCGCGCCGGGTGGGATATCCCCACGCCGCCCGCCAGCATGTTCGCCTGGGCCAAGCTGCCGCCCGGTTTCGAGGAGATGGGCAGCCTCGAATTTTCCAAGCAATTGCTCGAACATGCCGATGTCGCGGTCGCGGCCGGGGTCGGCTATGGCGAGGAGGGCGAAGGCCATGTCCGCATCGCCATGGTCGAGAACGAGCAGCGCATTCGCCAGGCAGCGCGCAATGTGAAGCGCTTCCTCGCCGACCACGCGAGGCGCTGATGCGGCTGTTGCATCCGGATCGGTAGCATTTCCGCGTCCGGGCGGTTCTCAAACCTCGGTTTTTACTTAGTCTCCGGACCGCATCGGAAAACCGAGGGGTCGCTTGATGAGGGGCGCGACATTCGCATGGCTGTCGACCAGCCCGGCTGTCCCGGTCCGATGGGATCTGGGCCATGCCGGCTGGTCGATGGAACACGCACCGGATGCCGCCAGCGTGTCCGCGGCGCTGCCGGGCGTGCTCGACTGGCGCGCCGCCAGCCGGCCGCGTGACTGGCATGAGCTTGCGGGACGCGGCCGGATCGTCGCGGTGGGGGTCGATAGCCCGCGGGAACGCGCGCGCCTGCTCGATGCCGGGCTGGGCGATGCGCTCTCCAGCCACGTCGCCTTCGTCGAGCTCGGCGTGCGGCTGGCGCGGCTGCGCCACGGCGAAAGCTCGCTCCCGCGGTCGCTGCGGGCGGGGCCGGTGACGCTCGACCTGTTCCACCGCGACGGGCGGCTCGATGGCCGCTGGCTGGGGCTGCATCCACGCGAATTCGGCCTGCTCTGGCGGCTCGCCGAAGCGCGCGGCATGCCGATCACCCGCCGCCAGCTGCTGCGCGATGTGTGGCGGATCGAGCATCCGCCCGAAACCAACTCGCTCGCCGTGCATGTCTCGCGGCTCCGGGCCAAGCTGGCGGTTTCCGCCTGCAGCTGGCTGGTGGAAACGCATCCGCAAGGCGGCTACCGGCTGGCGGCCCGGCCCGCGGCCATCCACTGCGAGGCGCAATGCGCCTGACCGTCCGTGCCGCTGCCGGCCCGCGGCAACTGGACATGGCCCGCCCGATGGGTACCAAGGGGCGCACAGTTGCGGAGAGAGGTTTCAGCATGCAGTTCAACGATCGCGTTTCCATCGACCTGGCCGATAATGGCGTGGCGCAGGTCCGCTTCACTCGCGGCGACAAGATGAACGCGCTCGATCCCGCTCAATTCGACGCGGTGATCGCCGCGGGTGAGGCGCTGCGCACGATGAAAGGGCTGCGCGTCGCCGTGCTGTCGGGCGAGGGGCGCGCCTTTTGCGCGGGGCTCGACACTGCCAGCTTCGGCGGCGACGGCGGCGGATCGTCCAAGCTTGCCGAACGCGGCTATGGCAATGCCAACCGCGCACAGGAAGCCGCGATGACCTGGCGCAAATGCCCCGTGCCGGTGATTGCCGCAGTGCACGGCGTGTGCTTCGGCGGCGGGCTGCAGATCGCCAGCGGCGCCGATATCCGCGTGGTGCACCCGCAGACGCGCATGGCGGTGATGGAAATGAAATGGGGCCTCGTGCCCGACATGGGTGGTTATGCCCTGTGGCGCGGGCTGGTGCGCGACGACGTGCTGCGCGAACTGACCTACACCAACCGCGAATTCATCGGCGAGGAAGCGCTCCAACTCGGCCTCGCCACCATGCTCGACGACGATCCGCACGCCCGCGCCACCGCGCTGGCCGAAACCATCGCCAACAAGAACCCCGAAGCGATCCGCGGCGCCAAGCGCCTGTTCCGCGTGATGCATGAAGAGGGCGAGGATGCGATCCTGCTGGCCGAGAGCGAGGAACAGGACGCCATCATGCGCCAGCCCAACCAGATCGAGGCGGTCATGGCCGAAATGCAGAAACGCGCGCCGGTGTTCAAGGACGTGTGAGGGGGGGGGCTTATCCTCACGGGCCGGCTGCGCGTTAACATAGCTATGACGATCTGCGCCTAAGCACGCTGGTATGCAGCAATTCGGCCAAATCACTCGTCGCATGTCCGGATGGGTCATGCTCTGCCTTGCACTGGCAGTCGCGGGGTGTTCACTCACCGATCAGACGCCAGTCTATCGCTATCGGCTGACCGTGGAGGTCGATACGCCCGATGGGGTGAAGACCGGATCGAGCGTGATCGAGGTGGATACCGAGGTAGCGGGTGAATATTCGATCCCGACACCCGGGCGGGTTACCAATCGCGTACGCGGCGAAGCGGTGTCGGTCGATCTCGGCGAGGGGCGGGTGTTGTTCGCACTGCTGCGTTCGGAAGCCGACATCGATTGGGCAGGACGGGTAATGTACCGCCTTTCTCCGCAATACGCCGGCGAAAATGCTCTTCGGGACGGGTATCGGAAAATGCTGCGGCATCGGCCGGAAAGGACCGTGCCGCGACATTTTTCGCGCGCCGACCAGGTGAATAAACGCTCGGCCTATCCGATGCTGGTAACCTTCGGCGACCTCGACGATCCCACCAGCGTCGAACGAGTCGATCCCGACGATCTGGCCGCGACATTCGGAGAAGGGGTCAGCCTCAAGCGCATTACTGTGCAGGTTACGGACGATCCGGTTACGAGCGGGATTGGGCAGCGTCTGGGGTGGCTGGAATCCTCAGTAGGATCAATCGTGAAGCAACCGCGAGGAGTGCCGATTGGCGATATGCCAATTGAGCAAAGGGTGAATAAGGGTGATTTTCGAAGGAAGGGCATGCAATGAAGCGAGATGTTTTTGTCACTTCTCGCTTTAGCTGCATATGACCTTCGATATGGCATAACCTAGGCGGCTTGCTGCTCAAGGTGCGATTGGAACTGCAACTATTCAAAGCGAGGTTTTGTCCAAGCTAAAATGCAGATGATGAGCGGGTCGCCGGTTTCTAAGCGATCGCTTGCAAATGGATTGGCGCGACGGTCATTTCCTTTCCGGACGAATTCGTTTCGTAGCTTCCGCTTCCCGCACCCACCAATCACCCCGCCCGCGGGATAGCGCAGGCCGAAGCGTAGCCCAGCCCGCGCTTGATCGCGGGGAACAGTCTGCCGCCGGCGGCGGCGAGCGTCATTTCGGTGCGGACGGGGCGCGAATGCTGCGCCTCGATTGCCTCGCCCAATTCGACCGCGCGGAGAAAATCGCTTTCGTTCGCGGTTATCTCGCCCGAGGCTAGGCCGCTTCGGTCGCGGCCTGCGACGCGGCGAGGAATTGCCGTACGAGGTGTTTGAGATGCGTCGGGAAATGGTCGAGCCCGGGGGTCTCGCCGATCGGCGCCCCGATCTTCGTGTCCGGCTTGAGCCGTTTCATGCGCCAGTTGGGAAATGCGCGCTGCGCGATTTCGGTCTGGCTCAGGATCTCGATCTGCGAATGGCGCGTGTCTTCGCCAAGCCGCGAAAGCAGCGCATCGATTGCGCTCCGGGAACCTTCGACGACCTGGAAGAAGCGGTTTTCCGCGAAGATCAGGAACCCGGTGAGATCGTCTCGGGAATTGTTTCGTGCCGAGGTTTCGATGATCTTGAACACATCGTCGGGAGCAAGGACGCTCGATGCCCTGCTCACATAGGCTATTTGCAACACCCGGTTCACTCCTGAATTTTCGCTATCCTAACCAGTCTGGCTTACCGAGCCGTTAAGAAATTGCGGGGCAGTGGGTGGGCCACGGCGTCGTTCTGTCACCGCTCCGCGCTTGGCCGCGGGCCTTCCCATCGCTGCAAATTCTCGGGTATCGCCGGCATCCCCATTGCGCTGGCCGATTGCGCGTGTTCAACACCGCAGCCGGTTCATCCAGGGGCACGATCGGGCTTGCTCCACGTTAGAGGTCATGATGTTCGATCGCCTGTCTGTCCTGCCGCAATATCTCCTCCCCAAACGCGGGCTGACCCGTCTTGCCGGGCGCGTTGCCCGGGCGCGTGGGGGGCGGGCGACGACCCGGCTGATCCGCTGGTTCGTCGGAAAATACGGCGTCGACATGAGCGAGGCCGAAAACCCGGACATTGCCAGCTACGCCTCGTTCAACGATTTTTTCGGCCGCCCGCTGAAACCGGGCGCGCGGCCGCTGGCCGATGCCGATTTCATCTCGCCGGTGGACGGTGCCATCAGCCAGTTCGGGGCGATCGACGATCACCATATCCTGCAGGCCAAGGGGCATCGCTTCACCACGACCCAACTGGTCGGCGGGGACGCCGCGCTGGCGGGCCGGTTCCGCCACGGCAGTTTCGCGAACCTGTATCTCTCGCCGCGGGATTATCACCGGCTGCACATGCCGTGCGCGGGCCGCCTGCAACGCATGATCTATGTTCCCGGCGCGCTGTTTTCGGTCAATCCCGTGACCGCGCGCGGCGTGCCCGGACTGTTTGCCCGCAACGAACGCGTGGTCTGCGTGTTCGATTCCGAAACGCATGGGCCCTTCGTGATGGTGCTGGTCGGCGCGACGATTGTCGGCAGCATGGCCACCACATGGCACGGGGTGGTCAATCCGCAGCGCACCGGGGCGATTGCCGAGTGGGATTATTCGGACCAGCCGGTCATGCTCGAACAGGGCGAGGAAATGGGCCGCTTCCTTCTCGGATCGACGGTGATCATGCTGTTCGAAAAGCATGTCATCGAATTCAATGCGGACTGGCGCCCCGAAGGCCCGGTTCGGCTGGGAGAGGTGATGGGCACCAGGCCCGCCCGGTAATCCCGGTTCACGGCTACGCGCAGTCTCGGATCGGGAAACGCGCCGTGCGGTGCTCAGGCGGCGGCGGAAGCGTCGCCCTTCAGCCGCCGTGCCTGGAATGCGAAGCGCGCGGCCTTGCCGACATCCTCCTGGAACGATGAATTGACCAGTCCGCCGACGATCGAACCCACGAGGGGTACGACCATGCCCGCCCGGCTGCGGAAGCTGGTGAATGCGATCGCGCGGGAAATCCGCTCGACTGCCTGATCGACGATCGGCGCGATGTGTTCGTGATCGGCATGGACGAGTTCCCCGGCCGGGCCGAGCGCCGCTTCCAGCGCCGCAATGCGGTCCCGGCGCGCCTCGGGTTCGTCCACTGCGGCCAGTTCGAGGATCTGGAGGCGGAACAGCTTTTCTGCCGGGCCATCGCCCGCGTAGCCATAGGCGCGCCCGGTATCGCGGATGGCGCGCAGCGCTATGGCGATGGTGGCCGGGATGTCCGCGCTCATCGACAGCGCGCCGCCCAGGCCAGCGGCGGCCCCGGTGGTCGCGCTGACGCTGCGCGCGGTGCGCGAGACCTTGCGGGCCGCCTGCCGCGCCGCCTCGAGATCGGCCGTATCGTGATCGAACCGGACGAGGCGCGGGGCACCCGCCGCCCGGTCGAGCCCCTTTAGCACGGTTTCGACCAGGCCCTTCGGGACCACGCTGGCGATCGCTGCGCCGAATGGATGCGTCAGCCGCTCCAGTCCGCGCCCGAGGCGGGAAGGGGTGCTGTCGCGGAACCGGCGCTGCTCTTCGATGATATCCATGCCAACCGAATGGCCGCGGGGCGGACACGTTCCGGAACGGGGCTGGTAATTCGGCAGCCGGCCGGTGGGTTCGCCGGTACGCCAGTTCCCTCGCGCTCGCTCCTTTAGCCCCGGATAGAGGCGACTCGCGCGCCCCTTTCCTACAGCGTGGGCGATCGGCATGAGCGGCCCGCTCTTTGACCGCGTGGAATCTCTACCCTGCCGGGCGTGAACGGTGCAGTGCCTTATACTGCCGGAAGGTCACACATGTGCGGGCGTTGCCGGGGGCAAGCTGCTGGCTGCGCTGATCATTCCGGGAAGGTCACGCTTTCCGCAGGAGCGTAAAGCGGTCCACGTTCAGCCGAACACCGCCACGCATTGCATCCCGTCGAGCATCTGCTTGCCGTCGGCGTTCCACAGCCGCAGCCTTTCAGAGGAGTAGCCATGCGCAGCGTGCTGGCTGGCGTTCTCGCTCATCCACCAGCCGTCGCGGGTCGCGGGCGCGGGTTCGAGCAGGTTGAACGACCAGTTGACCGAGCTGATCGGTCCCTGCCGTTTCATCGCGCGCATGGCGCCCGGGGGCAGGACGTCGCCCAGCAGAATGAGCTCGCTCACCGGGTCAAGCCCTTCGCGGTCGGTCAGCCGTGCCCAGCGGCGCACCACCGGGTCGCCCGGGCCCTGCTGCTCCTGCGCGCGGCGGATCTCGAAATTGTTCTGGATGAAGGCGGGACCCTTGCCGTGCATCGCGCTCTCGGCTTCCTCGGGCGGACCGGGCCAGTCGGCGACCGGTGCGGCATCGTGCATCGCATTGGCCTCGCGCTCGGTGCCGAACAGCCAGAAGGCGGTGAGCGTGCATTGCCCCTCGCACCAGATCTCGCTGCACACCTGTGCGACATTGCGGCCCTGCCGGACGATCTCGCGGCGCAGCTCGGCATCGGGTCCGGTAGGGGCGACGAAGGCAACCTGGGCGCCGCGCAGCGGCGGCAGGTCGGGGAATGCCCGGGTGACCGCGGTATAGGCGATCAGTGCGGAGGCGCCGCCGTAGAGCGTGCGGCCCTGCATCCAGTGGTCGAGCCCGGAAAAGCGCGTGTCGCCGCCTGCTGCGGTGATCGGATCGAGAAGGTTGGCAATGCTCATGCGCAGGGTCATTGCCCCTATCCGGCCATGCGTCCAGACTGACGTTACGTAAGGCATCACTGGGCGATTGCCTTTGCCGCGGAGAATCGCTAGTGCGCCGCTTCCTTCCCGAGAGGGAGGGCGAGGCCCGATGGCGGAGTGGTTACGCAGAGGACTGCAAATCCTTGCACGCCGGTTCGATTCCGGCTCGGGCCTCCACTTCCCTATCATATTGCACCAAGAGCCCCTCATTTTTGCAGAATGAGGGGCCTTTCTTCTAAATTGCGTCAGCTTGGTGAGCGACGGGGTATCCGGACTGAAAGACCGGGAAATATCTCGTCCTCGTCGAGGATGCGATCTCGGTTGGCCTCGTAAATCTCGGGCCATAGCTCGGCATCGCCATAGTGCTTATGGGCAAACTTGCTGAGGGAATCGCCGATACCCACTTTTTCTTCCGTCACTAGGTCGGTGGGCGGCTCGAAGCTCCAAGGACCCAAAGCGTTAAGTTCCTGCTTCACATTATCGAGCGTGCCGGGTCGGTAGGCTTCGCCACCTAATGCACTAGCGGGAGTTCGCCAGCGGCGGATGGCGCTATTGGATAGCTGCCATAGATGCTGCGGACCGTCACGGTCGCCCTTTATCAACCCAGTTACACTGAACTCCGGATCTGCTTCGTTGACCAACGGCGCGAAAGGGTCTGGCCGCAAGCCGTGAATCCTGGTTCCACGGGCGGTGTCCAATCGCAGTCCGGCTCTCTTCGCACCCGTCAAGACCCACATGAGAGCGTCATCGGAAAGTCCGCGGATGTCGCCACCGCCACCGATCGATCCGTGAACACCCGGAAACCACCGCTCCTGATAAGGAGCGTCGTCGCTGCTGCTATCGAAGCCGCGGCTCGCATTAAGCTGATCAACATCGTCAAAGCGAACGACAGGGAAGAGCTTGCGACGTTCGTCGATCGCAACCGCATGGCGCGCGCTCTCGACGAAGGTGTCCAGTGATGCGTCATGATAATCGTATTCGCGATTGAACCAGTCGCTTCCGGGAATGATCTCGGGAATGCCCATGGCCTCGACCGTATCCCAGACGCCGAGATACTTGATGGTCATGAGCGGAGCGCTCCCACTTATGTAATTAGGAACATTCGAACAGCGCCAATCTTCATCACCTTGTCCGATGCACACCTTGTCGGAATATGTTGAGCGAAACTTTCGCATGGCCTCGGCAGAGCCATCTTTTCCCTTCAGACGATCTTCGTAGAGGCCAACCGCTTCGTCGATCCGACCGACATGGAGACGGTGCAATGGGCCGACGTGTCTGATGAAACCGATGAAGGTTCGCGCGCTGAAAGCACCGCGCGAGAACCCGAAAACGAATATCTCGTCGCCAGGATCGTAGTTGAACACCAAGAAGCGATAGGCCTCGCGCACATTGTCCATAAGCCCGTAGCCGAACATCCCGCCACGAATCTGCTCGAGGTCGCCGGTTCCGACGCCTTCGTCATAATGGATCACCTGCGGGACGCCCGCCGGATCAACACGGTCAATGCTTGCCGCGGTCAGGACCACATTGGTCGCGACGTCGGGCAATAACTTGTTCCAGGTCCCGTCGAAACAGAAGATCAGGCGCTTCATATTCATCCTCTTTCATGGCCAACATGACCAGAAGCCGTTGTTGGTTCAGTTTAGGGGGCAGAAGACACTCGCTAGCTCACCGCTCCCGACGCTTCGTCGACGAAGATTTCAGGCAGCATCGGGAACTCGCGCACTTCCAAGTGTCGAGTATACGTTGGACCAAGAGGGCGATGGCCCGAGCGATCCCTGCTCACGGGCCACCTGCTGCGCGAGGTCGTCGAGTTCGCTGGAGATCGCGAGCAGTCCGCTGCGCTTGGCCTCGGTATCCAAGATTCGGCGAAGTCCGTCCGGTGTGGTCAGCCGACCAGCATCGTCCTTATTTCGATAGCACCAATCGAGGAAACGCTGTGCCTCCGACAGGATATGGAGTTCATTGACATAGCCCGCCTTCAGGCTGGTCTCATCGGCGTGATACATCAGTGCGGCGATGTCGAAGCTCGGAAGCTTCGCAGCGGTCGACTCGTCCGAAGCGTCGTTCTTTACGTTCTTCACGAGGCGGATCGCCTTCTTTAAGCCTCCGAAATACGATAGGTCGCGCTCGTGCACTCGCTTGATGTGCTTGAACGGCAGGTTCGAGAAGGTGTCCGGAATCTTCTTATCGAGAATGTAGACGCCGCGTTCCTGCTCCAGCCGGGATGCCTGATAGTCAACCGTATCATGCCAATGGGACGGAACCACATCGACCGGCCGTTCGAAGCTACCACCTGATAGCGCAATGCACTTGCCGCCGTCGCAATCGACATCCGCCCCCCAATAGCGCCGCTTCAACAATTCTTCGCACTCGATGCGCAGTTCGCGAAGCACCGACAAGGACGTTTTGCTCGATGGGCTATACCATCCGCTCGTGGCCAACGCGCCGAAGGTGTCATAACACAGGAAATCGGTCCGGATGACCAGGAGATCCACGTCGCTGACGCCTCGAATATGGACGTCGAGCGGAACCGAGCCCTGCAGTCGCATCTCAATCGGAATGGACAATCCACTGCGCAGCTGCTTTGCCACCCTATCAGCCTCGTCGTGGCTCTTCTGCGTATAGGCGGGGTCAACCGCCTGCATGGCGCCGAGTGCATAACGAGTGTAAGGTTGTTCAGTGGCACGGCGTTGCCAGGATTCCTGGATCACGCTCTTGCGCAATACCTCATCGGCAACCGACGCCGTCACCCGGCCAGATCGGGCGGCGTCGACCCCCTTACGGCGGATGCGAAGATTCTCGAGGCGCGTATTAATGTCCCGAGGCATCAGGCAACTCCTTTCACGAGTTTCATTGTTCCGAAAGTAAAGCGGCCATGGCCGTTGAAATATTCTCCCTCCGCCGTTGAGCGGTCAGGGGAAAAGACGATTTCGGCGAATCCACGGTGACTCTGCAATTCGGGCTCTCCCACCCGCGGATCGTTCCGGTAGTTGTAGAGAAGGCGAAATCCATCTGCCTCGTCACACACCAGTGCTGCGGCCAGGCTGTTGGATCCGGATGTCGAGGTGGTCAGCCGCACGCGGATCTTGTCCCAGCTCTGCACGATCTTGACCGTTCCAGACCACTCGAATGCCACCGAACCGTCGGGAGCCAGCGTTGTGCCCTGGCAGTCCCATTCGCCGCTGAGATCGGGGGCCTTCAGCCAGCCGCCGAGCGGTGCCCATTTCCAAGCATGCCGATCGAGGAACCAATACAACACGGTGAATATCGAACCGGCGCCGATCAGCGAAAGGACCGCAGGCGGAATGTTCGGCGGCAAGCCAAGCGCTTTTGCCACATCCCACAACGCCAATACGCAAAGCATGACGAGCGCGGAGATCGCGGCTGCCGCGACACTCAGATACCGGCCCACTTTCGCCCGGTTCATACCGCCGAGTAGCGCATATTCGTGATCGTGGATCACGACGCGCACCGTTTCAAGCTGAATGCTGCAGCCATGTCCCTCATCACAATCTCCATCGTGCTTCACCGTCGAAGCATGGCTGATCTAGCGAAAGTGTTGACATATGTCAACGCTTTCTTATCTTTTGGTCGTCAGGCCTCCTGTGGACGGTTGACTCATGTCAACGCGGGCCATACCGCAGCGGGATGGCGCGACCGACACACCCAGACAAGGACATCGAGGATGCATTGCGAGATTTCGAAAGTGCCGGATGGAGTGTCGAAAAGAGCGGTGCACGAGCGCACATCTGGGGACGGGCAAAGTGTCCGGCGAACCGCAGGGGCGGATGTTGCATCTCGGTTTATTGCACACCCCGGACCGGGGGGCAGAACCACGCGAAGAACCTGCGCAGAGCGTTGAGGATCTGTGAGTGTGTGACCACCACTCGAAAGGAAAAGACATGAAAAGCTTCGAATTCACCATCGCTGCGACCGGGCTGCCGCTCGACACGGATGAATGGGAATACGCTTTCTACGAAGCCGGTTGCGATGATGCCACCGTTTCGCTTCAACGAGGTGTCTTCATCCTGTTCTTCGATCGGGAAGCAGAGAACTTCGAGAATGCGGCTAGAAGTGCCTGTGAAGACATCCGAAGCGCCGGCGCGAAAATCCTGCGGATCGAGCCTGATCCCCTTGTAAGCAGCAGCGACATCGCGGAGCGTGCCGGCATCACGCGGCAGGCCGTTTCGCTCTATACTACTGGAGGAAGGGGGGACAACTTCCCCCTCCCAGTCGCGGGCATAACGAGCTCGCGGCCGCTCTGGTCCTGGGAAGAAGTCGCGCGTTGGTTCGCCGACCGCGGCAAGCTCACGCGTGAGGCTATCGAACAAGCTGAGTGCATTCAAAGGTTGAATGATGACCTCCAAGGAAGTTCCGCGTCCCTCGTTGTTCAGACTGCAAGAATGGACGAGAGGAAGACGACGATGATCGAAGTCTCGACAAGGCCATTCACTCGATACGAGGATTACGCCCGCGATAAGGCGCAACAACCGCCGGGGCCGACGCGCAAGCCGAAATTCCGCGAAGCCTCGCAGCCGCACAAGCCGTTCGTCCTCCGGCCAGAAATGACAATGCACTGATGTTCGTTACTACATTCTATTCCTATAAGGGCGGTGTCGGTCGAACGATGGCGCTTGCCAACGTCGCGGCTCTGCTCGCCGAAATCGGGCGCCGGGTGCTCGTGGTCGACTTCGATCTCGAGGCTCCGGGCGTTCCCAGCTATGGATCATTGACCGCGGCTGCAGGAAAGCCCGGCATCGTCGATTACGTCTGCCATTACCTCGACACCAACGAGGTTCCCGAAGTTGCCGACTACATCGTCCCGTGTCGGCTAAGCAACGGGCGCGACATCTGGGTGCTTCCAGCGGGTGACAACACTCGTCCCGAGTATGCTGAACAGTTCGCCAGGATCGACTGGGGTTACCTATACGCAGAACGCAACGGCGCAGAATTGCTCGACGACATGAAGGTGCAGTGGGAAGAGTTCGAAGATCAGGGCTTCGACTACGTTCTGATCGATAGCCGGACCGGGAACACGGATATCGGTGGTATCTGCACGAGACAGCTTCCTGATGCTGTCGCGATCCTATTCATGCCGACCCGACAAAATACAGACGGTCTCGTGCCGATCGTCGATCTGATCCGAACAGAACGCAAGCGGAGCGGTCGCGAGATTGAACTGATCTTTTGCCCGTCCAACATTCCCGATCTCTTCGATGAAAACCACATTCTAGAAGCTGCTCTGGATCAGGCCGCGAAAGTCCTTGATTACGGCCAGAAAGACCGATTGGAGCCGCCGGTGGTGACGATCAGCCATTGGGTCAACCTCAACCTGCTCGACCTTCCACTAATCGTCGAGGCGAGGGAGAATTCGCGACTGTCCAGTGAATACCGCTATCTGATGTCGGCGATCATCGGTCAGAACATCACTGACAGGCAGGGAGCCGAGTTCACTCTCAAACGACTGCCCGATGTCTACAAGAATGCTCGGAAAGACAAAAAGCCTAAGACCGCGACCGAGGTGAAGAGCCTTGCGAGCGAAATCGCAGCCACACATTCCGAAGACGGTCGGTTGGCATTTCTCGCTTCCGATGTCTTCTCGGAAGCAAAGGACTACGAGAGCCAGGAATCCAGTCTTACTGATGCGATCGCCGCTGGATACGAAATCGTTGTGGCACAGACCCTTCGGGCGGCCGTGCGGATGCATCTCGACAAGAGAACCGAAGCACTCAGCGATCTGAAGGATGTGCTGACCTCGCCACAGGGAAGCACTTTCGAATTCCGGCCCGCAGTCAGGATGCTCCGAAGTGCTGCAAAGGATCCCGTGCAAGTCGCGCTCGACCTCTTCCAACGGGAAGGCGTGAAGATAAGGGCCAAGATGGAGCTCGTGCCATTGCTGATGCAGGGCCGACAGCACCTCGATCTCGTGGCCGACACATTGATTGAGCCGTTGAGTGAACTCGATATAAAGCCCGACCAGGCCGAAGATCTAATCATGACGGCCGTGTTGGCGTTGATCGGCTCGGGTCGGTTCGAAGAGGCTCTCGCCATTACAGACAACAGGGAGCTCGAGGCTGCAGAAGCCGTCGAATTCAATCGTGCGATCGCTTATTGGGGCAAGACCGACGAGTTGCCCAAGCATATGTTCGCGGATCTCGCCGACGCCCTGCCTCGTATGGAGGTCGGTGATCCCAATGTGCATCAGTGCACCGCCTTGGCATATGCTGTTGTAGGCCAGACCGATCTTGCCCTTGAGGAGCTTGAAAGCGCCGTCGAGCGAGTCGTCCAGGGCCAACTGAACTTCAGTTGCTGGACCTTCCTGCGCAAGGAAGCCGAAGAGTTCCGTGCGGATGTCGAGGAGATGCGTGCGCAAATAATTGCCGGAGCAGCCCTGAAGCCACCTTTTCTCGACGAAGTCCGGAAGGGGGCTATATAGCGTTGCAAGAGCTATGAGAGTGGGATAGGGCGGCAAACAAGGAACGAAAATGTTCACCATCGCTTAAGCTAGTGATGCTACTAAGAGCCTGTAGGAGACACCAAAATGGTTCATGATTCCGGAACAGACATCTGATCTGCAATCGACCTTAAGGTCACAAGGCCCGGCGAGTGATCGCCGGGTTTTTTGTGCCTTGAAGCATACCGCGATGATCCGTCTATGAATTTCGGTCATAAGCCTCTCAAATCGAATGGGCTCTTAAACCCGGAATGGCGATCGAATCGGGGCGCCGCGCCGGCTTTAATTGCTTCGAAGCTCATCTGAGCCATCGAATTCCGCGACGGCGAATCGATCGCAAAAGGCGAGCTTCATGAAGTGCTCGGTCAACGCACGGGCGCCGCCTCGGGTGACCAACTCGCTCCACGCATCCCAGCGATCGATGCGTTCGAGGAGCCAGAGATAGAACCGGTCACGCGCGAGACGGTCGCCATCAGGCCAGGTCATAGTCCACAGGGTGCTTCGGACCGGGATTTCTTTCGTGATCCGCAGGCCGATCAGTTTCACGGCCGGATCACCACCGATCGTATCGGTAGTGAAGCGATGCGCCATGCGCGCGGCGACGCGCTCCCGCCTTTCAATCTGCTCGGCAGCAGCGATGCGTTCGACATGACCCGCGGCCGTCCGGTTCGCCAAGATCCAGTCGAGACCTACAGCCTCCGCAGCATCCTCACGCGTGCGCGTAGCAATCAGCATCAGCAACACAGAGCGCCCTTCAGGCGTCGGTCGGCCCTCCGTGTCGTTCACCAGCCCGGCAGCCAGCAGATAGGCCCTGAAGAACTGGTCGAGGTGTCCATCGCCGAGGAAGATGTCCCGGACCCGCTCTTCCGGCGCGACGAAGCGACCGTCGGCAATAGCGAGGTAGCTCGCCATGAATTCCATGATGCCGTTCATCCACCCGGTATAGATGGAAGGCAGCCCAAGGCGATCCATCCAGAATGCCTCGCGGACCGATCCCCATTCCCGGCCGTCCTCATCGACCAACGGCGGTTCTCCCGGCACCGATCCGCTCGAAACCAGCCAGTATCCCCAAGGTAAATCGGGATGCCGATCATCGCCGTAGCGTTCCTTACTGGCACCGAAAGGGCGAAACGAGCTGACCATCACTCACCGTGGCGTTCGGAGGGGGCCGGAAGGCCGAGCGGCTCGCGTATCGGATTATCCCTGTTCGAACCCTTCTCGATCATCGACTTCAACTTGCGCGCCAGTTCGATGCAGTTCGCGTAGACGAAGGATTGATCGCGATAGACGTCTCCCTTGCGACCTTCACCGTATCGACCGCCCGGAACGAAGTCGCCCGGATGATCGGTGTCGAAACCCAGCCACCACAGATCCTCGTGGAACTCATCCTCGGTGGTCTGCACCGTGCGATAGTCCTGCACCGTTCTGACCCAAGTCGTGTGGCAAACCGTGTAGCGTTCCTGACGCGGCTTGCCGTGGGCTCGCCGTTCGAACCGGTTTACCTCGCAAGCCTTGCCGTAGGTCACGCCGCCGTGCACCGTGTTAGAGACGCCGACCGGCACGGCGTCCGCTTCGAAGCCGAAGAGCGGGTGCTCGGGGCTCACCCCCACATAGCCAGAGATCGTCCCGTTCTTCTGGCGAAGCATGATGCAGCCGAGGCCGGTCTCGTTGTCGACCCAGGAGACCTTGTCCGCCTCGTTGTTCCAGGGACCGTCGCCCGACGGTCGGCGATCGGGATTGTGATACACCTGCAGGGCCGTGATGCTGGTGTCCGCCACCTGGTAGGGAACCGGTGCGGCGTTCAACAGGCCGTCCGGCAGCGTCGCTTTCGTGACGTGCTTGCCGGCAGTCTTCCGCTGGGTCAGCTTCCTTGCCATGTTCGGTCCTCCTGAGCTGGTTTTTCTGGGCATCGATCAATCCGCACCATCGAGTCGATAGCGGCTATATGCGTCTCGCCGCGTGAGCCGGGGGCCGAGGGCTCGTGCTCCCTTTCCGCTCGCGTAGACTTCGCTGGCCAACCACGCCTGTTCCTCGAGAAGGCGGAACTCCATGACCTCACGCCACCAGACCTGTGCCTTCGGATCCCAGCGGTAGCCGCGCATCCGCAGAGCATCCTTGGTCGAGAAGGCCGAGCCGACCGCTTCGATAACGAAGCTTTCGCACGAAGAGCTGCCATCGAGCTCGTAGAGCAGCGGCCGTCCATCGGTCCGCTCATGGCGCAGGAGCTGGATGAGCGCGTCGACATCCCCCTGCGCTCGGTGCGCATCATAGAACCAACCTGCCTGCGCGCAGAGCCAGCCGAGCGACCTGCCTTCAAAGCCAGCGGCGGCCCAGTCGATCTCCACGCAGGAGCAAGCCCACTGCTTGATCGGCAGGTCAGTAAGGCGCTTCTCCACCATGGGACGATCGAACGCGGCGTTGTGGGCGATGACGACATCGGCGGACGAAATGATATCGGTCGCGACCCGGTCGTCGATCCGCCGTCCAATGAGGTCCTGATCCGTGATGCCGGTGATCCGGATCACATCTTCGGGCAGCGGGACGCCGGGATCCTCGCGCCAGCACCACGCTCGGCCGATCTCGGTGATATGTCCGCCGGGATCATACCTGAAGCGTCGCACCGCCAGTTCGATGACCCTGTCGCTTTCAGGGTCGAGCCCGGTGGTCTCCACATCCAGAACGGCCGCGACACGTTGGGGATCGTCCGGATCCCCGAAGCCTGTTTCGCCTACATGAAGATCGACACGGCGGAGCTGCCGGATGTCGGACTGCGCCGGTTCAGCCACGTCCGGTCCCCAAGGATGCCGAATGATCGAAGAGCAATCGATCGATGACTGCCGGATCGGCGTCGAGGCCGAGACCCAAGCCGTGAAGGAGGATCGCCTTCGAGCAGGCGCTGCGCTCCATGCAGGCTTCGATCGGCGCGCGGCCTTCGAAGAGCTCGAGCGGCGAGACCATCCAGCCGACCGGATCCTCCGCCAAGCCGTCCCGCTGCATTCGCGCCCCGGTCTCTGCAGCCACGCATGCGATCCGGACGAGCGCGACACGGTGAACAGCCAACATGCCTCCACTCCCGTCCTCGAGAGGATCGAGCGCCCAATCCACCGGGGCCTGCTCGAAATAAGGGTCGATTTCGAATTCTGCGGTATCGCTCATCGCACCGCTCCCACGTTCCGCGCCGGACCTACCAGCGCCTCGTGAGACGGCACATAGCATGAACAGAAAATACTTCAATAGGTAATGAAGTATTGAATTAACTTGTCGGTAGGGATCGCTGACGCTATCTGCAGGAGAATGGAAAAGATGGATGCCGTCGCGAAACTCAGTGCCTTGGCCCAGCCAACCCGGCTGGAGATATTCCTGGCCATAGCGCGAGCGGCGAACGGCATCACGTCCAGCGAGGTTGCCGAGCAGACGGACACCATGCCCAACAACACTTCGGTGCACCTGTCGGTATTGCGAAACGCAGGCCTCGTCTCTTCGACAAAGGAAGGGCGCTCAGTCACCTACCGAGCCGAACGAGGGGCCGTGGAGCGGCTCGCGACTTTCCTGTCCGAAGCTGCCAAATAGCTGGCATCCTCCTCAAGGGCGGCCGGGCCAACGTCCGTGCAACTCGTCGATCACAAAAGCATGCCTATGCTCACCCGGAAACTGCCGCGACAAATGCGGATGATCGGACGGAAGTTCAGGGTGTTCATGAGCGATTTCTTCAGGATCAAGCTCGGGCCAGCGCCACAACGCCGAGATTGTGCCGATCGCCGCAATCGCTGCCAGCGCCAAGAAAGCAACGCCCATCCCCGAGTTCGCGCCGATCTGCCCAGCCACCGGATAAGCGAGAAGCCAGCAAACATGGCTGAGGGCGAATTGCGCCGCGAACAGCGCCGGCCTGTCCCCTTCGTTCGAAGAGCGACGCAACAGCCTGCCGCCAGGCGTTACACTGAGCGAATACGTCACGCCCAAGACCAACCAGCCGCCTAGGAGGAACGGCCAGGCGATCAACCCGGCGGTTCCCAGCGTCATCATCGCGAAGACCGACAGCGTGGCGGTTAGCAAGAACGCACCTGCGATCATCACCGAGCGGTCGGAGATCGAGCGCAGAACCCGAGGAAGGATCAGCGCTGCCAGCATCGACCCTCCTCCATAGGCTGCGAGCGCGAGTGCGACGTCCTCTTGTGAGCGGCCCATGCCTTTCACGATGACCACGGTGTTCACGATCACCATGGCGCTCCCAGCCGCAGCTGCCAGCGTCACTGCCAATAGTCCGACCAAACGCGGTGTCCTGAGGTAAATCCGCGCGCCACGCGTGGTCTTGCGCCAAACGCTCTCGACAATCTTCTTCGCTGCCTCGCGATGCGGCAGAGCGGAGGTGACGACGAGCATGGCGGAAATCACGAAGCCGACCGAGGTGCCCGCGAACAGCCAATGGAAGTTGATCACCGTCAGCAGAGCGGCGGCGAGGATCGGGCTGAGCAGGCTTTCCAGATCGTAGGCGAGACGCGAGAGCGACAGCGCAGTTGTATATTCCTCCTCGTCCGGGAGGATGTCCGGGATGGTCGCCTGGAAGGTCGGTGTGAATGCCGCCGAGGCCGACTGAAGCAAGAAGATCAGCAGGTAGATCTGCCATACCGCATCGACAAAAGGCAGCGCCATCGCGACGACAGCGCGGACCACATCCATCGCTACCAATAGGGTCTTACGCGGCAAGCGATCGGCATAGGCACCGACGACCGGTGCGATCCCGATGTAAGCGACCATCTTGATCGCCAGCGCCGTGCCGAGCACCGCGCCCGCATCCGTTCCGGCAATCTCGTAGGCCAGAAGACCCAACGCAACCGTCGCGAGGCCCGTCCCCACCAGCGCGATGACCTGCGCCGCGAGCAGGTGCCGATAGGTTCTATTGGTCAGAACACTCAACATTTCGAATTCTCCACGGGCCTACAGCGCCCAACCCAGAATCGATGCCGCGAGAACAGCATATCTCATGAACTTGGCGACAATCACGATGACCACGAAGATGAGAAAACGGACCCGCAAGACTCCGGCGACCAATGTCAGCGGATCGCCGATCACGGGAACCCAGGAGAAAAGCAGAATCCAATGGCCGTATCGAGAGAAGCGCGCTTCCGCCTTGTCCATAGATGCAGAGGAAAACGGGAACCACGCTGCGTTCCTGAACCGCGCGAGATTGCGCCCCAAATACCAATTGAGCACCGAACCCAAGACGTTTCCCGAGGTCGCGGTCAGGAGAAGCACAGAGGGTTCATAGCGTCCGGACATCAGCGTGGTGGCCAACACGACCTCCGACTGGGCCGGAAGGACCGTCGCGGCGACGAACGCGGCCGCGAACAGTCCTCCGTATCCAAGCCAAGCCAGGTCAAGGCCCGTCGCGACCCAGTTCGGGATGATCACACGACGCGCTTGATCTCGGCATAGGCGCCTTCCGTCCTGAGAGTGACGGTGACCGTTCCCCCCGATCGATTACGCCAGAACCAACCATGGCTGCCATCGAACGCGGCGACAAGCGTCCCGGACTCACCCGTCGACTCCCGACCCTTATCATAGCCGTGGTAGGAAACGCCCGGTGCGTCGGCGTGCGTGTCGTAGTTGACGTGTCCACCTGCGACAGACCATTCATACCGCAGAGAAGCGCCATCGGACATTACCGCCTTGACTTCTGCCCCCTCGCCAGGAGCAAGTGTCAACTCGGTGATATCCTGACGACCCTCCGCCTCTCCTTCGGAGTCCGGCGCAACGGCTATCGAGCGGACCTCTGCGACCGCAGCGTTCTGCTCATCGGCCGCCGCTTCCGCAGCAAGCTGCTGCTTGATTTCGCCCATTTCAGCAAAGCCGAGGACCCGACCTACTCCGGTCGGATCGATCGCGTATTCAGACGGGAGCACCACAGTCACGAGAAGCGTGCCCGCCGCGACGACAGCGATACCCGTGGCCTTCAGCAACTGCCGGGTGGTCGGTAGATCATTGGACGAGGGACGTTGGGAATTGAACATATCTTATACTCCAGAATGCAAGAATTCAGGCGACGGCAAAGCCGACGAGCTGGTAACCGACAAGCATGAAGCCGGCGGCCATGAGAACGGTGTTGGCTGCGAAGGCGTGGCGCATGAAGCTTCCCGTCCGGCGCCAGAATCCCATCAAGATAAGGATCATGCCGAGTGCGAGAAGCTGCCCGATCTCCACTCCCACGTTGAATGCGAGAAGATTGGGAACGAGACCGTCTTCCGCGATATCGAACTCGATGATCTTCGTGGCCAGACCGAAGCCATGGAAGAACCCGAAGACGAGCGTCGCCGCCTTGGTGCTGGGTTGGAAACCGAACCAGCGCTGGAAGGCTCCAAGGTTGTCCATCGCCTTGTAGACCACGGACAGGCCGATGATGGCATCGATGAGATAGGCGTTGGCAGAAATACCGGTCAGGACGCCGAACAACAGAGTGGTGGAATGGCCGATCGCGAAAAGCGTCACATAGATTCCGACGTCCTTCAGCCTGTAGAGGAAGAAGATCACACCGAAGAGGAAAAGAAGGTGATCGTAGCCGGTGACCATGTGCTTGGCACCCAGGTAGATGAAGGGCAGGATCAGCGTGCCGCTGCTTTCCTGGATATAGCCCTTGTCGCCTTCTGCGACATTGTGGGCCCAAGCCTCGGCTCCGGAAGCGAGGAATATCAGCAGAACAGCCAACAGCGCGAACAGGCGCGTCAGTGTCTGGGCCGGAAGTTTCTTCGTCAGTTGCATCATCTATTTCTCCGATTGCAGGGGAGGACCGCCTGCGGGATCGCTCCACGCGGACGGCCCGACCGTCTTCAGCCTGCAGTTTGAATACTGGGGGGTGTTTCGGTGTCGTCGGCGGTTGACACCTCCGCTCGGTCGCCACGGACCGCCCGGTAAAGGGCAGGCAGGACGAGCAACGTCAGGGCCGTCGCCGATACGATGCCGCCGATCACCACCGTCGCGAGCGGCCGCTGCACCTCCGAACCGAGTCCGACATTCAGGGCCATCGGGACGAACCCGAGACTGGCGACCAAGGCCGTCATGAGGACAGGCCTCAGCCGGGCCATGGCGCCCTCCTTGATTGCAATGTCGAGCGGCCTACCCTCATCCATTAGTTGGCGAATGAAGGTCAGCATCACCACGCCATTCAGCACTGCAATGCCCGACAAGGCGATGAAGCCGACGCCTGCCGAGATCGAGAACGGAATCCCTCTCAGCATGAGCGCAGCGACACCTCCGGTCAGGGCCAGCGGCACTCCCGAGAAGACAACCAGAGCGTCCTTCACCGAGCGGAACAGAGCGACCAGCAGGCCGAAGATCAGCAGCAGGGCAATCGGGACGACGACCTGCAGCCGAGCACTGGCCGACTCCAGCTGTTCGAAGGTTCCGCCGTAGTCGATCCAATAGCCCTCGGGCAGATCGACTTCAGCGTCGATCCGTTGCTGAGCCTCGGCGATGAAGGACCCGAGGTCTCTGCCCCGCACGTTGCTGGTGACGACAGCTCGACGCTTACCGGATTCGCGACTGATCTGATTTGGGCCCTGAACGTTCTCGATCGTCGCGACTTCCGTCAACGGGACCGATCCACCTCCTGGTAGAGCGATGGGAAGACGTTCGAGAACCTGCCGATCCTGGCGCATCTCCTCGGGTAACCTGACGACGATATCGAAACGCCTGTCGCCTTCGAAGATCTGACCAGCCTCCGCGCCGCCGATCGCGGTCGATACGACAGTTTGGACATCATCGACGTTCAAACCGAGCTGGGTCAGACGCACACGATCAGGGAGCACCTGAATAAACGGCAACCCTGTCACCTGCTCGGTCTGGGCATCCTGAGATCCCTCGATCGAAGAGACCACTCCCTCGACTTCAGCCGCCACGGCGGCGAGCTGGTCGAGATCGTCTCCGAAGACCTTGATCGCGACATCGGAACGAACGCCTGCGATCAGTTCGTTGAAGCGCATCTGGATCGGCTGGAGGAACTCGTAGCGCGAGCCCGGCACCTGCTGGACCGCCTCGTTCATCTCAGCGACGAGCTGCTCCTTGGGCTTCCTGGGGTCGGGCCAGTCCTCCCTAGGCTTCATGATGACGAAGGTGTCCGCCACCGATGGCGGCACGGGATCGGTCGCGACATCCGCCGTGCCGATCTTCGCAAATACCTGATCGACCTCCGGGAAGGTGCGGATCCGGTTCTCCAACGCGGTCTGCATGGCGACGGCCTGGCTGAGGCTCGTCCCGGGGATACGTAGCGCGTGCAGCGCGATGTCTCCCTCATCCAGGTTCGGGATGAACTCCGAACCCATCCGGCTGGCGCCGAACCCGGCAAGGACCACCAAGGCAACCGCTCCAGCGAGCACCACCTTGCGTGAACGCAAGGCGAAATCGAGCATGGGCTGATAGCCCGACTTCGCAGCCCTCATGACCCGCGTCTCCTTCTCCTCGACCTTGCCCGTCACGAAAGTCGCGACTGCGGCTGGGACGAAGGTCAGGGAGAGGACCATGGCGGCTGTGAGCGCCATCACGACCGTGATGGCCATCGGGTGGAACGTCTTACCCTCGACCCCTTCCAGAGCGAAGATCGGGACGTAGACGATGGTGATGATCAGGATGCCGAAGAGGCTCGGCTTGATCACCTCCGCCGATGCGCGGGCCGCCAGTTTGAACCGCTCATCGCGATTCAGCAGTCTTCCGAGAGAATGCTGGGCCTCACCAAAGCGCCGCAGGCAGTTCTCCACTATGATGACCGCCCCATCGACGATCAGACCGAAGTCCAAGGCGCCAAGGCTCATGAGATTGCCGGAAACGTTGTTCTCGACCATCCCCGTGATCATCAGGAGGAAGGATAGCGGTATAACGGCAGCGGTGATGAGTGCGGCCCGGAAGTTGCCCAGGAGGACGAACAGAACGACGATCACCAGCAGCGCACCTTCGGCGAGGTTCTTCTCGACCGTGGACACGGTCGCCTCGACCAGTTCGGAGCGGTCGTATACGGTGTTAGCCACCACGCCGCCAGGGAGCGAACGGTTCACTTCCTCCAAGCGTTCGGCCACCGCAACGCTGACATCACGGGCATTCTCACCGACCAGCATGTATATCGTGCCGAGGACGACCTCGCGGCCATCCTTCGTGGCTGCGCCATTGCGGATCTCGGATCCGATCTCGACGTCCGCCACATCAGCGATCCGAATGGGAACGCCGTCACGATAGTCGACGATGATTCCGGACAGGTCGCGTTCGCCCTCGGCCTGCCCGGGAACGCGGATCAGGTATTGAGATCCGGACCTCTCGACATAGCCAGCGCCCACGTTGGCGTTGTTGTTCTCGAGGGCATCGATCACATCCTCCACGGTCAGGCCGAAACCGGCCAGCCTTTCCGGAAGAGGCGCAACGACGTATTCCTTGCGGTAGCCGCCGATCGAGTTGACCTCGGTCACGCCCGGAACCGTTCGCAGTTGTGGCCTGACGACCCAATCGTGAAGCGTCCGCAGGTCCTGCGCGGTATAGGGCGACCCATCTGGCTTGATCGCACCTCGCTCGGCCTCCACGGTATACATGAAGATCTCGCCAAGGCCGGTCGCGATGGGGCCGAGCTCAGGCTCAACCGCTTCCGGCAGGGTCGAGCGGACCCCTTGAAGCCGTTCGTTGACCAACTGCCGGGCGAAATAGATATCCGTCCCGTCCTCGAAGACGACCGTGACCTGGCTGAGTCCGTAACGAGAAACAGATCGCGTATATGAAAGGCCCGGAAGCCCCGCGATCGCGGTTTCTACCGGATACGTGATGCGTTGCTCGGCTTCGAGCGGAGAGAATCCCGGCGCGGACGTGTTAATCTGCACCTGGACATTGGTGATGTCCGGCACGGCGTCGATCTTGAGCCGGCCAAAACTGTAGATGCCCACGGCGGCGCAAATGAATACCGCCGCAAGCACTGCGAAACGCTGTCTGATCGACAGCTCGACTATCTTCTCTAACATGGAATCGCGCTCCTCAGTGATCGTGGCTCGCGCCCGACTTCTCGATATCGGCCTTGATCACGTAGCTGTTCTCGGATGCGTAGACGGTGCCCGCCTCGATGCCGCCGAGGACCTCGGTCCACTCAGGACCTTCCTGGCCAAGCTCGAGCATCCGAACCTCGTAGGTCTCGCCGATCTTGGCGAAAACGACCCGAAAATCGCGGAACTGCTGAATGGCATCCGTCCGAACGGCGAGAGGAACCCGCCGCTGATCGACCGAGACCAAGCCTCTGACGGCCATTCCAGGACGCCAGAAACCGTCCCTGTTCGGCAGCGACGCCCGGGCGGTGACCGCCTGGCTGCTGACTTCCGCCAACGGCAGGAAATCCCGGATGCGGGAACCCTGTGCACGTTGGCCTTCCAGGCCTCGTATCTGAACCGCCTGTCCGGGACGCACCCGCTCGATGTCTCGTGGAAAGATCGGGAACGTGGCGACAGTGCGCGATGGGTCGGAGATGACGAAAATCGGGTCGCTGCCGGCAATGTCGCCGACATTGGAGTCCCGCTGGGTGATAACCCCCGAGATCGGCGCATATATCGAGTAAGTCTGCAGCGACGAGCTGCTCTCCACCCGCGCAAGCAACGCACCTCGCGAAACGCGATCGCCGAGATTGGCGTGCAGTGAGACCACGGGGCCGGGGAACTTGGCGCCTACTTCGGCACTCCCCGAAGGATCGAGCTCGACACGGCCGATGATCTCGATAGTTTCACCGATCTGCTGCGGCCCGACCGTTTCGGTTCGAATCCCGGCCGCGCGTGCTGCCTCGTCAGCAATCTGGACACGGCCTTCATAGGACTCGAACGCCCACCGATGGGAAGTGTCGCCTTCGTTGGCCACCACAACCACATCGAAGCTGTGCGGTTCGATGAGAACACCCTGGCCACGCAGGTAATCCTGTTCCGGTTCGAACTCGAAGGTCGTCTTCTCCCCGTCCAAACGGGTGATCATAACCCGCGCGCGGACCGTCTTGGGATCGACCGGTTCGTCATCACGGTAGGCGTAGAGACGATACTCCGGAGGCACGCCGTCCTCGAATACCGTGACTTCGATGGCGAAATCGCCATCCCGGAGCATCCGGCCGTTATGGGGCCCGCGCTCGTAATCCCCTTCCGCCGCGGCCTGTTCCTCGGTGGACTCCGGATTGCCGTCAGATTGCCCGCAGGCGCTAAGTGTCACTGCGCACAAGGCAGCAAGGAAGAAATGCGTCTTGCGCATGATCAGTATCCCCCAACAATTTCGATGAAGCGGCCAGTCAGTCGATCGTAATCGACCTTGGCCTGATGATATTCCGCCAGAGCGTCGACGAACCGCACACGGGCGTCGTGCAAGGCCGTCTGGGCGAGGGACACATCGAGGAAGGTAAACCCTCCCCGATTGTAGCCAGCCCTCACCTCCCGGAGCGTCTGTTCCGCTCCAGGAACGACCGCCTCCTGTATCGCTTCGGCCTCATGACGGGCCTCTTCGACACGCTCAGCGGCCAATGCGATCCGTCGCCGAAGCTCGAACCGCTCCACGCCCAGGTCGGCCTCGACCTGCCGCTGCTCCGCAGCTGCGCGATCGATATTGGCACGGTTCAGAGCGCGATTAGGAAGGGGCAGTGAGAACCCGGCAACCAGAGCAACATCCCCGTTGCCGAAGACACGTGGTCCAGCGAAGACGGTTGGGTCGGTGCGAGAATTGGCCCGCTGAAGTCGATAGTTCGCGTCTGCACGATCGCGGCGTGCTTCGAATACCGCGAGATCGACCGGCGTCAGATCGACCGGCCCGACTACGACCTCTGATGGATCGAGAAAGCCGGTAGTCACGACGTCCATCCCTTCGGGATCACCGCCGGTCAGCAGGGCCAAGCGTGCCAAGGCCGCCGTGTAGGCGTGCTCGGCCAGACCGAGGTCTACACGGGCCTCTGCCAACTGCGTGCGGACGCGTGTGCCGGCAAACAGAGGATCGCGTGCTTCGTCGACCCTTCGCTGGACCTCCTTGGCGAGCGTCTCGGCAATCTCGACCCTGCTCTTGGCCAGCTCAAGGGTCAGCGCGGCGGATTGGGCCTCGACATACAGCTCCTGAACCTCGCGCGCGAGATCCAGGCGCCTGACCAGGGCCTCGGCTTCAGCCAATTCGATGTCACCCATGGCCACGCCGACCCGGGCAGCGCGCTTGCCGCCACGCTCAATGCGCTGGTTGTAGGTTCCGTCGACCTGCCACTGTGAGAAGCCGGGCGTCCCGATGTTCTCTACTGTCCCATCAATGGACGGCGCAGGCCGGGTGTCGGCAGCTGCTCTGGCCGCATCCAGAACATCGAGGCGCGCGGCGACCGCTTCGCCTTGGGGTGAGTGAGCGACCGCGTTTCGGACGGCCTCTTCTAGGGTGAACGTTTGGGCTGATGCCGCGTTCGCCCACAGCAACGTGGCCGCCAAAAGGGCGGCACGCGTGGACACGTGCATGATAAATTACTCCTGATCATCTGAACGAAAAGCAGCCCGAAAACCGGGCCGAATTCAGAGATCAGGCTGAAGGCGGTTGCGTCAGAGGGGCCGACGGATAGCCGACGAGGGGGGCAGATTCGCCAGGACGCAGAAGAACCCTCGAAAGCGTGCCATTCGGCACAAGCGCAGCGTCATCTGGCAAAGTGATAGAGCCATGCGAGTGAGACGCAGCATGTGGGACAAGCTCGTCCGAAGCAAATGCGTCCGATTGCGGCTCAACCTCGACCACATCTGCGGATCTGTGGTCATGCGCGTGCGCTGCACTAACCGTATCATGCGCATGAGCCGCTTCGAGATGCGGAATCGCCCCAGGCAGCCCGCCATGCGAGACTACCAGCAGTATCAACAAGAACAGGAAGCGAACCTGGCGCATCGCGCTTGCGGTATACGATTGTGCGGCGCGAAGCAAGCGTTGGAGGGCTGTGATCTGCATTCATTTTACATAACCGCAACAACCCCAGAATTCCCTGCGTGCGCACGTCGACTTTCCTCGGCGTCAATCATGTCAGGAGTCGGGTAGTATACCGTAGCTATATTACCGGACGAGCGTGTCCGATTGCCTAACGCGACAAGCCCAGCCATCTAAGTGGCATGGAACTGGAAGCAATGGCGACGGCGGGAGCGGTCCTCGATATCGAATCTCTAACGGCGACGCATGAGCGGCTGTGCCGACGGCTGCGCAAGCTCGATCGAAACGCAACTTGCGGCATGGTCGCAGGGCTTATGGTCGATCCCAGCCTTCAAGGCGGTATCCTTCGACTGGAAGTGCTCGCCCACTTGGCGGCTGCACACTGCGGTGGACAAGAAAAACCCTCGGCTGCGCGGATCCGCGACTTCCTCAATAATGACCTCGCGCGCGGGGCCGTATGGCGTCTGGAGGATCCCTCCGAAGACGTCTTCGTCTCCAACATTACCACAGGGGCCGGCGACTTCCGCATCCTCGAAGGAACCTGGGAAGCGAACGCCGCCTATACCCAGAGCTGTCTCTCTGCGCTCAACAGCGCAATCGCAGATGGTCACGAATGGGCCCAGCACGGAATGCGGCAGGCAAACGCGTTGTTGGCAATTGGCGAGGCGGTGGCGGAGCGAGCAGGACTGCGACGCTACCAAGCTGGTGAGGGCAAGGCGCGCGACCGATTTCGGTTCGATACCGCGAAGGCACTACGTGCATGCGCAGCTGTCACCTTCACCGAGGCGGAACTGCGCGCGATCGGTGTGGAACCGTTCGACCTTCTCCCTTTCGACTTCTCGCGCATCGATCCGCAGCTCTTGCGGAACGAAACCATCAACTGGACAAGCCTCGAGCGGTGGCCCGTCTCGCGAACGGAAGATGGCATCGTGGTGCTGCTTCCCACGGCAATTGGCGCGGCGGTCCGCCGCCGCGCACTGGAACTCGCGAGGGATAACCAAGCGGGGGATGCTTACGAAGGACATCTAACCGAACATCAATTCTTGGGGGCGGTAGGGGACGCTGTGCGCGGACTCGACCTGAGCCCTGCCGCTCCACCCTGGTCGGATGTCCAAAGTCACTGCGTGGTCCAGTTATGCAGGTTCGATGCGGGAGCCTATTGTCAGGTCATATTTGTGCCGGACCGCCCAGATGACGTAATCGCGGAAGGCTTCCGTTCGGTCCAGGACGTTTCAGCGCCTGTCCGAAGGCTGATGAGGCAAGCAGCGGCAGAGTGCAGCGCGCGCGATGACTACTTGCGCGGCATGACGCTGCTGGTCTTCGGTGGACAGGGCCGCGGTGTGGTCGCCGATCACGGAAGACCTCCAGACTGCTGGCAGATCGTCGGGCTTGGTTACGACGACCTTTCGCTTCTGGCATCCGCCGGGGAGATCGATGCATTGCGCATTTTCAGGGTTCTCGAGCAGGAGGATCAACTCGCACGGCGAGGCATCCAGCTGTTCAATCCGAATGGGTTCATGAACCTCTACGGCATGGTCGAAGAGCAGGATTTCACGCTTCTGCCCGAGCAGGTCGATCACTCGGCGCCATCCATGATCCAGATGGGAACCGATCATCTCAGCAAGCTGCGCATCCGGATTCGGCAGGCGCTCGACAAGCATAGCGTCGCGCGTCCTTCGAGAGGCTATCGGGCGGAGGTGCAGCGCCCTTCCGCGTTGCCCTTGTTCGAGGCGGCCAGCACCGAAAGCGCGTTCGTAAGCGTTGACGATCTGCGTCATGGCCACCCTGCAGTCGCAATAGAGGGCAGCAGGACAACGTGGTGGCTGACGGTAGAGGCCATTGACCCAATCACTGCCGGATCGCTCCCCTTTCGAGTATGGGACATGGCACAGAACTGGCTCATCCCGCTTGCGCCAGAACTCGAAATCCATCTGGGTGAAGAATTGCCGAGACATATCGAGGTAGTCCTGACATTCGGACGGATTGATGAGCAGGAACTGCTGGCAGAGGAAGGAAAAATCGAGCCGCCCAATGTCTCCCTCGGCGGCGGGACGATCCGGATCTCCTGCGCGGAACCCTATCTTCGTTCTTTCGGCCAACCGGGTAATCAGGGCGACCGATGGATGGTGCGGGCGATCGCCTCGGGTGCCGCCGGCCTGGCAAACCAAGACCCGTCTGCGTGCGCTGATGCGGTGGAACGCGAGATAGTCAAGGATGACGCAGCGCGCCATCTTCACGTGTTCAACGCTGCTACGATCACGCAGATGGTGATCGCCAAAGCCGTCCATCATCCGCTTCGGAAGGTGCAACCGGAGGTCCGGGCGTGGGCCGAAGTCGGACTGGCAAGCGTCGGTGCCGACGACGAAACGAATGTAGTTCGCGGCCTCGAAGCAACCAAGTTCCTCGCTGGTTTGGTGGACGATCTATGGGCCAGTATCCGAACGAGGCTTAAAGACCTGGACAGGGCCAACGTTATCGAGATGGCGCTTCGCCATCATCATGCGGTGGACAAGGACAGGAACCGATGGCGAACGACGGCTGCGGCGGTTCTCTCGCTCCATCCCCCCGAAGAGGGTGTCCGGGTCGCCATCAACCTTGAAAGCGAGCGAGCCGAAGCGGGACTGTGCTCACGGGTCCTGGCTGAAATGGCGCTGTGCACCTCGCCTACGGAGCATGGGCGCAAGTGCTCGGTCTACGACTTCGATCAGATGATGGCGGAAATCTCCTTGATGAATGCGATCGCGTCCCGAAGTGACGAGATCCACCATGGCTTCGCTTCCGAACTCGCGGTGATGCCGAATGGCACACTCCGCTTCGAAAACGATTTCGCCGAACAAGTTCATACCCCTTACCTGCGTGCATCGTCCCAGGAGCAATTCGAAGCCGCTGCTGGCGATTACGCTGATATATATCGACGTGCAGAAACATTGGAGCGGGACGAGTATGCGGAAAAGAGGGACGCGGCATTCGATGCAGCGTTCCTGGCCGAATACGGCGTCGATCCCTTGGGCATGGCCGACATGGTGTCATTCGTCGGTCTGATCGCACTCGAACGAGGCGGAGACATCGTGCGGATGCGTCGTTCCGAACTGGTCCAGCTAGCCAAGGACAAGCTCGAAATCGATCGAGACGGAATTGGTGCTCTTCTCGATGCATGGTCGCTGCGACCTCGGCCCAAGTGGGACGAGAAGAAGCCCGAGGGCGCGACCGCCAGGGACTGGTGGCCGTGGCGCCATGCGCGCCGCCTCAGCCTTCTGGCGCGGCCGGTCATAAATCTCGACGGTAGAGACAATCCCGAACTTGTGCTGTCCCCAATCCTCCTGGACCATGCCCTGACCTACGCTCTGCGTGCGCATTCGGGCGGACTGCCCGTCGATTTCTATCGCAGTGATGAGATGCGGAGCTGGATAGGCGCTGTCATTGACGAGAGGGGGCACGCGTTCAACCAGAAGGTCAGAGACGACCTTGAAGCAATGGGGCTGGAGGCAATCGCCGAGGTCGATATGACGCGGCTGGGAGGCACGAAGCGAAACGGCGACGTCGATGTGTTGGCCTGGCGACCCGCTGACGGCCGCGTCTTCGCCATAGAATGCAAACGTCTCCGCGCCGACCGGACGGTCGGCGAAATCGCCGAACGCCTCTCGGAATATTCACCGAGGTCGGCGGAGGGCGCAAAAAGGGGGCCGACGGTCAAGCACACGGACCGCATTGCGGTGTTGAGGGATCATCTCGAAGACCTAGCGAAAGTCACCCGCCTGGAGGCCGGGGATGTCTCTCTGGTATCCGCGCTCGTCACGTCGTCACTGGTCCCGATGCAATTCAATGCCGCCTTGCGACAGGCCTTCGACGTCATCACATCGGTCGCGGATCTCTCGCCCTTCGTCGCTTCTCGACGCTGACGGTGAAACCGGCTCGCCATTACGCGGATAGCCCGCTTCCTAATGCCCCTTGCCAGTCTCGTCGGTTGTCCCTGCAGAGCCGATATGGATTGCACCGCCCGCCAGGTATTCGGTGGGGAAACCAGCTGCCGCGACGATGTCGCTTCCGTTTCGCCCAACAGGCGTCGCTTCGAGATCCAGCGCGGTTGCGATCATCGTGATGATACCGAGAAGTGCCCCAGCGTCCCGCCAGAACAGCGATTCCCAATTTTGGTAACACGCTTCGTAGCGTCGACGATCACCGATGAATTGAAGGGTGATCCCGTGCTTCGAGCTCAAAATCTCGTCTATCTCGTTCCGATTGAGCGAGACGGCGGTTTCGAAAGAGGAGGAGCTCCGAAGTTCGTGTGCTTCAGGATCATATAATCCGCACCAAGGCGAGCCGTCGATGGGAAGACAGGCGATGCCGAGCGAGTGGAGACCCCCTGCGGACGGGGCCGCGCGGCTCTCCCACTCGCCGAATCTCGAATTATTGTTCCGTTCTCGAAGAAGCATAGCATGCCACAGAACAGAGGACAGTTCGCGCTCGCTGACAGAACCTCCCAGCGCGGAGCCGCGCCTAGCCAATACCTCGAAGAAATTGTCAGAACCGGTCAGGATCCGCCGGGTCAGAGGAATGACGTGCTCGAACGCCGGCCAGGATCTCGTCGGAGCTTCTACGCCCGCGACCGGTCGAGGCTCGTCAAAGATCCCCATATACGTTCGCGATCACTTCCGCGTTCTTGTAGCAGCCCCTGCAGTCGCCGCAGGCCAGATCGCCCCTGTGACAGGAATGCGCCCATGCCAGGACGGATCGCGGAACCTTCGACTTCACGATCAGCTCTTCGGTGGACATCCCGATCGCGGGCGCTGTCACGTTCAGGCCTCCCTCTTGCCCGGACATCAACCGGTCCAGGTCTTCGAAGAACCGGGGAAGGCCATCGGCATGCGAACCGTCGCCTCGAACCGCTCCGAATATCAGCTCCGTTACGCCCAATTGAACGGCTTTCATGCCGGCCAATGTTGCCAGCAGCTGATTTCGGAATGGCCACCATTCGGGAACCGGCGCCAGTTGGTGCGGCGCGTCGCCCGCCATGTCGCCCGAGCCAAGCTCGGGACATCTCGCTTCGATGACCGTATGCCCGATGCCCAGCTCCTCGCATACCTGACGCGAGGTTCGCGTTTCGGCGATCGCTGCAAGCTGTCCGTAATCGACCGTGATGGCTTGCTCGGGCCTCAGCCACCAAGCAAGCGCAATCGAATCCATGCCGCCCGAGAGAAGCAGTCCCTTCATGCCAGCGCCCAGATCGAATGGTAGATGGCGGTCACGAGATCCGATACGATCAGGCACCCGCTGCCCTCTGGCATCTTGGCATCCTCGTCGCGCATGTTCTGGGCTAGGCAGATGACGGGCTTGCCTTTCGCCACCGCATATCCAACCTCGAATATCGTCCCTGGATCTGAACCGCTGAGGACTGCCAACACGACATCGGCTTGGTCCAGTCCCTCGAGGTCTCGCAGCGCGACCTCCTGCGCCGTTCCCAAGCCAACATCGTGCAACGGCGAGAAAACGCCAACGCCCATGTCGAGCAGACGCTGCCTGATCTCCTCGACGAGCCAGAGGTCAGCCAAAGTGAAGAACGGTGCTGCGATGTAAACCCGTCCGCTCGACGGCGTGACGGGCGAGAGGTCCAGCGCCGCGAGTTCCTTCTTCGCGGGGATCGGCAATGAGCGGGTCGATGCATATACGGATACCGACCTCGAAGCGAGATCGGCAGCTTCCGTGGGTTCCAGGCCATCGCATGCCCAAAACTTTGTGAAAGCAGCCGAGAAGACATCCCCGGCGCCCAGCTTCCATACCGTGTCGCTGCGGTAGGCAGGAACCCGGGTTCGCGAAGTTCGCGTCGCGACTATCGCTCCATGACCGCCAAGCTTGAGAACCACGATGCTGGCATCCTGCTTCTCGATCAATGCTTCGACCATGCGTTCGGGCTCGGTCTCGTTCGTCAGCCGCCTTGCCTCGAAAGCGTTGAGGATGAGGGCGAGCTCGTCTGCCGTGGATCCATTCTCGTGGAACGGCCGGGGATCGAAGGCCGATTGCGGGTCGTAAACTGCCCGGCGGGCTGTCACCCTCGCATCCCCTTCGAGCATTCCGAACCGTAGAACGACGTCGCCGCTGACTTCGATCGGTGGGTGGACGCTAATGGAATCGGGCCGAGGTGCGATCCTGGGCTCATCGAGAGAATGGATATATCGAAAACTCACCGCATCCCGGACCTCGGGGCCTTCGATCGGGAAACCATAGATGGCCGACAGGTTTTCCAGCCCATCTGCCAACGCCGATGACCGATAGGTGACGAGCTTCAGATCATCGCACCAGCCCGAAAGCGCGGCTGCCGCGCGGCCGCCCGACCCGTATACATCGTTCCAGAACGGTTCGAGGCATTCCTCGGCGTAAACACCGCCGACGACAGCGGTCATTTCGGTTCGATCCTCAAGGCAATGAGGGCGCCCGTCTTCTGGACGACCGTCGCCTTGTAGATGTGTCCGGTGCCAATGCACTGGATGATCTTCAAGTGGCCGGGGTGTGTGAGCGAACCTGCAGCTTGTCCGCCCGCGGTGCTCACCACCAAGCGATTACCGGAGGGAGTATTCTGAAGATCCACCTCAAGCACATCGCCGACCTTCAAGCCCGAAACGACGGCTGGGACCGGACTGGAGAGAGGCGCGGTCTGGACGAAGAGACAGTCGTCAGCATCGGAGCCCCCACCCGCTCCGGATCCGCTACCAGGTGAGCCACCGCTGCCGATCGAATTGCGATTGTGATCCGTTCCCGAATCCGGCCCTCTTCCAGACATTATACTTCTCCCTTGAAAGGAAGAATGATGTCCGGTGCGCACGCGCGTCAACCGCGAACATGTTCATTTCAGCGGAATACTCAGTTGACCGAAGCAAAGAGAGGAAGATCGGCTGTCGGTTCCAGCCTGCGATCGATGACTGGCTGCCTGGCCAATTCACGCATGACGTTCCACATGACCGAATCGAGCAGCGAGGGGCGCGCTCCGATCAGCTCCGCAAAAGCGAGGAATGCTTCCTCCATGGCGAGATAGTGACGCTCCACCGTCCAGCCGGGCTCGAAGAGGCCCATATGTTCGCAGGCGCGAACGATATGAATATCGAGGATGGCGACCAGGTCGCTGTCCCGCCAGTTGCGCACGACCCACGACGCCGTCTTCGGGCCAATTCCCTTGAGGGTCATGATCCCGTCGCGCAGAGCACGATCGGGAAGACCCTGGTCGATCTCCGGCAGAGCCTGAAACGAAGATGCCAGGAAGTGCGCCTTCTGCCGCGCGAACCTGTAACGCACCTTCCGCCCCCTGACCTCGAGCGGCCTGCTCAGCAGATCCAGCACAAAGCCCTCATCCGCCAGGGCCTCATAAAGTCCATCGCATTCGGATCTAATGCGCTCGTAAGCGGCGATACCGACTTCGGCTGGAATGCCGTAGCCACCCAGAAGGCAAGCGATTATCTCGTCCTCCAGAGAGTTGCCGAGCTTGTAATGCCCTGGTGCCTCCAACCCCCACATCCAGGATTGCGCCGCCCAGTAGGCCGGCGTCTTGGGATGGTCATGCATTCCCCATTGTAACTCCGAAATGCCGACCCCGGTGGACGCGGGAGGCAAGCGCAATTCGAGGAATGCCTCTTCTTTCAACGCGTAGACGATCTGGTCGGTTGAGAGGGCTAAAGAATGCATATATGCATATTATATGCATTCCGATTCGGCAGCAAGAAGTCTTCTGGAAAAGATGGAGCGCGCCCGCCTGGCCCGTCGATTCACCCAGCACGCGGTCGCGGAGCAGCTCGGAATAACGCAGCCGCATTACAGCAAGATCGTGCGAGGAACCGCAGCTCTTACGAATGGCATGCATGACGCTATTGACGCATGGCTGAACCAGTATCCTCCGCCTCCGGTGCAGCGCGCCGATGAACTCATGCGTCTCACGCGTCGGATCGAGCGCGACGTAGCCAAGCTTAATCGGTTATTGGCGCAGGAGGGGCGTCGCCCGCAACGCCGCGCGCTAGCGTCGGAAGAAGGACCCTAATCGGCCCGTGACAGCCAAGCGCCTGGGGTAGTTTAGAAGGTTGCAGGGCCGCCGAACTCAGTCAGCTGCTCACGTCGCCGTCGTCCCGCCTTCGGCGTTTCACACATCAGGGAAGGTTTCCGCCTCCCTCGAAATCGGTCAATGCGTCACAATTCATGCAGTGATACATCCAGGATGCGTCCTGGAAATGCATCCCGCAAAAGCAACCGCAGAACGGGCAGCATTCGTCGATCTCCAAGTCTGCCCAGTCCCAGACGCCGACATACTCGGGAACCGCATCGCGGTCGTAGCCCACAATCTCGAACGCGTCCGCGTTCTTGGCAACGAAACCGAAACGACCCGCGTGTGCGAGATCGGCAAGAATATCGGCCGGTTGCAGGTAGAACCATTCCCGCGCCGCGACCTCGCTACCTCTATTCACATTGGCCAACGCATACTTGGCATGCAGACGAGCCTCCATCACAGCGTCGGATCCGTCATCAATCCAACCGACCAATTTGAGCTGCCGCGAGTTTCCGGTCTGCAAGGCGCGACCGCGACCCTGCGGGTTGCGTGATCGCCCGATCTTCATTCGCCAATCAGCGTCGTTCTCTTCCAGAATGAAATAAACCGCCATTCGCGCCATCTAGCACACAACCAGACGTCTGCGAGCCGTGACCGCAAGACGCGGCTAGCAGTTCGCTTCCCTCGAAGGCGACAGCGGGCTCGCCTTGGGAAATCGTAGCACCTTCGACGCGCTCGGCGTGCTGGGCGGTCAGCCTTCAGGCGTTTTCGTCATTTTTCGACTGGGCGACGCCTGGATCTAGCCATCGATAAACCGAGGACTGTTTTTACGGAAATTTCGGGATTGAAGTTCATCTTGGAAAGGAAAACAAAGAGATGGAAGATATGGCCCGTAAGATCGATGCCCACGATGTCGCAGACTGGTTTATCAATCGGATCGACCGAAGGATGGGTGAAGTCATCACCACCGACGTTGTCCACCGGCTCCTTTACTTCGCACAGGCCTGGTATCTGGCCAATACCGGGCACGAAATGTTCGAAGAGGAATTCGAAGCCTGGGGCACAGGTCCCATAATTCCCGCGATCTACGAGCGCTTCGAGCACATGGATGTCGCGAGCCTACCGGACATCGAGAACAGCCGCACGATCAAGGGTAGCAAACTCGAGATGCTAGAATGCATCCAGAGGGATTATGGCTGCTACATGCCGTTCAAGCTGGACGAACTCGCCAAGGAGCCGGGCGGCCCCTGGCACACCGCTCGAAAGGGCCTCGCACCTCTGGCACCCAGCGACAAGATCATCCCCAAGGCCGCCATGAAGAGCTTCTACAGGGAGAAGATCAAGGATGCCGCATAACTCCGAGAAGGGCCGTATGCGCACCGACCGGCAAGATCCCCGCCCATCCTTGGGGTCATTAGAAGATCATGAAGGGGTAACGGTGAGTTTCGCCCATTACAGGGCAGAGACGGAATGCCTTTCGAGCTGGAACAAGGCTGATCTCAAGAGCTTCGTCGGAGTGGTCGAGAAACTGCGAACGATGGATGTCACGACACTTCGAAATTCCAGCCTTTGCTCTCCGCATCGAGGCGAAGTGCGCCCGGCGAAGCGATTTACGAGACCCGACACGATCGGGAAGGACTACCGAATGCATGAGATCCGAGTGGATCGAAGCAACACTGCACGAATGCATGGCGTGATCGAGGAATCGGTGTTCTACCTTGTCTGGCTCGACCGTAAACATGAGGTGTTTCCCTGGAGGAAGAACAAGAAGTGAGTGCAATTTTCTCTCACATTCACGCATCTCCAAGGTCATGTGGCCTGTATGATTTCTGCTAGCGTCACGTGATGCGCCAACGGATTGAGCAAATCGCGGACTAGTCGCGCCTGACTTGCGTGTATGGAGTCAGAGGGGCCTTTGACCTCGACGAACCGAACCTCGTCGGCGCGCCAGAGCGTGAGATCCGGCCAGCCCGCCCTCAGGTCGTAGGGCGCAGAAGAAAAACGATCCGCAATGGCGGCGAGGCGTTCGTTGCCGAGCGCCTTGAAGAGGCCTTCCACGCCATCCCACCAGACGCCCGGATAGAATGCAGGGGTTTCCCCTGAACGCTTGGATATCAGAGCCCAGTTCCTTCGCAGTTGCCCGATGTCCGCTCGCCTGACGCTCGCCAGCAGATCGCCGATGGCATATCGATCCTCATCGAACGCGACGTTCTGCGCATACAGCGCCTCGATGTAGGTGTCGGCGTTACGCTCCGCCAGCCTAGCGAAGGACGCGGCCTTGATAACCGTGAGGATCAAGCCTCCTTCGGCTGCGGCCCCGCTCCACCCTCCATCGAGGTAGTGCTCTAGCGCGGCATTCTCGATCGACGTCCATTCGCGGAAGGCGGCACTCCTCCATAGCTTGTTCTCGCCCTTTTCAAGTTCGACGACCTCATGCTTCATGCCGAACCGGTCAGCCTGCTTCTCCAGACGTCCCTTGCGCGGTGGCTTCGTCTTCGACGTCCCCCCAACTGCGCGCCGCAACTTCTCCGAACGCCTGAAAACGCCGACCTGAGGGTCAAGCAACAGCGCGCTCTCATACGCTTCCAGCGCTTCGGCATCGCGATCCAGTTTCTCGAGTAGTTCGCCCTTTGCTCTAAAGGCTCTTGCACGAAGCCAATCAGCGTCGGTGCTGCATGCTACGGCGAGGCCCTGCAGAATCGCCGCGATGTCTTCGGACGCAGCATCTGACCCGGCCTGCTCGATGGCCGACTTGATCACGTTGAGGTCACCGCGCCCAATCCGAGCACGCTGCCACTCAGTGGCATTCACCAATCGACCGGTGAAGTCATAAGCCGCGCGATCCCCTTCCTCCGTGACGACGTGAACCAGGTCAGCATCGGTATCGAATTCATAGCCGGCTACGGATACGGGTTCCGGATCCCATCGGGCGAGTTCCTGTCCCGCATGCACATCGAACAGGATCAGCTTGCAACTATCACTGCTCCCCGGAGAATTGAGCGTCCGGCAGATCGCCATCCTTCCGTCAGGAGAGAGTGCGTGATCGTCGATGTTTGCCGCAAGGGCGTGGTGTAGAAGCTGCCGTCCCTCGCTCGAGAAGCCAGCGAGCACTCCGTCGAGCCCATCCCCGAACAACCAGTCGCTTATCAATACCGTGCCGTCGTCTGCGACCTTCCCGTCCTGGGGACGCTGAAGGTTGCCTTGTGCAATCAGGCGATCGCCCTCGAGCAGGATCCATCGCCCCTCTCCCGCATACCGGTGGCCGCCTCTACTGCCATCCGGACTGCGATCCGACCAGCCAACGACATAGCGGCCATTCGGCGAGCGGGAAAACTGCCCGAAAAAGCCAATATCACGTATGGTGAGAAACCGATCGGAGAAGAAGTCGAGTGCGCAACGCGTAGGGTCCTTGGGTTGCGAGGGAGGGGCCCGCGGGGTTTCCGCTGTCGGAGCAGATGCGAGTTCGGCGAGCCTGCGCCAAAGACCTTTCACGTCGACCATCCCGCTCGCGTGCGAAAACTACTCACAGCCGACACCATCGCCATCGCGATCAAGGTGCCTGGCATATCCCGGGTCGCCTCTCCTGACGGGTGCTGCCCCCGCAGCACGCGCCGCGACGCAATTCGCATAGTATACAGCCCCGCTTGCTGGCGGACGCTCCCGTGCTTGCGAGGCCTGAGCGCGGTGGCAATGACGACCACCGTTCTTGCGATCATTGTGACATTCGTCGGCCGCGAGACCTCCGGGATGGGCCGAAGCGGCGGCCGCCCACACAAGCGAAGCAACTGCGATCACCAGCGATCGGAACATAAGCGTTGCGACCAGCCCAAACTCCAGCCGGATCAACCAACCGCGCTTTTCGCTCTTCCGATCGCTCCAATCCCTCAGCGACATTCGTGCCTCCCCCAATACCGGTCCCACCGAGCGGCCCAACCTCCGCGAACCATAGCGCAAGATAAATCACCGGACTTCGGCGAGGTGCACCATGCGCCTGTCCGGTCACCTCCTGCAGAACCGGTCGAAACACATCGCATCGGAGGACCCGCTATGAGGACATGACCGTGGCGCCCAGTGCCGGTGGGGCGGCCGATCAAGTCGACCAATGCGTCGCGCGCCACCATCGCATCGGCTGCGGGGCAGGGGTGACCATCGGAACAGGAGCCGTCGAGTTCGCGGGCAGCAATGCCGGCGAGCCGGATACGAGGACCTTCCTGGCACCATACGGGGCCATCGCCGTCCCACACGGCTTCGGGGGTGCAGGTGAAAGCCTCGCCGGCCGGCACGACTGCGGCTGCGAGAAGAAGAAGTGCCGACATTCGAACTTCTTACCGGACCTTCCGATCCATTCAATGGCCGTCGCATCGAGGCGCGGTGAACGCGCGCGGTCGCAGACGCCCGACAACCCTCTTGGGGTGGAGGGGAGTGGAATGAGCCAAAGTTTGCAGTTGTAATAGTTAGGAGTGGAAAAATGCCTGAACCGGACTTTGCCGGTATCGAGCCGACGCGCGTGCCCGAGGCCAAGCGCAGGTTAGCCGCCATAGACAAGTATCTGAGCTTGCCGTCTCCGACCGGCGAGGATGCCATTCGCCTCGCTCGCTCGATCGGGATAACGCGTTACCAGTTTCAGCGGCTGGTCAAGGCATGGTGCGAACACCGGAATGCGAAGATGCTCGTAGTGACCAAGCGGGGAAGAGCGACGCGCAACTACGGCATCGACCCACGTGCCAAGGCGATCGCGACCGAAGTCATCGAGGCAAGCGGCGCTGATGCGCAACTGACGAAAGTGGCGCCGATCGTCGAACAGCGTTGCGTCGAAGTCGGAGCCAAGCCACCGTCCCGCCCAACGATCTACAACTGGATACGCCAGCGACATGCCCAGGCCGCGAATGCGGAGGGCGCTCCCCGCATCGTGGTTGGCCGAATGTGGCCGCGGTTGGTGGTGAAGGCGCATCCCGATGCCTTTCCACTCGTCCTTGTGGCTGTAGCGTTGCCGGAAAAGTGCATCCTCGCCCATCGTGTCTCCTTTGACCCGGCACGGCCGGCCTCTGTCAGGGACCTGGTCGATGAACTGCTTCGTAAGCGTTCGACGAAGGCGATGGCCCGGCCACTGCTTTTAAGTCCGAATGACCTAAACGAGGCACGCCCATCACTGGGCATAGATGGCCTCGATGACTTGAAGAGCCACCCGCGGTCGCTCCAGCGGATCATGTCGCAGACCTTCGGAGGCGCGCTGGCGGATATTCGCGTCGTGTTTCAGATCCAGAAGGCGTTGAAGACCTCCGCGGCCAACCTCTCCCGGCAGGACGAGGCGATCAGTGAAGATTTCGCAATGGCGACAATCGACCAGGCCGTCAGCGATCACAACCGCCGTTGCGGATCCAACCAGGTTTCCTTCGACATTACCGTTGGCTGAGTCCCAAGCGAAGGCCGTCCGGTGTGAGGTGCGATTCATTGTAGCTCGGCAACCATCTGAAGTAGTTCGAGCACATCCGCAGGGATCTTGCTCAGGGCGTCGGAAGCTAGAGCCTGCTTCTCTCGCATGACCTCATCATTATACTCCGCTGCCTTGATGGCGAAATGGGCCTCAAGCTCCGAACGCGACCATGGGGTCATATCCCCGTTCGGAGGCAGGGCATCTCCGCGCAACGTCCTTGCCGGTGTCAGGGTCAGGAGACCAAGCTTGCCGCCCACCAGCTTCTTAAAATATCGACCGAAGCGAGCGTCGCTGTCTGCGTGTTGGACATTGCCGGCAATGGCTGCGTCAAGGCGCTCGACAAGCTTGGCAGTCGCTTCCTTGTCGAGCCCGGACTTGATTTCCACCTCGGTCAGTCGCGTTGCCCAGATCGGTGGGGACAGATCGTCAAGTTTCGCCAGGGCATCGCGAGCCGCTCGCTGATAGCCTGGGAGCGCTACGGCGCTCTCCGCGACATGCCAGCCGAGTATCATCCGCGTGCCCACGTCGAGAACGACGAACAAGATCCAAGGCCGACCATCCCCCTGCGGGGCGCTGATAGCCGAACAATCGAAGCGCAGAGCGTGACCTGCCTCGCCCGTAGCCTTGACGCGCCGAATCTCTGTCTCGACGATACGGCGCAAGACCATTGGGCTCGGCACGGAGGTTGGATCAACTCCAGCTGCTTCGACCATGTGGCGGGTCAACTGCGCGACAGACGCATCGGCGTGGGCGCGAACGACCTTACCAACAACGGCTTGAAGAGCGTTCACGACCTCGCCTTTGGACGGTCGAGCCCGAGCGGACGCGCCTGACCCTCGGCGCACCGCGAGAGATCCAAGCGATGGGTGGTCGCGCCAGGCAGCCGCAAGCCTGTAAAAGCGACTGATGCTCACGTTCGCAGTTCGGCATGCCTCTTCAATGTCGAGTTCACCGTCGCGCCACCCTTCTATCGCATCGATCCGACGTCGCGCCAGATCGCGCCGGGAAGGTGATAGTAGCTTCCACTCCTCTTCATCAGTAGCCGGGAGCGAGCTGGGCAGCGACACCGATGTGCCGCCTTTCATGTCTCGCTTGCCACCATATGACAGTGGCGGGCGAGCGAAAATGCTGACGTCAGTTTTTCATCCATACCTGCCGGGGTAACATAAAAATTCTACATGCCAATGCGAATCTCCTTGCTTTTCTAAAACGCACTTTCTAAATGCCAACGCACTAAGGGAGTTGTGTGTATGAGCATTGAGATCGAACCACCGGCGAACAAGAGGAAGCCGAAGGGTGAATGCCCGTTCGCTGATAGCGAGCATTCAGAGCGCGATCATGATCGCGGATCTGCCGAGCGGAAAAATGCGGAACATGGGCACACGAACTACGTTCGGGCGGATCTCACCGCTACGCGAGTTGGTTCAGCCCGCTCCATCCCGCCGATGCCGCGATGGAACCGACACCCGAGCATCTCGGCGATGCGTTCGCGGCGCACCTCCCCTTGGCGGTGGACCCCGGTCAGCGGGAGGTCCGTGTCGTGACCATCAGCCATCCGCAAAGATCTCAGGCCATCCCCGATCTTCGGGATGAAGCCCAGCCAGCGGACGGTCGCCGGCTTGTTCGGACCGGCACTGGCGAGACCGATAATCCTCCGCTCGGCCACATCGTGGTGTTCCGCCACGGCGGGACGGAGAGACCAGTGGTGACGCGCGGAGGTCTCCATCTGCGTTTCCGCATGCCTTCGGTGAAGACCGGAATGACGGAAGTCGGCGAGGGAAGGGGAGAGGAACTGCTCGCCATGCAGTGCGAGGTCGATGGCAACATCGTCCAGTTCAAATGCCATCCCTACAAATTCGACATCGCATTCGGCGGGCCACGTTTCACCTATCGTCCCGATCTCGCGATCCTCTACCGCGATGGTCGGATCGAGATCGTCGAGGTCAAACGCACTCCGGACGATCTCAGCACCGACGACAAGGTCAGCTTGGCGAGAGTTCGGGAATTCGTCCGCAGGTGTGGCTGGGAGTTCTCCATCCGCTACCTCGAGGATATTCGCGGTTCGAGATGGCGTGAACACAACGTCGCCAACATATTCGGACGTCGCGCGATGGCGCTGACCCACGATGAGAGTTCGCGAGCGCAGGCAGTCCGAGCGAAAATGCAGCAGGTGAGATGGGGCGACCTGATCAGCCTCGTCGCGCCGCATGATCGCAAGCACGGCAATGCGGTCGTCGAGCGTCTCATCGCCGGCGGACTGTTCACCGTCGACTTCGATAAGCCATTCCACGACCGCACCATTCTAAGTCCCACGCCGATCGTCGCGTCGCGAGCGCTGCCGGGATTTGAAGGGATAGCAGCATGACAACACCTCTCGCCTACCTTCAAGAGAAAGGGGATCCCGTCGAGATCCTCGCCCGCGATTACTACTTCGAACGCGTCGATCCCGACCACGCGGTCACATATCGTGCCCCCTACGGCGCTTCCTATCCCGACTTCATGGTCGATGACGATAACGGACATCCCCGCAAGCCCACCACGGCTGAGATGAATGCCATCTTCGCACAGGACGGCATCATCTTCCGCTCGAAGCCCTCCAGCAACGAAAGCCGGCGGCTTGCGCGAAACATGGAACTGGACGCCGAGCAGTGCCGGACGATGGACGCGAAATCGCCGCTGCGGGTCGCGATCAGCCTCTTCTGCGACGACAACTGCGGCTCCCTGTCCGACGACGCCATGTTTCCGGTCATCCGGCGAGCGATCGCCCAGCCGGAAATCATTGCACTGAATCCCACGGGCTGGGTTCCGCATCCCACAACCGTGCGCGAATGGATGCGAGAGCGAGGGGAGCCAGGGAGACGCAAGCCCCGCGATGGCGTGTCGATGGCCGGTCGCTACCTGCGCTCGATCGTCAGCAGACACCCGGTCGAGCTGATCCTCTATCACATCATGTCCGCTTGTCTCGCGAACGATCAGAATCAGATCCAGAGCTTCTACGATTGCTACGTCGCAGACCTGTGGAAGGTCAACAATGGTAAACCACTCGACCGTCCGATGCTCATCGAAGGCGAGGACGGAGCCTGGAGCGTCGGCGACGAGGCCGCAGAATATCCCAGGCCGTCGACACCCTATAAGGCCGTTCACTACACCACCTTCTGGCGCCGGGTCCGCGATATGCGCACCCCGAAGCTCTTCGGCCTCGCGACTACCGAGAGGGGAAAGCGCGCTCGCTACGGTGGTGGTGGGTTCAGCGAGCGCCCGTCCTTCGGTTCGCTGTGTGAAGCCGACGAAACGCCCGTCCCCAACGTCTTCCTCGTCGATGACGACACCGGCATCGGCATGGGCTCGGCCACGATGTCACTGATGGCCGAATGCAGCACAACGGCATTGGTCGGATGGGATCTGTGCGCCGAGGCGGCTTCGAGCGCCTCCCTGCTGCGCACCGTCAGGCACGCCAACTCGATCAAGGAGGTTCCCGCTGATCTGCTCGAGAAATTCCCGGACCTGCCTTTCGTCAGACTCCGTCCCGACCGCATCAAGGTCGACAATTCCGCAGGCGCGCACTCCCGTCATTTCGAGGACGCGTGCGCGGAAGCCTACATCCAGGTCAACTTCACCGGGAAGGAGCATCCCACTCACAAGGCGCTCATCGAAAGAACCATCGGGACAATGCTCCAGATGCTGTTCAAGAAGTTGCCGAGCCACAATTACGACATCGAGCTGATGCGCAAGTTCGGATTTAATCCGGACAAGCAGATCCTCTGCACAATCTCCACGGCGCGCGACCTCCTCGATCGGGCATGCTTCACTTACAATATCCAAAGGCACGAAGGCCTATGAGCCGGCAACCTCTCCTGATGTGGCGCAAGGCCACCGCTACTCGCGCGCCCAATGTCATCGCGGATCTCGACGAGTTCGATCGCAACATGGGCTGCGTGAAGTTCGACGCTGCCGTCTACGCGACCGGGGTCGTTTTCATGCACAACCGGTATTCGTGCCATGAAATGGGTGAGATCGTCGGGCTCTTCGAGCGCGGCGCCATTCCCGAAGGAGACGTCACACCGAAGCAGCCCCGCAGGAACCAAAATCCGCACCGCAAGGTCACCGCACGTGGCAAGCTGAAATTCGATCCAGATAACCTCGGGGTAGTCCATCTCTGGATCCCATTCGGCGAGCACAAGCGCTGGGTAACGCTCAAGTGCGACAATCCGGACATGGAAGGCGTTCCTGTCTGGTTGCACGAGAAGTGCATGGAGCTGGCGAACATCGAGGCCGACGAATTCTGCTCTAAGGAGGAGCAGGCGGTTTTCCGCGCCAAGCTGTTCGACATGATCTCGAACGTGAATGAGAAGGCGTCGGTGAAAAACCGCCAGCTCCTCGGCCGAGCCTTGGCGGATAAATCGACGGCGGCGTCACTGCGGCGCTACGTCGAACTCACGCCCGAGGAAGTCGAGGACACCGCCGCCGTCGCGACCCGGACCGATACCGACTCCCAGGACATCCACCCGTTCGAGCCGGACGCGAGCGTCGTCGACAATGCACTTGCGGGAAGTCGGCGCAAGGACGCGGGAGACATGACCCCGCGGCCCAGGAAAATGGCGAAGCAGACGCCCAAGACGTGGGCACAGATGCAGCGCGCGAAGAAGAGGGGTGTCCCGGTCCGCGCGCGCAATGAAAACGGCAGAGCGAACTCGAGAACGCGGCGAGAGGCACCGCCGCGTCGATCCTCGGGAAGAGGCCTTACATGGAAGGAGAAGTGATGAGCAAGAAAAGCGAAAAGGCCGAAATCAAGGATGTCACTGAAGCTGATCAGTTGACCATCTCTCCGGCGATCAAGGATGCCTTCCGGTCGCTGCGCGACCAGAAGGTGGCCATGCGCTCGACTGCTGCGACCCGGGCGATCGCGGCATTCAACACGATCCGGCTGCCCTATCCCCGCCAGCTCGAAGCCATGCTGACCTTTCAAGAGGCTCAGGATCTTGGACGTGCAATGAAAGGACGCAGGCAGACAGCGATCTGTGTCTTCGACCCGCCACACACGGGAAAGACCACCGCGGCTGAAACCTTCGTGGACGTGGCTAACGAAGGGGCCGAGGAAGGAATTCGGCCGGTCGTCTTCATGAGTTTCGGCAGTGGTGGCGGGCCGAGCGACATGTATCGCGCGATCCTGAAAATCCTCGGCGAAGGCTTCCCGGCGACAAAGGACCTCGAAATCCTCCGTGATCGCGCCTGCGAGGCGATGCGACATGCCCGCACAGATCTCCTCATGATCGATGAAGCGCACGAGGGAGGCAAGGGATCGGCCTACGGCCCGCGCCTCACGGCGGAGCTCAAGACGCTGCTTAATGGCGGACACGTGGGGATCGTCCTGCTCGGGACCGAAAAGGCAGAAGAGATGATCAGCAAGGACCAAGAGTTCCTCATGCGGACCATGGCCCCGTGTCGTCTCGGAGCACTCGACTGGGCAGTCGACGAAGACAGGGATCTCTGGATCGGATTCCTGTCAAAGCTCGATGAAGAGATGATCCGGATCGGCATCATTGCCGAACCGACCGGCCTCGCCGATGAGGAACTGGCGTTGGCTCTCTGGCAGGCATGCGACGGGATCATCGGCCAGCTCATGAGCGTGGTCAGACAGGCGCTGCGCATCTCGATCCACGACGACCGCGATTTCATCTCTGTCGACGATCTCGTAATCGCAGTCGATGACTGGTCGATCTCGCTCGGCCTGTGCGATACCAACCCGCTAGAGCGCCTCCTCCTCGAAGCAGCCTGAAGCATGCTCGCTCTCGCCGATATCTCGCAGGAACTGCTGCGCAGGGAACGTTCGACAGACGAGGCTCCTCGTCGGCTGCTCTATCGGGACAGGGTTTCCTTCTCCTTCAGAGACGGGGAATCCCTGCGAGGCGGCATGGCCCGAGCCTGTGAACTCGCCGGCGCGCCGAACAGCTGGACGGTCCTGCGGGAAGTCGGGCTCAAGCACCGAAATCGGGTGCTGGTGTCCGAGGATCCCGACATCGATATCGGCGCACTCGCGGAGGCGCTGGGCGTCACCCGCGAAGAGGTAGCCGCCAGACAATATCCCGAAAGGGAGAACGGAGCCCGGGAATACTTCGGAATGATCGTTTCGGCAGGCAGCATCGAAAGCCGTGCAAGGAGATATTCGCCGACGTTCCTTCGTGACCGTGGATATCATCTCGCTGCTTGGGAGCTGAAGTTCCTCCCCTTCTGCCCGGTGACCTGGGACATGCTGCTGCAACACTGCGATGCGTGCCGATCACAGCCTCCGCAGGCGCAGGGGTGGGTCAGGACGCTCACGCCCGTCGATCGTTGCGACGAGTGCGGGAGAAGGCTGGCCGACAGATCGACGTCGAACGTATCCGAGGGACTGCGGCCAGCACTCGAGATTATCTCATGTCTAGTGCGCTGCACGGAGAAGGAACGCGCGTCAGTATTCGACTTACTCCCGAGTGATCTCGGGAGGGCTGATCCGCAGGCACTGCTTGACGTTATCTTAGGGCTAGCGAAGCATATGAAGCCCTCGCCCACGGAAGAGGATAGTGACCCGCAGGTGATCCGCCTCCATCGAGCTTGCAAAGCCGTCCAAAGCTGGCCGACTGGTCTGGATGACATAGAGTTCAGTGCGTCACCCACAGGCCCGATCCTTCCGCCGCTAATGCAGACCTACGCAGCCTTGGGGGCAGAGTCGGCTATTGATGCGGCCGAGGCGGAATACGCGAGCATCAGGGCAATGAACCACTCAATTTGTGGCGACGAACTCGATCGGATCGTCGGGCTAAGAGAGGCTTCTGCGATTTCAGGGTTGGAAGACGACACGCTTCGCGCCGCGTGGGAAGCGTGCCTGATCACCCGGAGGTATCGCGCTCATGGTAATAGATTGCTTCCCGCTTTCCAGGTGCGAGAATTGCTGGCATTCGCTGAAGCGTGGAAAACCCGAGTGAGCGCATCATCGGTTGCCTCGCGTTTCGGGCTTCCGACATATGCCATCGAGCAATGCGTAATACGGGGGCACCTCATCCCCACCGCGCTCAGCCTGCCGGGATCGGGCTACTTCTTCTCTAAACAAGCCGCCGATCGCTTCTGCGATGAGACATCTCTGAAGCAGCCCGCACCTCACGTTGCGACGGTCGCTTTATATGATCTGATGCGACTGGTCTCGGGTAGACTGAAGCCCTGGGGTGACGTCCTGAGTGCGGTAGCGCTTGGCCGAATTTCGGCAAAGCTCGAGCCGGGAGATGATAATCAGTTAGCCAAGCGGCTTCAGATCGACGAAAGTTCCGCGAAAGATCTCATCGGAAAAGTGGCCGCCAAGGGGGCGCCCTCTTTGTGCGGCTTGTCATCTAAGATCTGCCAATCCGATGCTTATGAAGTGTTGAATTGCTCGGCGACGAGTTCCGGCATGCTGGACGGTATCGCCAGCACGGGCATCAATCCAAAGCTATTTCCCCTTGAGCTTGTCGCCAAACGTGCCGGAGAGGTCGTGGCAACCTCGGAGATAGCGAAGCATCTCGACCTGGATCCGACGCGGACCTCGCGCCTCCTGAGTGCCGCGCGGGTCCGAGAGATCGTTCCGGGTGGTTGGGACCGAGTTCATGCTTTCGAACTGATCAATCGGGCAACGCTGATGCGCGACGCACAACTCTCGTTGATTTTCTAACTTACCCCTTGGCCACGTGCCTCTGCGGCCAGCCGCCGGATTCCCATTGCCTCCCCGATAGATGGCGCACTTTGGATGCGGAGGGTGAGCGTGTATCTGCAGAAATAGGTTGATCTGAGGGAAAACTACTGCAATCGGCCCCAACGCGATTGTGAAAACATCCTTTGATTCCAGTTGGAATCTGAGGGGTTCTCAGTGCAATCTGATATTCCCGCGCAACCCGCGAAAGTGCCGCTTTAGCTCAGTTGGTAGAGCACATCATTCGTAATGATGGGGTCACAGGTTCGAGTCCTGTAAGCGGCACCATTCACGGCCGAGGCCGAAAAGCGCCCAGCCCGCTCCAGCTGCATCGTCGGATGAACGAGAAGAAGCGCGAGCGTGGTCCGGCATTTGCGCGCGAGCGTTGCGGCTCCGCCCGCCGTGTCGCCAAATGATTTGGCCGATCACCCCGCCACGTCGGACATTGCCGACGGCGAGTGGTCTAGTCCGACAGGGGTAGGGTCGAAATCTGCAGCGCCGCCCCCGGGAACCTCCGGAAGAAGTCCGCGCGGGCAAGCTCGGTTCCGGTCGCGGCGCACGCATCCAGCAAATCGGGCGCCTTGGTCCACTGACCATCCCGCCAGCACCACGGCAGGGAATGCCTGGTGTCGATTATGACTGCAGTTCCTTCGAGCTGGTAATAAGCGATCTGCACGGCGCCCTCGTCTGTTCGGCGAGACGCCAATAGAAAATCGGAGGGCCGATACACCCTAGGATTATCACTTAGAAAGCCGGGCGGCGGG
>Ga0098069_100049_pt1 | contig 72321 bp, 66 predicted proteins | sample 27_taG_FD_92584 | JGI IMG/M metagenome (GOLD analysis project Ga0098069, IMG submission 92584) | Marine viral communities from Cariaco Basin, Caribbean Sea - 27_WHOI_OMZ | ecosystem: Environmental > Aquatic > Marine > Oceanic | place: Caribbean Sea: Cariaco Basin | collected 2014-11-09
ACCGAAATGGAAGACCGGCTCGACATCGTCATCGAAGACGAGGACGTCGATGGCGAAATGCTCGAAACCTACAGCGGCCTGCTGGCTTTCGCCGAAGCCAAGGTCGTCGAAAGCTGACCGCGCACATGTATGTCACATGGCCTTGCCCGCTGCCGGACGGCACGTCGGGCGAGGAAATGGCGCTGTGCTTCGAACAACGGCGGTCCCGGCGCTTGCTGGTGATTCCCCCGCTGTTCGATGAATCCAACAAGTTCCGCCATCAACTCTCTGAAATTATGCGCAGACTCGATGAAGGCGGCGTGGATTGTTTCCTCCCCGACCTGCCCGGCTGCAACGAAAGCATGGCGCCGCTACAGGCGCAGACGCTCACCGGCTGGCGGCAGGCGGTCGGAGCAGCTGCCGCGCATTTCGGTGCCGCGCATGTCCTTGCGGTGCGTTCGGGTTGCTGGCTGGTGCCCGATGACGTGCCCGCCGCGCTCTATGCTCCCGCAAAGCCTGCACAGGTCCTGCGCAACATGCTGCGCGCACGGGTGCTGGCCGCAAAGGAAGCCGGGCATCCGGAAACCGCCGAAGCACTGCTCGACGATGCCCGGTCGAACGGCATCGTGCTCGCGGGCTGGCAGCTCGGCGCCGAGCTGGTCGGCGAACTGGAAACGGCAGTTTACGATCCTTCGCCGCGGCACCGGGTCGTCGAACAGGCCGAGCTTGGCGGGCGGCCGCTTTGGCTGCGCGCCGAAAACGATTTCGATGCCGCGCAGGCCGAGACGCTCGCGGCGATCGTGATGGCAGAAATGGCCGACCGATGAGCAGGCTGCATCTTACCTTCGAATGCCGCGAGCAGCGTTGCGGTGCCACGCTCGACAGCGCGCCGGGTACCACCGGGCTGCTGATCGTCAGCGGGGGCAACGAGATACGCGCGGGCGCGTTCAACGGCCAGTCGCAGCTTGCCGCCGAGATCGCGCGCGCCGGTTTCCCGGTGTTCCGCTTCGACCGGCGCGGGATCGGCGACAGCGAGGGCCCCAATCGCGGGTTCCGCCGCTCGGGCCGCGATATCGCGGCCGCGCTGCTCGCCTTCCGCGCAATCGCTCCGCAGGTCCAGCGCGTGGTGGCATTCGGCAATTGCGATGCTGCCAGCGCCCTCATGCTGGCCGGGGGCGCGGAATGCGATGCACTGGTCCTTAGCAACCCGTGGACGATCGACGAAAGCGAAGACAACACCCCGCCGCCCGCGGCCATCCGTTCGCGCTATGTACAAAAACTGAAGAATCCGCAGGAACTTGCCCGGCTTCTCTCAGGTGGTGTCGACCTCAAGAAACTCTCGCGCGGGATGGTCAAGGCGATGCGCCCGCGCAGCACCTCCTCGTCGCTCGCCGACCAGATGAAGAGCGGGCTCGACGGCTTTGGCGGGCCGGTCCGCTTCCTGCTCGCCGAAGCCGATCGCACTGCGCAAGTCTTTGCCGAGCGCTGGGATGCAGACGATGACCGGATCGCGCGGTGCCCGGGGGCGGATCACGCCTTTTCGGATGGCGAAGCGCGCGCCTGGCTGCGCGCCCGCCTGCTCGAAACGCTGCGTGCCTACCGAGTGAAGTAGCTCGACAACTCGACATGCGTCGACCAGCGGAACTGGCCCACGGGACGCAGCTTTTCGAGCCTGAACCCCGCCTCGACCAGCGTCCTCGCATCGCGCGCCCAGCTGGCAGGGTTGCAGCTGACATATGCCACGCGCGCGGCATCGCTGGCAGCAATCTGCGCCACCTGGTCGCGCGCACCCGCGCGCGGCGGATCGAGCAGGATCGCGCCGAAGCGCCCGGCTTCCTCGGGCTGCAAGGGATTGCGGAACAGGTCGCGGTGCAGCGCGAGCACGGGCACACCGCGCATGTTGGCCGCGGCCTTGCACGCCAGATGCGCGTCGCGCGCGGCCTCGACCGCCAGCACCTTGCGCGGCCCCGCCAGCGCGAACGCAAAGGTCCCGAGACCCGAAAACAGATCCGCAATCGTCGTCGCCCCGTCGAGGAAGGCGCGTGCATCGCCGACCAGCACGCCCTCCCCATCCTCGGTGGGCTGCAGGAAACTGCCCTGCGGGAAGGGTACCGGGAACGAGCCGAGCGTGATCGTCAGCGGCTGCGGTTCCCACACGGTCTCGGGGCCGAAACCGCGATCGAGCGAGAGCCGGGCGAGCGCATTGGCGCGCGCGAAATCGAGCAGCGCCTCGGTCGCCGCGAGGCCATCCGCCTCGATCCCCTTGAGCGTGCAGTCCACGCCTTCGTCGACCAGCGTGAGTTCGATATCGACCGGCTGGCGTGCCCCATGTTCGGCAACCAGCGAACGCAGCGGCCCCACCAGCGCGAAAAGCTCGGGCACGAGGATGTGGCATTCGCGCATGTCGACGATGCGATGCGCCCCGCCTTCGCGAAAACCGAGCACTGCACCCCGAGCGGTGCGCAGCGCGTGCAGCGTCGCGCGGCGCCGCGAATTGGCTGGCGAGAGATGCGTCGGCAGCACCTCGCCGATGGCAATGCCCTGCCCTTCGGCGGCATGGACGACCCGGTCGGTAACGAACTGGCGCAGCGCGGTTTCATCGGCCTGCTGCAACTGGCAGCCGCCGCATTCCGGGAAATGGCGGCACGGGGGCGTGACATGATGCGGCCCGGCAACCAGCGTCCCATCGGCGGCAACCGCGTCGCCGGGTACAGCGCCCGCGACGTGGCGGCCCGATGCCGTGATGCCGTCACCGCGGGCGGCGATCCGTTCGATGATCTCGCTGTCGCTCACAGGAATGTCTCCATTGCGGTCCGGACCGTCCGGGCCAGCTCGCCGGCAGTAAAGGCAGGGCCCGCGCGCCGCGCCGCTTCGTGATGCAACCACACCGCTTCTTCGCCAGCGCGGCGCGTATTGCCGTGTACCGCGAGCCGCGCAGCGAAGATGCCGGCAAGGACGTCGCCGGTGCCCGCGACCGACAGCCAGCTGGACCCGCGCGGGAAGAATGACGTCATGCCGCCAGCCACGAGTATCGTGTCTGCGCCCTTGGCCAGCACGGTCATCCCGGTGACGTCATGAAGCCGCCGTGCGCGGTCGAGCTTGCACTCCGCCGTGACGCCGAACGCCTCGCACAGCGCCGCCAGTTCGCCTTCATGCGGGGTAACGCACAGGTTCGAAGCATCGGCCTCCACGAGCAGCTCCGCATCGAGCAGATGCAGCGCGTCGGCGTCGAGCACCGCCGGCAACCCCCGGCCGAGGACCGCCGCGAGCCGTGAACGGGCAGCGCCGTCGCGCCCCAGCCCGGGGCCGACCAGGAGCGCCGCGATCCTGTCGTCCGCAATGGCCCCGGCGAAATCCCCCTGCTCGATCACCAGTTCGGCGGGGGCATCGGGATGCGCGTGTTCGCTGAGCAATTTCACATAGCCCGCCCCCGCGCGCATTGCCGCCTCGGACGACAGCAGCGGTGCGCCGGGCATCGCGCCGGCGACGATCGCAAGCAGGCCCCGCCGGTATTTGTGGGCATCGGCCGCCGGAGCGCCGAGCCGCGGCGGCGCGGCAAACGCCGCGGTTCCGCCCCCGGTCTCGATCCCGATCGGAACACGTCGCAGGGCCCCCATCCGGGCAACCGCCGGCATCAACGCATGCGCCTGTTTCCATGCCCCGAGCGCCAGCGTGAGATCGTAGCGGGGGAGCGGTCCGAGCACCCGGCCGCTGTCGCTTTCGACCGCGCTGGGTACGTCGATTGCGATACGATAACAGTCATTTGCCTTTAGATCTTCGAGCAGTTCGGCAAAAGCGCCCTCGACTGCGCGGGACAGCCCGTAGCCGAACAGGCAATCCACCACCACGGGGTGCTGCGGCCGGGCCGCTTCGCTCACGGGACCCTCGTAATGCGCCCGCGCGGTGCGCGCCGCAGTGCTGGAGGGTTCGCGCGGCGCGACGACATCGACGGCATAGCCTGCGCGATGCAGGCATTGCGCAATAACATAGCCGTCGCCGCCATTGTTACCCGGCCCGCACAGCACCGTCACGCCGCGCCCGGCAGCCGCGCGCATGACCCACAGCGCCGCGCCGCGACCGGCGCGTTGCATCAGTTCCCACTCGCTGGTCCCGGCATCCACTGCGGCACGCTCGGCCGCGCGCATCTGCTCGACCGTCAACACGGGCTCACTCATCGGCCGGTTCCTTCCAGCGGTAGCGGTCCTCGCCGATCATCAGGACAATGTCGCCCCCCTCGCGCTTGCTGGTCGCGATCTGCGACCCGTCGGATTCGGCGAGGCCGGCGGGGGTGTCCGCAGGCACCAGCGTCCGGAAACCGCCATCGGGATGCCGCATGACATACACCGCGCCCGTGCCCTCGCCGTTCTGGACCAGGCGGCATTCGCTGGCGAAGTCGCTCGCGCCGCCGAGCGCGCAGGCGACGCTGGTGCCGCCCTCGCTCTCGATACCGGGGGATACATCGCAGGCGGCCAGCGCCAGCGCCGCCAGCGGCGTGCATGAGAGGGATCTTGGTTTGACCATCCGCCGCCGCTGCCACGCGCGCGGCCGCGGGGCAAGTGTCAGCGCTTTTTCAGCTGCCCGACATCGCGGATGGCCCCGCGTGCGGCGCTGGTGGTCATGGCGGCATAGGCCTCGAGTGCGGGCGAGACGCGCCGGTCGCGCGGCTTGACCGGCTGCCACCCGCGCTCTTCCATCGCGGCGCGCCGCTCCGCCAGCACGTCGTCGGGCACGGCCAGGGTGATCGTACGCTGGGGAATCGAGATTTCGATCAGATCGCCCTCCTCGACCAGACCGATGGTCCCACCCTCGGCGGCTTCGGGCGAGACATGGCCGATCGACAGCCCCGATGTGCCGCCCGAAAAGCGTCCGTCGGTCAGCAGCGCGCAGCCTGCGCCGAGCCCCTTCGACTTGAGGTAGCTGGTCGGATAGAGCATTTCCTGCATCCCCGGCCCGCCGCGCGGCCCTTCGTAGCGGATTACCACCACGTCGCCTTCGACCACCTGCCCGGTAAGGATCGCGGTGACCGCATCGTCCTGGCTTTCGTAAACCTTCGCCGGACCGGAGAAGGTGAGAATGCTTTCATCGACCCCCGCAGTCTTCACGATGCAGCCGTCGCGCGCGATATTGCCGTAAAGCACTGCTAGTCCGCCATCCTTGCTGAAGGCGTGCTCGGCACTGCGGATCACCCCGTTTTCGCGGTCGAGATCAAGTTCGGGCCAGCGGTTGGACTGGCTGAAGGCGGTCTGCGTCGGCACCCCGCCCGGCGCGGCGGCAAAGAAATTGCGCACCGTGTTGTTCTGCGTGCGGCCGATATCCCAATCGTCCAGCGCATCGGCCATGGTCGGGCTGTGGACGGTCGGCAGCGCGGTGTGGAGCAGCCCCGCCTTCTCGAGTTCGCCGAGGATGGCCATGATGCCGCCGGCGCGGTGCACGTCTTCCATGTGGACATCGTCCTTGGCAGGCGCGACCTTCGACAGGCAGGGTACCTCGCGGCTCAACCGGTCGATGTCCTTCATGGTGAAATCGACTCCGGCTTCATGCGCGGCGGCCAGCAAGTGCAGCACGGTGTTGGTCGATCCGCCCATGGCGATATCGAGACTCATCGCGTTTTCGAACGCCTCGAAGCTGGCGATGGTGCGCGGCAGGACGCTTGCGTCGTCTTCCTCGTAATAGCGCTTGGCGAGCGCTACCACGAGCCGTCCCGCGCGCTCGAACAACCCCTGCCTGTCGGCATGCGTCGCCAGCGTGGACCCGTTGCCGGGCAGCGAAAGGCCAAGCGCTTCGGTCAGGCAGTTCATAGAATTGGCAGTGAACATGCCGCTGCACGATCCGCAGGTAGGGCAGGCGTTCTGCTCGATCGCGGTCACTTCCTCGTCGGTGTAGCTCTCATCCGCCGCCGCGACCATCGCATCGACCAGGTCGAGCGCGACTTCCTTGCCCTTCACCACGACCTTGCCCGCTTCCATCGGTCCGCCCGAGACGAACACGCTCGGGATGTTGAGCCGCATCGAGGCCATCAGCATGCCAGGCGTGATCTTGTCGCAATTGGAAATGCACACCATCGCATCAGCGCAATGCGCGTTGACCATGTATTCGACGCTGTCGGCGATGAGGTCGCGGCTGGGCAGCGAATAGAGCATGCCGTCATGCCCCATGGCGATCCCGTCATCGACCGCGATGGTGTTGAATTCCTTGGCCACGCCGCCCGCCGCCTCGATCTCGCGCGCGACCAGCTGGCCGAGGTCCTTGAGGTGGACATGGCCCGGCACGAACTGCGTGAAGCTGTTGACCACGGCGATGATCGGCTTGCCGAAGTCGCCATCCTTCATGCCCGTCGCACGCCACAATCCGCGCGCGCCGGCCATGTTGCGGCCGTGGGTGGTGGTGCGGGAACGATAGGCAGGCATGATATTGGTCCGGTCGGCTTCGGGGAGGAGGACAGACTAGAGGATCGCGGGTGCGGGTCGAAGCGGAAAATCTTTACGCGAAGCTAGATGCGGGATTTGCGCGTTGGGGTGCGGAGGAACCGTCGGCCCCCCGCATCCGCCGCGTCGCCCCTGCGGAGGCAGTGGCCCAAATGCCCTTCGTTCTTTAACGCCACGTCAGCTGGATCCCCGCCTTCGCGGGGATGACGGGAAAGCGCGAGGAAACCTGTCTTCGCGTCTTGGCGCGCGGTATCGACGCTCCGCAAACCGCAAGCGACGAAGCGCCTCCTCAGACCTCGAGCGCGACGCGGCCCATCACATCGGCCAGCAGCGTCGCCCAGCGCGCCTGTCCGGCGGCGGTGCCGATCTGGTCCTGGCGGATTTCGACCGTGCAATAGGGGATGCCCTGCGCCTCGGCGTGGCGGTCCATCGTCGCATTGAGCTGCTTGCCGGAATAGGGCTGGTTGTCGCCCACATTGAGGCCCTGCTCGCCGAACAGGCGGATCGCATGCCGCGCCGCGCGGTCGTCCTGGTTGTAAAGCAGCGCGACTTCCCACGGGCGCTGTTCGTCGCTGGTCGCCATTTTCGGCGTGAAGCTGTGCAGCGCCAGGATCAGGCGCGGCTGGGCCCGCGCGATCAGTTCGGCCAGCGCGGCATGATACGGACGGTGGAACCGGTCCAGCCGGGCTTCGACATTGGCGCCGATATTGCCGGGGATCAGCGTCCCGTCGCTCTCGCTCGGCACTGCTGCGGGATCGTCCTCGCGCCGATGCAGGTCGCACACGAGGCGGCTGACCGTGGCGATATGCGCGGGCATGCCGTGGCGCCGGGCCAACCGGTCGGCAATGCCCTCGACGCCGATATCGACCGCGATATGCGCGTCGAGCAAGGCCGGGTCGATGCCCAGCTCGATGTCTTCGGGAACGTGGTTGGAGGCGTGGTCGGCGACGCACAGCAGCCCTCCCGGACGCAGGTCGTCAGCTGCGACCTGGCGGTAGGGGAGGTTGTCGATCATCATCGCAGGAGCCCTTTCATCTGCCACCAGCCCGTGTGGAGCTTGCCGATCTGCGAAGCTGCCGCGTCACGCGCCGCGACGCTTTCGTAGAGCGCAAAACACGTCGCGCCCGAGCCCGACATACGGGCGAGGATGGGCGATGTTCCGCCCAATTCCGCCAGCACCCCGGCGATCTGCGGACATAGCGAAATTGCCGGCCCCTCGAGGTCGTTGCGGCCCGCGATTGCCACGCTCCGCGCATCCCCGGCAGGCAGTGCGCCGCGGTCCTGGCCATCCCAGTGTCCGAACACCGGACCGGTGGCGAGCGGGAGGCGCCGATTGACCAGCAACACCGGGGTGCCGGCAAGGCTGTCGTCCGCCGCCTCCAGCTCGGTTCCGGTCCCGCGGCCGACACAGGTGCGGCTCTCGACGCAGGCGGGCACATCGGCGCCGAGCGCGGCGGCGCGCGCGTGCCAGTCCTCGGGCAGGCCGAAGCGCGCCTGCACCATGCGGAAGACCGCGCCGGCATCGGCCGATCCGCCCCCCAACCCCGCCGCGACGGGCAGGTTCTTCTCAAGCGTAACCGCCAGCCCATCGGCGCGCGGGAGCTTGCCCAGCGCCTTGGCGACGAGGTTGTCGAACGGATCGGCGAGCCCGCCGGCGAATTCACCGAAGACGGTGACGCTGTCCTGAGCCGCACTGCGCGCCGTCAGCACATCGCCCGTATCGACGAAAGCGAACAGCGTCTCGAGCTCGTGATAGCCATCCTCGCGCCGCCTGCGGACATGCAGCGCGAGGTTGATCTTGGCGTAGGCGGTCTCAGCAATGGCCACCCGTAGGCTCCCACGTCATTGCGAGCGAAGCGAAGCAATCCAGGGCGCTGCCGTGGATTGCCGCGTCGCTTCGCTCCTCGCAATGACAGAGCAAGCGACGCCGGCGATCACATATTCGGGTAGTTCGGGCCGCCCCCGCCTTCGGGCGTGGTCCATTCGATGTTCTGGTTCGGATCCTTGATGTCGCAGGTCTTGCAGTGGATGCAGTTCTGCGAATTGATCTGGAACTTCATCTCGCCCGTGTCCTCGTCGGCAAGCCATTCGTAGACGCCGGCGGGGCAATAGCGGTTCGACGGGCCGTCGTATTCGGCCAGTTCGCTGGTCTTCTGCAGCTCCCAGTCGCACACCTTCAGATGGACCGGCTGGTCCTCGGCGTGGTTGGTGTAGCTAAAGGCGACATTGGTCAGCTTGTCGAAGCTCAGCTTCCCGTCGGGCTTGGGATAGGCGATCTTCTGGTGCAGGTCGGCGCGCTGCAGCATCTCGTGGTCGCGGTGGTGCTTCATCGTGATCGGCAAGCCGATCTTGAGCGTGCGCATCCACATGTCGATGCCCGCCAGCACGGTGCCGAGGTCTTCGCCCCATTTGGCCACCGCGGGCTGCGCGTTCTTCACCTTCTTGAGCTCTTCGGCAATCCAGCTCGACCGGACCGCGTCGTCATAATCCATCAGCTCGCTATGCTTGGCGCCGCCGGCAATCGCCGCAGCGATGCTCTCGGCCGCCAGCATGCCGCTCTTCATCGCGGTGTGGCTGCCCTTGATCCGCGGGACGTTGACGAAGCCCGCGGCGCAGCCGATCAGCGCGCCGCCGGGGAACGCCAGCTTGGGGACCGACTGCCAGCCGCCCTCGTTGATGACACGGCCGCCATAGGCGACGCGCTTGCCGCCTTCGAGGATCGCCGCGATCGCCGGATGGTGCTTCCAGCGCTGGAATTCCTGGTAGGGCGAGACATAGGGGTTCTTGTAATCGAGCGCGGTGACGAAGCCGAGCGCGACCTGGCCATTGGCCTGGTGGTAGAGAAAGCCGCCACCCCAGGTGCCGCTCTCGCTCAGCGGCCAGCCCTGCGTGTGAATCACGCGGCCCGGCTCGTGCTTGGCGGGGTCGATATCCCACAGTTCCTTGATGCCGAGCCCATAGACCTGCGGCTCGCAATCGGCCTCGAGGTCGTATTTCGCCTTCATCTTCTTGGTCAGATTGCCGCGCGCGCCCTCGGCGAACAGCGTGTATTTCGCGTGGATTTCCATCCCCGGCTGGTAATCGCCCTTCTGCGAGCCATCTTCGGCGATGCCCATGTCCTGCGTTACCACGCCGGTAACCGCGCCCTGCTCGTCGAACAGCACTTCGGCGGCGGGGAAGCCGGGGAAGACCATCACGCCCAGGCCCTCGGCCTGTTCGCCCAGCCAGCGCGCCAGATTGCCCAGCGAACCGGTGTAATTGCCGTGATTGCCCATGAAGGGCGGCAGGAGGAATTCGGGCAGGTCGGACTGGCCGGTTTCGGACAGCACCCAGTGGTGGTTCTCGGTCACCGGGGTTTCCGCCATCGGGCAGTCCATGTCGCGCCATTCGGGCAGCAGTTCGTCCAGTGCCCGGGGGTCGACCACGGCGCCCGACAGGATGTGCGCACCGATTTCGCTGCCCTTCTCGAGCACCACGACCTCGAGGTCCTCGTTGATCTGCTTCAACCGGATTGCCGCTGCCAGGCCGGCGACACCGCCGCCGATGATGACGACGTCGCAGGGCATCGATTCGCGTTCGCTCATGACTCTCTCTTTTCGTCGCGTAACTTGTGAGAGTGCCTTGATTGGTGGCGCTATTGAGGTCAAGACCTGCGGACCGAGGAATGATGCACGCCGATCCCCTGAACACACGCGATTTCACCGCGCTGGAGAGCCTCGAAGGCGCGCTCGACTGGTGGCGCGAGGCCGGGGTCGATGCCGATTTCGCGGATGAGGCGAGCGGCTGGCTGGTCGAGCCCGAGATCGAGAATGCCGTAGCGGCCCCGCCCCCGCCCGCCCCGCCGCCGATCCAGCGCAAGACCGCACTCGAACGCGCGCTCGAGCATCCCGGCGCCCCCTCGCTCGCAATCGACCCCGCAGCCCTGCCCGCCACGCTCGAAAAATTTCGCGAATGGTGGATGACCGACACCGCACTGGCCGAAGGCGCGCTCGACCGCCGCGTGCCGCCGCGCGGGGTCGCCGGAGCCCGGCTGATGATTGTCCTGCCGCAGCCGTTCGACGACGATGGCGATGGCCTGCTGACCGGCGGCGCCGCCCCCTTCTGCGCGGCCATGCTGCGCGCGATGGGGATCGCCGAGCACGAGGTCTATTTCGCCAGCGCGCTGCCCGCGCCGATGGCCATGCCCGAATGGGACCGACTGGCGGCAGCCGGCCTGGGCCAGGTCCTGCGGCACCACATCGCGCTCGCCGCGCCGCAGCGAGTCCTGCTTTGCGGCCGCGCGCAGCTCGCGCTGTTCGGCATCACGCCCGAACAGGCGCGCGAGCCGTTGTCGGTCGATTGCAACGGCTCTCCCCATGCGCTGCTGGCCGCACCCGACCTGGGCAATCTCGCCCGCTCGGCCGTGCGCCGGGAGAATTTCTGGAACCGCTGGCTGGACTGGACCCGATGATCCTACGCCCCCTCGCCGCCGCTGCTCTAGCGGCATCCGCGCTCGCCTCGGCCGCGCCCGTGACGGGCCAGGGCGACAGCGTCGACTATTTTACCCGCTCGCACGCCGCCGCTCTGCCGCAGCTGCTGTCGGCTGACGAGCGCGGCTATTACGCTTCGCTGTTCGCCGCGATCGAGGCGCGCAACTGGGACCGGGTCGAAGTCATGCTTGCCGGCCGCAGCGAAGGGCCGCTGCATGGCGCCGCGCTGGCGGCCTATTACCTCCACCCCGAAAGCCCGCGGATCGAACTGCCGCGGATCGAGGCCTGGCTGGCGCGCTATGCGCAGCTGCCGCAGGCCGAGGCGATGGTCCGGCTGGGCCAGACGCGCGGGCTGGAAAATCCGCCGCGCCTGCCCGGCGCACGCGATCTCGTCCGCCAGCCGGGGTCGAGCAAGCGCATCCGTCCCGGCACGATCAACGACGGGACCATGCCCGCCAGCGTGCGGGCCGCAATCCTCGAGCATATCACCAATGACGATCCCGACGGCGCCCGGCTGCTGCTCGACGGGGTCGATGCCACGCTGAGCCCGCAAGCGCGCGCCGAATGGCGCTATCGCGTCGCGTGGAGCTATTACATCGAGAACCAGGATGCGCAGGCCTGGGCACTGGCGGATACCGTGCGCGACAACGGCAGCGGCCCATGGGTCGCCGAGGGCGACTGGGCCGCAGGGCTCGCGGCATGGCGGCTGGGCGATTGCGACAGGGCGGCGGAGGCGTTCCAGCGCAGCGCCGCCGTATCGACCAATCCCAACCTCACTGCCGCTGCGCATTACTGGGCCAGCCGCGCCCTGATCCGCTGCCGCTTCCCCGAAAAATCCGACGAACAATTGCGCGGCGCGGCGCGCTTCCCCGAAACGCTCTATGGCATGCTCGCGCATGAGCAACTGGGCCGCGAATTGCCCGAAACGCACGCCCAGCCCGACCTGACCGAAGCCGATTGGCGGCGGCTGCGCGATGAAGATGCGGTCCAGCAGGCAGTCATGCTCGCCGAAATCGGGCGGCGCGACGAGGCGGCGGACGATCTGGTCTGGCTGGTTCGCACGGGTGATCCCGACGATTACCCCGCGCTGTCGCGGCTGGCGCGCGCACTCGGGCTGACCAGCGCGCAGACCTTCATGGCCTATAACGCGCCGCGCGGCGAAGGCGCGCATCCCAGCCTGCGCTACCCCGTCACCTTCCGCACCCCGGTGGGCGGCTGGCGCGTCGACCCGGCGCTGGCCTTCGCGCATGCGCTTCAGGAATCGAATTTCCGCGAACGCGTGGTCAGCCCCGCGGGCGCGATCGGGCTGATGCAGATCATGCCGATCACGCAGCGCGAATATGCCGCCTCGATCAACATGAGCAGCAATGCCGATCTCAAGGACCCCGCGGTCAATCTCGCCTTCGGCCAGCGCACGCTCGAATCGCTCTCGACCGCGGGCTATACGCAGGGGCGGCTGCCCAAGATCATGGCGGCCTACAATGCCGGTCCCTCGCCCGTGGCGCGCTGGGAAAGCGAAATCCGCGATGCGGGCGACCCGCTGCTCTACATGGAAAGCATCCCCTATTGGGAAACACGCGGCTATGTCGCGGTGGTGATGCGCAATTACTGGATGTATTTGCGGCAGGCCGATGCCCCCGCGCCCAGCCGGATCGACCTGGCCGAGAACGACTGGCCGCAATTCCCGAAGGTGCGCTGATGCCGATCGATGAAAGCCGCCCGTTCCAGCCGGTGCGTATTGCGCTGCTGACCGTCTCCGACACGCGCACGCTGGCCGACGACAGCTCGGGCGACATCCTCGCCGCGCGCATCGCCGATGCCGGGCACGAACTCGCCACGCGCGAGATCAGCCGCGACAGCAAGAACGAGATCGCCGCACACCTGCACCGCTGGATCGACGATGAAATGGTCGATTGCGTGATCACCACCGGCGGCACCGGGCTCACCGGGCGCGACGTCACGCCTGAAGCACTCGACCGCGTGAAGGACAAGGACATTCCCGGCTTCGGCGAGCTGTTCCGCTGGCTCAGCTACGAAACGATCGGCGTCAGCACCATCCAGAGCCGCGCCTGCGCCGTGCTTGCGCGCGGCACCTATATCTTCGCGCTGCCCGGATCGAACGGCGCGGTGAAGGACGGCTGGGACAAGATCCTCCTCCACCAGCTCGACAGCCGCTTCCGCCCCTGCAATTTCGTCGAACTGATGCCGCGGCTCAGGGAACGATAGGCACTAAGTATCCTCCCCGTTCTGCGGCAGGGAGATGGATGAGGCTAGCAGCCGCGATCCGAGGGGCACTCGCACTGCTAGATCGTTTCGAACCCCATACACCCTCGTCACCCCCGCGAAGGCGGGGGTCCCGCTAACCTTGGGGATGCCAAACAGCAGCGGGATCCCCGCCTTCGCGGGGATGACGGAATGATAGTAAGAGCGCGGTACGCTGCCGCGCGAGGCCGCTGCCACCGACCACTTCCGACTGGCGCACAACTCTTGTTCTATATATGTTCTAGAATATGGAACGACGACTCGCCCCTGCCATATCAGGACGCGGCGCACAGGGCGCGGTGGTGCCTACGCGCTTCGGTCTCGCCACGCGCGAAGAAGACGGCGACTGGCGCGATTACATGGAGCAGCTTGTCGCGCCTGATGAGGGCCCGCCGGTAAAGCTGCGCACCGAGGTGACCGAGGAATTTCCGCGCACCATCCTCAGCTTCAACCAGTCGCCCGACGTGCCCTTCGACCGCTCGGTCAATGCCTATCGCGGCTGCGAACATGGCTGCGTCTATTGCTTTGCGCGCCCCACGCATGCCTATCACGATCTCTCGCCCGGGCTCGATTTCGAAACCAGACTGTTCGCGAAGCCCAATGCGGCGGAACTGCTGCGCGCCACGCTGGCGAAGCCGAAATACCGCCCGCGCCCGCTGGCGATGGGGACCAATACCGATCCCTACCAGCCGATCGAGGGACGCTACCGGATCACACGGCAGGTGCTCGAAGTGTGCCTCGACGCGCGCCATCCGGTTACGATCACCACCAAGTCCGACCGCGTGCTCGCCGATCTCGACCTGCTGGCCGAGCTGGCCGAGCGGCGGCTGGTGGCGGTGGCGATCTCGGTCACTTCGCTCGACCCGAAACTGTCGGGCAAACTCGAACCGCGCGCGGCGGCCCCGGCCAAGCGGCTACAGGCGCTGGGGAGGCTGGCCGCGGCGGGGGTGCCGACGCATTGCTCGGTCTCGCCGATCATTCCCGCGATTACCGACGAGTTCATGGAGGAGATCGTCCAGCGCGCGGCCGCGCTCGGGGTCGACAGCGTCGGCTGGATCCCGCTGCGCCTGCCGCACGAGGTCGCCCCGCTGTTCCGCGAATGGCTATCGGTCCATTATCCCGAGCGCGGAGACAAGGTGATGAGCATCGTCCGTTCGATCCGCGGCGGACGCGACAACGATCCCGATTTCAACACGCGCATGAAGCCCAGCGGCGTGTGGGCCGACCTCTTCCGCGCCCGCTTCCGCCTAGCCTGCAAGCGCGCCGGAATGGGCAAGGCGAAGTTCGAGCTGGATTGCACGCAGTTCAGGCCGCCCACGTTGGGCGGTCAGATGCGGTTGCTATGACATTTTCCCCGATCCGCGGAGGCTAGAACCCCTCGCCCGCCTCGCCTGGCGTGAAGCGCATCAGGCGGCTGTCGACCAGCGCGGCGGTGCGGTTGACGACCGCCTGCTGGTATTTGGGATCCTTGATCATTTCGAAGAAGGCGCCGGCATTGGGATAGTGCGCAATGAAGCCGTCGTGCCAGCGCTTGGCATCGGGACCGGTGACCATGGTCTGGAACGCACCGCGCCAGACCATGGTGCCGCCCACGCGGCGGAAGATCGGGCCGCTGGTCTTGCCGTATTCCTCATAGGCGCGCCGCCCGCTCCAGCCCTTGCCGACGTGTTCGTGACCTTCCGGATATTCCGCCTGCTCGCGATATTCGAGCAGGTTGAGCATGTGGATCGGCTCGTCGCGCGGCAGGTCCTTGAACGCCTGGAAGTTCGCGGGGCTCGGATCGATATAGCTGCTGGCCATGGTCAGATCTCCAGCGCGTAGTCGCTGAAGCGGTCGCGCAGATCCTTCTTGCTGATCTTGCCCGTCGCGGTGTGCGGGATGTCGTCGACGAATTCGACCGCATCGGGCAGCCACCACTTGGCGACCTTGTCGGACAGGAAGTTGATCACCTCTTCCGCGGTGACTTCCTTGCCTTCCTGCTTGACTACGAACAGCACCGGCCGTTCGTCCCACTTGGGATGCATCATGCCGATCGCGGCGGCTTCGGCGACCGCCGGGTGGCCCACCGCGGCGTTTTCGAGTTCGACCGAGCTGATCCATTCGCCGCCCGACTTGATCACGTCCTTGGTCCGGTCGGTGATCTGCATCGTGCCGTCGGGATGCAGGATCGCCACGTCGCCGGTGTTGAACCAGCCGTCCGCATCGATCGCGTCTTCCTCGGCCTTGAAATAGCGCTTCACCACCCAGGGCCCGCGAATATGCAGCGCGCCCGAGCTTTCGCCGTCGCGCGGCAGGACCTTGGTCGGATCATCGAGATCCACCGTCCGCAGTTCCACGCCGAAGATCGGGCGACCCTGCTTCATCGTCTTCTCGACCTTCTGGTCGAAGGTCAGCTGGTCCCAGTCGGCCGTGGGGCCGCCAACGGTGCCGATCGGCGAGGTCTCGGTCATCCCCCAGGCATGCTGGACGCGCGTGCCGTTCTTCATCAGCCGTTCGATCATGAAGCGCGGCGCGGCCGAACCCCCGATCGTCGCCGCGCGCAGCTTGGGCAGTTCGAGATTGTTGGCGTCGCAATACTGAAAATGCGCCAGCCACACCGTGGGCACGCCTGCGGAATCGGTGACCTTTTCGGTCTTCATCACCTCGTCGAGCACCGCCGGGTCGTTGACCGCGCTGAAGACGAACTTGATCCCCGCCATCGCCCCGGCATAGGGCAGGCCCCAGCTGGCCGCGTGGAACATCGGCACCACCGGGAGCATCACCGATGACGCGGTAAAGTTGAAGGTCGACGGCTGCAGTCCGGCCAGCGCGTGCAGCAGCGTCGAGCGATGTTCGTACTGCACGCCCTTGGGATTGCCCGTGGTGCCGCTGGTATAGCAGATCATGCAGGGATCGCGCTCGTCGCCATCGACCCATTCGAAATCGCCGTCCTGCTCGCCGATCCAGTCTTCGAAGCTGGTGGTGTGCTCGCCGCTGTCGAAGCAGATGTAATGTTCGACCGTGGGCCATTTGTCGCGCATCTTGTCCACGATCGGCTGGAACGCCGCATCGTAGATCATCACCTTGTCCTCGGCGTGATTGACGATGTATTCGAGCTGGTCCTCGAACAGGCGCGGATTGCAGGTGTGCAGCACGCCGCCCATCCCCGCGACGCCGAACCAGCTGACCAGGTGGCGCGCGTGGTTCATGGCGAGGCTGGCGACCTTGTCGCCCTTGCCGAGGCCCAGCGCCTGCAGCGCCTGGCTCATCTTCTTCGCATCCCGGCGCACCCCCGCCCAGTCGGTGCGGGTCTCGCTGCCATCCGCCCAGCGGGTGACGATTTCACGGTTCGGGGCTTCCCGGGCTGCGTGGTCGATCACATGCGAGATCCGCATGCTCCAGTCCTGCATCGCGCCAAGCGACATATGTATTCCTCTCACCCAATCAGGTCCCAGATCAAGCGACGAGGCGCAGGTTTGCCTTCCCCCGTCGCGCGGTTAATTGCACCTTGGCAAGGCCGGGCACGCTTGCCAAGCGTTCGGCGAGCTCGCCGTCGATAGAAAATGTTCGGCCCAGCCGCACGACAGGCGGGGTGGGGTCGCCGGTGAGCAGCGTTGCGACCGCCTCGTCGCCCCCCTGCCCGCCCTCGCCCAGCGCCAGCGCCAGCTGGGTCACCGCCTCGACACTCTCGACCTCCATCGTCAGCAGCATCGCCATGCTCCCGCGCACCGCGTCGAGCGGGACCGCCCCGCGCACGGTGATCCGCGGCGGTTCGTCGGGGCTCGGGCTGTCGAGTTCGACATCGAGCTTCACGCAGGTGCCATTCCTGGCCCATTCGAGGAACTTCTCGACCAGCCCCTCTTCGAAACAGGCGGCGCTGAACTGGCCGGAGGCGTCGGAGAAATCGGCGCGGATGAAGGGCTTGCCGCGCTTGGTCGTGCCCTTGCTGGCGCTTTCGACCTGCACCGCCATCACCGCGCCCATGCGGCCGCCACCGGGCACGCCGCCGGACATCAGCGAGGCGTGCGAACGTGCGCCTTGCGCGCTGGCAATCTCGCGATAGGCGGCGGTCGCGTGCTGCTTGAAGGAGAAGCCCATGGTCTCCTTCTCGCGGGCGCGCGCCTCGCTGAGCGACCAGTCTTCCGCGTCCTTCAATCGCAGATCGTCATCGACCGCAGCGTCCTCGCCGCCGAACAGGCCCGCCTGGCCGCTCGATCGCTCGCGCTCGGCCGCGTCGGCCACGGCCAAGAGCATGTCCGCATTGGCCATCAGCTTGGCGCGGTTGGCTTCGAATTCGTCGAGCGCGCCCGCGCTGATCAAGGCCTCGAGCTGGCGCGAATTCATCGATCCCTTGGGCAGGCGTTCGAACAGGTCCTTGAGGCTTTCGAACCGGCCCGCCGCCTCGCGTTCCTCGACGATCGCTTCCATTGCGCGTTCGCCAACATTGCGGATGCCCGCCAGCGCATAGCGCACGGCGTAACCGTCGTCGGTCTGCTCGACGGTATATTCGGCCTCCGAGTGATTGAGCGAGGGCGGCAGCACCGTGATCCCGCCGCGGCGCGCGTCGTCGACGAAGATCGCCAGCTTTTCGGACTGGTGCATGTCGAAACACATCGAGGCGGCGTAGAATTCTTCCGGGTAATGCGCCTTGAGCCACGCAGTCTGGTAGGCGAGCAGCGCATAGGCGGCGGCGTGCGACTTGTTGAAACCGTAGCCGGCAAACTTGTCGATCAAATCGAACAGCGCATTGGCCTCGGCTTTCTCGATCCCGCTGACTTCCTTGCATCCGGTGACGAAGCGTTCGCGCTGGATGTCCATTTCGGCCTGGACCTTCTTGCCCATCGCGCGGCGCAGCAGATCGGCGTCCCCGAGCGAATAGCCGGCAAGGATCTGCGCCGCCTGCATCACCTGTTCCTGGTAGACGAAGATGCCGTAGGTCTCGGCCAATATGCCTTCGAGCTTGGCATGCGGAAACTCGATCGCGACCTCGCCCGCCTTGCGCTTGCCGAACAGCGGGATGTTGTCCATCGGGCCCGGGCGGTAGAGCGAGACGAGCGCGATGATGTCGCCGAAATTGGTCGGCTTCACTGCAGTCAGCGTGCGCCGCATGCCTTCCGATTCCAGCTGGAATACGCCCACCGTGTTGCCCGCCTTCATCAGCTCGTAGACCTTGGGATCGTCGAGCGGCAGCTGCGACAGGTCGATGTCGATCTCGCGCCGCTTGAGCAGGTCGACCGCCTTCTTTAGCACCGACAGCGTCTTGAGCCCGAGGAAGTCGAACTTGACCAGTCCCGAGCTCTCGACATTCTTCATGTCGTATTGCGTCACCGGCATGTCCGAGCGCGGATCGCGGTAGAGCGGCACCAGCTTGGCCAGCGGCCGGTCGCCGATCACCACGCCCGCCGCGTGGGTCGAACTGTTGCGCGGGAAGCCTTCGAGCTGCATCGCCAGGTCGACGAGGCGCTTCACCTCGTTGTCATTGTCGTATTCGTTCTTGAAATCGGCCGCGCCATTGAGCGCGCGCGGCAGTGTCCACGGGTCGGTCGGGTGATTGGGCACCATCTTGCACAGCCGGTCGACATGGCCGTAGCTCATTTGCAGGATGCGCCCCGTATCGCGCAGCACCGCGCGCGCCTTGAGCTTGCCGAAGGTGATGATCTGCGCGACGTGGTCGTGGCCGTATTTCTGCTGGACGTAGCGGATCACCTCGCCGCGGCGGGTTTCGCAGAAGTCGATGTCGAAGTCGGGCATCGAGACGCGTTCGGGATTGAGGAAGCGTTCGAACAGCAGGCCGAGCTGGATCGGGTCGAGATCGGTGATCGTCAGCGCCCAGGCGACGAGGCTGCCCGCGCCCGAACCACGCCCCGGTCCCACGGGAATATCGTGGTCCTTGGCCCATTTGATGAAGTCGGCAACGATCAGGAAGTAGCCCGGGAAGCCCATCTGGTTGATGATGTCGACCTCGAACTGCAACCGATCGAAATAGACCTTGCGTTCCTCCTCGCTCATCTCGCCATAGGGTTCTAGCCGCGCCTCCAGCCCCTTGCGCGCATCTTCCTCCAGCGCGCGCGCCTCGCCTTCGAGGTCGCCAGCGAGGCTGGGCAGGATCGGCTTGCGATAGGGCGGCGCATAGGCGCAGCGCTGCGCCACCACCACGGTGTTTTGCACCGCTTCGGGCAGGTCGGCGAAGGCCTCCTCCATCATGTGGTAGGTCTTCACATAGCTTTCGGGGTTCGACCGCGCGCGTTCCTCCGCATCGACATGCGTCGAGCCGGCAATGCACAGCATCGCGTCATGCGCCTTGTACATGTGCGGCTCGGCGAAATTGGCGGGATTGGTCGCCACCAGCGGCAGGTCGCGCGCATAGGCGAGATCGACCAGCGCGGCTTCGGCGCGCTCCTCGACCGGATCGCCGCGCCGCGCCAGTTCGATGTAGAGCCGGTCGGGGAACAGCGCCTGCAGGCGGTCCAGCAGGGCCTCGGCATGGCTCTGTTGGCCTTCGGCAAGCAGCCGCGTGACCGCACCTTCGCTTGCACCGGTGAAGGCGATCAGGCCGTCGGTACGGCCATCGAGGTCGCCGATCCGGACGTGCGGTTCGAATTCGAGCGGGCGTTCGAGATGCGCCTTCGACACGAGATGGCACAGATTGTCGTACCCAGCCTCGTCCTGCGCGTAGAGCGGCAGGTAATCGACCTGCTTGCCTTCCGCCCCTTCGTCGCGGCTCGGGCGCGCCACGCCCAGCAGCGTGCCGATGATCGGCTGGATGCCTTCGGCCTTGCAGGCATTGGCGAACATGACCGCGCCGTAAAGCCCGTTGCGATCGGCAATCGCGACGGCCGGAAAGCCGCGTTCCTTGGCCAGCTTGGCCATCGCCTTTGGATCGATCGCCCCTTCAAGCATGGTATAGGCCGACAGGATACGGAACGGGACGAAGGGCTTGAAGGACATGCGTGCCAATATGCGGCGCGGGAGGGGATTCGCCAACCCGCGCGCGCCGCGCTTTCCTCCGTTCCGTCATCCCTGCGAAGGCAGGGATCCAGATAACGGAAACGATCCGCCAGAGGCTGGATCACCGGGTCCCTGCCTAGGCTGAGACGACAGTCCTTGCCCGGGAGCTAAAGCAGCTTTTCGATATCCCTGGCGATACCTTGCGGCTTGTCCGCCGGCCCGTAGCGTTCCACAACGCGGCCTTCGCGGTCGATCAGGAATTTGGTGAAGTTCCACTTGATCGCCTTCGATCCCATCAGTCCGGGCTGTTCGCGCTTCATCCAGTCGAACAGCGGGCTGGCATTGTCGCCATTGACGTCGACTTTCGCCATCAGCGGAAAGGTCAGCCCGAAATTGACCTTGCAGAATTCGGCAATCTCGCCCGCATCGCCCGGCTCCTGCCCGCCGAACTGGTTGCAGGGAAAGGCAAGCACCTCGAAACCGCGGTCGCCGAACCGCTGGTACAGCTCTTCAAGCCCGTCATACTGAGGGGTGAAGCCGCATTTGCTGGCGGTGTTGACCACCAGCAGTACGGTGCCGAGCTTGTCCTTCAGCTCGAGCGGTTCGCCCTTGTTGGTGGCGACGGTGAAATCGGCGATGGTGGTCATGCTCTTGCAGTTTCCTGTATCGATAGCGCGGGCGCAGCCAAGCGCGGCGCCGCATCACTCGCGCGGGAAATCGGGGCGCTTGGACAGTTCCGCGATCTCCGCGGCATGGTATTCGCGGTCGCCCGCCTTCTCGATGTAATAATCGGCGCGTTCTTGCTCGGGCAACAGCATCAGATGCCGAACCAGTTCGGCGAAGCTGCCGCTGCGCAGGCCCTTGGCACCGTCGAGCACGCCATTGCCGTCGCCGGTGTGGTGCAGGCTGGCGCGGTCGTCCCACTGAATGCCGCCGTGGTGGTCGTGGTCGCCCTTGAAGGTGCTCGGATGGTCGGTCATGAAAATCTCCTTTGAGCGACCAACGAGCGAAGCGCGCTACGGGTCCGCTATTCGAGCACACCTTCATGCAGGCGCACGACGCGGTCCATCTTCTGCGCCAGCCGCTCGTTATGCGTCGCGATCAGCGCCGCGCTGCCCTCGCCCCGGACAAGGCTGAGAAACTCGCCCAACACCCTGTCGGCAGTCGCTTCGTCGAGATTGCCGGTGGGCTCGTCCGCCAAGACCAGATCGGGCTTGTTGGCGAGCCCGCGAGCGACCGCCACGCGCTGCTGTTCGCCGCCCGACAGCTGGCTGGGGCGGTGATCGAGCCGGTGGCCGAGCCCCAGCGCGACGAGCAGTTCTTCCGCCCGCGCCTCGGCTTCGGCGCGCGGCCTGTCCGCTACCAGCTGCGGCAGGACCACGTTTTCCAGCGCATTGAAATCGGGCAGCAGGTGATGGAACTGGTAGATGAAGCCCAGGTGTTCGCGGCGCAGCACGGTACGGGCATGCGAATTCGACTTCTCGGCCGAGTGGCCGGCTATCAGGATCTCCCCGCCGAACCCGCCTTCGAGCAGCCCGACCGCCTGCAGCAGCGTCGACTTGCCCGATCCCGACGGCCCGAGCAGCGCGACGATCTCACCCGGACGGATCGCCAGATCGACCCCGCGCAGCACGTCGATCCGCTCGCCGCCCTGTTCGAAGCTGCGGGTGAGCCGCTTGAGCTCGACCACCGGTTTCACGCCGGGACTATTCATAACGCAGCACCTGCACGGGATCGGTGTTCGCCGCCTTCCACGCGGGGTAGAGCGTGGCGAGGAAACTGAGGCCCAGCGCGAGCAGCACGATCATGGTTACTTCGCTGCCATCGACCTTCGACGGGATGGTGGTCAGGAAGCGGTATTGCGGGTCCCACAGATCCTGCCCGGTCAGCACGCCGAACCCCTCGACGATTTGCTGGCGCCCGGCAAGGATGAGGAAGCCCAGTGCAAGCCCTGCCAGCGTGCCGATCGCGCCGATGGTGAAACCGGTGGTGACGAAGATCTTGATCAGGCTCTGCCGTGTCGCGCCCAGCGTGCGCATGATCGCGATGTCGCGGGTCTTGGCGCGCACCAGCATGACGAGGCTGGAGAGGATATTGAACGCCGCGACGAGCACCATGAAGCTGAGCGCGAAGGCCATCGCCGCGCGTTCCACCTGCAGCGCTTCGAACAGCGTCGCGTTGATCGTCTTCCAGTCAGATACCACGGCCCGGCCCTGCACCGCGCGCTGCACCGGTTCGAGGATTTCGCCGACCTCGTCGGCATCCTCCACCGTCACCTCGATCATGCCCACCGTATCGCCGATCAGCATCAGCGTCTGCGCATCCTTCATCGGCATGACGACGAAGGCGCCATCGTAATCGTAGACGCCGATCTCGAAAATCGCGGCGACTTCATAGCCGATCTGCCGCGGCACGGTGCCGAACGGGGTAGAGCGCCCCTGCGGATTGATGATCGTGATCGTATCGCCCACTCGCGCGCCGATATTCTCGGCCAGCCGGACCCCGATCGCCACCTTGCTTGCACCCGCCTGCAACTGGCCAAAATCGCCCGCCACTGCCTTGGTCGCCAGCTCGGCGATGTCCTCGTCGGTGTTGCCGCGGACCAGGATCGCTTCGACGCGGCCGTTGAAGCTGGTCAGCAGCGGCTGTTCGATCAGCGGGCTGGCGTCGACCACTCCCGGCGTGGCGCGGACTTCGGCGAGGATATCCTCCCAATCGTCCAGCCGCCCGCCGTAGGCCTGGACGATGGCATGGCCGTTGAGCCCGACGATCTTGTCGAGCAGTTCGGCGCGAAAGCCGTTCATCACGCTCATCACCACGACCAGCATCGCCACCGACAGCATCACTACCCCGATCGAGATGCTCGCCACCAGCGCGATGAAGGCCTCGCTCTTGCCTGGAAGCAGATAGCGTTTGGCGATTGTCCATTCGAAGGGGGAGAGGATCAAGGCGGCCCTGATTGTTGCCTGCGGATGGAGCCGCGTTTAGGCAGCCAATCCTTGCTGCGCAATGAAATCGTGTGGCCGCTCGCGGCATTGGTCGCACTGCCCTTGTAATCGAGGCGTAACACCGCCATTGGGCGCGCATCCCGATCAGCTTCGGCGGACAGGCCTTTCGATGAACCTCACGCACCCGTTTCTAGACGAGGATGGCGACAAGTTGCGCGAAGAGTGCGGCGTGTTCGGCGCGGTCAATGCGACCGATGCCTCCGCCGTCACCGCGCTCGGCCTCCATGCATTGCAGCATCGCGGGCAGGAAGCCGCGGGCATCGCCAGCTTCGACGGGGCCGAATTCTACACCCGCCGCGGGCTCGGCCATGTGGCGGAGAATTTCTCCAGCCAGGAAGCGATCGCCGAACTGCCCGGCATGATGGCGGCGGGCCATGTCCGCTATTCGACCACCGGCGGGTCGGGCCTGCGCAATATCCAGCCGCTCTATGCCGACCTCGCCAGCGGCGGTTTTGCAGTCGCGCACAATGGCAATATTTCGAACGCGGGCATGCTGCGCGAGGACCTCGTCCGGCGCGGGTCGATCTTCCAGTCGACCAGCGATACCGAGGTCATCATTCACCTCGTCGCCACCAGCCGATATCCCACGATCATGGACCGGCTGATCGATGCGCTGCGGCTGCTCGAAGGCGCCTATGCGCTGATCGTCATGACGCCCGAGGGCATGATCGCCTGCCGCGATCCGCTGGGCATTCGCCCGCTGCAGATGGGCCGGATCGGCGATGCCACGCTGTTCGCGTCGGAAACCGTCGCCTTCGACGTCGTCGGCGCCGAATTCGTCCGCCAGGTCGAACCCGGCGAAGTAATCAAGGTCGATTTCGACGGCAATGTCGATTCGCTGCATCCCTTCGGCAACCATTCGGCGCGGCCCTGCATCTTCGAGCATGTCTATTTCAGCCGTCCGGATTCGGTGTTCGACGGGCGCAGTATCTATGCTGCACGCAAGGCGATCGGCGCCGAGCTTGCGCGCGAGACTCCGGTCGAGGCCGATCTGGTCATTCCGGTGCCCGACAGCGGCGTGCCCGCGGCCATCGGCTATGCGCAGGAAGCGGGCATCCCGTTCGAACTGGGGATCATCCGCTCGCACTATGTCGGCCGCACCTTCATCCAGCCGAGCGACGGCGCGCGCCATGCCGGCGTCAAGCGCAAGCACAATGCCAACCGCGCGCTGGTCGAAGGCAAGCGCATCGTCCTGATCGACGACAGCATCGTGCGCGGCACGACCAGCCTGCAGATCGTCGAGATGATGCGCGAGGCCGGGGCCACCGAGGTGCATTTCCGTGTCGCCAGCCCGCCCACCGCGCACAGCTGCTTCTACGGCGTCGACACGCCCGAGCGCAGCAAGCTGCTCGCCGCGCGGATGGACGTCGAACCGATGCGCGAATTCATCCGGGCCGACAGCCTTGCCTTCGTCTCGATCGACGGGCTGTACCGCGCGGTCGGCGAAAAGCCGCGCGATGCCGCCTGCCCGCAGTTCTGCGATGCCTGCTTCACCGGCGATTATCCCACCTCGCTGACCGATCTCGCCCGGCGCGACGACAAGCAGCAGCAGCTTTCCTTTCCTCCCGAACAGGTCGCCTGATGACGAAACCGCTCGACAACCGCCTGGCCCTGGTCACCGGGGCGAGCAAGGGAATCGGCGCCGCTACCGCGCAGGCGCTGGCCGCAGCCGGCGCCCATGTGGTGCTCACCGGGCGCGACGTACGCGCGCTCGAAGCGGTCGAGGACACGATCCATGCCGCTGGCGGCGCTTCCACCATCGCACCGGTCGATCTGGCCGAAAGCGACGGGATCGCGCGGCTCGCTTCGGCGATTGCCAGCCGCTGGGACAAGCTCGACGTGCTCGTCGCCGCGGCCGCCTACCTCCCCGCGCTGACCCCGGTCACGCAGATCGACGGCAAGCAATTGAGCCAGGCGCTGACGGTCAATTTCCTCTCGACCCAGGCGCTGCTCGCCAATTTCGACCCGCTGCTCAAACGCGCCGAAGCGGGCCGCGTGATCGGCCTGACCAGCAGCGTCGGGGCGAGCCCGCGCGCCTATTGGGCGGCCTATGGCACGACCAAGGCGGCGTTCGACAACCTGCTCGAAAGCTATGCGCAGGAGGTCGAGAAGACCTCGAAGGTGCGCGTCGCGCTGGTCGATCCGGGCGCCACGCGCACGGCCATGCGCGCCAAGGCCTATCCGGGGGAAGACCCGCAGACGGTCAAACCGCCCGAAACCGTGGCGGAACGGCTCACCCAATTGCTGGTCGAGGGCTTCGACGGGTTCCACCGCGAGCGGGTCGAAGCCTGAGTTAACCAAGTCCGGGAACGCTTTGGCCACCTTGATCGATCATATCCGCTGCCTGCGCGCCCGAATGCGCGCCAGGACCAAGCGGGACAGATCGAAAAGGGGCGCCGCCATGATCCACCAGTCGCAGGATCGCTATTCACTCGCCGCGCAGGAAGATCGCAGCGCGCCGCGCGCGAAGCTGGCCATTCCCGGCCAGTTGCGCGCGAGCGGCGGCCGTGCCTTCCAGACGGTCGTCCACGACCTGTCGGTATCCGGCTTTTCCGCCGCTGCGCTCAACCGCATGCACGAAGGGCAGCTATGCTGGCTGACCATGCCCGGACTCGAATCGCTCCAGGCGCAGGTCGTGTGGTGGGAAAAGAGCATGGTCGGATGCGCGTTCAGCGAATTGCTGAGCCCGCTGGTGCATGACAGCATCCTCGCGCGGTTCGGCGACCCGAGCTACCAGCGCCCTTTCTGAACGCCCATTCCGGTCAGGTGGTGACGGCGTAGCCCTTGCCGGGACGCCGCCACCGGCCGGTTACTCAGCCGCCGCGACGATCTTGCCGATCAGAGCGCGAAAGCCGTCGCGGTTCGCGCTGCTGGTCGCGGTTTCCCAATTGCTGACCACGGCCACCACCAGTTGTTCCTGCGGGACGATGGTGATCGCCTGGCCGAAAATGCCCTGCGCGCCATACATGCCGCCGGGATAGGTCCACCACTGGTACCCATAGCCGAAGCCGGGCGCCTGCGGTGCGAAGTCGACCAGCGGCGAACCGGCAGTGGTGAACCAGCCTGCGGGTACGGTGCCCTCCCCGCCCTCCAGCGCGAACTGGCCCATGCGCGCATAGTCGGCCAGCCGCAGCGACAGGCAGCAGCCACCGATATTGCCGCCGGTGAGGTCCTGCATCCAGAACAGGCCACCTTCGAAGCCTGCGGGTTCGACGATCTTTTCCGCGGCATAGGCGGCCAGCGACTGGCCGGTCGCCTGTTCGACGATCAGCCCGAGCAGATTGGTTTCGAGCGTCTTGTAGACCCACTTTTCGCCAGCGGGCGCCTCGCGCGTCAGCGTGCGCGCGTAGGTGACCGCCTGCGATTCGCCCGCAACCGGGGCGACCGCCAGCATCTTGGCAACGTCGCTGTCGGGATCGGTGTAATCCTCGTTCCATGCCACGCCCGAGGTCATGGTGGCGATCTGGCCGACGCTGACGCCGTCATAGGCGGTGCCCGCCAGCGCAGGAATGATTTCGGTTACCGGCGTGTCGACACTGGCAATCGCACCATCGGCGATCGCCGCCCCCAGCAGCGTGGACGTGAAGCTCTTGGCGACCGAGAAGCTCGTCCAGCGTCCGGTCGGACCGAAACCCAGACCGTAATCCTCGAACAGCACTTCGCCGTCCTTGAGCACCATCAGGCCGGCAGCCTGCGTTTCGGCCATGTATTCGCGCAGTTCGGCCTGCAGCGAGGCAGGCAGCGGCGCTGCGCTGCGCGGCAACTCGCGAACCGTACTGGCAGGGGCGACCTCGAGCCCGGGGAACGATCCTTCCATGTCGCGGAATACTGCCGAGCGGCGCTCATCACTCCAGAACAGGATCGAGTCGCTGGGATCGAGGCTGGCCATCTGCTCAGGCATCGACTGGGTCACTGCAGGCGGCGGAACCGCCGTCGCCGTGGCGGTGCCAGCATCGCCATAGGCCGTGCCGCAGCCGGCCAGCGCCAGTGCCGCCACCGAAATCATAAGTCCGCGCATCATTTCTCTCCCTCTTTCACCAGTGTAACCTGGTGGACGTCGATCCCGCCCCCGCGGAACCCGCCTTCGCAATACATCAGATAATATCGCCACAAGTCGCAGAATTCCCGATCGAAACCCTGCGGCAGGCGATCCTCCGCCACTGCCCTATCGAAGTTTCGGCGCCAGTGCAGCAGCGTATCGGCATAATCGTGGCCGAAATCGTGCTGGTCCTGCCATGCAAGTCCGCGTTCCTCGGCCAGGCGGCGAAATTCGCTGGTGTGGATCAGCAGCCCGCCGGGGAAAATATAGGCCTGGATGAAATCCGCACTTCGCGCATAGGCGTCGAACAGATCGTCGCGGATCGAGATATACTGGATCGCCGCACGGCCCCCGGCGCGCAAATTGCGTGCAATGCAGTCCATGAAGGTCGGCCAGTATTCGCGGCCCAGCGCCTCGACCATTTCGGCGCTGACAATGGCGTCGTAGTGGCCGTCGCAGTCGCGGTAATCCTGCTTGCGGAACTCGGCCACGTCCGGGTGATGGCTGCGCGCCCACTCCAATTGTTCGTCGGACAGGCTGATCGCGGTGACCCTGCGGCCCTGCGCGGCCAGGCTTGCCGCCAGCGCGCCCCAGCCGCAGCCGATTTCGAGCACGCTGGGCGCCTCCCCGATCCGGCCGGCAAGCGCACCGCACTTGCGCCGCTGCGCCGCCTCCAGCCCGTCGGCCGCCGGGGCCAGCGCCGAGGAATAGCTCATCGTCGGGTCGAGCCAGGCAGCGTAGAAATCATTGCCCAGATCGTAATGCGCGCTGATGTTCTTCTGCGCGCCCTGCGGGGTGTTGCGATTGAACAGATGCGCCAGCTTTAGCGCGTGGCGGAACGGCCCCTTGGCCCGTGCGGTATCGCCCAGGTGCTGCGCATGCTGCATGAACAGGGCGAACAGCGGCACCGGATCCGGGCTCCACCATTCGCCGGCTTCCCACGCCTGGTACCAGCCGACCGACCCATTGCTGGCCAGCCGCACCAGCGCGTTCCAGCTGCGCAGTTCGACCGTGCATTCGAAGCCCGGCGAACGCCCACCGACGGTGCGCCGCGTGCCGTCGGGCAGCGTGGCATGGATCGCGCCGCTGACCAGCGCCCGGTCGATCCGGTCGATGATCTTGCCGATGCCGGGCGCCACCAGCCGCGCGACCAGACCGGGCCTGCGAACGAAACGCTGCGATCCGGCGACAAGCTCGCGCCCGCGGGAGGTGGTCGGCATATCCATCGTCCGCGCTATGGCTCGGCGATCTGTCGTTCACAAGCCCGCGGCATTCACCGATGCGCAGCGTCGGCGGATCAGTCCTTCGCGCTGCGATAGGCTTCCAGCGCGCGCTCGCGCGCTTCGCGGTGGCCGATCACCTTGGCCGGGTAATCGCCGCGCCGGTCTTCGGGAGGATCGTGGATCTCGTCATCGCCAAGCCCGGCCAGTTCGGGGACATATTCGCGGATATAGCCTGCCGCGTCGAATTTCTCGCTCTGCGTCAGCGGGGCCATGATGCGCACGAACATGTTGCTGTCGACCCCGGTGCCCGAAATCCACTGCCAGTTGACGCCGTTGTTGCCGTAATCGGCATCGACGAGGCAGTCCCAGTACCACTGTTCGCCGAAGCGCCAGTCGATCAGCAGGTGCTTCACCAGAAAGCTGGCGCAGATCATCCGTACGCGGTTGTGCATCCAGCCGGTCTGCCACAGCTGCCGCATGCCCGCATCGACCACCGGATAGCCGGTCATGCCTTTCTGCCAGCACGCGAAGTCCTGCGCGATCAGATGCCCCGCATTGGGGTTCCGCCACAGCGTGCGCTCGTCGTAGTCACGGTAGCTTTCGCGCGGGTAGTCGGGGAACTGGTCGATCACGTTCTGCGCATAATCGCGCCAGATCACTTCCTTGGCGAAGGTCTTCCAGCCGTCGCTGCGCTTGTCTTTCAGCCTGTGCCAGACCTGCGCGGGGCTGATCTCGCCCCAGTGCAGATGCGGCGAGAGGCGCGAGGTGGTGTCTTCGGACGGCAGATTGCGGCCCTCGTCGTAATCGCCCACCACATCGGCCCACCAGTCGAGCCGGTCATGCGCCGCCTGTTCGCCGAAGTCCCAGAATTCGCGAATACCGCCGGCCCAGTCGGGCTTCGTGGGCAGGAGCGACCAATCAGCCAGTTCGTCGCTGTCGGGCCAGCTATCGGGCGACGACAGCGTTTCCGGCACGGGCAGTGGGTCGCGCGGAGGCATCACCTCCAGCATGGATTTCGCAAACGGAGTGTAAATCTTGTAGGGATCGCCCGAACCGGTGGTCACGCTGCCGGGCGGAAGCAGGTAGTTGCCGTCGTAGAGGCACAATTGCCTGTCCCCGCCCAACGCGTCGCGCAGCTCGTCTTCGGCTTCCTTCCACCATGGCTCGTAGTGGCGCATCGCGTGGATGCAGGTGGCGCCGGTTTCGTCGGCCAGCGCGGCAAGCACCTGCGGGGCGTCGCCCCGGCGCAGCACGATCCGCGAATTGCGCGCGCCATAGCTCTTGCCGAGGCTGTCGAGCGAATGATGCAGCCAGACCTTCGACGCCCCGCCATAGGCATGGTCGCCCGCGCGGTCGTCGTCGAGGACGTAGACCGGAATGACGGGTCCGGCTTGCGCGGCGGCATACAGCGCGGGATGATCGGCCATGCGCAGATCGCGCCGCAACCAAACGATGTGGGGTGCAGTCATGCCGTTCTAACCGCCGGGTGCTGGCCTGGGTTCCGTTTGCACGCCGGGGCAGACCCCCGCGGGCAGTTCGACCGAAAAGCGATCGCCGACCCGCGGATCGTAGAAGCGCGCATCACGCAGCCACAGCGAGCCATCCTCGCGCGGCTCGATCAGCGGGGTGCGTGCCCAGAACAGGAAAGCGTCGACCGCGCTATCGCCTGCCCGCGCCGCTGCCAGATCGCACCGGTCGAGCGGGACCCCGGGCAGCGTGGTGTCTTCGCCGAGTGTGTACAGCCCGTTGCCGCCGCTGATCATCTCGCGCGCGAGCGGGTTGAACGGCACCGGGCTGGCGATCACGGTTGCGGTGCCGGTCGGGCTGGCGTCGAGCGCGTTTTCGTCGGCTGCGGTGATCATGGCGTTGAGCCCGATATAGGCGAGCGCCGCCGCGAGCGCCGCGCGTGCCGGCCTGCGCCACTCCCCACCCCGCTTTTGCCGCCGGAGCGAGAACCATGTGGCAAAGCCCATCAGCAGCCACAGCCAGATATCGATGATGAACAGCGTGTCGCCGTAGAACCAGCGCGAGGAAAACGGCTCGAGCAGGCGGATGCCGTAGACATTGAGCCAGTCGAGCGCAGGATGCGTCAGGCAGCCGAGCAGCGCGAGCGCGTAGAGCCACGTGAACCTGACCGGGAGCCGTGCCTCCGGGCGCTTGCCGCGTTTCGCCTGCCAGCGGTCGAAGCCGTAGAGCAGGCCCGCCAGCACCAGCGGCAGCAGCAGCATGGCGGGCGGACCATGCGTGATGCCGCGGCGGAAGCCGAGGTGTTCGACTCCGTCGAGCCAGAAGAAACAGGCCGCATCGACATCGGGCAGGTTCGCGCCGATGATCAGCGCGGGCATTGCCAGCCCGGTCTTCCGCTTGAGCCCCGCCTGCCCGATCAATGCCCCGACGAGGCTGTGTGTGAGATTGTCCATTGCGCGCGAGTGATAGCCCGCCCCGCCCAAAAGGAAAGGGCGGCAGGTTGCCCCGCCGCCCTTGTCCAGCCGATTGCCCGAGAATCAGGAATCGAAGTTTTCGCCGCGGCGGGCGGACGTGAATTCGCGCCGGTCGAGATAGGTGTCGCCGTCGGTATCGTAATAGAAAAAGCTGTCGGCAGCCTTGTTGATCGTTTCCGCCTTCAGCTCGGGCTCGCCCTGGTCGTTGAGCGCTTCATGCTGCGGATCGAGCGGGATCGCCCAAATCGCATATTCGGCGACCGAAAGCTGGTCGTCGTCGTTCCGGTCGAGATAGCCCCAGGTCATGTTCTGGCGCCGCCGCATGTTGGTGTCCGCGTCGCGCTCCTGCGAGGCGGCTTCCATTTCGTTCCGCTCGTCCTCGCTCATGTCGGCTGCGATCGCTGCCTCGTCGGCATTTGCAACCTGCTCCGCCGCAACCTCGTCGCGGTAGCCGTCATATTCGCTGCGAAACGCATCCGCGTCGAACGCGTCGCGGCGCGTCTGCGCGTCGTCCGAGAGCGCGTAGTCGCGCGTCATCGGGTCGTATTCGGCAGTCGCGGCGGTCTCGACATCGGCCATTTCGCTGCCGACCACCGGATCTTCGGCGACGTCGTCCCCGCAAGCGGCAAGCGCCAGGGCAAGCGTGGAAAGCGCGGTCGTTTTCTTCAGAATGGTCATGTGTCCTCCATTGGTTGAACGTCCTGCCGGCGGCAGGGGAATGTCCAACCAACGAAGCCGCACCGCAATCGGTCCGCCTCGCGCGAAACCGATTGCCGGATGCGTCAGACCGGGTCTTGCGCGGTCCCGTCGACGGTCCAGGTCTGGCCCTGGCCCAGCAGTTTGGCCAGATTGGCCTCCTTGCCCGCGCTTGCGGCGGCCTTTTCGGCCAGCACAGCAGCCTCGAAGGTCGGGCGCGGATCGTCGTACAGCACGCCCAGCGCCATCGGGAACGGGCCGAAGGGCATCTCGACGAGCATGTGCGCGATCGAGCGGTTGGTGACGTCGTGGACGATCACCCCCGCGGCTTCCCAGTCGCCATCGACGACATCGACCACTTCGAGGTTGAGCGTGTCGCGGTTGAGCGCAATGCCCTTGGCATCCTTCGCGAACAGCATCGGCTTGCCGTTTTCGAGCCACAGCTGCTGGTCTTCGGCGCCCTTGGGGGCGGCGAAATCGTTGAACACGTCCTTGTTGTAGACGATGCAGTTCTGGAAAATCTCGATGAAGGCGGCGCCTTCGTGTGCATGGGCGGCCTTGAGCACATCGGGCAGGTGCTTCGACACGTCGAAACCGCGGCCGACGAAGCGCGCCCCGGCGCCCAGCGCGAATGCGGCGGGACGGGCGGGATGGTCGTAGCTGCCGATCGGGGTCGAGGGCGACTTGGTGCCCTCGCGGCTGGTGGGCGAGGCCTGGCCCTTGGTGAGACCGTAGATCTCGTTGTTGAACAGCATGATCTGCATGTTCACGTTCCGGCGAAGGACGTGCATCAGATGGTTGCCGCCGATCGACAGGCCGTCGCCGTCGCCGGTCACCAGCCAGATGTCGAGATCGGGATTGGCGAGCTTCGCGCCCGTGGCGAACGCGGGCGCACGGCCGTGGATCGTGTGGAAGCCGTAGCTTTCGACGTAATAGGGGAAGCGGCTCGAACAGCCGATCCCGCTGATGAAGACGGTGTTGGCCGGGTCCGCGCCCAGCTGCGGCAGCGTGCGCTGCACCGCCTTGAGGATCGCATAGTCCCCGCAACCCGGGCACCAGCGGACTTCCTGGTCGGTTTCCCAGTCCTTGAGCGTGGTTTCGATTTTCACTGGTGCGTTCACGAGCTGTGCTCCTGCGATTGCGGCGAGGCCTGGTCTTTCAGCGAGCCGTCGTCATGTCCGGTTTCCAGATGCGGCAGCTGGCCGTCATTGACCGAAACCTGCCCGCCTTCATTGCCATCGATACCATCGAAATACTTGCCGATGGCCTTTTCGAGCTCGGCAATCTGGAACGGCTGGCCGCTGGTCTTGGTCAGCGGCACGGCATCGACGAGGAACTGGTCGCGCAGCACGGTCTTGAACTGCCCGGTGTTCATTTCGGGCACGAGCACGTGTTCGAAGCTGCGGAGCAGGTCGCCGAGATTCGCCGGCATCGGCCAGATATGGCGAACGTGGATATGGCTGACATCGAGCCCCTTGCGGCGCGCATTGTCGACCGCGCGGTGGATCGGGCCATAGGTCGAACCCCAGCCGACCACCGCGAGCTTGCCCGAAGTCTCGCCGAGGCAGACCTCCTGGTCGGGCACGGCAATGCCTTCGATCTTGTTCTTGCGCGCATCGGTCATGCGCTGGTGATTGTCGGGCGAATAGTCGATATTGCCGGTCAGCTCGTGCTTCTCGATCCCGCCGATGCGGTGCATCAGCCCCGGCGTACCCGGCTTGACCCAGGGACGCGCGCCCTTGGCGTCGCGCTTGTAGGGCAGGAAGACACCCTCGCCTTCGTCGTCCTGCGCGTTCTTTTCGGTCAGGAAACTGGCCGGGAACGGCGTGTAGCTGGCCGGGTCGGGCACCTTCCACGGTTCGGCGGCATTGGCGATATAACCGTCGGTCAGCAGCATCACCGGGGTCATGTACTGCACCGCGATGCGGCAGGCCTCGATCGCAACATCGAACGCGTCCGACGGGCTGCTGGCGGCGATCACCGGCATCGGCGCATCGCCGTTGCGGCCGTATACCGCCTGGTAGAGATCGCTCTGCTCGGTCTTGGTCGGCAGGCCGGTCGAAGGGCCGCCGCGCTGCGAATTGACGATCACCAGCGGCAGTTCGGTCATGATGCCGAGCCCGATCGCTTCGGTCTTGAGCGCGATCCCCGGGCCCGACGAACTGGTCACGCCGAGGCTGCCCGCATAGCTGGCGCCGATCGCGGCGCAGACCGCAGCGATCTCGTCTTCCGCCTGGAAGGTGGTGACGTCGAATTCCTTGAGCCGCGCAAGGTGGTGCAGGATCGCGGAAGCCGGCGTGATCGGATAACCGCCGAAAAACATCGGCAGTTCGGCCAGCTGTGCGCCGGCAACCAGCCCCAGGCTGACCGCTTCGGCACCGGTGACGGTGCGATAGAGGCCGGGCTTGGATGGAACCGGATCGATATGGACCTGCTTCAGCGGCCCCGCGAGTTCCGCCGTTTCGCCATAGGCATGCCCCGCGTCGAGCGCCGCGATATTGGCATCGGCGATCTCGGGTTTGGACTTGAACTTGCTCTTCAGCCAGTCGTGGATCGGGTCGCGCGGACGATCGAACATCCACAGCGCAAGGCCCAGCGTCCACATGTTCTTCGACCGGAGCGCGTCCTTGTTGCCAAGGCCATAGGGCTTGACCGCCTCGATCGTCTTCTCGCTAATGTCGAAAGCCAGCAGGTCGAACTTGCCCAGGCTGCCATCTTCGAGCGGGTTGGCGTCGTATTTCGCCTTCTCGAGGTTACGCTTGGTGAAGGCGCCGGTATCGGCGATGATCAGCCCGCCGGGCTTGAGCGCGGCGAGGTTCACCTTCAGCGCGGCGGGGTTCATCGCCACGAGCACGTCGGGCGCGTCGCCCGCGGTGTTGATTTCGCGGCTGCCGAAATTGATCTGGAACGCGGAAACGCCGAACAGCGTGCCCTGCGGCGCGCGGATTTCCGCGGGGAAATCGGGGAAGGTGGCCAGGTCGTTCCCGGCGAGCGCGGTCGACAGCGTGAACTGCCCACCGGTCAGCTGCATGCCGTCGCCGGAGTCGCCGGCGAAGCGCACGACCACGCTTTCGGGGGTTTCGGGGAGGCCGTCCTGCGGCGCCGTGGCGGCTGTAGCCATCCGGGTCATCCTTGTCTGCGCCACCCACCGGCGGCGCCGTTTCCAATTGGAAGCGCCACCTAGGCCGCGCCCCATTCTCTCGCAATGAAGTTTCTCTGCTAGGCCGAAAAAGCCTCATGGAAAAGCGCTCCAAACACGCTAAGTTCCAAAACGCAACGGATTTTGGAGAGAGAACGACATGGCCGATACAGAACATTATGTCCGCGACGACGTGCGCGGCTTCCTCGACATGCTCGAAGCGATGGGCGGCAAGGGTGTCGAAGAGGTCGGCGCGCAGGAAGGCCGCGAACAGATGCGCGCCATGGGCGCCCTGGCCGAAGCCGAGCCGCGCGCGATGGCGGTCCAGAAGGACCTCACCTGCCCCGGTCCCTCCGGCCCGATCCCGCTGCGCTTCTACGATCCGCGCGCAGAGCGCGAACCCGGGCCCTGCGTGCTGTTCTTCCACGGCGGCGGCTTCGTCATCGGCGATCTGGAAGTGTACAATGCGCTGTGCACCGAGGTCGCGCACCATCTCGACCTGCCGGTGGTCTCGGTCGACTACCGGCTGGCCCCCGAACACCCCTTCCCCGCTGCGCCCGACGATTGCGAAGCGGCCGCGCGCTGGGTCGCTTCCTCGCCTGCCGAACTGGGGCGCGAGATCACCGGGCTGGTCATCACCGGCGACAGCGCGGGCGGCAATCTGACGATCGTCACCACCAACCAGCTGACCAACGAGCCCGCCGACGTCCCCGTGATCGTCCAAGCGCCGATCTACCCCGTCGCCAGCGATCTGAGCCAGCACCGGAGCCTAGCGATGTTCGCCGAGGGCTTCCTGCTGACCGGCGCGGCGATGGCCTGGTTCACCTCGCAATATGGCGGCGATGCGAGCGACCCGCGGCACACGCCGATGGTGGGCGACTGCGCCGACACGCCGCCGACCGTGGTGTGCACCGCCGGACTCGACCCGCTGCGCGATTCGGGACGGGAATACGCCGCACATCTGGTGCAACTCGGCACGGAAACCGTGTTTCTCGAGTTCCCCGGCATCGTTCACGGCTTTACCACGCTGAGAAAAGCGATACCGAGCGGACAGAAGGATCTCGAGGCGTTTCTCGACGCCGTGAAACTGATGGTGGAGCGATACAGGTGAGCGATGGGCTCGGTTACCGTCCCTGCGTGGGCGTGATGTTGGTCAACAGCGACGGCAAGGTCTTCGTCGGCCGCCGGATCGACAACAAGGAAGGCGACTGGTGGCAGATGCCGCAGGGCGGCGTCGATGACGGCGAGGACCTGCGCGAGGCCGCGCTGCGCGAACTGCACGAGGAAACCGGCGTGCGGAGCGAGCATGTCACCATCCTCAAGGCGCTGGACGAACCGATCCGTTACGACCTGCCCGAAGAGCTGATCGGCAAGCTGTGGGGCGGCCGTTTCCGCGGGCAGGAGCAGGTCTGGTACCTCGCGCGGTTCGCGGGCAGCGATACCGATATCGATCTCGAGGCACATGACCCGCCCGAATTCTGCGACTGGAAATGGGTCGAGGCGGAACAGCTTCCCGACCTCATCGTGCCGTTCAAGAAACGCGTGTATCGCGCGGTGGTCGAGGCTTTCCGCGAACTGGTCTGACGGACCCGCCGCGGCGACCGCTGCCGGGGTATCCGGTCAGTTCGACTGCGGCACCGCGGCGTCGGGCAGCAACGCTTCAGCGGTTTGCACCCGCGCCGGCGGACCGGCCGCGATGGTTGCCGACAACGTCTGTGTTTCGGGGCAGCTTTCGCCGCACAGCGATTCCAGCTTGGCCAGGCTGCCCTTGGCCATTTCGACCGCGCCCTTTTCGACCAGCGCCTCGCCCTCGCCCGCAATCGCGGCCAGATTGCGCGGCTCGCGCGTCATCGCTTCGCGGTAATAGCGGATCGCCTTGCCCTGCAGCCCGTCGGCGCGGGCGGCCTCGGCCAGTCGCAGGAAGATCGGCGTGTGGCCCGGGTCGACCGCCAGGGCGGCTTCGAAGGCGTCGATCGCCCCCTGCGTATCGCCCTGCGCCAGCGCGGTTTCGCCCTTGGCGATCAGCACGCCCGCTCGCGGCTCGGGCGCGTCGTTCCCGGCCCAGCCAACGCTCGATGTCACAGCCAGCGCCAGGGAAAGGGCAGCAGCGGCAGGGGCAAAACGCATAATCGTCTCCAGCGGGGTCGTCCGTCGAATAGGTGGCGGGTCAGCCATAATTCTTATGGCTAACACGTTCACCCTGCACAGGCGATGAAAAATCCGTCGGTCCCGTCATGCGCCGGTGCGAGCCGGATCCCTTGGCCGCGCGCCTGCCCCAGTGGCAGCGCCATGGCCTGCGGCTGCAGCTGCGGATGCCGCGCGAGGAAGGCTTCGAACTGCCCCGCGCCCTCTTCGTCGAGCAGCGAGCAGGTGACATAGACCACCCGGCCGCCCGGCTTGATGAGCTGCGCCGCGATGTCGAGCAGATAGGCCTGCAGCTCGGCCAGCCGCGCCAGTTCGGCCTCGTCCAGCCGCCAGCGCGCTTCTGGATTGCGCCGCCAGGTCCCCGTGCCCGAACAGGGGGCGTCGACCAGCACCGCGTCGGCCTGTCCGGCCAATCCGAAGAGCGCTTCCATTTCGCGCCGGGGATCGAGCAGCAAGGTCTCGATGCAGGTCGCGCCTGCCCGTTCGGCGCGCGGAGCGAGCCGGGACAGGCGGCCGCGATCGGTATCGGAGGCGACGAGCCGTCCCTGGTTGTCCATCGCTGCTGCGAGCGCGAGCGTTTTGCCGCCCCCGCCCGCGCATAGATCGACCACCGTTTCGCCGGGCCGTGCAGCCGCTGCGAGGCAAGCCAGCTGCGAGCCGGTGTCCTGCACTTCGATCGCGCCCGCGCGGAAGGCGTCCCATTGCTCGACCGGGGTGCCGGTGGCGAGCCGTAGGCCATGCGGCGCGGCGGTGGGCACGGCGGCTTCGGGCAAGGCGATCGTGGCGCGCTCGGCCCTGAGCGTGTTGACCCGCAAGTCGAGCGGAGCCCGGTCGAGCAACGCGGCTGCATCGGTGCCGTCCACACCCGAGGCGGCGAGCCGGTCGACCAGCCAGCGCGGCGCGACCCCGCCCTCGGCCACCGGCTCGTTGTCGGCCAGCGGCGCGGGGCCGTAGTGCGATCCGTCGAACAGCGGCGCGATCGCCGGATCGTCCTGCGCCAGCCGCAGCATCGCCGCGCGGCCGGTCGCGGGGACCGGGCCGCAGGCGCGGATCGCGGCATAGACCAGTTCGCGGATCGCCCGCCGGTCCTTCGACCCGGCAAAGCGGTTGCTGCGGAACCATTCGGCGAGGATCCGGTCGGCGGGCGCGGCTTTTGCGCGCGCGGCCTCGACTATCCGGTCGAGCAGCTCGATCGCGGTCTGGACCCGGGCAGCGGGCGTCATGGCCTAGCGCGTCGGATAGTTGGGCGCTTCGCGGGTGATCGCCACGTCGTGGACATGGCTTTCGGCCAACCCGGCATTGGTGATCCGCACGAATTGCGCGCGCTTGCGCAGATCCTCGATCGTGGCGCTGCCGGTATAGCCCATCGCCGCCTTGATCCCGCCGACCAGCTGGTGGACGACCGCCGCGGCAGGGCCTTTGTAAGGGACCTGCCCCTCGATCCCTTCGGGGACCAGCTTCTGCTGGCTGACATCGGCCTGGAAATAGCGGTCGGCGCTGCCGCGCGCCATCGCGCCCACGCTGCCCATGCCGCGATAGGCCTTGTAGCTGCGACCCTGGTAGATGAAGGTCTCGCCGGGCGCTTCCTCGGTCCCGGCCAGCATCGAACCGACCATCACCGTGCTTGCGCCGGCAGCCAGCGCCTTGGCGGCATCGCCGCTCGCGCGCAGACCGCCATCGGCGATGACCGGGATGCCGTATTCCTCGGCGGCCTCGGCGCTGTCCTTCACGGCGGTCATCTGCGGCACGCCCACGCCTGCGACCACGCGGGTGGTGCAGATCGACCCCGGACCGATGCCCACCTTGACCGCATCGGCGCCCGCCCCCGCGAGCGCCCGGGTCGCTTCGGCGGTCGCGACATTGCCCGCGATCACCTGCACGCTGTTCGACAGCTTCTTCACCCGTTCAACCGCGCGCGCGACATCCTTGTTGTGGCCATGCGCGGTATCGATCACCACCACGTCGACTTCGGCATCGATCAGCGCCTGCGTCCGCTCGAAGCCCTTGTCGCCGACCGTGGTCGCGGCGGCGACGCGCAGCCGCCCGGTCGCGTCCTTCGTGGCGTCGGGATAGGCGACCGCCTTCTCGATATCCTTGACCGTGATCAGCCCGACGCAGCGGCCGTTGTCGTCCACCACCAGCAGCTTCTCGATGCGGCGCTGGTGCAGCAGGCGGCGCGCTTCCTCCTGCCCGGTGCCCAGCGGCACAGTGGCGAGATTGTCGACCGTCATCAGCTCGCTGACCGGCTGAAGCGGATTTTCGGCAAAGCGCACGTCGCGATTGGTCAGAATCCCGACCAATTTGCCGCCGCGGTCGGTGACGGGGATCCCGCTGATGCGGTTGGCGGACATGATGTCCTGCGCTTCGCCCAGCGTGGCTTCAGGGTGGATGGTGATCGGGTTGACCACCATGCCGCTTTCATAGCGCTTGACCGCGCGCACGGCAGCGACCTGTTCGTCGACTTCGAGATTGCGGTGTAGCACGCCGATCCCGCCAAGCTGCGCCATGGCGATGGCCATGTCGGCCTCGGTCACCGTGTCCATCGCACTGGACACCACCGGGATGCTGAGCCCGATATCGCGCGTCAGCCGCGTGGCGGTGTTCGCCAGCGAAGGCAGGATATCGCTCTCGGCAGGACGCAGGAGCACGTCGTCGAAAGTAAGACCGAGGGGGATGTCGAAATGTGCCACGTGGAGAATCGCCTGCCGGGGGGAGAAATGTGGCGGCCCATGTAACGACGGTTTCCCCTGCGCGCTAGTGGGGCGCCGAGGACGCGGTGCATCCGGAGTAGATGCAATCGCGGACAGCAGCGGGCCAGTAACGATCTACGCTTCGCATGCCAGCAATGGGAAGGAAGCAAAATGACGGAAGAATGCGAAGTCGATGATCTCGAAATCCTCGAGGTCTCTGCCGAGGAAAGTGCACAGTTCGAACAATACAAGAAGGGCCTGAGCCCCGATGAGAATGGTCAGGTTTCGATCGACATTCCGTTCGGCTTCACGGTCGGCGCGGCGACCGTCGCGGGCATCTTCCACCTGCGCGAACCGATCGAGGACAGCTCTGCCGAAGGTGCGGTGGCCGGTGTCATCAACGGCACTTTCAAGCTGAACCGCAAGAAAACGCGCGCCAAACTCTACGATCCCGCCGGAAGTCTGCTGCGCATGGTCATCGAGCTCAACCTGCAGAGGAGCTATCTGCGGGCACAGGTCGACACCCGCAAATTCCTCGGCGGCTGGAGCAAGGGCAGCTGGGTCTACATACGGTTTTAAGGCCCGGATAATCAGGCTTGGGGTCGGTATCTCGCCGACCCCCAGTACCGCCGTGCCAATATGGCTGGTCGAATTGGCCCAGCCCATGTGTTATCCGCTGGAAAGGGAAAGTCCCGGCCACCGGCGTTGGGATCGCTCCGCTTCCGCTCCATTCACACTGTGCGGCGATCCGTGTGCCCTCTAGCCGCGCCGCCGGTACCACGCCCCCTGGAATCTGGTCGTTTCGGTTGGCAACCGCCTGACAGGCTCAGCGCATTTTTGCGGGGATGGTCACCGATATCGCCTCGACTTTTCCGCACTCCGGCTACCTAAAGATCCGGTCGACCAGCGTAGGAAATCTGGGTCGACCCAGACAGAGGCGGATTGCGGGCCGCGGGCCCGGCAAAGCAGGAAGGGGTTTGATGACGGGGCGTGACATTCTCAGGGATGCTCTACTCGCGGGAGGAATCATTCTTTGTATCAGCGCCGCTTGGCTGCTCGTCGTTGCGAACGAATTCTCCGACGTGGCCATCTTCGGCAAGCACTATCCCTATATCTTTCTCTACGGCTGGCTCGCCTTCCTTTCGGCGGTGATCTGGGAAACGCGAAAGCTGCTGGCCAGGGCCCTGCTGGTGGGGCTGTTCGTCGCGCTGGTCATCGACCTCACGTCGCTCCGCTATTTCAGGCAGCCCTATGTCGAAATCCATCGATACCTCCCGGTATCGGCCAATGATGCCACCCCGGAAATCCTTCTGGGTTATGCGACGTCTTACATCGCTTTCGGAGTCGTTCTGCTGGCTGCAGCCGCCATCGGAGCGGGGTTTTTCTTGTCCCGCATGTCCGAAAACAGAGCCCGGACCTTTATCGTGCTCGCGATACTGCCCTGCCTGGTTTTTCTCGGCTCCGCGATGCTTTCGCTCTTTCCCGACGCGGAAGCAGAGCGTCTCGCCGGAATGCTGGACGAGCCGGAAGTTTACGCTGGCCCACTGCGGTACAGCGACAGGTCCGCAAACTTTACTACGGACGCACCCGTCGATGACCTGCCGCAAACCATCCTTGTCGTATTGCTCGAATCGGCGAGCGCGGACACGCGCGAGAGCGGCGGCAGCAAACTGCTCAGCGAATGGCTGATCGAGCGCAGCGGCACTAATGGCTGGGTCAATTTTGCCAACGCGATAACTACCAGCAATGCGACCGATATCGCCATCCCCTCGCTGCTGACCGGCACTGGCGCGCATGAGAGCATGGACAAGCTGCACAGCCTGCCGTTCATTTCCGAGATGGCCGTGGCGAGGGGTTACGAGACACATCTGGTTACCTCATCGACGCTCGATTGGGGCGGATTTCGCGAATTCTTCGAGGCGGCGAGATACGATGAGACCGTTACCGGAGACGATTTCAATCGGCCCTATGTCAACGATGTGGCTGTCGATGACGCCGTAGCCTACGCAGCTGCTGCCGAGAGGATCGAACAAGCGGACGGCAAACTCTTCGTGACGCTCTATCCTCAGGCGCTGCACTGGCCCTTCCAGACCGAAAGCGAATTGCCGGTGACCGGTCAGGCCAGCGATCGGATCGGGCGCGCAGCCGGCATAACCCAGTCGGGCATGACGCAGCTGTTTGCGGCACTGCGCGACAGCGGGAGGCTAGAAGACACCCTTATCGTAATCGTAGGCGATCATGGCGAATTCGATTATTCCTCAGCTCTGCGCATGCCTAAAATGCGCCTCGACACCTTTGACGAAGGAATCCTTTCGCCGATCTTCATGGTCAGGGCACCCGGCAGCATGGATCGGCTGCAGAAAGATGGATTGCGCAGCAATTCGGACCGCCTTGTCGCCTCGACCGATCTGGCGCCAACGCTGGCGGAGCTTCTTGGTATCCGTCTCGAGCGGGGTCTGACCTACGATGGTCACAGCCTTCTACGACCAATGCCCGCGGACCGGATCGTGTATTCCACCTCGGTCAATGAATGGCGCGGCTGGCCGACGGCAGCCTTAGCTGTTTCGCAAGGCGACAAATCGATGATTTGCAACGCGAAGTTGAAATGCATGGTCAAGGCGCGGGGGGCCGTGGACGGGACGCAGGCGGGCAGCGGACACCCGCTGTTCGCTGCCGCACTCGATCACGCCGTGATGCGCTACGGCCTGCGCCGGATATACTTATCCGACTGAAAAACCGACCAGCTTGGACTTCGCCCGCTTGCCGCGACACCTTGAGATACGGAGCAGGACCACGAGCGCGCCGAGGGGGAAGAAAACCCGAAGATATTGCGGTTCCCAGCCTCCCGGCACGGCGCTGTAGGAAATGGTAGGCAGCGCGATGCCGAAAAACCAGTAGACCACGTGGGGCGCCTGCCACGAAACGACCCCACCGCCCACGCCGACCAGCGCGGTCACGGCCCACAGCAATCGGAATCGCAAACCCGGTTCGCGCAGCGCTGCGAACAGACCGACGAGGCTCACCATCAGGCTGGTGGCCATCGCCGCGAGGTACAGCGTCAGCGACACGGGCATGCGCTGCTATTCCGCGGTCCAGCCGCCATCGACGCTCCAGTTCGCGCCGTTGACGTTCTGGGCCTCGTCGCGGCACAGGAAAGCGACCAGCGCGCCGATTTCCTCGGGCTGGACGAACTTCTTGGTCGCCTGCTTGACGAGCAGCACATCGTTGATGACCTGCTCGCGGGTCAGCCCGCGCGCTTGCATCGTATCGGGAATCTGGCTTTCCACCAGCGGGGTCCAGACATAGCCGGGACTGACGCAGTTCGCCGTCACGCCGTGCTCGGCCAGTTCGAGCGCGATCGTCTTGGTGAAACCGTCGAGCCCGTGCTTGGCCGAATTGTAGGCCGCCTTGAACGGGCTGGCGACCTTCGAATGCGCGCTGGCGGTGTTAATGATCCGGCCCCAGCCCTTCCGCTTCATCGCGGGCACGGCGAGCCGCGTGGTGTGGAACGCGGCGGTCAGGTTGAGCGCGATGATCGTATCCCACTTCTCCACCGGGAAATCCTCGACCGGCGCGACATGCTGCATGCCCGCATTGTTGACGAGAATGTCGATCTCGCCCGCCGCATCCATCATCGCGGCGATCTGCGCGGGATCGGTCAGGTCGGCGCCCGAATGCGTCGCGCCGAGCTCTTCGCACAGCTCCGCGATCACGGCCGCATCGCCGAAACCGTTGAGGATCAGCGTCGCCCCCTCGGCAGCCAGCGACCGCGCAATCGCGAGTCCGATACCGCTGGTCGATCCGGTGACGAGCGCGCGCTTGCCGGCAAGAAACATTTGGGCCTCCGGGCGTTGTAGAAACTGTTCATTGCGGCCATCGCGCACATACCAGCGGCTGTAAAGCGGCCAGACATCGGGGGAAGACATGCGGCTCAATCCGTTCAACACCAACAATATCAACGTACGATCGAGCGGCGGCGGTGTCCCCGGCGGCAAGGCGGGCGGGATCGGCTGCGGCACGATCGTGATCGCGGCGATCGGCTATTTCGTCTTCGGGCTCGACCCGATGCAGACTGCGGGCATGGTCGAGGGCGTGCAGCAGGGCCAGCAGCAGGCGGGCCCGGCCAACACCGACGAACAGGAAGTGTGCACCAGCAGCGAATATGCGCTGGAAGCCTGCAACGGGCTGCAATCGCTCAACCAGACCTGGGCGGCGACCTTCGACGCGCAGGGCTACGGCGACCAGTTCCAGCAGCCCACGCTCGACCTTTACGGCGGCGGCGGGGTCCGCACCGGCTGCGGCAACGGCACGTCGGCAATGGGGCCGTTCTACTGCCCCGCCGACCAGACGATCTACATCGACACCAGCTTCTACGACACGCTCGAACGCCAGCTCGGCGCGGGCGGCGATTTTGCGCGTTATTACGTGCTGGCGCATGAATATGGCCACCATATCCAGACGATCACCGGCATTTCGGGGCAGATCCGCAGCGCGCAGCAGCAGAACCCGAGCCGGGCGAACCAGCTGCAGGTGCTGATGGAATTGCAGGCGGATTGCTATGCCGGGGTCTGGGCGGGCAAGAACCGCAATCTGATCGAGCCGGGCGATATCGAGGAAGGCATGAACGCTGCCGCCGCGATCGGCGACGACCGGCTGACGGGCGGACGGGTCTCGTCGGAGAACTTCACGCATGGCACCTCGCAGCAGCGCAGCGATGCCCTGCGGCTGGGCCTGCAGGGCGATGACCGCGCCTGCGACCGGATCACCAATATCGGCTGATCAAGCGCTGTCGAGGCGGGCGGGCGCGGCGCATCGGCCGCGTCCTCGCCGTCACGAGGTGGCTGATCAGCGCGCCAAATCGGCGAGTTCGGCGTCGATTTCGCCGAGCGCCTCGGCCCGGTCCGCCGCGGACATGCTGCGATCAGCGGCGATGGCCTTGCGAACGCTCTTCAGCGTCGTAAGCGCCAATTTCTGCCCGTAGCTTTCGCAGACATACATCGTCACGCGCCCCGCGCTGTCGACCTTGGTGGTCACGGGGCTGTTCTTGTCGAGGCACTTCATCACGACCTGCGGCGCATTCGCCACTGCGCGAACGGCAACCGCTTCGGCGCTCATCTGCGCGGCGTCGGCCTGGGCCTCGGCCATCGCGATCTTCATCTCGCGGCGCGCTTCGGCCTTGTCCGTGACTTTCAGCGCAGACTTCCGCTCGGCTTCGCGGGCCAGCCTGCCGTCCTCCGCCAGCGTCTCGCGCAGTTCGGCCATTTCGCGTTTGAACGCGCGCCGTTCCTTGTCGTTCATCTCGTCCCAGACCTTGCCGTTCCAGCGCGCATGCCGCTCGGGATTGCGCTCGACGCTGGCCATGGTCCGGCGGGCCCGTTCGAGCTCGCGCTCGGCGCGTTCCAGATCGCGTTCGGCGCTTTCGAACTCGCGCTCGATCGTGCGCTCCAGCGCCGCGACGAATTCGCGCTTGCTTTGCGGCGCAGGTGGCGGAGCGACAGGTTCGGGCGGCGGCGGCGGAGCCCAGTCCGCCGCAGGCGGCGCGACAGCAACGGGGGGCTGCGGCGCAGCGGGCGGCATAGGCGTGGATGCCCGTTCCTCCGGGGCCGTCACCGTCTCGGCATACCCGATGCTCGCGGTCATCGGCAGCGCGAGCAGCGCAGCGGTGACCACGCCGCGCGCGGCAAGCCGGCGGCGGCGCGAATGGTCGGTCATCGGCAGGCTGCGCAGCCGGTGGATGATCGACTTGTCCCCCAGCACGGGGCACGCCATCGGCGCCGCCAGCGCGGGGCGCGGCGCGATTTGCGGGCGGCGGGCGAAATCGGCGATGATCGCCGCATAGGCGGCGCGCTCGTCACGGCTGCGGCTGGCCACCACCCGGGCATCGCAGGCCGCCTCCTGGTCGCGGCGCATGGCCGACCAGCCCATCCACCCCAGCGGGTTGAACCAGTGGAGTGCGAACAGCGGCTGGACGAGGACGTTGACGAGGATGTCGTGGCCGCGGTGATGCGCCAGCTCATGCGCGATCGCGAGGTCGCGGACCAGGCGCTCGCGGCTGGCCATGAAACCATCGGGCAGCGCGACGACCTTGTCGAAGACGCCGAATGCCATCGGTCCCGAAATCGCCGGGGTTTCGATCAGGCGGATGGCGCCCACCTCGCCCACCGGACGCGCCTCTTCGAGCAGTTCGCGGCGCAGCTGGCCATAGAGCCAGAACCGCCGCGTCATGCAGATCGCGGCCCCGGCGAGCCACAGGATCAGCAGCGGGGTCAGCAGGTCGATCGGCGCATCCATCGGCACGGGCGATACCGGCGCGACGAGTGCGCCATCGCCGAAACCCCCGGCGGCGGCGGGGGACAGCGCCAGCTCGGCCGCGGGCGGCGGGGTAGTGGACGAGAGCGGCTGCATCCAGGACGGCAGCGTAACCGGCGGGAACAGTAGGCGCGCCAGCGGCAGGAACCACAGCGCATAGGCCGCCCCCGCCCCCAGGTGCCGCGCCACCGGGCGCCGCAGCAACAGCGCCAGGACGATCAGGGCACCCGTCCACACCAGCGTGTCGAACAGGAACCAGTGCCAATACTGGCGGAGCAGCTCGGTCATTTGCGCATCTCCCTCAAGAGCGCCTCGATTTCGGACAGGTCGTCATCGGTCAGCGCCTCGCTTTCGGCGAGCTGCGCGAACAGCGGCGCCGCGCGGCCGCCGAACAACCGGTCGACAAGCCGGCGGCTTTCCCCGCCGACATAGTCCGACCGTGCGATCAGCGGGCGGTAGAGGAACTTGCGACCCTCGGGCTCGGTACCCACAGCCTGCTTCTGGACCAGCCGGCTGAGCAGCGTCTTGACCGTCGGGATCGACCAGTCGCGTTCGGCGCAGACCGCGTCGCAGACCTCGGCGGCGGAGATCGGGTTGCGATCCCACAGCACTTCCATGATGGCATGCTCCGCTTCGCTGATCCGTTCGCCCGGCCCGTTGCTGCGCTTGACCATTCCCGCCTCCTCGTTCCGCCACGCATGGTGTGACGATTACGTCTGTAGCCGCAATGACTACGGTTGTAAACCTGCACCATGGATCAATATCGGGCAAACGCGCTTGCTTCTCGACCAACGACATATCACTCTTGACCGATGATCCGGTTTTTTACCCTGCTCGCCCCGTTCGCTGTCCTGGCCAGTCCGCTGGCCGCGCAGGACGATCCGCCCGCCCCGCCTCCGCGCGACTACGCCACGCAGCGCGTCGTGATCGAGACGACCATGGGCGACATCACGGTTGAGCTGGAGACCGAACGCGCGCCGATCACCGCGGGCAATTTCCTGCACTATGTCGACGAGGACCGGTTCGACGGGACGAAATTCTACCGCGCGATGCATCTCGATTGGGGCGAACCGCCCAACGGCCTGCTGCAGGGCGGTACGCAGATGCACCCCGACCGCGTGCGCGACCCGATCGCGCATGAACCGACGACCGAAACCGGGCTCAGCCATACCGACGGCGCGCTGTCGATGGCACGCTACGAGCCGGGCACCGCGACGGGCGATTTCTCGATCATGATCAAGGACCAGACCGGGCTCGATGCCAATCCCGCCTCGAGCGACCCGAACCTGCAGCTGGGCTTTGCGGTGTTCGGTTATGTGGTGGACGGGATGGAAGTGGTCCATGCGATCCATGCCGCGCCGATCGATCCCGACAAGGGCGAAGGCTGGATGAAGGGCCAATTGCTGGCCGAGCCCGTCGAGATCGTCGAAATGCGCCGGGTGGAAAGCGCCGCAGCGCCGGCGGAATGACCGCGGCTATTGCGGCGACGGTTCGCGGGCGAGCTGGCTGATCAGGATCGCCGAACGCTGGGCCTGCCGCACGATCGAGCGCAAGTCGATCGACTCGCCCTCCGCATGGCTGCCGCTGCCCGCGGGGCCCATGCCCGCAAGACCGACCGTATAGGGCGCAACGAAGCTGATATCGGCTGCCCCGCGGCGCGACGGGGGATAGGGCTGCATCGCCTCGCGCCCGAGATCGGCGTTGATCGTATTGAGCCGGTCGAGCAGCGCGGCATTGCCCGCGCTCGGCGCCATCGGCGGATAGCGGAACTCGATCGCGATGGTCGCCTCGGTCCCCGGCAGGTGCTGCGCGACGATGGCGCGCATCTTCCCGGCAACCCGCTCGTTCTGTTCACCCGTCAGCGCGCGCAGATCGCCGCGGGCAATGGCGTGCGAAGGGATGATGTTGGTCTTGCCGCTGGTGGTGGCGGAAAGGCGGTCCTCGCCCAGCTCGGCGGGGGTTCCGCCCGCCATGAAGCCCACGTTGTAGGTGAGGTTTTCCTCGGGCAATTCGCGCCGGAAGGCGTCGAGGATGCGCGCCATTTCGTAGATCGCGCCATAGCCCGCATGGTCGGAAAAGATACCCGAGCTGTGCCCGCTGCCCGCGCGCGTGGTCAGCGTCCAGCTACCCGACGAGCGCCGCGCGATCACGCCCGCGTCCCAGCCGTCCAGCACCGAGAGTCCTTCATAACCCAGCGCGACATCGGCCCATTTGCCCGCCTCGACCAGGTCGCGGCGCGCGGCTTCCAGCGGTTCGCCCGCATCCTCTTCGTCGCCGGTCAGCGCGACGACGATGTTCGCGCCCTCGAGCGTGCCAGCCGCCTGCATGGCGCGCAGCGCGGCGAGGATCACCACGATGCCTCCCTTGTCGTCGACCACGCCGGGCCCGACCGCACGGTCGCCCTCGCGGACGAAGCCGGTGAAGGGCGAACCGGGTTCGAACACCGTGTCGAGATGACCGATCAGCAGCATCTTCGTGGTGCCCGGCACGCCCTCGTGCCGCGCGAACAGGTGGCCTGCGCGCCCCTGCGCCGACTGGTCTATCCATTCGGTGGTGAAGCCTAGCGCCGCGAATTCGGGCGCCAGCACCTCGGCCACCGCCTTCACGCCCGCATGATTGTGCGAACCCGAATTGATCAGCGTGATCCGCTCGAGCAGCGCAACGTCATCCTCGAACCCGTCCGCGACGGTTTCGACCATGACCTCTTCTGCATCGCTGAGCTGCGCGGAGACGGGGGCGGCAAGCAGCGCCGCGAGACCCGCGACGAAGCCGAGCGCCCCCGCCCGCATCAGTAAACCCGCTTCTTCGGCTCGATGTACTTCACATCGTCGGTCAGCGTGTATTCGTGGACCGGGCGGTAGTCGATCTTCACCCCGCCGCCGCTGCCGCCCCAGCCATCGAACCAAGCGATGGTGTGCTTCATCCATTCGGCGTCGTTACGGTCGGGGAAGTCCTCATGCGCATGCGCGCCGCGGCTTTCCTTGCGGTTTTCCGCGCTCGCCATGGTGACATTGGCCTGCGCCATCAGATTGTCGAGCTCGAGCGTCTCGATCAGATCGCTGTTCCAGATCAGCGAGCGGTCGAAGACCTTCACGTCCTCCATCCGCTTGTTGATCTGCTTCAGGTTTTCCACGCCCTCGGCCATCAGCTTGCTGTCGCGGAACACCGCGGCATGGCGGGTCATGGTCTTCTGCATGTCCGCGCGCAGCTCAGCCGTCGGCGTGCCGCCATCGGCATAACGGAAGTGATCGAGCCGGCCGAGCGACAGTTCGGCGCTGTCCTTGGGCAGTTCGTCATGGCTGGTGCCCGGCTTGATCAGTTCCTTGAGGCGGTGGCCGGTCGCGCGGCCGAACACCACAAGGTCGATCAGCGAGTTCGAACCGAGGCGGTTCGCGCCGTGGACCGAAACGCAGGCAGCTTCGCCCACCGCGAACAGGCCGGGGACGATCTTTTCGGGATCGTTCTTGTCGCCCGCCATCACTTCGCCGTGATAGTTACAGGGGATGCCGCCCATGTTGTAATGCACCGTCGGGGTGACGGGCAGCGGTTCGCGGGTCAGGTCGACCCCGGCGAAGATCTTGCCGCTCTCGGTGATCCCCGGCAGGCGCTGGCCCAGCACGGTCGGATCGATGTGGTCGAGATGGAGGTAGATGTGGTCCTTCTCCGGGCCCACACCGCGGCCTTCGCGCATTTCCAGCGCCATCGAGCGGCTGACAACGTCGCGGCTGGCGAGGTCCTTCGCACTCGGCGCGTAGCGTTCCATGAACCGCTCACCTTCCGAATTGGTAAGGTAACCGCCCTCGCCGCGTGCGCCCTCAGTGATGAGCACGCCCGCGCCGTAAATGCCGGTGGGGTGGAACTGGACGAATTCCATGTCCTGCATCGGCAGGCCTGCGCGCAGCACCATGCCGCCGCCGTCGCCGGTGCAGGTATGCGCGCTGGTGGCGGTGAAGTAGCAGCGGCCATAGCCGCCGGTCGCCAGCACCACCGCCTTCGAACGGAAGCGGTGGATCGTGCCGTCGTCGAGGCACATGGCGATCACGCCGACGCATTCCTTCTCGCCATTCGCGCCGTCCTTCATGATCAGGTCGAGCGCGAAATATTCGATGAAGAAGTCCGCGGCGTATTTCAGGCTCTGCTGGTAGAGCGCGTGCAGCATGGCGTGACCGGTGCGGTCGGCGGCGGCGCAGGTGCGCTGCACCGGCGGGCCTTCGCCCATGTTCTGCATGTGCCCGCCGAACGGGCGCTGGTAGATCGTGCCGTCGTCATTGCGGCTGAAGGGCACGCCGGCGTGCTCCAGCTCGTAAACCGCCTGCGGCGCTTCGCGCACCAGATATTCGATCGCGTCCTGGTCGCCCAGCCAGTCCGACCCCTTGACGGTATCGTACATGTGCCACGACCAGTGGTCGGGCGTGTTGTTGCCGAGGCTGGCGGCGATCCCGCCCTGCGCGGCGACGGTGTGCGAACGCGTCGGGAAGACCTTGGTGATGTTGGCGGTCTTGAGGCCGCTTTCGGCGGCGCCCATCGTGGCCCGCAGGCCCGAGCCGCCGGCGCCGACGACGACCACGTCATAGGTGTGGTCGGTGATCGGGTATTCGCGGCCATTGATGCTGAAGGTTTCGGTACGGGCCATCAGGCGGCTCCTCCAAGGGCGAGGCGGGCAATCGATACGAGACCGAAGGCGCCGCCGCCGATGGTTGCAAGGTTGAGAAGGGCGATGACGCCGAACTTGGTCCCGGCGTCGTGGACATAGTCTTCGATCAGCACCTGCAGGCCGAGGCGTGCGTGCCAGAAGACGGAAATGATCAGCAGTGCCAGCGCAGTGGCCGGCAGCGTCTGCGCCGCCCAGCCGGCAACCGTGCCGTAGGAATAGTCGGGCAAGAGCGCGAGGCTGAACGCAAGGAACAGCATCAGCGCCAGATTGCCGATGGCGGTGAAGCGCTGCACCAGCCAGTGATGCGCGCCTTCATGCGCCGAGCCGAGCCCGCGCACGCGTCCGATCGAGGTTCCGTTACCCATGGTGTAGCCCTTAGCGAAGCAGGATGAGGGCCCAGAAGCCCGCAGTGAGAAGAATGCCGATCAGCGGCGCGAGGATCGACCAGGTCTTGTTGGTTTCAAGCTCGTAACCGGCACCGATGTCGAGCACGAAGTGGCGCAGGCCGCTCATCATGTGGGTGAAGAAGGCCCACGACAGGCCGACCAGCACAACCATGCCCAGCGGCGATCCCATGATGGTGGCGAAGGTTTCATACGCGCCCGGCCCCGCGGCCATCGCGCCCAGCCACCACAGCAGCACGCCCAGACCGACCAGTGCCATCCCGTCGCCGGTGATACGGTGCAGGATCGAGACCGCCATGTGCGGACCCCATTTCCAGACTTGCAAGTGCGGCGCCATCGGGCGGTTGGCCATGGTGATCTTCCGATAGAAACAATTTGGAACGCCTCCCTTAGCGATGTGATCGTGCGTGACAAGGCGGGGGGCCTCGACAAGATGCGCAATTTTTTCGAATAGGGTTTGCATGACATGCATTCTACTTACCGGCGCAAGCCGCGGGATCGGCGCCGCCGCCAAACGGGCGCTGGAAGCGCGCGGTGCGCGCGTGGTCGGCCAGGCCACCAAGGCCGATTCGGCCGATATGGTCGCCGCCGATTTCTGCGAACCGGGCGCGCCGCAGGAATTGTGGCAAACCGCGCTGGCGCGCGCCGGCGGCAGCATCGACGTGCTGGTCAACAACGCCGGCCTGTTCGATCCCAGCCCGCTCGACCGGTCGGACATCGCCTGGCTCGATGCCTGGGAAGACACGCTCCGGATCAATCTCACCGCCGCCGCGCAGCTCAGCCGCTTTGCCGTGCGCCACTGGCAGGAACGCGGCGTTGCGGGCCGCATCGTCCATGTCGCCAGCCGGGCGGGCCACCGCGGCGATTCGCCCGCGCACTGGCATTATGCCGCGGCCAAGGGCGGGATGCTGGCGATGCACAAGACCATCGCCCGCGCCTATGCCGGCGAAGGCATTCTCAGCTTCGCGATCACTCCCGGCTTCACCGACACCGCGATGGCGGGCGATTACCTCGAAAGCCGCGGCGGGCCCGGCCTGCTGGCGGATATCCCGCTGGGCCGCGTCGCCGAACCCGAAGAAATCGCGACGCTGATCGCGTTCTGCGCGCTCGATGCACCTGCCAGCATGACCGGCGCCACGCTCGATGCGAACGGCGCCAGCTATGTCCGCTAGAACCGGAGCCGGCCTCGCGCTTGCGGCCGCGTGCCTCGCCGGCTGCGCACCGCCGATCCAGTCCCGTCCCGACCTGCCCGCGCCCGAGCAGGTTACGCCGCAGCAATGGGCTGCCGGTTGCGAGCCATGGGACGAATGGGACAAGCCCGCCCCGCCCTACCGCATCCACGGCTCGACCTATTATGTCGGCACTTGCGGCATCTCGGCGATCCTCGTCGCGGGGCCGGCCGGACACCTGCTGATCGACAGCGGGACCGAGGCGGGCGCCGAAGTGGTGCTCGACAACATCGGCAAGCTCGGTTTCCGCCCCAACGAGATCGCCAGCCTGCTGCACAGCCACGAACATTTCGACCACACCGGCGGCCATGCGCGCGTCAAGCAAGCCAGCGGCGCGCATATCGTCGCTTCGCCCGCTGCCGCGCCTGCGCTGCGCAGCGGCCTGAGCATTGCCGAAGATCCGCAATACGGACTGCACGAACCGATGGCGCCGGTGGCTGTCGACGTGCTGGTCCGCGGCGGCGAGACGGTGCGCAGCGAAACCGCCACGCTCACCGCGATCGCCACGCCGGGGCACACGCCCGGCGCGCTGAGCTGGACATGGCGCTCGTGCGACGCGGCGGGCGACTGCCTCGACATGGTCTATGCCGACTCGCTCTCCGCGATCAGCCGCGAAGGATACCGCTTTGCCGACCATCCCGCCTATGTCGCCGCGTTCCGCGCCGGATTGCAGCGGCTGCGCGAAACCGCCTGCGACCTGCTGCTGACCCCGCACCCCTCCGCGAGCGAGATGGTCGCGCGCGCGGCGAGCGGAACGCTGGTCGACGGGATGAGCTGCGCCGCCTATGCCGATGCCGCCGAGGCCCGGCTCGATGCGCGACTGGCGGAGGAAGCGGATGGCTGACGCCTGGAAGATCGTCGCCGAAGTGTCGAAAACGGAAGCGCGGGCCGCGCTCGTCGCGCATGAGGAAGCGCTCGACTGGCCGGCCGAATGGGTCGTGACCGGCATGGAAGTCGCCGACCACCTGCCCGACGACTGGACGGTCGAAGTCTATCTCGACCGCGAGCCGGGGCCGGACGATTTGCAACGCGTCGCGGCGCTGTTCGCCGGCACGCCGCCGCGGCTGTCGGCGGAAAAGCTGCCCGCGACCGACTGGGTGACCGAAAGCCAGAAGGGCGTCGAACCGATCCGCGCGGGCCGCTTCCACGTCCGCACGCCCGAGCACCCGGACGATCCCGGCCTCGTCGATTTCGTCATCCCCGCAAGCCAGGCGTTCGGCACCGGCCAGCACCAGACCACCGCCGGCTGTCTTGCCATGCTGGACCTGATGAAGCGCGCGGGCGTGACCGCACGCAACCATGCCGATATCGGCACCGGCACCGGGCTGCTGGCCTTCGCCGCGCTCCATCTGTGGCCCGGCGCGCGCGCCACCGCGTCGGATATCGACCCCGTCTGTGCGGGCGTGGTGCGCGACAACATGGCGCGCAATGCCATTGCCGAAGGCGGCGGTCCGGGCCAGCTGACGATGGTCATCGCCGACGGGATGGCGGACCCGCTGCTGCGGCTGCGCGGGCCCTACGACCTGTTCATCGCCAACATCCTCGCCGGGCCGCTGGTCGAACTGGCGCCCGCCTTCGCCGCCGCCACCGCCCCGGGCGGGAACCTGCTGCTGGCGGGGCTGCTCGAGACGCAGGAAGCGCGCGTGCGCCGCGCCTACCGCGCACAGGGTTTCCGCCTCGCGCGGCGGCTGGTGCGCGGCGACTGGTCGATCCTGTGGCTGCGCAAGAGCCGCGTGCGGTGACGCGCTGGCGGCGCTGGCTTGCAGGGCTGCTCGCCCTGCCCTGCGCCGCGCTCGCGCTGTTCCTGCTCGCGGCATGGATCGGCAGCAGCCTGCCGCGCAATCCGGACTGGACCGAACCGGCCGAGGGCGTCACCATCATGGTTGAAACCAACGGCATCCACACCGGCATCGTGATGCCCGTGATCAGCCCGGTGAAGGACTGGCGCGCGACCTTCCCTTCCGCCGGCCTGCCGCGCGCCGACGGGCAGCTGCCCACGCATGTCGCGATCGGCTGGGGCGAGAAGGAGGTTTTCCTGAGCACCCCTACGTGGAGCGACCTCAAACCCGCCACCGCGCTGCGGATCGCTCTGCGCGGTGGCGAGGGGCTCGTTCGCGTGGGCCATTACGTGCGCCCCGCGCCGTCCGAATACCACCGCCCGCTGACGCTGCGCCCGGCCGAATACGCCCGTCTCGTCGAGCGCGTCGAAGCCGCGTTGCCGCCGCTTGCACCGGGCGAAACGCGCGTCACCTACGACAGCTTCGAGGAAGGCGCGCGCAATTACGATGCCACCGGACGCTACACGCTGGCGAACACCTGCAACCAGTGGGTCGGCGACACGCTGGCCCATGCGGGAATCGCAATGGGGCGCTGGACCCCGCTGGCCGGCGGCGTGATGAAATGGGTGCCCGAGCCCGCGGCGCCGGGTCAGCCAGCGTCCGGCGTAGCGGCGGACAAGGCTTCGTCATAGCGCACGACCGCGCGCACGACCTCCTGCATCATCTCCATCCGTACCGGTGTCGGCTCGCGCGTGCGGGCGATCATCACCGCGACCGCATAGGTGCGGCCCGCGGGCGAGGTGATCAGCCCGATATCGTTATAGCCCGACTGTTCGCCGTCGTAGAATTGCCCGGTCCCGGTCTTGTGCCGCACGGTCCAGTCCTCCGGCGCCCCGGCCTTGAGCCGCTGCGGTCCGCTGCGCGTGCGCGCAAGCGTGCCCAGCAGCAGGCTGGTCGAGCCGGGCGAGAGCAATTCGCCGCGATGCAGCTTCGCCAGCGCGCCGACCACTGCCACCGGCGGCGCCCCGTCGAGCGGGTCGGCGAGATAGGCCTCGAACGCGCTGCGCCGCACGGCGGGCGAAACCTCGTCGCGCGCCTCGAAGAAGGCGGGTCCCTGCGCATAGTCCTGCCGCCATTCGAGCCCCGCAATGGCGCTCTGCTTGCTGCGCTCGTCAGTGCCGAACCGGATGCTCGACAGGCCACGCGTGTCGAGGAAATCCTGCACCGCCGCAGGTCCGCCGACGCGCCGCAGGATGCGGTCGTTGGCAGTGTTGTCGCTCTGCGTGATCGCGCGTTCGACCAGCTCGGCGTAATCGGCCGAAAAGCTGCCGTCGCGGCGGACGATATCGCGGATCGGCTGGTGGAAAACGGTCAGGTCGCCAGGACGGATGCGGACCATTTCGCCAAGGTCGAGCCGGCCTGCATCGACCTCGTCGAGCGCGGTCAGCGCGACCCATAGCTTGCTCACGCTCTGCTGCGGGAACTGCTCCAGCCCGTTGAAATGCAATGTGCGCCGCGCGGCAAGATCACGCACCGCGATCCCGACATGGCCATCGAAAGTCCCGCCGATCCGGCTGATCGCGCGGTCTAGCGCGGCCTGCGCTGGCGTCAGCGGCGGCGCTTCCACCGCTTCGCTGGCCTGTTCGACCAGCGGATCGGCGGGTGCCTGCAGGCGCGGAAGCCACACGACCAGCAGCGCCAGCAGCAGCACCGGGATCGCAACGAGCAGGAAACGGAAGGGAAGCGTCACTCTTCCTCAACGCGCTGCAGCGCGCTGGTTTCCGAAGCTTTCGCTAGACCAGCCCCGCATCCGCTGCGGCTTCGCCGGGCAGCGGGCGGCCGACATCGAACATCGCGCGCACGCGTTCGGAGAACATCAGATTGCCTTCGGGGAAATAGCGTTCGTAGATCCGCATCAGCTGGTCGAGATGATCGAGCCCCAGCGAACTGCGGAATTGCGGCCCGAGCGCGCTTTTGCCGAAATGCGGGCGCGTATCGACTTCATAGCGCATCACCAGCCGCTGCAGCCGTTCGAGCCAGGCATAGTCGCGCGGGTCGGCGAACAGGTCGATCGCCGCCATCGGCCGCCGCGCATTGGCCGCGAAGACCGGCTCCGCCACCCCCGGCAATTCGCGCACCGAGATGATGCCCTTGAGGAAGAAACCCAAATCGCGCAGCGCATCGGCTTCGCGGATGATGAACTTGACCACTGCGGGGGCGCGTTCGAGCGGGACGAAGAAGGCCAGATTGTATCCGGTGTAAGTGGTCGAAAACAGCCCGCGGGTGATGCTGGGCGCGCGGTTTTCCTTCAGCCCGGGCTTGGGATCGTAAAGATAGTCAAGATCGCCCGGATCGGTGATCACGCGTTCGCTCTGCTCGAGGTCGAGCCAGTCGATGAAGCGCTGCATCGGCCGCCGCAGCCGGGGAAGGAACCGATCGAGCTTGTAATAATGGCGCAGGAACCATGCGGCGAACTTGCCGCTGCCGCTGGCCTTGGGATGCGCGACCACGACCTTCTCGTCGGTGCATTCGGCAAGGACGTGGGTCATCACCACCGGATCGTCCGGATCGGTATAGGGCATCACCGCCCAATTGACCGCGATCCCGCCCTGGCGCAGCTCGTCCAGCTTCGACAGGCGGCTCATCGAACTGACCGAAATGTAGGATTCGAGCGGTTTGGTCTCCAGTACCAGCTCCACGATCGGTGCGATCGTGCCAAAGGACAGCGCCACATAGGCGAATTCGGGATCGCCGCGCCGCAGCGTGACGCGCTGCCCCTTCCCGTCGAGGAAGGTCAGTTCGACCACGCTGTCCGCCATCACCGCGCGCGGACCGAAGCCATGCGTGCCCGTGGCCAGCGCGCCGACCACCGACTGTTCCATGTAATTGCCCGAATTGTGCAAGCCGCGCCCGTGCTGGTCGCGCAGGAACAGCTTGAGATCGCGCACCGAAACCGAAGCGCCCACGCGCACGGTTTCACTGGCAGGATCGTAAGACAGCGTCTTGATCCCGCCTTCGCGCATCATCATCGCGGTGACGCCGGGGACCACCTGGACACCGTTGTAGGAATGCGACTGGCCCACGCAGCTGTAGCGGCCTTCGCTCACCAGCTTGGCCAATGCGGTTTCATCGTGCGGAACGCGCGCTTCGGTTTCGCAGCGATAGACATTGATCCACGAGCGGACCCAGCGCTTGCCATCGGTGCCGATCGCCCGCCGGTCGGCCGTACGTTCGCGGCGCGTACGCAAATATTTCCTGATCAAGACCTGCCCCCTGCCTTGCACCCGCAGGCAGCATAATGGATTTCGGCCCGCGAAGCGAGGACAGGAACGACATCGACGGCGCAGCGGTGGAACCTTGGCGGCAGCGATACGCTCTCAAAACAAACCTCTTTTCAGGAGACACCATGACCCAGACCTTGCTTATCACCGGCGCATCGACCGGTATCGGAGCAGCCACCGCCCGCGCCGCCGCCGAGGCCGGATGGCAGGTCGCCCTGCTCGCCCGTTCACAAGACGAACTGGACAGCCTCGCCGGCGAGATCGGCGAGCGTGCGCTGGCGCTGCCTTGCGACGTGACCGACCGCGCCGCGCTGAATGCGGCGGTAGACAGGGCCGTCGACCATTTCGGCGGGCTCGACGCGGTCTTCGCCAACGCCGGCAAGGGCGTGTCCAGCCCGGGTATCGAACAGGGCGTTCCGGCCGAATGGGACGAGATGATCCAGCTCAACGTGATGGCCGTGCTGTCCACCGCGCATGCGACCCTGCCGCATCTGCGCAAGACCAAGGGACATTTCGTGGTCACCGGATCGAAGGCGGGGCGCGATCACCTCAAAGGGTCGGTCTATGGCGCGACCAAGTGGTTCGTCCACGGTCTTGCCGGGAACCTCGCCGAAGAAATGCGCGAATGGGGCGGCCGCTGCACGGTCATTTCACCGGGCATGGTCGACACGCCGTTCTTCGACGAACCCAAGCCCGACAAAATCCAGCCCGGCGATGTCGCGAATGCGGTCATCTTCGCCATCTCGCAGCCCGAAACCGCCGCAGTGCGCGAAATTCACATCATGCCGACCGGCTGATCAGCGCTGCAGCGCCTCTTCCAGCGTCGCCAGCGCGCCGCGCGCAAAGGCTTCCATATTGGCGATCCGGTCGTCGCTGCCGGTCTCGGTCCGGCGGGTGAATTCGAACCCGCCGGGCCCCGCCACCGCCGCGCAGCTGCGCCCCGCGGGTGCACCGCTGGGATGGGCCGACCCGCCGACCGAACCACTTTCCGCCAGCCCCCATTCCGCGCCGAAATTGTCGCGGATCGCACGCGCCTGCAGCAGTGCATAATCCTCGCTCGCCCCACGCATTCCGGCATAGGCGTCGCGCGGCAGGTCGAACAATATGTCGCGCGCGCGGAAGGAATAGACCACCCCGCCCCCGACGAAGAAATCGAGCGCGCCGGGCACGGTCAGCAGCGAAGCCGCAACCAGCCCGCCGGTCGCGCCGTCGGCCACCGCGACCTTCTCGCCGCGCTGGCGCAGCAGATCGGCAATGCGCAGCGCCTGTTTATGGGTCTGCTCGAGCATGTCAGCCAGCCGCCTTGACGATTTCGGCCCAGCCGGCCTCGTCCACCACCTCGATCCCGAGTTCGGCGGCCTTCTTCAGCTTGCTGCCCGCGCCCGGCCCCGCGACCAGCAGATCGGTCTTGGCGCTGACCGAGCCGCTGGCCTTGGCACCAAGCCGTTCGGCCTGCGCCTTGGCCTCGTCGCGGCTCATCGTCTCGAGCTTGCCGGTGAACACCACCGTCTTGCCGCTGACCGGGCTGTCGCGTGTCTCGACCTCGTAGCGCTGGGGCTCGACCACCCCTTCGCCCGGTGCCTCGCCGATCAAATCCTCCCACACGCTACGGTTGTGCTCTTCGTGGAAGAAACCGGCCAGTGCATGGCCCACCGCAGTGCCGATGCCGTCGGTGCGGACTTCGAAAATGCGTTTCACCGCCTCGACCATGCGGGTGTTGAACGGGCTTTCCTTCTCGCCCTCGGCGCGCGGGTGTTCGAGGCAATAGGTGCGGAACTCGGCGGCCTTTCGGGGCAGCAGGCGGATATCGCCCAGCCCCTTCATCAGGTCGCGCGCGGTGACCGCGCCGACATGGCGGATCCCCAGCCCGAACAGCAGCCGCGCGGCATCGGGTTCACGGCGCGCTTCCACAGATTCCAACAAATTATCCACAGACCGCTCCTTCCACCCGTCGAGCGCGAGAATGTCCGCGCGCCGCTGCTTCAGGCGGAAGATGTCGGCAGGGCTCTCGAGCCAGCCGAGCGCGAAGAACTGGTCGATCGTCTTCTCGCCCAGCCCGTCGATGTCGAGTGCGCCGCGGCTGACGAAATGCTTAAGCCTTTCCGTGCGTTGTGCGGGACATATCAGACCGCCTGTGCAGCGCACATCGACCTCGCCCTCTTCCGCCACCGCCTCGCTCCCGCATTCGGGGCAATGGTCGGGGAAGTGGAAGGCCTCGCGCTCGGCCTCGGGCGTGAGGTTATCCACAAGCTGTGGAATAACATCGCCCGCGCGCTGGACCACCACGCGGTCGCCCGGACGCACACCCAGCCGCGCGATCTCGTCGCGATTGTGCAGCGTGACATTGGTCACCGTCACCCCGCCCACCAGCACCGGCGCAAGCCTGCCGACCGGGGTCAGCTTGCCCGTCCGCCCGACCTGGATGTCGATGCTCTCGAGCGTGGTCTCGGCCTGCTCGGCGGGGAATTTATGCGCCAGCGCCCAGCGCGGCGCCTTGGCGACGAAGCCGAGCCGCTGCTGGTAGTCCAGCCGGTCGACCTTGTAGACCACGCCGTCGATTTCATAGGGCAGGTCGGGCCGCGCCGCGGCGATGGTCTCGCAATGCGCGAGGATCGCGGCGGCATCGTCGAACCGCGCGAACAGCGGCGAGACGGGCACGCCCCAGCGCTCGATCACGCGGACCACTTCTTCCTGCGTTTCGCCCGGCACATCGGAGGCCGCGCCCCAGCCATGCGCCCAGAACTTGAGCGGGCGCTGCGCGGTGACCTCGGCGTCCTTCTGGCGCAGCGATCCCGCCGCCGCATTGCGCGGGTTAGCGAACTGGCGGACCTTGGCCGGGTCGAATTCCTCGCCCTTTTCCTCCGCCGCAGCGCGCGTTTCATCCATCAACCGCGCGTTGAGCGCCTCGAAATCGGCGCGCGCCATGTAAACCTCGCCGCGGATCTCGAACACCTCGGGCGCATCGCCGCCAAGCTGCTGCGGAATGTCGGCGATATGCGCGACATTGGGCGTCACATCCTCGCCCACCTGCCCGTCGCCGCGCGTCGCCGCGCGCACCAGAGCGCCCTTCTCGTAGCGCAGCGAGCAGGACAGCCCGTCGATCTTGTCTTCGGCCGTAAACGCCACCGGATCGCCATCCGACAGCGACAGGAAGCGCCGCACGCGCGCCACCCATTCCTCGACCTCTTCGGCGTTGAAGGCATTGTCGAGGCTCATCATCCGGACCTCGTGCGTCACCTTGCTCAGCGGCGAGGTCGTGGCCGTGTGACCCACCTTGCGGCTGGGCGAATCCTCGCGCACCAGATGCGGAAACTCCGCCTCCAACGCGGCATTGCGCCGCACCAGCGCGTCATATTCCGGATCGCTGATCTCGGGCGCGTCCTCGGCATGATAAAGCCGGTCGTGCTTCGCGATCTGCTTCGCCAGCCGCATCAATTCGTTGGCGGCTTCCGCCTCGGTGACGTCGACTGCCATGTTACGCCCCCTCCAGCAGCCGATCGGCCTGCGCTCTCGCCTCGGGCGTGACCTCGGCGCCCGAGAGCATCCGCGCGATTTCTTCCTGCCGCCCGCCTTCGTCGAGCAGCGCGACGCCGGTCTTGGTCACCGTCCCGTCGCTCGACTTGGCGATCATGTAGTGCATGCGCCCGCGTGCGGCGACCTGCGGGCTGTGCGTCACCGCGAGCAATTGCCCGTCGGCGGAAAGCCGCGCCAGCCGTTCGCCGATCGCGGAGGCCACCGCACCGCCAACCCCGCGGTCGATCTCGTCGAAGATCACCGTCGCCGCGCCGCCCTGCTCGGCCAGCGCGACCTTGAGCGCGAGGATGAAGCGCGACAGTTCGCCGCCGCTGGCGATCTTGATCAGCGGCGCGAAATCGGCGCCCGGATTGGTCGCGATGAGGAATTCGACCGCGTCGGTGCCGCCCGCGCCCCACTTGTCTTCGGGCAGCGGCGTGACCGCAGTGCGGAAACGGGCCGCGTCGAGCTTGAGCGGCGCCAGTTCGCGTGCCACCGCCTCGTCGAGCCGCAGCGCTGCGGCAACGCGCCGGTCGTGCAGCGCCTGCGCTTCCGCGCGGTAACGCTGCCCCGCCTCCTTCGCCGCGGCCTCGAGCGCGTCGAGCTGCGCCTCGCTCCCCTCGATGCTGTCGAGCTGGCCGCGCATCGTGCGCATCAGTTCGGGCAGTTGGTCGACCTCGCAGCGGTGCTTGCGCGCCAGCGCACGCAGTTCGAACAGCCGGGTTTCGGCGGCATCGAGCGCGGCAGGGTCGTGGACCAGCGCCTCGGCCGCGGCCTGCAGCTTTTCCTCCGCCTCGCCCGCTTCGATCACCGCCCGGTCGAGCGCGCCCAGCGCCTCGGCCAGCAGCGGGTGTTCGGGCGCGATCCGGTCGAGCCGCCGCGCCGCCACGCGCAGCGATGCGAGCGGCGAATCCGAGCCTTCCCACAGGTGCCGCAATTCCTCGAGATCGCCCGACAGTTTCTCGCCCTTCTGCATGTCGGTGCGCGCCGCGGCGAGCCGCGCTTCCTCGCCCGCCTGCGGTTCGAGCGCGGTCAGTTCGGCCAGATGCGCAAGCAGCAGGTCCTGGTCGGCCTTGGCGGTTGCGACCGCGAGCCGCGCCTCGCCCAGCGCCTCGTCGGCGCTGCGCCACGCGCGCCAGGCGGCTGCGAGCTGCGCACCATCGACACCGGCAAAACGATCGAGCAGCGTACGGTGGCCGCGCGGATTGACCAGGCCGCGGTCGTCGTGCTGGCCGTGCAATTCGACGAGGAAACCCGCCATCTCGCGCAGCAGGCCCACGCTGACCGGCTGGTCGTTGACGAAGGCCTTGCTCTTGCCGTCGGGCCTGAGCTGCCGGCGCACGATCAGCGGTTCGCCGTCCTCGACCTCGATATCCGCATCGTCGAGGCGCTCGGCCAGCCCCTGCGGCAGCGCGGCGAATTCGAAACTGGCCGAAACGCTGGCCTTGTCGGTGCCGCCCCGCACCAGTCCGCTGTCGGCGCGATTGCCCAGCACCAGCCCCAGCGCGTCGAGCAGGATCGACTTGCCCGCCCCGGTTTCGCCCGTCAGCACGCCCAGTCCCCGCCCGAAGGTCAGGTCGAGCGCTTCGATCAGCACGATGTTGCGGATGGAGAGGCGGGTCAGCATTCGGCCTCCCTCCTAGCCAATGCCGAAACCCGAGTCAGCAGCGCATCGCCGGCAATCGACAAGCTTGCCGCAATCGCACGCATCCGCCGCCGTAAACGCAGAGTTAGCAAATGATGCATAGAAGGGAGGCGTGAGTTGGAAACGCATCTGCAACGGTCTTCTCGGGCCGGACATACCCGTGCACCTGCGCGACGACTTCACCTTGCTTACCGCCCGCCACATGCGCGGCCAGGCCCGGCTTTTGTTCGTCGGTTTCATTCTCAGCCTGCCGATGGTCGTCCTGGGCGCCAGCCCGGGCGCGGGGCCGCTGGTTGCCTACGGATTGCCCGCTGCCATTTTCGTGCTGTGCGCGCTGGCGCTGGCCAGCGTGGCGCATCCGCTCGCCCCTTCGGCCACTGCCGAGGAAGCGCGCAAGACGATCGACACGCTGTGGCAATTGTGCCTGCTCGCCGCCGCGCTCGGCAGCCTCTGGTGCGTCGCCAGCTGGGCCAGCGCACCGGTGGAGGTGCGGCTCTATTATCCGGCGATCATGTCGCTGGGCGCACTGATGCTGAGCTATTGCCTCATGGCAGTGCGCAGCGTCGCCATGTCGGTCCTGCTGGTGACACTCGGGCCCGTGGCCTGCGTGCTGGCAGGAACGGGCGCGACGATGGACCGCGTGCTGGCGGTGTCGATCCTCATCGCGGTGGGGTTCCAGATGGTGATGATGGTACGCCATCAGCAGTTGCTGGTAAGCCTGGTGGAGGAACGCCACAAATCGGGCGAACTTGCCCGGCGCGATCCGCTGACCGGGCTGGCCAATCGCCGTGCCCTGATCGAACAGTTCGAAGGTTTCGCCGACAGCGGTGCGTCGCTGCGGCTGATGGTCATCGATATCGACCGCTTCAAGCGGATCAACGACCGCTTCGGGCACGATATGGGCGACCGTGTGCTGCAGACCATCGCCACCGTGCTGCTGTCGCATGCGCGCGGGGATATCTGCGCGGCCCGGCTCGGGGGCGAGGAATTCGCCATGCTCAGCCGGAGCGATGCGCTCGACCCGGCGCTGGCGCTGCAATTGCTGCGCGAGATCCGCACTTCGGAAATGCCGCATGGCGAAGCGGTCACTGCCAGCATCGGCGTGGCCGATGCGGTGGTCACGCAGGCGGAAGACTGGACCGCGCTCTACGGCCAGGCCGACCGCGCGCTCTACCGCGCCAAGGATGAAGGCCGCGACCGCGTCGAGGCGTTCGAAAAGGATGCCGCTGCGCAGGCACGCACCCCGTCACGGCCCGCGCGACAGGCCTGAACCGGATCAGCCGGGGGTGACGTCCGGTGCATGGTCCTGCACCAGTTCATAGGCCTTTTCGTACCATTCGGTGCCGGGATAGTTCGCCCCGAGTACCGCGGCATATTTGACCGCTTCGGCAGGTACGCCCAGCGCCAGGCTGGTTTCGGTCAACCGGTAGAGCGCTTCGGGCGCATGGCTGGTGGTTTCATAGGTGTCGATCACGTTCTGGAAACGGATCTGCGCGGCAATCCACTTGCCCGACCGTTCGTAATGGCGGCCGATTTCCATTTCCTTGCCCGCCAGGTGATCGCGCACGAGGTCAATCTTGAGCCGTGCGTCGGCAGCGTAATCGCTGTTGGGGAACCGGCGGTTGATCTCGTTCAGCGCGGTCAGCGCCTGGTCGGTGATCCGCTGGTCGCGCTGGACGTCGCTGATCTGTTCGTAATAGCTGAGCGCGATGAGGTAGAACGCATAGGGTGCGTCCTTGTTGCCCGGGTGAATCTGCAGGAAGCGCTGCGCCGCCTGAATCGCCTTGTTGTAATCCTTGGCGACGTAATAGCTGAACGAACCCATCAGCTGCGCGCGGCGCGCCCAGGGCGAATAGGGATGCTGACGCTCGACCTCGTCGAACAGCGCAGCGGCCATTTCCGCCTGCCCGTTGTCTAGCCGGCGCTTGGCTTCGAAATAGAGCGTTTCCACGTCGCGTGCGACATAGGCGGTATCGCGCGGCCCACCATCGCCGCCCGCACATCCGGCGGTGAGCAGCGTCGCCCCCGCAAGGGCGGCGCCAAGGATGAGCTTGCTGGGTGAGCGGGTCTGGGTCGTCATGGGAAGCAGCCTATAACCAGCGTGCCGATGAACGCCAAGTGAAGTTCGCGCCGCTGTCCCCGGCGTGTGCGCGGACCCGGTCCGGCGTCAGGCCGAACCGGAGATTTCCTCGGGTGCGTCCCACAGCAGGTGGCGGTTTTCCAGCATCACCAGATTGGCGCTGCGGATCACTTCGCCCTTGGTGCGATAGCCGAGCAGCTTTTCCGCCTGCGTATCGGGATTGCTGGTCAGCACGCGCAGTTCTTCGGAAGTGAAATCACTCAGCCCGCGTGCCCGCTCGATCCCCTTGCTGTCGTAGATATGCAGCACGTCACCGCGGCTGAAGTCGCCGGTCATGGAGATCACGTCCTCGCGCCGGATCGGGCGATCGCCGCTGAGCGCGGTCGCCAGCGTATCCGAGATCACCAGGCTGCCCGCCATCTGCAGGCGGTTGGCGATCCAGCTGTCCCAGCCCGACAGCGGGTTGGGATGCGGCAGGATCTTGGTCGACCGGCGCGTTTGCGCCAGCACGCTCGAAACCGGGTGATCGACTTCGCCCTGCGCGATCCAGGTGGTGACCCCGGCTTCCTGCGCCATGTTCGCTGCCAGCAGCTTGGTTTCCATGCCGCCGGTGCCCAGCGTGCTCTTGCCCTTGGTCGCGTCCATATACTGGCTCACGTCGTCGACCTCGGGGATGAACTGCGCGCCGGGTTCATCGGGGTTGCGATCGTACAGCCCGTCGACCCCGGTGAGGATGATGAAATCGTCTGCCCCGACCATCTGTGCCACCTTGGCGGCCAGCCGGTCGTTGTCGCCGACGCGAATCTCTTCGGTGGTGATCGTGTCGTTCTCGTTCACGATCGGGACCACATTGGCCTCGAGCAGGCGGTGCACCGTGTTGCGCGTGTTGAGGAAGCGGCGGTGGTCCTCGAAGTCGCCGAGCGTGAGCAGCACCTGCGCGATTTCAAAGCCGAATTCATGTCCCACCTGCTTGTAGGCGTTGAGCAGCAGCGGCATGCCGCAGGCGGCGGCGGCCTGCTTGTCGGAAACACCCGCGCTTTCGGGCGTTTCCCCGATGATGCGCAGCCCCAGGGCGACCGAGCCCGACGAGCACAGGATCACATTGGTCCCCTCGGCGCGGAGCTGGGCGACGTCTTCCAGCAGGCGCTGGAGGAAACCGTAACGCGGTGTAAGGAGTTCGAGATTGGCCAGCAGGGCCGAACCGATTTTGACGACGATGTTTCGTTTTTTTGCCATAGACTTCAATTATTGCACAGACTTGAAATTTCTCAACGGCAATATAGATTGCGTTTGTGCACTGCACAACCACATTTTGAGAATATCCGCCGGTTGCGAAAAGCATGGTAACTGACGAAGTTAAAGGCAAGTACTGCACCGCGGCATATTCTATAGTCAAGTAAGTACAAGAAACCACAAGAGCCCGATTGCTCGGAAACGGATTTTAGTCATTACGAAAACTGTTTGTATTGTCGGATGCGGAAAAATGGGTTCCGCTTTACTTTCGCAGTGGGTCGAGGGCCCCGAAGCGATAACTGTCGTCGATCCCGCGGGTAGCGAAGTTCCCGATGGCGTTACGCTGGTAACCGACCGCGCCGCGATCGCCGACCAGCGCTTCGACCTCGTGATTGCCGCGGTAAAGCCGCAACTGATCGACGATATCCTCGCCGACTATACCGACCATCTCGCCCCCGGCGGCTATGTCCTGTCGATTGCCGCGGGCTATTCCGCCGGACGCCTGTCGCAGCTGATGGGCGATGCGCCGGTGATCCGCACGATGCCCAACCTCCCCGCGGCGATCGGCCGCGGCGTGAGCGGGATCTGCCCCGGCCCGCATGCCACCAGCGACCATGTCGCGCATGCCGAGGCCTTCATGCGCCGCGCGGGCGCGACGATCACCGTCGACAGCGAGGAAAAGCTCGACCGCGTTACCGCAGTGGCCGGATCGGGCCCCGGCTACGTCTTCGAAATCGCGCGCGCCTATGCCGAAGCCGCGATGGCGCAGGGTTTCGACGAGGACGAAGCGCGCGACATGGTGCTCGGCACGATCGGCGGCGCGATCGCGATGGCCAGCGAACCGGCGGCGCCCAGCCTCGAGGAACTGCGCAATTCGGTGACCAGCAAGGGCGGCACCACCGCCGCGGGCCTGAACGCGCTCAACGGCGACGGTGGCCTTTCCACCCGGCTGCGTGATACACTGCAGGCAGCCTACGACCGCGCGGTCGAGCTGCGCTGATACCTGGCGCCTCCCGCCCCGACGCAAGCATACGAGAGAACCTATGACCGACCAGACCCCCGACCCGCAGATCCATATCCACGACCTCGGCCAGCGCGCCCGCAAGGCCGCGCGCGCGCTGCTGTCCGCCAGCACCGAGGCGAAGAACAACGCGCTGCGCGAAGCCGCCAAGGCGCTGCGCAGCCGGATGGGCGAACTGCTCGAAGCCAATGGCGAAGACGTGCAAGGCATCGCAGGCAGCAAGCCCGAGAGCTTCGTCGACCGTCTCCGCCTGACCGAGGACCGCATCGAGGGCATGGCCGGCGCGCTCGAGGAAATCGCCGAACTGCCCGATCCCGTGGGCCGCCAGCTCGCCAGCTTCGAGCGCCCCAACGGCCTCACCATCGAGCGCGTTGCCGTGCCCATCGGGGTGATCGGCATGATCTACGAATCGCGCCCCAATGTCGGCGCCGATGCCTCCGCCCTGTGTCTCAAGTCGGGCAATGCGGTGATCCTGCGCGGCGGCAGCGAAAGCCGCCATTCCACCCGAGTGATCGTCGAATGCATGCGCAACGGCCTCGCTGCGGCGGGCTTGCCCGAAGACGCAGTGCAGACCGTCGGCACCACCGATCGCGGTGCGGTCGCAGCGCTGCTCAAGGCGGATGAATTCGTCGACCTGGTGATCCCGCGCGGCGGGCGCGGGCTGGTCGAGCTGGTCCGCGACCAGGCGAGCGTCCCCACCCTCCTCCACCTCGATGGCAATTGCCACAGCTACGTCCACGCCGCCGCCGATCTCGACAAGGCGGTCAAGGTCATCCGCAACGCCAAGCTGCGCCGCACCGGCGTCTGCGGCGCGACCGAGAGCGTGGTGGTCGACCGCGCGGTGGCCGCAGACTTCATTCCCAAATTCGCCGACACGATGGGCGCCGATTGCGAATTGCGCGGCGATGCCGATGCCGTGGCGATCGACGGCCGCCTCAAGCAGGCCACCGAGGACGACTGGCACACCGAATATCTCGACCCCATCGCCAGCGTGAAGATCGTCGACGGCCTCGACGAGGCGATCGCCTGGGTCGAGGAGCATTCGAGCCACCACACCGATGCGATCATCACCGAGGACGACGCCGCCGCGCGCAAGTTCATGACCAGCATCGACAGCGCGATCGTGATGCACAATGCCAGCACGCAGTTCGCCGATGGCGGCGAGTTCGGCATGGGCGCGGAAATCGGCATCGCCACCGGCAAGATGCACGCCCGCGGCCCCGTCGGGCTCGAACAGCTGTGCAGCTTCAAATACCTCGTCCACGGCGACGGGCAGACGCGGCCGTAAGCTAGTTTGGTTTTGCGAACCCGCATCCGCGGGTTCGTCCTCGCTAGATGTTCAGCAAGCTGCACCCGCTGCGGGCGGGCGTGCAGGTGGCCTTCGGCCAGCTGCGTCTTCGACTACGCTTCCGCCCTTGCCTCGCCTGCGGCTCGGAACCAGTGCGAGCCGCTATCGTAACGCGCAAGTCCCGTTCGCGACCAGCGAACGGCAAGGCCGACCGGCCGCCCGCAGGGGCCCGCAGGAGCGCAGCGACGGAGGAACAGCCCCGAGGACGAACCCGCGGATGCGGGTTCGAAAAGCAAGGACTCCCCCTCCCCCAGATTTTCCTACTCGCGCCAAATCTGCTCCATCCCCGCAGATGGCCGACCACGACCCCGACACCGCCGCCACCCAGCACCCGCAGACCGCGCGCGGCACATTGCCCGCCTTCACCCCCGTCCCGCGCGCGAAGGAGCGGTCGAACGGCTGGAAACCGGAGGTCCAGCGCGCCTTTATCGAGGCGCTGGCCGACACCGGCAGCGTCGCCAGCGCCTGCCGCCAGGTCGGCCGCGCCGAGGTCGGCGCCTATCTCCTGCGCCGCCATCCTAAAGCCGCCAGCTTCCGCGCCGCGTGGCAGGCCGCGCTCGATCTCGGCATGCAGCGGATCGAGGATGTCGCGATGGACCGCGCATTGAACGGGGTCGAGGTGCCGGTCTATTCCTATGGCAAGCTCGTCGGCAGCCGCCGCGTGCACAACGACCGGCTGCTGATGTTCATGCTGCGCAACCGCGCGCCCGAGCGCTTTGCGGGCGGCCGCCCCAAGGCGCTCAACGCGATCGGGCGGATGGAGAAGAAGCGGCTCAAGGCGAAATGGCGACGGCAGTGGGAGAAGGAGCAGCGCCGCACCTCCCCCGCCGAAGTGCGCGCCTCCATCGCGCGCAAGGTCGCCGTCTTCCGCCAGCAGATGGAAGCGCAGCTAAGCCCGCGCACGCTGGCCGCCTACGCCGAATTCGAACGCCTGCGCGACGCAGACATCGCGCGCGGCTACCAGGCAAGCGACGACCCGGAGCATCCGCTTTACGAGCTTAGCGAACACGAGGCCTATGAAACGACTACCGGCTAACTACCGGAGCGCAGGTTCACCAAAGTATACCTGATCTTTCGGGCGCGGGATTACAGCGAACCTGCAGGATCCCAGCCCAACCGGCGCGACGCCCCGGCCGTCTAAGGCAGTTACCTAGCCCAGCCTAAGTGCTCTGTCAGACTTTGGGGCGATAGCGGTCCGTCTGCTTTCAGCGATCGAGGGTGGGATAGCAGACGCCTCGCTGTTCGGAGTATATCGAATTGCCTATCCACAGATCTCTTCATGCAGTCTGCTGCGCGCATTCAATCGAATGGGCTAAACTGATGCTATGAGCGTCCCGGTCGACCATCATTACTTGCCTGAATTTTATCTTCGTCGCTGGACCCGCGCGGGAAAACTATATCGTTACGTTCGCCCGCTTGAGAATTCTCGTATCCATCAAAAAAGGGTTTCACCTGCGGCAGTCGGATACGAGGCGCATCTTTACTCCTATACCGGCGGCCAGAGTGACCTCGAACGGACGCGGCTGGAACATAGCTATTTTCAGCAAATTGATGATCGCGCTGCAAAGGCCTTGGTGAAGCTTGAGAATATGGAGCGAGGTTCAGCAATTGACCATATGGGCTTAGTTCAGTTTGTGATCTCGCTCCTCCACCGCAGCCCGCGACGGATGCAGTATTTGCGCGATGAATTAATCAAGCGAATGCTGGATGTCCCGCAGTTCGATCCCTCGCGGCCACGAGATCAGGATATGATCCGTGATGGAGTGAATGACTTGCTGGCCGATTTGATCTCTTCAAATACGGTCATCCCCGAAATTGTCGGGATGAAGGTATTCCGCGTTCCCGTGGACGCCGAGCGTCGTTTTCTTACATCGGATACTCCGATCATGCTGTCTCAAGGCACACGGAACCCGAGATCCTTCCTCATCATGCCGTATGCCCCGGACCGTCTTACCATTTTCGCACGCGACGAGAATGTGGCTCTCGCCTTTTCGATCCAAGAGGGTGATGTGTTAGTCAACGCAATCAATGACGCAATTGTGCGGCAAGCTCGACACGTCGTTATCGCGTCCGATGATACTGAGCGAATGTTCATAGACGAGAGGTTCAAGCCATTCTCCCCACCGGATGGAGCAGGTGATGACGGCTTTATTCGATGGATTGCTCCATAAGGCCTACGTGGAGCTACATCATTCATCCCGATAACAGACTGGCAGCTAACGACCCGATTTCGGACGTTGCGGCTACATGGTAGATCATGCCGATGACAATTATCTTTTATGCTGCAATGGACGATTTGACGGACCTCTCGCGCCGTCTTTTCGAAGTGCCGGGCATTAAGCTTTTCGAAGAGTATTCCGCACCAGACCAACCGAATCTCTTTTTCAAGTCGCCCGATGAAATTTCGAGCTACCTATCCGAGGGTGCCAGATCATTCGCCGCATGGCCATCAGAGGTGGGTGGAGGCTTAACCCGGAAGAACGTTGCCTTCAGCAGGGAGTATCGGGAGGAGATAGGCAAGAAGGGTTGGACGATCCTCGAAAGCCCGGCGATCATCAGAGTGACCGCAACTACCGATGTTGAAGGGTGCCTCAATCCCTATTCCATGTCTTGCTGGACAGAGAAGGGTGCGCGACAACGATCAATATTCAACGAAGAAGTGATTGAAAGAGTCGATTGGTCGAAATTGAGGTCCATCGTGGGGAGCGTGGAAAGGTGGATCAAGAAGTGTTCGCCGGTTGCGTTGAACTCTCATCCTATCATGCCCGCAGCTCACACAGAGCTTAATGAAGGCAACGCGGTTCTTTGGAACTTCGGCGAGAGGATCGGACCCTCTCGGCTAAATGCGATGTAGGCACATGGCAGCTAACCACCCAAATCTCGCAGTGCCGATCCCGCCGGGCGACCTTCAGAACGGCCAGGCAGCTTCGGCTTGGTCACTGCCGAAACCCGCCTTTCTGCTGCCGACGCCATTGCGGACATTGCGCACTCGGCCTTATCACTCGTCGGAGGAGACGCTGGGGGTCGTTAGTCGTGAACTATCAGGATCAGAAACTGCGAGCCATTGGTCGGCTAACCCTCATCACCGCAGGTCTAAGTGGTCTATTGGCCCTCTCCCTGCTTTATCCCGAGCGAACAGAGGGGATTGTCAGTCAACTTCCGCTCTCAAGGAACGGCGGCGAATACGTTGTTGCTGTCGGCATTTTAGGCATCCTTGTTCCCATTTGCTGGGGAGTGCTAATCGGCCTCATCCTCACCTCGCCAGAGCAGGAGGTGCGTTTCGTCCGCTGGTCCAAGCGATGGCGGAAGGCCCCCACACCCTTTGAAGCTATTGAGTTCGATACGAGCGACCCAGATTATAAAAAGCCTGCGTGGCGCTATTTCGTGGACCGTCCCGGCCGCTAACCGACCCTGTCCGCTTTCCACCCAGCTGCCGGGCAGCAAACGACCCCATAGCGGACAGGGGCAACTCAGTCAGCGCAGTGCGGAAACCGCTTCATGGGCACAACCACCGTCCCGCCTCGGTCCATGCACTCGTCAGCACTAAAAAGTTTCCATACCACTCCAACAATGATCAACGCCGCGAAGACGACGACGAGAAGTAGGGGGTGAACGCGCTTCATTTGCACAGACGTTTCTACAGCTGTGGGGGCATAGTCAAGGACCGCTAACCACCCTAGAAATCGAACATTGGCGATGCTCACTACCGGAGTAAAGCTGCCGGTCCGCTTCCAGGTAATCGGAGGGGAAGCCTAAACGACCGGAATCGGGGCGCAAAGCCGTCATTCCATTCCAGACCCTACCCCTTCTTCCGCTTCTTCCGCGCCGCATATTTCGCGTCGCGCGCGGCCTTGAGTTCCGCTTCGGTCGGAGCGGGGACCGCCTCGGCTTCGGCCTTCGCCTTGGCAGCGGCCTGTTTGTCGGCCTTGGCCTGCGCGATCGCGGCGCGCTTGGCGGCGCTCTTTTCGGCGATGGCGGCTTCGCGCGCTTCCTGCGCGGCCTTGCGCTTGGCAATCGTCGCCTCGTCGGGCTTGGGCGCGTCGGCCAGTTTCTCGAGCGCCTTGGCGCGCGCCTTCTGCGCAAGCGCGCGGCGATCCTGGAAATCGGGGTCCTTGTATCCGGACATAGGCGGTAATCTCGTTTCTGGTTGGCCGGCGGGGGGCGCCGGCTGTGTGTGGGGGGGGGGTGCTGGACAGCGCTGGCGCTGGGGACGCGCCCTATTCCTCGCCCATCCGCAGCGCGGCAATGAACGCTTCCTGAGGAATACTGACGTTTCCGTATTCCCTCATCCGCGCCTTACCCTTCTTCTGCTTCTCGAGCAGCTTTTTCTTGCGGCTGATGTCGCCGCCATAGCATTTGGCGGTCACGTCCTTGCGCATCGCG
>Ga0098069_100050_pt1 | contig 71737 bp, 63 predicted proteins | sample 27_taG_FD_92584 | JGI IMG/M metagenome (GOLD analysis project Ga0098069, IMG submission 92584) | Marine viral communities from Cariaco Basin, Caribbean Sea - 27_WHOI_OMZ | ecosystem: Environmental > Aquatic > Marine > Oceanic | place: Caribbean Sea: Cariaco Basin | collected 2014-11-09
CAGCAACCCCTGGATACTGATATCCTCATCCAACGAATCCCAGTGAATACCATGAACACTCAGTTCAAAGTCATCTCTGGCTTTTTGTTCCGCGTGCAGCAGACGTGGGAACCAGGCCAACGGAGCACCAATTGTGCGGCCGTCCGAAAGATTGACCCAAAGATTGTCTTCATCAAACCAGACTTCTTCAGGCGAAGTAGTCATGCCAAGCATCCTCAAACCGTTGTCGGTTCTGTTCTGTTACTTCCAACAATACCCGAATCGTGCGCGCATCAAAACCTCGCTACGCCGGGATCAGCACTTGGGAGCCAGGCAACTCCCGTTGAAGCCTTACCTGAAATGCCGCCTTCGCATCCTCATCCCCATGCACCACCCGAATTTCCGACGGCGCTTCAGCAATACCTTCAACAAACCGAAGCAGATCACTCTGCCCCGCATGGGCCGAATAGCCTCCAACCTGATGAATGCGGGCCCGGATGTCATAACGCTCGCCATCCAGCTCAACCCAGCCACCCCGAGGACCAAAGGTCAGAATATCCCGCCCGGGCGTGCCGGCGGCCTGGTAGCCCACAAACAGCACATCATTCCGTTTATCTCCGAGCATCGCTTTCAGGTAATTCACCACACGGCCACCGGCGCACATACCGGAGCCGGCCAGCACCACACATGGGCGGTGGGAACGGGCCAGGTAATCGACCGCATTTAGATGGTCTTCGTGGGAATTGATGACCGTGAGTTGTTCAAAAGAGAGGGGATGCCGGCCCTGATGTACCAGTTCTGTAGCCTCTGCGTCCCAGTAGGGTTTCAGGTCCCGGTAGATTCGGGTGAATTCTGCGGCCAGCGGCGAATCTACAATAATTTCCAGATTACTCCAGAGCTCTCCGCCAAACTCATTGATCAGGCCCTCAATCTCATAAAGCAATTCCTGCGTTCGCCCAATACTGAACGCCGGCACCAACACCGTCCCGCCATCTTCAAGGGCATGCTCCAGCACCGCCTTCAACCGATAACGCCGCGTTTCCCGATCCTCATGGTTCTTATCCCCATAAGTACTCTCAATCACCAGCCGGTCCGCCCGCTCCGGGGATTGGGGCGCCGGCAGCAAGGGTGCATGGGGCGCCCCAAGATCGCCACTGAACACAATCCGCTCTTCAACATCCCCCTCTACCGCATCACATTCCACATACGCCGAGCCAAGGATATGCCCCGCCCTTTGCAATCGAACCGTCAGTGAACAGTCGCCCTCAGCAAACACCGCATGCCACTGGCCATAAGGCACTGGCACCAAACGGGAACGGATCAGCCCCAGAACCCGCTCAATCAACTGCCTGTCCCGGGTAAAGCCGATTTTCAGGGCATCTTCCAGAATCTCCGGCAGCATAATGGCCGAAGGTTCGGAACAAATAATGGGCCCCTCAAACCCCGCAGCCAGCAAATAGGGAATGCGCCCCACGTGGTCGATATGCACATGGGTGACCACCAGGGCCCGGATATGATCAATGGGAAAATCAATGGAGAGATCGGAAGCGGAAGCGCCGCGGCCTTCGTCCTGGCCCTGGAACAGGCCGCAGTCTATGAGGATGCCTGCGGAGTCTGGTGTCGTTAAGTTGGGGTCTGACCCCGCGGGGTCAGACCCCTTTTTCATATCCGGAGTCAGAGTCAACTCATGGCAAGAGCCAGTAACGCCAGACGTGGCGCCGTGATGCAAAATATTAATCATCGTCAACATTCCCTGTTGGTAACCAGGGGTCAGAAGAACGCCTTCTTCTGCCCCCAAATTCACGAGTATCTTATCCTAGGCCAACGGCAACCGACGGACCTTGTCCTCATTCCTTGCTTCGCCAACACGCTCCTGGTTGCCATTACACCAAACCAGATCCGCGACATCACCATTATGAGCAAATCCCGTGGGAGCGGCTTTGAGGATCTGCATGATCTCATCGCAGTCAAATTCATGACTTGCCCGCATCAACCGATTCAGAGTTTGCTCTACCTCATCCCAAGGCATCGAAACCTCCCTGGCCATCATGATTCGGGGATGAGCAGTACCCTGCGGGTTATCACCAATCAATAATTCCTCATAGAGCTTTTCACCCGGCCGCAGCCCGGAGAATACAATTTCGATATCCCCGTCCGGCCGATCGTCGGTTTTCTCCATCAACCCCATCAGATGAATCATTTTTCGGGCCAGGTCGGCAATTTTTACGGGCTCTCCCATATCCAGAACAAACACTTCACCCCCCTGCCCCATACTGCCAGCCTGAAGAACCAACTGGCTGGCCTCGGGGATGGTCATGAAGTATCGGATAATATCCGGGTGAGTCACGGTAACCGGCCCGCCATCGCGAATCTGGTCCCGAAACAGCGGAACAACAGAACCCGAAGAGCCAAGCACGTTACCAAACCGCACCATGGAGAAGACCGTGTCTGACTGCCGCTGGGCCAGGCCCTGCAGCACAAGCTCAGCAAGGCGTTTGCTGGCGCCCATCACATTGGTTGGGCGCACCGCTTTGTCAGTAGAGATCAGCACAAAGCGCTTCACCCCAGCCGCAATAGCGGCTTCCGCAACATGGAAGGTGCCGAACACATTATTCTGAACACCTTCAATAATATTGTGCTCTACTAAAGGCACATGCTTGTAAGCGGCGGCGTGGTATACCGTCTCTATGCCAAAACTCCGCATCGCCGTCTCACAACGCCGGCGGTGAGTTACACTTCCAAGCAAGGGATGTATCTCCACCCCAAGCCCTTCAATTGTATTGATTGCCTGGAGCTCGCGCTCAACCGCATACAGGGAAAACTCCGACTGTTCAAACAGCACTAATTTAGACGGGCGATGCTGAATAATTTGCCGACAAAGCTCCGAACCAATCGAGCCTCCGGCCCCGGTTACCATTACGGCACGCTGATAAAGGCTTTTGGCAACTTGCGCATTATCCGGCTTCACCGGATCGCGCCCTAAAAGATCCTCAATTTCCAGATCCCGGATATCGTTAATACGCGCCTGGCCAGCCACCAACTCCGACAGCGTGGGAACCGTTTGCACCGGTATAGCCAAAGGTTCAAGCCGCTTTAGAAGCCGTTTGCGATCGATCCCGGAGTCAGCATCCAATGCCAGCAATAGCCTCTTGATGCGATGCTCTTTTACAACGCGCTCAATATGGCTGATGTCGTAAACCGGTATGCCATTAACCAGCGCTCGATGATTCGCCTTCAAGAGAGAAATAAACGCACATGGATGGTACTCAGTGCCCTGATCAAGGGCGTTAGCCAGCTGAAGCCCGGTTTCACCGGCACCCACGATACCAACAAACTGCTTGTTCCTGTGCTTCGGTCGATTCACCAACATCCGCACTGTCATGCGCGTACCGCTCACGAAAATAAAGGCCAGTGCGCCATAAATTATGGGAACAGAGCGAGGCACCAGAACCTCAAGCCAATACCCAAGCAAAATCAGCGTAATCGCAGATACAAAGACACCAGTGATGACCGTAATAAAAGCCCGGTCGCTCAGATAACGGATCACCGCCCGATAAAGACCCAGCTTAACGAATACCGCAATGGTAATAACGACGGTGAGGCCCGAGACGATGAGCTGGCCCCGGTCAGGCACCCAGAACTGCTGCTCCAGGCGAAGCGAAAACGCTGCCCAAAGAGCAAAGAATAGTACGGCAACATCTGCGAAGACCGAAATCAGTCTCTTGTGAACCCGCGAAAGATTCAGAAATCTCTGGAACATGGTTTTCCTTTACCAGCTAAAAAATACGGGGCACTCGATATTATAAGACACAAGGAGCACAAACGATGCTTTGAACCAGCCAATCAGTGTTTTCCGGGTACCCTGTCTCCGGCGCCCTTCCCTGAAACAGTCATCAAAATATATTTGAAGTAGGCCGACAAGGTCAGATTCTGCAGCATTTTCTGATCCGTCTCTGCCAGGAGTGTTGGCATAGACATATCAATGTCGTTCACCTGCGCAAGTCCGGTAATACCCGGCCTGGCAGCCAAAACACCGCGCTTTTCACGTTCCATAATGAGCTCTTCCTGATTGAAGAGACACGGCCTCGGGCCCACAAGGCTCATTTCGCCTTTCAGCACATTCCACAACTGCGGCAGTTCATCCAACTTGGTTCGTCTCAGAAAGCGACCGAATGGTGTAATCGCAGCAGGACTGGCAAGGTGACTGGCGACAGACAGTGTTTCTTTGCTCATCGTGCGGAATTTGACCAGGGTGAACGGCTTTTTGTGTCGGCCCACCCGCTCCTGCCTGAAAATAGGCGAGCCGGTGTCAAAAAAACCTATCAACGTTAACAGGACCAGCAACGGCAAACCGAAGATGAGGCCAAGTAAAGAGAAAGCAACATCAAAAATCCGAATCACAGACACCTTCCATCAAATATTCTGTTCAATCTTCGCCGCATTTCCCGACGCTCTAAGCTATTCCACATGACGTTCAACCGCTTTAAACAGGCCTTCTTCCAGGGATAAAGGAGGCTCCCAGTCTAATAAGTCACGCGCTTTTGAGATATCGACCTGCAAAGATCCTAGCAGTCGTTGCGCAACCGCCTTTTTTCCCAGAACAGCCGCACCAATCACTAGCACAGAAGCGGGTATGGGTAGCAAGCGGGAAGATTTACCCATCGCGCGCGCAACTGCGCGCAATAACTCAGTGGTGGAGACATCGTGACCGTCACTTACCAAGAAAACCTGGTTCGCTGCTGCAGGGTGCTCAACACAGGTGATGATCAGATCAACAAGATTATCCAAAGCTACGAGTGAGCGCTTATTATTAACCGATCCTAAGGGTAGAGGTAGCTGCCGCGTAACAAGGTTCAGCATGCTTGCAAAATTCCCCCTGGCGCCCGGACCATACACCAGAGGAGGCCTCACGATAACGACTTCCAGTTCTGTATTTCGGGCCAGCTCAATCAATCCCTCCTCCGCCTCCATTTTGGAAACGCCATAAGGGTCACTGGGTGCCGGCGCATCCCGCTCAGTAAATGGTTTTCCGGGGGCTGTTTGTTCTCCGTTCACCTTGATGGAGCTGATGTACACGAAACGCTGTACTCCCGCCTCAACTGACTGACGGGCAAGGTTCAGGGTTCCTTCCACATTGACTTTGCGATACTCCTCAATAGGATCAGAGGATTGGTCCGACATGACGTGAGCACGGGCAGCCGCGTGTATTACAACCTTTTGATTCAGAACGGCCTTTGACCAATCCGTGTCTGCGTTTAGGCTATCCACCACAACTTTTTGCCCACAGACAACAGTTCCTTGCCGCCTGACAGCAGAGGTCAATTGATGGGAGGTTCTATGCAAGAGCAAATCGGCGAGGCGGCTGCCGACAAAGCCAGTTGCGCCAGTTAAAAGTATGTTCATCAAAAAATCTCAGCCGGAGACTGGCTTGGGGCGCCTCTTAAGCTCCAGAAGCTTGAAAGGAATCTTGGTTAGAACGAGAAGTAGATTGGTGTACAGGCCATTTTCTCGACACGCCCGAACGATTTCCCGATTTAACACCAGACTGCTTTTCAAACCGTCGGTGCTAACTCCACCCGCACGCATTCTTACGACAACCCGATTCAACCATCGGTAGTTGAGTTTTGCCTTTCCCAACCATCGCACAAACATTTCAAAGTCCGCAGATATCTTCATGTCTAATCGGTACTTACCATGTTCCTCATAGACAGAACGTCGCACAAACGTAGCCGGGTGCGGAGGCATCCAGCCAAATCTCAATTTCCATGGTCGGAAATGACTGGCACGGTAATATCGCGAAACCAGGTTCAGATTCTCTGGCTGCACAAAAACAACGTCGCCGAAAACAATATCGAGAGAAGTATCTTGCTGAAAAGTACTCACGATCGCTTCAACTACATCGTCACTCTCGTAGAAGTCATCAGAATTCAGAATTCCGATAATCTCCCCACTGGCTAGTTCCACACCTTTATTCATCGCGTCGTAAAGCCCTTTGTCAGGCTCACTGATGACTGGGCCTAGTGAGTCCCGATATTCGGCCACAATATCCATAGTGCCATCTGAGGAACCACCATCTACGATAACGTGCTCTATGTTCCCATAGCTTTGCGATAGAACGGACACAAGTGTGTCTCGAATCGTCGACTCGCTGTTGAAGCACACGGTTATTACAGAAACCTTGGGTTTTAGGGAGTTAGATGCGCCCATATTGATCCTTCAATCTCACGATATCGTCTTCTCCAAGGTACGAGCCTGACTGAACTTCAATTAATTCAAGCGGTATTACCCCCGGGTTTTCCAGGCAATGAACCTGACCAACCGGAATGTAAGTTGACTGATTTTCAGATACCAGATAATGATCGTCGCCGTTAGTTACTCTGGCAGTGCCACTCACTACAATCCAATGCTCGGCTCGGTGGTGGTGCATCTGCAAAGACAGTTTGGCGCCCGGTTTAACCGTAATGCGCTTCACCTGATAGCGTTCGCCGCTATCCACGGAATCATAGACGCCCCAGGGCCGGTACACTTCACGATGATTCATGTGCTCATGTCGGCCATCAGACTGGATCACCTCAACAATCTTTTTAACGTCTTGAACGTTGTTCTTATGGGCCACCAAAACAGCATCCTTGGTTTCAACGACAACCAGATTGTCTACCCCAACCAACGCAACAAGTCGATCCTCTGCCCGAACCAACGACCCGCTTACATCATTCAGTATCACATCGCCTTTGACCGCATTTCCTTGTTCGTCTTTGCTCTCGTTATCCCAAAGCGCTGACCAGGAGCCAATATCGCTCCATCCCGCATCCATTTCGACTACAACAGCGGAATCTGTCTTTTCCATCACAGCGTAATCGACAGACTCACTCGGGCAGACACGAAAAGCCTCCTCTTTAACTCGCGTAAAAGTCAGATCAGAAGACGCTTGTTCCATTGCAGCCTCACAGGCCCCAAGAATATCGGGCCGCCAACTTCCCAGTTCCTGAAGATAACGGTCCGCCCGGAAAAGAAACATCCCACTGTTCCAGGTGTAACCCCCTGCTTTGATATAGGCTTGCGCCAAATCGACCGAGGGTTTTTCGATGAACTCGTCCAGCTCCGCAACACCCCGCCCGAGTTCGACCCCGGCACGAATATACCCATAACCTGTCTCGGGGCCGGTGGGTGTAACGCCAAAGGTTACCAATTTTCCATCTTCGGCAAACGATATAGCCGTATTCACGGAAGCTCGGAATGCTTGCTCGTCTTTCAATACATGATCTGCAGCAAGAACGAGCAAGACAGCCTCAGGGTTCCGTTGCATTGCAGACATTGCCGCCAGAGCAATCGCCGGGGCCGTGTTCCGCCCGACTGGTTCCAGAAGAATCTGGGCGTTGTCTACACCGATGGCACGTAACTGTTCGGCTACCAAAAACCGATGCTCATCATTGCACACGACCAATGGCACCTCTACATCAAGGCCCTTCAAACGCGATAGCGTGGCCTGAAGCATCGTGCGGTCATCGGTCAGGGGAAGAAACTGCTTTGGATTCAACTGACGGGAAAGGGGCCACAAACGCGAGCCCGACCCGCCCGCCAAGATAACAGGGATAATCATAGGGAAACTCTAGGAACCAACTGGTATTTAAAACGTGAAGGCAGTTTTAGCCCCGGACGCTATCGACATTATGGCGAAACCACTCATACGCAGACGCCAATCCATCCTCCAAAGAAATGGATGCCTGCCAACCCAAAGATTTCAATCTACTAACGTCCATGAGTTTGCGCGGCGTTCCATCAGGCTTCGAACTATCGAACACTAGGCGTCCTTCGAAACCGGTAACCCGTGCTATGGTTTCGGCTAGCTCCCTGATCGTGCAATCAACGCCCGTCCCAACATTGATATGCGATAGCATTGGCTGGGTATTGGCTTGATAGGCGCCCGCTTCAAGGTTCATTACATGAACACTCGCGTCCGCCATATCGTCGACGTGCAGAAACTCACGCATCGGTTTGCCGCTTCCCCAGATAACAACCTCCGGGTCACCGGCCTGAACCGCTTCATGGAATCGACGAATAAGTGCTGGAATTACATGAGAATTCTCTGGATGAAAATTGTCGTTGGGGCCGTATAAATTCGTTGGCATGACGCTGCGATAGTCGCGACCATACTGGCGATTATAGCTCTCACACAGCTTGATCCCTGCAATCTTGGCGATCGCGTACGGTTCATTGGTGGGCTCAAGCGTCCCCGTCAGCAGGGCGTCCTCCCGCATCGGTTGTTCGGCAAATTTGGGATAGATGCAGGACGATCCCAGAAACAAAAGTTTCTGCACGCCCGCCTGATGGGCAGCATGAACAATATTGCACTCTATCATCAGGTTTTCGTAGATAAACTCTGCGGGAAAAGAATTATTGGCGTGGATGCCACCGACCTTGGCAGCGGCCAGATAGACCTCATCCACCTGTTCTGAAACCAAAAACTCCCGAACTGCGCTCTGATCAAGCAGATCGACCTCATTGCGGGACCGGGTCACGATATCGTAATCGCCGTCGCGCCTGAGCCTCCGAACAATCGCAGACCCGACCATCCCTTTGTGACCAGCTACGAACACTTTAGGCCGATTATTACTCATGAACCATTCTCCAACGTTACTGGCACTTCGAGACCATGCTTTCTAAGCAATGCGTGCCTGCGCGCTGTCTTAAGATCTTCGGTAACCATCTCGCGGCACATCTCCTGGGCCGTGATCTCAGGCACCCAACCCAGCTTTTCTTTTGCTTTTGTTGGATCACCCAGAAGCGTTTCAACTTCGGCCGGGCGGAAATAACGCGGATCTACACGAACCAGCACATCGCCAGCCTTGACTGACGGTGCCTTATCACCGGAAACCGACGTGACAACACCTTTCTCATCCACACCGCTGCCCTGGAAATCCAGTTCAATTCCAAGCTCACGGGCTGACCACACGATGAACTCCCGGACCGAATACTGAACCCCCGTGGCAATCACAAAGTCTTCCGGTTGATCCTGCTGAAGCATTAGCCACTGCATACGTACATAGTCTTTCGCATGCCCCCAATCCCTCAGGGCATCCATGTTGCCCATATACAAACAAGATTCCAGGCCCTGTGCGATATTGGCGAGCCCCCGGGTGATCTTTCGCGTAACGAAGGTTTCACCGCGCCTGGGCGATTCGTGATTGAACAATATCCCATTGCAGGCATACATCCCGTAGGCCTCGCGGTAATTTACGGCGATCCAGTAGGCGTAAAGCTTGGCCACTGCATAGGGTGAGCGAGGATGGAAAGGCGTTGTTTCTTTCTGCGGGGTTTCCTGCACCAGCCCGTAGAGCTCTGATGTAGACGCCTGATAAAATTTCGTTTTCTTCTCAAGACCAAGGAACCGAATCGCTTCAAGCAAACGCAGGGTTCCCATTGCATCCACATCAGCGGTGTACTCCGGGGATTCGAAACTGACAGCAACGTGGGACTGGGCACCCAGGTTATACACCTCGTCTGGCTGTACTTCCTGCAAAATACGAGTCAGATTCGACGAATCCGTGAGGTCTCCATAGTGCAGCACGAAGTTCTGGTGCTCGACATGTGGATCCTGATATATGTGATCGACTCGCTGGGTATTGAACAGTGAGGCACGGCGCTTTATTCCGTGAACTTCGTATCCCTTTTCCAATAGAAATTCAGCAAGATAGGACCCATCTTGGCCAGTAATACCTGTCACTAATGCTTTCTTCGGATTCAAGAATTAAACTCCCATTCTGTCGATTAGGATTCAGAAATCTGCCCGTTACCTTTAAAGCTGGCAGAAAGGTGATAAGCAAACGTCCGACTGAAATTACAAAAAACAAGAAGCCCTAGTACTAGCCAAAATAGGACATCATTGAACAATGCCGGACCTGAAAGACTCGTAATAAAGAGATATATTCCACAAAGTACTAAGTATGCGACCAGGTTTGAGCCAGTCCTCAGAAAAAGCCGAAACGCTAAGTAGAGATTAACCATAAACGTAAAATAAATGAAAACAGCGAACAAAAGACCGCCAACTAACATGATGCCCAATGGAGAAAAATGGCTGTAATGCAGAATACGGGAAGAACCAAAAGAATAGTCAACAAGAACATTCGCTCCTAAGCCAAAACCGAGCAACGCGCCTACTATATCACCAGAAAATTTCTCAAAGAAAATCACCATCTCATCAACACGACCAGAGGTTAAAGCTGAGTAATCAATGCCCCCACCATCGGAGGAAGAAGCCTGAAACCTAACAAACATATCGGGAAAAGCCAAAGCGAGCCCAAAGCATAAAACTAGAGAAACGATTATCAGGCCACACTTCTTCAAAAATGCGGCCCTTAACATAAAAAAGTAAAAAAACAATAACTGAAGTACTGAAATAATAATAATTGAACGCTTCCCCGAAAGCAGACAAACAACAAGAGTCAATAAAATATAAAACCAATTCTTCTTAAGCAAAAAGAATGGAAGAATCAATGGAAGCGCAGAAGACATCCCCCAGTAGGGAATCAACCCAGATCTGAAAGAATAAAAATAGAAAACGAAGAACACAAAAAGAAACCAAATATTAGCTTTAAAATAAAAATCAAACTGACTAGACTCTCGCCAAAGGGTCTTATAAGTTGCTGAAGCACTTCCTAAACCCACAAAAATAACCGCAAAAAAAAGAAGATGAGAAAAAAAAGGACCTAACAGAATGCCTTCAACATTTACAATTGAACCGACCGTACTTAAAACTAAAAAAAAGAATACGACAGCACTCAGACTTAGACAGGACAACGAATACTTAGAGGCAAAATAGGCAAGCAATAAAATATTCAAAAAAAATGACAACTTAAAAAAATGATAGCTAAAAGAATACCCAAGCCAACCCAAATATCCGGAAACGGGAACAGAGAACAAATAAATGCTCCCCAACATCTTCGCAATAAACAAATTATTAATTCTGAAATCAGTATTCATTAAATACCAGATAACCCCTTAACGATTCAGCAACACTTTGGTTATATTTCAAGTGAGCTTCATTCTCTCGTCGCCAAGTCCCATCATTTAAAAAAGTGCCCTTTAAAAAACCCGACACCAAGTATTCCACCAAATCCAAGGGACCACTTGCATCACGCTCTATTGCATCGCCCAGAGAGTGAAAATTACCAGATTTTGCGTAAAACGGTTCCGCACTGGAGAAAACGGCTTTTCCTCTTATCAATGCCTCGAACCCTACTGTACCGGTACAAACCAAGACAGAATCACATATCTGCAAGAGATGATTAGAGGCTACCTCGGGATTAACCAAAAGCACATTCGGTATCTTTCGCAAATGATCATAAAAGCCGGGAGTTCGAAAACCAAATACATTAGGATGCTCTTTGACGATAAAGAGATATTTTTCAGCCTGTTCTTCTACTATTGAAAGGATTCTGTCTTCATAGTCTATCCAGGAAAGATCGCTGGACCAATAATCAATTGTCGCCTCCGGAGACATTTGAAGAGGAACAAAGACAGAGATCCTAGTATCTTTTTTGATTGCCGTTTCGACATCAGCTATTTTACCAACCTCATTATACAACTTCGGAAATAAGCAAAGATAACGACGGGACACTATATCAGTCGTCATATAATGAGCATTCAGAGGGTCATTCTTCCAGCGGGAATAAAATGCAAACCATATAGGTTTCAATAGGTTTCTTGCCCAAAGCTTAACAGCTTTTTTTCTAATCATGCCCCTGTCTGCTGCGAGCCACTGAGGTTTATATTCCTGATCAGTCAATATCGCAAGAACTGATCGCACCTCATCACAGGAGACCTCGCGGTCGACTGCCTTTTCCCCACGCTCGGTAATCCGAAAATAGCCATTAACAAAGGTCGGAACAAGTCCTAAGAACCTGACGCCCTTCAAACGTGAAATCCTGGCTAGCAAATCAATAATGAACGAGTCAACCGTAACTGACAGCACGTACCGTGGTTTATGGTCATCCAGTACGCGCTCAATCGCTCGGAACGCCGAAAATATCATCGTCAGAGCTTTAGGCCGATTGATTGATCTCAGAAGTCGACACCGCCTGACAATGTCCTCGATATCGTCACTGTCAAAGGGCAGTTCTTCCACTAGAGCCGGGGTACGTTTGCACTCTTTGAAAAAGAAATAAAAAAGTTCACGAAAACCGGAGCTATCGCACCGATCGTGCTCGCTTAAGGTCTCTATAGTTCTTCCGGGCCAAGTTTTGCTCGCCAGATCTAGAAATTGCTCCGCATTCCAAGGCCTTACATATAACAGAACTTCAGCCATTTAACTAACCTTCTGAACCAACGATATTTGAAATTGAGAGACACGAAGACACTCAAAGCCCGGTAAGTAGTGCAGGATTTTCAATGGGTTAACTAGTTTGTCGTTGACAGCTTTTCAATGACCCTGAAGGTGTGCCAGATCGCAAACAATCCATGGATAACCAGCGCCAATGCAGTTCCGGAAGCCAGCCAAAAAGGCCCAAATCCTTGCCAATAAGCAAGTCCATTGTTGATAAACAAGACCACCGCGACAATAGCCATGCTTAAGGTAAGTGGTATCTGGCGCTGAAAATACCCTACGATCGGAGTCACCGCACCTGAAACAAAAAACACCGACAACCCGAGACCCAGCATTAACACGATCTTGGTGAGGCCCTGAAAGCTGTTAGGCAGGACATAAGCTTCTAGGATAACGCCACCTATACTGAGCGCAGAGTAGCTCCCGACAGCAACGAGAAGAGCCTCACGCAGTTTTTTTCTAACCAATTCACCTTGAAAGGCCTCTGAGTTTTTTCTCGCCTCACCAAGGTTGACCGTATTCACGAAATTGATCGCTGTTACAAAAATCATCGCCCCCATACATAGCTGGTAGGCGAGGAAATAGATGCTTATTTGCTCATCAGTGCCGTAAAGGGGAAAGAGCAAACGATCAGCTGATGAAGCGAGAACGAAGAGTGCCGTGCCGAGATATACCGGCGTACCTGTAGCAACAATTTTGGCGTACTTTAGTAAACCGAGCGTCGACTTTTCTCCAACAAACATTCTCAAGCTGCACCTGGCCAAAGCAAGCGCAAGAACACCACCACATAGAGACGCGACAATCCAAAGATAGAGGCCTGAACCTGGATCGTGAGTTAGGCCAGCAGCCGCGATTAGCGATACAGCAAGCAGCCCCATCGACAAGATCAGCTCTGGCAACAATGAGAACGAAAATACTCGTCGGTAGCGTAAACTTGGCTCAATTACAAAAAGCGGAACCAAAAGGAGAAACGCTATAGCTCCAAGAAAATATGTCGGCAGCCATAACATTGCAACTCCCAGCACTACTAAACCAACCACCGTCAGTTGCGCCACAAAAAATAAAATGAACCGAGGCTCTTCGGCCGCAGAGAGCGTACTTGATGACTCAGCGACAGAATAGCGACTTACAAAATATCCCGAAACGGCTCCGAAATTCGTTATCTGAAGGAACTTAGCCACGAATGCAGCTGTTACTAAAGCAGAGAACTGATCAGACGAAAGTAGTCGGGCCCCAATTACGGACGCGCCGAAGCTGAGACCAGCGACAATCGCGCGGTGGAATGAGTAGTTACTCAGGACTTTCATGATTCTCATTACCGGCCTTCATGGAGCTTCGAGCGAATAATGATTGAGCAACCTATACAATTTCTCTCCGCATAGTTGCTTTTGGGCACAGCGACTTCTGTCTTGTCCAAGAAATTGTTCCGACCGATTACTTGACTATATCTTCTTCGCTGACGGGAGTTTTACCTTGACCAATCACTTGATCAAGATACCTTTGGGGGAAAGGCCGTAGCCGTGTCTCACGCTTCTGATGCTCGCTCTGCTGAAAACCAAGCCGGCTTTGAGAATCCTCAAAAATACAACGATCTCGGAAACTGTACCTTGCCCACCCCGCTGGATTTTCGCCCATAATCAACTGTGCCAATAGCTTGCCAAGCAGTTTTGATTTTACGACTTGTATTTTCCAACGCCACTGATTCCGGGATAATGACTAGGTCTGACTGAGCGCAATAACAGTCCGAGTTGAAGAGCTACCCAATGAGAGATGCATCCAACACTACGCACGTTGCTCATTGAATGAGCCTGACAGCGGTCATCGCCTCAGCTGCGTTTACTCCAACAAAACTCCCCCTGAGCTCTGCAAGCCGTTTGGCATTTGCTATGGATCGAGAATGAGGAGGCTCGCGCATCTCCAACTCATACTCCGCCAAAGCCCGCAGCTTCGCTTCCAGATAGTCTGAAATATCTATAAATACATTTGGCAGAAAAGGATAGACACCTGGGGCATTCCACTCTGTCGCAGACAACACTTCAAATGCATATATTTCCCTTAGAGTCGCCCCTGGTAGCGGCCTACACGCCGTTAATACCGCCTGATGGGTAATACGATGATCAATGTTGAGGTCGCCGTTGTGATGAGTGTATATAATCTGAGGCTGTACTTCCTCAACCACCCGCTCCAACCTCTGTACGATATGTAGAAGCGGCACTGTGTCCATACGGTTATCCGGGAATCCAAGCATATAGCTCTGTTTAACCCCCAGAATCTTAAGGGCCTGATTAGCTGCCGAATTGCGCTCAGACAATCCCTGTTCGCCGGTGCACGCCCGAGAGGTAACGCCATCCGCCAGAAACACCACATGCACCGTGTCTCCGCCCGCAACATGTTTGGCAATAGCCCCTCCACACCCCAGTGCTTCATCGTCAGAGTGAGCCGCAACTACCAAGACCGTTCTATTCATCCGATGTACTCCCACCTCATAGCAGTACCGGCTTTCAAATCCTGATTGACCCTACGACCAAGAAGTACGTCAATATGCTTTGGAGCCAATCCATACCCCGGGCGAACGATTCGTAGATTTTGCTCTGTCAAAACTTCTCCCTTCTTCACAGCTTTAGCTATATAAAGAGAGCGCCGGAATTTTAAAGACTTTTGCTCCACAGCAGCACCGCCATAAACGACCCTGCCGACGCTCGCCCAAGCGCGCTCGCTTTCTTCAACAAGTGCAGCGAACTCCCACGGTTCCAACGAGAAGGTTGAATCGACACCGCCATCCTCTCGCCTAAGGGTGAAGTGCTTTTCGATTACAGTAGCACCCAACGCCGCAGCAGCGCATGGAACTCCAATTCCAAGGGTGTGGTCTGACAAACCAACCTGAACACCAAACGTCTCGCGCATGTGGGGAATAGTTGCAATATTGGCATCTGCCGCCGTAGCAGGATAACTCGAGGTACATTTCAAAAGAATAATACTATCATTCCCTTCGGCCTTAGCTGCCTGCACGGCATCGTGAATGTCAGAAACTGAAGCCATTCCTGTGGACATTATAAGAGGCTTACCGGTGGCAGCTGCTTTCCGAATGAGAGGCAGATCAACCAACTCAAACGACGCAATTTTGTAGCAAGGGGCATTCAGTTCTTCGAGCAAGTCAATCGCAGAGAGCTCAAAAGGAGAGCTAAACACTGTTAGGCCCAACTCACCACAACGATCAAAAATAGGCTTGTGCCATTCCCAAGGAGTCACCGCCTCTTTGTATAGCTGGTAAAGGTTGCGCCCATGCCAGGGACTGGCCGGATCGTCAATCATGAATTCTGGGCTTTCTATATCTAGCGTGAGCCCTTCAGGGCTGGCAGTTTGGAGTTTAAGGGCATGAACGCCAGATTCCGCTGCAGATTCTACCAATTGCATTGCACGGTCAAGCGATTGATTATGGTTGCCGGACATTTCCGCGATAATGAACGGAGGGTATTCTGTCCCAATTTTTCTGCCGTTTATCAAAATATAATCGTCAATAGACATCATTATCACCTAAACAAATATTTATATTTTCGCCAAAATAGACAGGCTCCAACTCCACTATATTCAGTGCGATAAAATTGTCAGCGCTATCAGAAACGCAATAACCAGCAGTCAGAAAAAGATCACGATGTATAGTGCTTGACCAAACGTTTACAAAATTAAAGCTCTCAGGAATAGCCTCAACATCCTTAATCAATGACTCAATGGCATATTTATCGGTGCCGTCGAGGTCAATAATATGTAGAGCTCCTTTTGCTTTAAAAAATTTACAAACACAGTAAGCAACAACATCCTTATTCTTTTTGACTATACCGAACCAATATTTTACGCCGGGCTTAGACTCGTACCGCCACCTTATGAAATCACTATTTTTCACGATGCTAAATTCTCGCTCTCTTGAGGCCCTTCTGGAACACTGGGATATTCCAGCCCTGTTAAGGTCACTCAAGTGCCCAAAAAACCATTCACCAGTTTGTTCCCTAACCACTGGGCGAATTGTCTTTTCGAGAAAAGCGATTTGCTCTTGAACCCCCCACCCAACTCTCTTGTGGCCGGGTAAGGCAAGAGTGTTCGGGACTCCAAATGCAATCGAGCCATATTTATTTTTATTAGCATCGTTAAGTGCGGCCTTACTTATCTTCACAAACAGGTGCTTCCCTTGATATCCCGGACACACGAACACATTGTTGCAAAGAAGAGCAGTAGCAGGTTCCCGTTGCCAAATACAGCTCAATGGGTATAAACAATATCCGGCAACAATCTCGCCGCTATGAATTAACGCGTAAATAATATTGCAATCGTCAAAAATCCAATTGTAAACCTCAGGCGCCAACTCCCGATCAAATGCAGTTTCCCAAGCTGAAATAAACCTGTCCTTATGACACGAATCTATTTTAAGCAGTTCATATTCACTCATATAGAAAAACCTGAAGCCTTTTAAACATATAGTAAAACCATCAATCTTTTATAAGCGAAAAGCGAGTTATATTCTGATACCCGTCTGGCCCCATATGCTGGTCACGAAAAATGCCTTCAACGACAAAACCAAGCTTAAGATGAAAATGGTAACTTCGCTCGTTAGTATCCAAAACATCAGCATTGAGCTTATGGAATCCCAAATCATTGAAGTAATAACTAAGGGCTTCCTCTGCCATTTTGGTACCCGTTCCTCGGGGTGCATCTGGAGCGGCATAGAACCCCCAAAATGCATTGCGAGCAAAACCATTCATCTCAGTAAAATAAACCACCCCACTGGGGGTATTGACTTCGTCTAAAAACATCAGCCATTTAGAGTTACTTTTTTTGGACTCGCGCTCAAACCAAAGCTTGTGCTGCTCAAGCTCTATAACAGATTGCGAAAACATAGATGAACGAACCGATGAATGATTTCGCCATTCCAGCATCAGCTCTAAGTCACTTTCTTTAATTTTTCGTAATGCCATAAATTTATTTTTCCACGAGCTCCCGAATTACATACTCTACGCCACAGCCGTCCACAAGTTGTTTCATTGCTGCTGAGCGCCTGATGTTAACTGTCTTATTCTGGAGCGCTTTTCTGATCGCCATTGTCACAGCCGTATCTGTTAGATCATTTGCAGGCCCAAGAAAATCGAATAGCTCCATTCTCGCCAATGTTCGATTAATCTCGTCCTGGTTACTCGCAACACTGGCAACTATCGAATTCAGTCCAAGGCATATCCTTTCCCAGTTAGTAGTCCCTCCAGCCCCTAACATTAAGTCTGCTCGCACCATCAGTGCTGAGAGGCTAGGCAACCCTGAATACAGTCTGGTTCCAGAGCGTCCTTCAACCAAGGATTCTATTAGCCCTGGTGACGGGTGATTCTTGCCGACTACAACATCCACGAATAGGTGCTCAAATTCTGGAGCCGCCAACGCTCTAAGGTACTTCTCCGTGAGACAATAAGGATCGCATCCCCCAACGAAGACCAGCACCCGCGTTATCGTACCATCACGCTCTGGCAGGCATTTTGCCAGCTCTGCATATTCAGGGCGGAGCAGCGCGTACTTGGGCCCCAGCAACAAGGTACAACCCTTGCTCACTAGACGCTCGTAACGTCGGGCGATGCCTCGATCTAAAACATTCTGGTCCAACAAAACCTGGCATTCATGCAACCGGTCAGCTAGGTCATCAATCACCATGATCTTACCTACCGAATCAGCCAGAACTCGCTCCCATTCGGCATTCAGCTCATAATGATCAACCACCAACCACTCAGGGGCTAGATGCGAGATCGCCTCACAAGTCTGATTGGCATCTTTTTGCCAAGAGGTGCCTAACCAAGAGGCGAAGTTTTCGGGGCTCTGACACTCACTCTGAGAGTCTTCGTCAGGCGGGGGCAACAGAATTAAACGGTGACCTTTGTTGGCCACTAAATCGCCGAGATGCCCCAGATGCTCTCTGCAAACGAATAAACATTCGTGCCCCTGTCGGCTCAATTCATCCGCCAAGGTCAGACATCGAACGACGTGGCCAGTTCCAATTCGAACTGAAGCATCTACACGGAACACTACCAGCACGTCCATCCTCCATCAACGACCAGATTGGCTCCATTCACAAAGCTCGAAGCATCAGAAATCAGAAATGATAAGGGTCCCTGGAGCTCGTCGGCCTGCCCGATTCTTCCCATGGGAACTTTGCCTGCCAACGTTTCCACAAACTCGGGATTGGATGCCTGTACAGAAGAAGAGGGAAATGGCCCGGGGGAAACTGCATTCACCCTGATCCCCTCAGCGCCGAACTCACAAGCGGCATAACGTGTCCACTGAATGAGTGCAGCTTTCGCAGCACCGTAAAATGGGGGATTAACCGCGTGTTTGCCGGGGTATATCCGATGGTCCGGGCTGACCATTCCGTACATTGACCCAATGTTCACAACTGAGGCCGCGCCCGTTTCACTTACCGCAGTTCGCAGGCTGGGCAAAGCTTCGCGAAGCAACCTGTTCGCAGAGACCAGAGCAATCTCGTAGCTGTTTCGAAACTCCGTATCAGAAGATGTTTCTATCGAGCCAGCTCCGCCTGCGTAGGCGTTGTTAACGAGGCCATGCAATGGCATGTCACCGATTTCTTCAAACCATGCCTGAACAGCCGCTTCATTATTGATATCGAACACAGCCGGCTCTGCAACCAAATCTGCAGCTAGCAACTCTTCAACAAGTCTCGAAACGCTTGAGTGATCGCGACCGTTGACGAAAGTTCGAGCTCCCAGCTCTGACAACCCAAGAACCATTGCTCGCCCGAGATACCCAGTTGCACCCGTTACTAAAACGTTCTTACCTTCGAGGGATAGCTTGCGCTGCATATCAGGCATTGGTTTTTTCCCATTTAGCAGGATCAAGCGTTTCTGCTGGGACAGAGGGACGGTTGTCTACCATTTCTCTTAAACGATCGGCCGGCCATATGTCTTTTTCAACAATCTTCAGGTTTTGAAGCAGCTGGTTCTTAGTGTCCAGACCAAGCACAACTCCGTCGACCCACTCTTGAGACATGGCAAAGCGCAGGCATAATTCCACCACATCGCCATCGCAGTGGTGATTGGCCCGCTGTTGAAGCCAGGTGATCGCGTTATTCGGACTCTCACACCGGGCCCGCTTCCACAACCCAGGCTCGGCTGTCGTCAACAAACCCTGCAAGAGTGCGCTGCGCACATGCACAGTCAGGCTGCGTTGCCTGCGCACTTCAGCGATCCGGGCGATCACTGATTCCCAGCGGAAATCGAGTATGTTGAAAGGCATCTGAAGAACCGAAACTGCATCATGTTCGAGGGCGTTCATGGCCTCTTCAGGGGACTGCACCGAAACACCCAGTTTCTCGATGAGACCTTTTTTCTTGAGCTGATCCAGAGTAGCCCAGACGCCGCCGTTCCAGGCGCTCAGGTGTGACGCTCGGTGAAGCATCAACACATCAAGCCTGGACACACCCAGCGAGGTACAGGATTCGAATACGCTTCGTTCCACGAATGCCGCCACTACATCGGGCGAGGCGTCATCGGGGCAGTCATCCATTGGTGACAGCTTGGTCATTACAGTTGCTCTGGAGCACCAACCTCCGGCAAGCGCACTTTTCAGTACTTTCTCACTCTCCCCATAGGCTCGGGCAGTATCAAGAAACTGGACACCATTTCGGATAGCGGTTTGCACCAGATCTGTTACCACATCCTGATGGGGCCGGCCGGTCTTGTTGGCAATACCGTAGTTCAAACCGAACTGTGCGGTGCCCAGAACAAGCCTGCTGGCGGCTCTGTGCGTCACAATGTCACCAGACTCACTCTTCAGCTTATCCAGAAGAGTCCCAAGAGGTGCTTCTTCCGGCACAGCCAGATTCCCAAATAATTGAGCAACCCTCAGATAGTCGTCCAGGGTGTCAACGGTACACCGATAGTGAGACATGCCAAGCGTGCCATACTTCTCGAAGGTAGAGCGGCCATATTTTTCAATAATCCAGGGCGTAACATGTTCCCGATCGAATGGAGACTCGGACTCTTCATTGGCCTCCCTGAGATAGCCAACCCTGGTAATCTCCGCGCTTACGCCATAAGGAAGCCCGGATTTTTCACCACCACAGCCAAGATACGGTAGGTTTCTGGACTGAAAATCTGCAAGCATCTCATCAATGAATTCGCCGTCCGGGAACACATTGTCACCAGTCAGACGAACAACCACATGCTCATCATCAAGCTCTTCTGTGGAATCGACAAAACGTTTGAGGGTATTCGTCAAATCACCTCGGTAGTAGGAAATATTCCATCTCGACAGCACGTCACATAATAAATCGTCCGAAGCCTCACGAGAGGTCAAAACCGTAACCGGGTGGCCAGTATTACCGGCACGCAGCGCTGCCAGAACGACAAGAGGGATCCCGCCTACCGGAAGCAGGATTTTTGCTGGGAGACGCGACGAGTTTGTTCGCGCCTGCAAACACAACCTGACTTTCATACCAGCGACAGCTTCAGTGCTTCAATGACTTGGTCTTGCTGCTCATAGGTCATTCCTTGAAACATCGGCAGACTGATTGCTTCCCGGTAATAGGACATGGCTTGTGGAAAATCATCAGCCTCGAAGCCCATTTCCTGATAATAAGGTTGGGTATGGACTGGAATATAGTGCAGGTTGACTCCTATGCCGCGCTCACGAAGCGACTCGAATACTTCGCGGTGAGACGCACGGATCTCATCCAACTCCAATCGGATCACATACAAATGCAAACCGGAGTAACTGTCAGGGTGCTGCCAGGGTGTGACTACTGGAAAATCCGCCAACATGTCATCGTAGCGTCGAGCGAGCTCGTGCCGGCGAGCAACGAAATCATCCAGCCGATCCACCTGACTCACACCCAGCGCCGCCTGTAGCTCGGTCATGCGGTAATTGAATCCCAACTCGATTTGCTGGTAATACCAGGGACCGTCAGGTTCCTGAGTCATCAGGGCGGAATCTCGGGTAATTCCATGACTGCGGAGGAGATTCATACGGCTTGCCAGGTCATCATCATTGGTAAGCGCCATACCACCTTCGGCGGTGGTAATGATCTTTACCGGATGGAAACTGAAAACCGTGATGTCGCTGTAACGATTGGCCCCGATAAATTCACCCTTGTATTTGCCCCCGATTGCGTGCGATGCATCTTCAATAATCCTGAATCCATAACGTTTACTGAGCTGATGAATCTCAGACATCGCACAGGGTTGACCACAAAGGTGAACGGCAACGACGACCTTCGGAAGTCGGCCTTCTTCTTCGGCCTTCTCAAGTTTGCGAGCCAGTGCATCGGGACAAAGATTGTAGGTTTTCGGGTCAATATCAATGAAATCGACCTTTGCTCCACAATAAAGACCGCAATTGGCAGATGCCACGAACGTAATGGGCGATGTCCACAGCCAGTCACCCGGCCCCAACCCCAGACTCAGACAAGCAATGTGTAAGGCCGAGGTTGCACTGTTCACGGCCAACGCATGCTTGGCACCGACATGTTCAGCTACCTTTGATTCAAACTCAGGCACCTTCGGGCCTTGAGTCAGAAAGTCCGACTGGAGCACTTCAAGCACAGAGTCAATGTCGGCCCGAGAGATTTCTTGCTTGCCGTAGGGAATCATTCTCAGATCTTTCCAATTTCGTTGTTGTGACGATCAATCCACGCCTGAAGTTCTTTTTCAGTCATCCATTCGGAATTATTGTCACTTGAATAGACAAAGCCCTCGGGCACTTTCTTACCGTCCTTGATTCGGCTTTCGCATGTTCCCCAATCGTTAATGTTGGGCAAAATTTTGAAGTGCTCTGGATATTCGTAGGTGAAATAGGAGTCTTCTGCGCCAATCATCTGTTCATGCAGTTTTTCACCCGGGCGAATTCCAACCACTTCCTGCTTTGCATCCGGGGCAACCACTTGTGCGAGGTCCGTTACTTTCATTGACGGGATCTTCTTGACATAAATCTCGCCACCCACCATGTCTTCGAATGCATGCCAGACCAACTCTACGCCTTGCTCCAGACTGATCATAAAACGTGTCATGCGCGGGTCGGTTATAGGCAACACGCCTTTTTCTTTGATCGACATGAAAAAGGGTATAACCGATCCGCGAGACCCCATTACGTTACCGTACCGGACCACAGAAAATTTGCTCTCATGGCCACCCGAATATGAGTTGCCGGCCACGAAGAGCTTGTCTGAGGCCAACTTGGTGGCACCGTAGAGATTGATAGGACTGCTGGCTTTGTCGGTTGAGAGCGCGACGACACCCTTAACGCCTTTATCAATCGCAGCATCGATCAGATTCATGGCTCCGTGAATGTTTGTTTTTACACATTCAAAAGGATTGTACTCGGCGGTAGGTACGATCTTCGTGGCAGCTGCATGCACAACATAGTCAACGCCATCAAGTGCCCGATATAGTCTATCCCTGTCTCTTACATCGCCTATAAAGAAACGAAGACGGTCATCGCCTTGAAACAGCTTGGCCATTTCCCACTGCTTCATTTCGTCCCGAGAAAACACAATGATTTTCTTGGGATTGTATTTTTCCAGCGTCATGGGAATGAATTTATGGCCAAAAGAGCCAGTACCGCCGGTTACGAGAATAGTAGAGTTTTCCAACATGAGTTATTCGCCAGATAGTTCCTGTTGATTACTGGTTGTCCTGCCTGTTTTAAGCACAACACGGAAGAAGATAATTATAGTTGCCAACATCAGCCCCAACATCCCTGCCAAAAGAATGATTAAACCTCGCTTTGGGCCCGCCTTTTCCTGGGGTGCCAGGGGAGGATCTATCACTTTGAATACATACTCGCGCTGAGCATTGGCTAACATGATCGTTCTGGTTTCTTGCTCGATCAGCTGGTAAAAGACCTGCTGCATTCCCGCAATACTGGTCTCTTCAAGCTTCTCTTCAAGGTAGGCTACGCTCGATTCAGCATCACTGATATCCTGCGCCCGCATGTGCTCGTTTATGTCTTCGAGAAGCCATCTGAGCCAGGTCGCGGCTGCGTTTGGTGAAAGGCTCGTAAGTGCAACGGTAATCATCCCGTTGTCTTTATTCTCGCTTACCGTAAGTTGCTCACGAAACGCCTTCACCAGGTCCCAGGTTGATGGCGCAAGACTTTCTCCATTCTCGTCCAGAAGCCATTCGTTTCTCTCTGCGCTGTATAGCGCTCTATCGTAGACCCATTCTTCAGAACCTGAATTCCAGCTCTCAGCCGCCATTAAGGGCACTGCTATCTCGTGACGAGCGATGAAATCCGCCAGAAACGCCCTGGATAGCATGACTTCCTTGGCAATGGTTGTTTTATTGGCGTCGCCCCCTCCGAGGGTCACTCCTGCAAGGCTTGCCAAGCCGCTAAGCTGCCCGGAAATTCTCGAACCATCTTCATTCTGAGCTGGTGCCAAAAGGGCGGTGGCCTGATACTCGTTTGGAAGCTTGAGAGCGTACACTGCACCACCGATGGCGCAGCTCAGCGTTATTATCAGGATTAACCATTTACCTCTCCAAAAGGCTGAAAACAGGTCTCGAAGGTCCATTTCTTCACTGGAAAGGTCTCGCTCGTAGAGTGCCTGGTTCATCACAGATTCCCCACTGCAGCGGCACCCAGCGCCATCTGATAAACGATCTGGCTTACGTTAGTCCACAGTTCCAGCTGGTTCAGGCGGTCCACGTCGATTGGCATAATGATCGTGTCACCCGGCTGTAATTGCTGACTTCGGCTGCCGAACCACCGGCTTTTCTCGGGAAGCATTACAGAACCATCCGCTTTAACAACATAAACCCTGCTTTCATCAGCCTGACGCGTAGGCCCACCAGAGCGTTCGAGGTAATCATCTACGGTTAAGCCGGCCTGATGCAGATGGCTGGTTGGGAATTGAACCTCGCCGAACACGGTGACCGACTGGGGAATCGTCGGAACGGTTAACGTATCGCCATCCTGAAGGCGTATATCCTGATAGCCACTGTCGGTTATCACTGCTTCAAGGTTCACCACCATACGGCCAACCGGTCGGCTACTTTGTACGTCTTCCAGGAGGCTTTCAACCTGCTGTACCCGGTCCGCACTTTGGTCAGCTAATCCGTCGCCCTCCAGTTGCACACCAAGAAGGTCTCCTTGCAAGCGCTCTTCAGCTTCCCGCAGACGCTGGGCCTCTAGCTGGCGCAGTTTTGCCCGGGTAAACACCGCCCCTCTCGGGAAAGCATTATCGGTCAGCCCGCCTGCACGCTCGATCACCTGTTTCAGAGTTTCACCATCACGGAAGGTGTACTCACCGGGGTAACGCACTTCGCCTCTAAGTTCGACGGTACTGGTTTTAGCAAAATCCGGAATGGATTTGATCAGGATTCTGTCCCGGCTCTGTAGCGCCAGGTTTCGATTGCCGGCCATCGCGTCTGCCAGATTCACGTTGAGGATATTCGTCTTGCCGATGCCGTTTTCATCGGTGGTGTAGCGGGCGACTTCGGCGTGATAGAGCGAGGCCGAGTCCTTCAGGCCACCTGCCACAAAAATTGCGTCCGAAAGCTGGCGCGAGGCCGGCATGGGGTATTCACCGGGGTATCTCACAGGGCCAGTAATGCGAATGGTTTTTTGTGGGGAAGACGGCGTAGCCTGGCTCTTCAGCCTCTGGATCACCGGTGAGAACAGGCTGGCCCGCGTGTAGTTCCGGCCTTCTTCGCCACCTTCTACTTTTCCGGCATCAGAGAAAATCAGCAGCTGATCTTTTTCCTGTAAAGGGATGTCGAATCCACTGCCCGGGTTTTGCACCGCTTCTCTCAGACGCAGGTTCAGTACAGAGATAGCGTCTGTCGCTTTGTCCGTGCGCACAATGGCTGCGTAGCGCTTATCTGCAACAGGAGTAAGGTCTGCGTTCAGGTTTTTGATCACGGAACTCACCCGCATGCCTGGCATCCAGGCAAAACGACCAGGGCGGGTGGCCGCGCCACTGATCTCGACATATTGCCCGGTAATGTCTGAGATCGAGGGAATGGAAACTGTGTCGCCGGCCTGGATTTGCGCATTTTTGCCTTTCCCGGCGGTGTAATCGGCCTCGGTAATGATGCGCAGGAAATCGTCGTTAGTGCGTTCGATATTGATACGCTGAGGATAGGCCTGGGGCGTGAGGCCACCAGCCATTTGAACCAGGTCTGCCAGGGTGTTTTCGTTGTTCAGTTCATAGAGCGCTGGGCGGTACACTTCGCCCTTTATACCTACACGGTTGCCGACAGGCGGAATGAAGATTACGTCACCGGGCTGCAGGCGGCTGTCGTTAGAGCTATCGCCCTCGAGCAGCAAGTCGTACAGATCGAGGGTTCCAACCAGTTTGCCATTGCGCTTGTGCTGGAGGTTTCGCAGGGAGCCGTTTACCTTGATACCACCGGAAACGTACAGGGCGTTGGTAATGGTTGAGAGGGAGCTGACTGAGTAAGAGCCGGGGTTCCGCGCTTCACCAAGAACAAACACGCGCATGCTGCGCAGCTCGCCCAGTGAAACACTGGCCTGAACACCAATGTATTGCTCGGATACCTGCTTGCGGATCTGTTGGCTGGCTTCTTCGAAACTCAGCCCAGCTACGCTCATGGGGCCAGACTGAGGAAAGCTGATGGTTCCATCCCGGCTGATGGGCAATTCCAGGTTCTGGTTTTCCTTGCCCCAGAGTTGAACGCGCAATACGTCACCCGGGCCCAGGGTGTATTCAGAAGGAATCGGAATTTCGGTTACCGGGGCAAAGGTGGTTGGGCTACCTCTGAAAAGGTCGTAGCCATAAGGCTTGAGGCCGCCGTTTTTTGCTGCGGTTTTCTGTTCCTGCTGTTTTTCTTCCTGGGCCTGTTCCCTCTCTTCGTCTGGCATATCAGACACAGGTTCTACTACCTGCACTTCGCGAGGGCGCTGGCTTTGCTGACCGGAGGATACGAGGCTATCGAGATCAACGCCATATTGACTGGCGAGGGCCTCTTGCTGGGCTCTGGGTAAGCTCTGGAATTGCTCTATCTGAGATTGGCTTATGGACTGGGCGGATATGCCTGCTGGTAACAGAAGAGCAACGGTTGCTAGTAATTTTTTCAGGTTCACGGTTTATGAGATCCGGAATTTATAGGATTGAAATCTACGCCTAAAGCTTCAGCGTTTAATTTTCGGTAATCAGAAACGGTATTTCCAGGCAGCACCAACAGACCACTGGTCTTTCTCACCACCCAGGTATTGAATTTTCTTGTCAGTGGCCTGAAAACTCAGGTCCAGCCAACCGTTGAATAAACGGGTTCCGTAGCCGAGATCAATAATGGCGACGTTCTGGTCACCCTCGGGAACGGTATAAAAGATGTCTTCAGTGGTAATAACAGTCCGGTTTCCGCCGTCTTTATTAAGCCGGGCATAGGTAACCTTCGCGGAAAGGTTGGTGCCGTTGTCGAAGAAATTGAAAGCGCCAAGGGTAACGGCTTCTGCGTCACCATCAAAGCTGGCCGCCATGCTGCGGCCATAATAACGATAGCCTGAGCGGTAGCGGGAATGATCATAGGTGATGTTGGGCATAGCATCGCCCATGAAATCATCGGCCAGCGTGTTGGTGTATTCGATAAACCACTGCTGGTCGGCTTCGAACAGCTGTGTGGTCCAATCTGTGCCCAACAGCCAGGACTTGCGAGCCGGGAACGCGCCGGCTTCGTCTTCACCCATCATCTGGGCGTACAGGCCCATGGTTTGCTCGCCGATTGCGAAACCGTATCGGGCGTCGACACTGGCCAGCTGGTTGCCAGGATCGTTTTCTTCCAGCTGCCCATTATCCCGCCCGATCAGGGCGTTCCAGATGGTTGATGCGCCCTCAGGGCGCCCTTCTCCGCCAAACATGATTGCGCGGGAAAGGCCAATATCCAGTCCATCTATAGGCCGGAACGTAAAACGCATGCCGAGCAATTTGGCATCTGGTATTTCCCGATAGCTTTCGTATTGGCCGGCAAACGCCGTGAACTGCCAGGGGCCAACCCACTGTAGCCAGTCGGTTTCGGGTGCATGACTGTTATTACGATTGAGCCATAGCGCCGGCATAGGGCGTGCGTTGTTGGAGAGAATCAAGCTGGATTGCCAGCCCGGCCCCCACCAACGGTCAATGGCGCCTGCACCGAATACCCAGTTGCCGGCAGTGGCGGCAAGATAGGAGCCATCGAGGCGCAGCTCTTCGTCATCGTCGCTTTTATGAGCGTAGGCGGGGTTTAGCCCCAGTGCCCAGACTTCGCCCTGCCATTGCAGGTTGATAGCGGTTCCGGCCTTGGCCATCGGGTTTTGGTCAAAGCCACGAATGCCGGGAATCTCACTGCTGCCGTAAACGCTATATTCGCCTCGAAAGCCCTGCTGGGCCTGCTGCTCCTGCTCGAAACGCAGATAAGCAGCTGCTGAACCAACCGATGACTGGTCTGATGCCACACTGGGCTTCAAGCCGCTATGAACGGCGCTCCACATCATGGGCCAGGTACTGACGGTGCGATCCATGTGGCCTCGGTCTGCCAGTTTTTGAGCAGCGAATCGAGCGCGGGCATCGCCCGGCTCAACCCATGGGGCGGCCAAGAGAGACAAGCTTGTTAGACACGCTACCGCCCCACCGACCAGGGCCCAGTGTTTTAAGGTCATGAAGTTGGATTATCTTTAAAGCGACGGGAAACAGGCAAAATGGAAGGGAACTGCTTACTCCCAACTGTATCCGTGTCGGTAGATGAATGTACTGTTTCAGGAAGACCGCGATTTTACGGCAATGTGCATTACAAGCAAGTGACAAAAAGTCTGACACTTGTGGTATCAGGGAGTTGCCTGAGTAAAGAATTGTTAAAGGTTGATAACCTCAATCTGTTTGCTTACATTTCGCTCAGATTAGCCCTTACCAGGCTGACAAATTCAGCAAAAAACGAAAGAAATACACCGCCCATCAAACCCAGCATGGCCGCCAAAACCACAATCAGGCTCCGCGCGGGCCCTTTCCGTTCTGCCATTTGGCGATTGAGCACCAGGAGTTCTGCCGGCCGGATTGAATGGAGAAGCACCTCGAGGGACAGGCGCTTATTCACAGCGTCGGCTATGGCTGCTCCCACGTCCTGAGAACCCTCTAACCTTTCGATAGTTGAGGTCAAAGATTCAATTTGCCTGTCCAGGTTACTTTTAAGGGTAGATACCGCAACAGATTGGGTCTGCTCCAGCTTCTCGATGAGTTGATCATGAACCTGCTTAACATCATCAGAGTTCTCGGGCTCTGCTTCAGAGGCAATACGGACAAGCCCTGTATTCTCAGGGTTCGAAAAAACCACATCAAAAGGAATCGACTGGTCGTGCGCTGCAAGATAAGTGGCCTCGATTTCAGGAAGCCAACGATTTTCCAGTGTGGCTATCACCGTGGCGGGCTTTTCAATGAAGCTGCCAGCTTCTCTCTCCGCAAGCTTGTATAAGGTCACGTAATCGTACTTTGCTGGCATCAAAATCGCGAACAGGACACCCGCTGCGAGGGTGAGCAGAAATACTACGTAGAAGACTCGTCGACGCTTCAGGAAAGTGGAAGCCAAGTCTACGAGGCTAATCTCGTCATCAGGGGTATGGTGAAGTGAGGGCCGTCTTTCTTCCATATTGCCTTTTCCTTTTTATCGCTTGAAGGATGACCAGCATCACCCTTATTTTGTTATAGTAGACACTGGAACCTTCACCCTCTGCTGCTTCTGCATAAAGTTGATGAGTACTATTGCCCGCGCTTCACCATCGTAAGCCTGAAAAATGGCATTGATGCCCTCAAATGGCCCGTCGTTCAGCTGCACGGCCTGGCCAGGCTTGATACCGCCCTTCTCCGCTACTGAATCCAGGCTTTCCTTTATATGCCAGATTACATCGTCACTGATAGCCGCAGGTTTGTTTGCGAATCCGACAATTCTGAGCACTCCGCGGGTTGATCGGAGCTTTCCCCACATAGGATCGGTTTGCTCCAGGCTCACAAACAGGTACCCGGGGAATAGCGGCTCAAGTTTTTTCGTGCGCTTACCGGATTTGATTTTCTCCACGGTGATTTTCGGGTAGAAGCAGGCAATGTCCTGATTCTGGAGGTGTGTAAGGGCGCGATCACCCTGGGCGGGTTTGTGCTGAAGTGCGTACCATGTCATGACTGCGGAAGGTACCAGCTTCCCGCCGCAATGAAATACGGATTTAACACATCTTGTTTACCGTATTTCAATGGCTGGCCATCTACCGTTTGCACTTTCCCGCCAGCAGCCACCAGCACCGCCTGCGCTGCGCCCGTGTCCCACTCGCAGGTTGGACCCATACGCGGGTATATATCGGCGTGGCCCTCGGCAATACGGCAAAACTTGAGCGAGCTGCCTGCCTGCACCAACTCGTGCTCGCCAAGCTTGTCGATAAACGCTCTGGTATCCGGGTTGAGGTGGTTCTTGCTAGCCACCACACGTTTTGCATCTTTGGGCTCCGCCACCCGAATTCGGTGAACTTTGCCAGTTCGATCACGCATGTGGGCGCCCTCACCGACCACTCCCCAGTAGGCTTCTTTCAGGGCGGGTGCGATGACCACACCCATAACCGGCTCACCGTCCTCAATCATGGCGATGTTGACGGTGAACTCGCCTGTACGCTGGGTGAAATCCTTGGTGCCATCGACAGGGTCCACCAGCCAGAACCGGCGCCAGTGCTTGCGTTCTTCCCAGGGGATATCCTTCCCCTCTTCCGAAAGGATGGGTATATCCCGGCTAATTCTGCGCAGGCCATGGATGATGATGTCGTGGGCAGCGGTGTCTGCAGCTGTTATGGGCGAATCGTCTGCTTTGTAGCTCACCTTGAAATCAGACTGGTAGATATGCAGCACTTTCTCGCTGGCCTCGTCTGCTACCTTGATGACGTCCGGGAGTATGGAGCTGTAATGCATGCGATTCGCTTCCTGCTTCAGATCAAAACGTTATGAACTATTATGGGTAATAGTAACACCCCCTTAACAAAGAACCAGAAGGACGCCTCTATGAAACTTCGCTTCCTTGGCGGCACAGGCACAGTAACCGGCTCGCGCTACCTTCTCTCGGATGACAAGCACCGGGTATTGGTGGACTGCGGCATGTACCAGGGGGTGAAAACCCTGCGCCGGCGCAACTGGGCTAAGTTTCCGGTGGACCCGTCAACCATTGATGCGGTGGTGTTAACCCATGCCCATATTGATCATTCCGGCTACTTACCCGCCTTGGTAAAAAACGGTTTTAAAGGCAAGGTCTACTGCACCAAGGCTACCCATGAACTGTGCAAGGTTCTGCTACCCGATGCCGGGTTCCTGCAGGAGGAGGATGCGAAATACGCCTTCCGCAAAAAGTTCTCGAAGCACGAGAAGCCGGAGCCGCTGTTTACCGAGAAAGATGCCTGGGAGGCGCTCAAGCATTTTGAGTCCCTCCACTACCATGAGACGTTCGAGCCGGCGAAAGGGTTCCAGGTTACCTTTACCCCTGCCGGGCATATTCTGGGTTCATCCTGCGTGCATGTTCACCACCAGGGGGCAGACAGAACGGTTGTGTTCAGCGGGGACGTGGGGCGGCAGAATGACATCATCATGCGACCACCGGAGCCGCTGCAGAAAGCTGATGTGCTGGTATGTGAATCGACTTATGGTGATCGCGCCCATGGTGAGACGGATCCGGAAGCGGAACTGGCCGAAATTATCACGAGAACGGCCGGGCGCGGCGGCATTGTGCTTTTACCAGCGTTTGCCGTAGGGCGGGCGCAGATGCTGCTTTATGTAATTCACAAGATTATGGGAGACGGGAAGGTTCCCAAGCTTCCCGTGTTCCTGAATAGCCCCATGGCGATCAAAGCCACGGAAATCTTCTGCAAACATCATAAAGAGCACAAGCTCAACGCCGCACAGTGTGAACTGATTGATGAGAAAACCACGTTTGTTCGAAAGGTGGAAGAGTCCATCGAACTGGACGCGGTGCGCTACCCCTGCGTGATTATTTCTGCCAGTGGGATGGCCAGTGGTGGGCGGGTACTGCACCACCTGAAGACACTGCTACCCAATCCTCGAAACAGCATTGTGTTTGCCGGCTTCCAGGCACCGGGTACTCGCGGGGATGCGTTGGTGAATGGTGCGGAATCGGTGAAGATTCATGGGGAGTACTGGCCGGTGAAGGCCGAGATTCATAATCTGGATTCGCTGTCTGCACATGGGGACTATAACGAGATTTTGGCTTGGCTGGAGCAAGGCTCACTCAAACCGGAGAAGGTTTACATTACTCATGGGGAGATGGTGGCTAGCGACGTTATGCGGAAGCGGATACGGGATCGGTTTGGTTGGGATGTTGAGGTGCCGGAGTTGTTTGAGGAGGTGGAGGTTTAGAATCACAGAATCACACACCCTTTTGGCCTGTAGCGCTCATCCCATTTTAATGCAGCCTGTTGATCAATGACGCACGTCCAAGCACCAACAGCAGTTCTCTCAAACCGAATAACAACTCCTGTCAAAAAAGAGAGAGAGTTGCCCCCCATGGTCACCTCGAGGTGCCCTGACCCGTCAGGGTTTACAGAGGCAATCTCCACTGCAGTGCCTCCGCCAGTAAGTGAAGACGGAATGTAACCTAGGCTCTGGTTATTGATGGGATCACCACGGGATAGTCGCATTTCAAAGCTCGACCGGTAGTCCCCTACTTCCTTAACAGCGCGGCTCACCTGAGATTTGGCGACATAATTTTGGTACGAGGGAACTGCAAATAGAGCCAAAACACCAATAACTGCAACAACTATTATGAGCTCAATCAAAGTAAAACCTTTGTTAAGCATATACTCCCAACCTCTTTAAACAAGGAACATTAATTCCAAGAAGCAAGGTTTAGGCCAGGTTCGACAGCTTGAAACCTGAAAACCGGAATCAAAAGGAAGCTTGAGAATTAGAGGGAACGTTTTATACCGAAGATTGGAAAGTCAACAGAGGTTTCTAACATAAACACACAGGGCCGGATCAAAGTAAGGCTAGATAAAACAAAAAACTTGCCTTTCTCCCTTCAATCACAAAACCATCCAACACGGGTAGCAGGGACAGCTCAAAACAAGAAAGCCCGAAGCTTTAAGCATCGGGCTTTCGACGATCGGATGTAATTACCTTTTAAACGAGTGGCATCGTACTTGGATCAAGCCGTGTTTTCTCAATTAAAAGCTTGCAACCGGCGTGCATGCCTTGTCTGCGAAATCCTCGTCCACAGTCGTTTCACAAGTCCATGTTCCATCTTGATCTCGAATGTATCGAACTGCATTGCCGTTAATACCGGGATTACCAGAAGTGAAAGCCAATTCAATATACCCAGCACCATTGTTGGTATCGGCAATAGTGATGTCGCCGAAGGTGGGCTGAACAATACCCAGATCTTCTGGACGCTCGCCTCTTACTGCTGGAGTCGGCGGGGTTGTAGTATTATCTGCAGCCTGTGGCTGAGTCGTTCCGTCCGGAAACTCTCCGTAATTCATCACGTAATCTTCGAGACCAGTCTTATTTGCCGCTAGTGTAGATACTGCAGAAGCAACGTTCGAGCGACCAACATAATTTTGATATTGCGGAATTGCAATTGCCGCCAAAATACCAATGATCGCAACAACGATCATCAGTTCGATCAGGGTGAAACCTTTCTGAGCATGATTCATTTGAATGTTCTTCATTATCGACCTCTGTGATTGTCGGTTAACAACTCTTTCTGGCCCGGGCCCGGTGGAGTCGCGCCCCGTGACCGCTATTTTGAGCCTGAGAGAATTGAAGCATTGTCCGTGCCAGGTTTCAAAAACTTCAAAAAATCTAATTTTTTACTCTAAAAACAGAAAGTTAAAAACTACTCGATAGAGTGCCGTTAATCATCTGCCTGCAGCCCTAAATGCTCGCGGACGTCAGTTGGTGACAAATTTTGTCATCTGAGATTGCCAGAAGCGCGTATTTGTCGGAACTTGGAGTGAGAAAAAGGCTTTCTTCTGACACCAACCTTAGCCGCCGAATGCGCGCAATCCTTTCCAAACTGAGGCTGTCCATCTAAACTCACTCAAATTGACAAAACACCGGTTTCAGTAACTTAGGCTGCGTTTCTTACTTAATTTATGTCTACCAATAAAAGCAATATCACGCTTACGGGCCTTGCGAGGCGCTTCGTGGATGACGGACTGCTGGATGAGGCAACGGCAAAAGATGCCTTCGTGCAAGCTTCTCAAAACCGGATTCCTCTAATTACTTACCTCACCCAGAATAACCTGGCCGATAGCTCGAGGCTCGCGTTCTCCGCCGCTATGGAGTTCGGGGTATCGGTTTTGGATCTAACTGCGTTTCTCTTAGAAATGATGCCGGAGAAGGTGGTTGACGAGAAGCTGGTGCGCAAGCACAACGCCTTGCCGTTGTATAAGAGAGGGAACCGTCTCTTTATTGCCGTATCAGACCCGACCAACATCCAAGCCTTAGACGAAATCAAGTTCAACACGGGCCTCAGCACCGATGCTATATTGGTCGACGATGCCAAGCTGCGGGAAGCCATCGACAAGTATCTGGAATCCCAGGACACCACCATGGGTGATCTTGATGACGCAGATCTTGAGGGTGTTGAAACTGAGGGCGGTGAGCAAGAAGATGATGGCGCTGTTGTTGCCAGTGAGGTGGACGACGCACCAATAGTTAAGTATGTGAATAAGATGCTGCTGGATGCGATTCGCGGCGGCGCTTCGGACATTCACTTCGAGCCTTATGAAAAAGTCTATCGGGTAAGATACCGCACCGACGGCATTTTGAAAGAAGTCTCACGCCCCTCTATCAAGCTGGCTCCGAAGATTTCCGCCCGCGTAAAGATCATGGCCCAGCTGGACATTTCTGAGCGGCGGGTACCTCAGGATGGCCGCATAAAGATGAAGCTGTCCAAAACCAAGGCGATCGATTTCCGGGTAAACACCCTGCCCACTCTTTGGGGTGAAAAGATCGTTTTGCGAATTCTTGATCCCAGTCAGGCCAAACTAGGCATTGATGTACTCGGTTATGAGGAAGATCAGAAACAGATGTACATGGATGCCCTGAAACAGCCACAGGGCATGATTTTGGTGACTGGACCGACTGGCTCAGGCAAAACGGTCTCTTTGTATACCGGGCTGAATATTCTGAATACCCCAGACATCAACATCTCCACTGCGGAAGACCCGGCGGAAATCAACCTGGAGGGCATTAACCAGGTAAACGTGAACAACCGGGTGGGGCTGGGCTTTGCCGAAGCCCTACGGGCATTCCTGCGTCAGGATCCTGATGTCATCATGGTCGGTGAGATACGGGACCTTGAAACGGCCAACATCGCTATCAAAGCGGCTCAGACTGGGCACCTGGTTCTTTCTACCCTTCACACGAACAGCGCTGCAGAAACCCTCACGCGGATGATGAACATGGGGGTGCCCTCGTTCAACATCGCTACTTCGGTGAGCCTCATTATTGCCCAACGTTTGGGCCGAAGACTGTGCAGCTCATGCAAGCAGCCCTTTGACGTCCCGAAAGACGTGCTGTTGGAGGAAGGGTTCACACAGGAACAAATTGATACAGGCTTCACGTTGTACCGCCCCAAGGGCTGTGATAAATGCAATGGAGGATATAAAGGCCGCGTCGGGATTTACGAAGTGGTCAAGATTACCGACGAGCTGGCGAACATGATTATGGAAGAAGCCAGTTCCATCAAAATTGCAAAGCAGGCTCAGGCCGAAGGCTTCCGTAACTTGCGCCAATCGGCACTTATGAAAGTGATCGAGGGCGTAACAAGCCTTGAGGAAGCCAACCGCGTGACGAAGGATTAAGCATGGCAGAGAAAGCACAGAAGCTGGAATCGTACGTTTGGGAAGGGAAAGACCGAAAGGGCAATAAGTCCAAGGGCGAGTTGACTGGCTCCAACCTTGCACTGGTTAAGGCCCAACTTCGCAAGCAAGGCATTATTCCGGATAAGGTCAAGAAGAAGCCCAAGCCGCTTTTCGGTGGCAGCAAGAAGATTACCCCCTTCGACATTGCCATGCTGACTCGACAGCTTGCGACCATGATGAAGGCGGGCGTACCTCTGGTGCAGAGCTTTGACATTGTTGCCGATGGTTTGGAGAACAAGGGGCTTCAGGAACTGGTTATGAGTATCCGAAATGATATTTCATCGGGTACCAGTTTCGCAGGTGCATTGCGTAAACATCCCAAATATTTTGACGATTTGTATTGCAATCTGGTCGACTCAGGTGAAAAAGCCGGTGCGCTCGAGGCCATGCTCGACAGGATCGCTACCTATCTGGAGAAAACAGAGCTCCTCAAGAAAAAAGTAAAGAAAGCGATGACCTACCCCATCGCTGTAGTCGTCGTGGCGATCATTGTCACAGCCATCCTTCTCGTGAAAGTTGTTCCGCAGTTCGAAAGCTTGTTCCAGGGTTTCGGCGCGGAACTTCCCGTTTTCACTCAGTTTGTCGTAGAGCTTTCCGAATGGCTGCAAAGCTGGTGGTTCGTGGTCTTACTGGGGATTGTGGGCACCATTTTCCTGTTTAAAGAAGCCAAGCGCCGCTCGCAAAAATTCTCGGATCTGGTTGATAAATATGTGTTGAAGCTGCCTGTTGTTGGAGAAATCCTTGACAAATCTGCAGTTGCCAAGTTTGGCCGTGTACTCTCAACCACCTTCGCTGCAGGTGTTCCGTTGGTAGACGCACTTGATTCTGTAGCCGGTGCGACCGGCAACGCTGTCTATCGGGATGCTATCGATCGCATCAAAAACGACGTGTCTAGCGGCACCCAACTTCAGGCATCCATGCGCCAGCAAGACGTATTCCCGGTGATGGCTATACAGCTCACAGCCATCGGCGAAGAATCCGGTAACCTGGACGAGATGCTTGCCAAGGTTGCCGAGCATTACGAGGCAGTGGTGGACGACATGGTTGATAACCTTACTGCTCTGATGGAGCCGATGATCATGGCGGTTCTGGGCGTTCTGGTTGGTGGCCTGATCATTGCCATGTATCTGCCAATCTTCCAGATGGGTCAGGTTGTTGGTTAAACTCCTGGACCCAAAGCGCCGCTAGACTTTGAGTGGGGTCAGAAGAAAATCCTCTTCTGACCCCGAGTTCCCCCGCCTGATTCTCGGATAATTAATGATTAATCTGGACGCCTTTCTCGCCACTCCCTGGCTTCTTTTTCTTTCTGTCACCCTCGTATCCCTCTGCATTGGCAGCTTCCTGAATGTTTTGATTCTCAGGCTGCCCAAAATGATGCACCAGGACTGGCGCTGCCAGTGCGAGGAGTTTCTGGAGCTGCCTGAGAAGCAGCGTAAGGAAGAAGAACGGATTACGCTTTCCAAACCGGCTTCCACCTGCCCTTCCTGCGGCCATGGCATTCGGGCGTGGGAGAATATTCCTGTGGTCAGCTGGCTGGTTCTTCGGGGCAAATGTGCTTCCTGCAAAGCCCCCATCTCGCCCCGTTATCCGATTATTGAGGCCGTTACCGCGATTTTCTCGGTGGTGACCATTGCAGTCGTCGGGCCGAACGAATCCGCTCTCTGGGCCTTGTTGCTGGTGTGGGCTCTGGTGGCCCTGACCGTTATCGATTTCGACACCCAGCTCCTACCAGACAGCATTACGCTGCCCCTGATGTGGCTGGGCCTCGTGTTGAATTATTTTGGCGTGCTGACGGACTTCAACAGTGCCTTCTGGGGTGCGGTGGCAGGTTATCTCTCCTTGTGGTCTGTTTACTGGCTCTTCAAGCTGGTAACCGGCAAGGAGGGCATGGGCCACGGAGACTTCAAACTGCTCGCCGCACTCGGCGCCTGGCTGGGGTGGCAGTTGTTGCCAGCGGTGATTCTGCTTTCCTCGGTTGTAGGTGCCGTTGTGGGTATCAGCCTGATGGTGTTCAAGAAGCATGGGCGGGAAGTTCCGATTCCGTTTGGGCCCTACCTCGCGACGGCGGGGTTGATTTGTTTGTGGTTTGGGAGTGAGATTCAGGCGTTCTGGTTTGGGTTTCTGGGAGTCTGATTCATGAGCATTGTTGGCCTTACCGGCGGAATTGGTTCCGGGAAATCCACAGTGGCTCGCCTGTTCGGTGACCTTGGCGTGCACTGGGTGGACGCCGATGATGTTGCCCGTGAGGTGGTTGAGCCGGGAACGCCTGCGCTTGCGCGGATTGCGGAGCATTTTGGGAAGAAGATCCTCACTTCTGAGGGTGCATTGGATCGTGCGCAGCTTCGCACAATTGTCTTTCAGGAGCCGGAAGAGCGGGTTTGGCTGGAGGCGCTGTTGCATCCGATCATCCGCGAGGAATTGATTCGGCAGTTGAATCCGGAAAACTACCAGCTCCCCTATGTGCTTCTGGTCTCCCCTCTCCTCCTCGAGACCGATCAACACGAACTGGTTGACCGCATTATCGTGATCGACGTGCCCAGGGACGTTCAACTTGAACGCACCATGGCTCGGGACACCAATTCCCAAGAGCAGGTTGAACGGATCATTGCGGCTCAGATTTCCCGTGAAGATCGGCTGGCGCGGGCGGATGAGGTGATTGATAATGACCGCCCTCTGGATGATGTAACGCGTCAGGTGCGGGAGCTGCATGAAAGGTTGTTGGTGGATTTTGGCTGACTGGTTTTTCCGCTATCGTTTTGCAGGTCTTGCCGCTGCACTTTCTCTGACGTTCTCTCCTCCAGGCCACAGCATCGAGCCGGTGTTTGAGGTTCGGGAGCGCTCTGTGGCCGAGCTTCTGTCTCCTGCCCAGCTTCCGATCGGCTTTTACACGTTTGAGCCGGATGAATACTGGGCGGATCCGCGGGATTCCTACTGGCTCAGATTCAGCAACTGGGTGCTGCGGCAGGAGCGTCTTCACGGGCAGAAGATCCAGTCGGTTGGCCAATGGGCAGACCGGACGCTCTCCGGCAGCGCCCAGAGCCTCCCCAATAACGAGAGCTATCTACGGGTTGGCTTTGCAACGGAATCCGAATATGGAGACCCGGCACAGTTTGAGCCGGAGGCGCGATTTCGGCTGGACATTCCTACCACCCGTCGCAAACTGCGCCTGGTTATCGAAAGCGAGAGCGAAGACCTGATTCCTCTCGGCGAGCGCCAGCGGGACCGGCAGCTTACCGAGCCGGAACGCTCCGATACGGAGGCCACGGGCGCACTGCGTTACCTGACTCAGATTGGCGATGCCATCAATTTCTCCAACGATGTGGGTGTGCGCCTGCGGCTCCCTCCGGATGCCTTCTGGCGGGCAACGGCGGAGAAACGCTGGCGCCTGGACGACAAGTGGATCCTGAACGCTCAGCAGCGGTTTTATTACTTTCATCAGGACGGCTGGGGCGAGCGAACCTGGATTGGCGTTGGGCGCCCGGTTGGCAATGACTGGTATTTCCGGTCGTCATCGGAACTGGAGTGGGTGCACAACGACAAGGAATTTGTGGCCGGCCAGATATTCAGCATGCGCAAGCGGATGAATAACCGGCTGATCGTAACAGCGAGGCTGGGCCTGCTAGGGGAAAGCAAACCTTCCTGGCGCACCACCTCCGCGTTCACAGATCTTACATTTCGCTACCGGCTGCACAGCAACTGGCTATACGCGGAGCTGATTCCCGCGCTGGAATTCCCCCGGGAGGAGAGCTTTAAAGACCGTGCTTCTGTGGTGTTTCGGGTGGAAATGTTTTTCTCCGGTATCATTGAGGATGATCGTTTGTAATGCCAAGACACCCCTCGAAACCCGCGACCGAGGCCCTTACTCTCACGCCTATCGCCATTACCCGCTCCTGCTTTCAGGACAAGTTCGGGGTGCCTCGCCAGCCGGGGTTGACCCGGCATGCCCGGGCCGAGCTGATTATCCAGCCACCGTTTGACCGGGAAGATGCCTTCCGTGGGCTGGAGACCGCCAGCCACCTTTGGCTGACCTTTCAGTTTCACGAGGCGGTGCGGGCAGACTGGCGGCCCGTGGTGCGCCCTCCCCGGCTGGGCGGCAATCGCAAGATGGGTGTGTTTGCCAGCCGGTCTCCGTTTCGCCCAAACAGCCTCGGCCTTTCGGTCGTTCGCAATGAGGGATTGGTGCGCAAAGATGGACAGCTCATTCTCCGCATCAGTGATCATGACCTCATCGAGGGCACACCTATACTGGATATCAAACCCTACCTGCCATTCGCCGATTCAGTTCCTGAAGCGACATTGGGCTGGGCAGACTCGCCACCCACGGAAAAACTCGACGTGGTTTTTCTGCCGGAAGCGGAGGCCCAGATTGGCAAGCTGTCACCCGAAGAGTATCCGGAACTGCGGCCGCTGATCGAGGATGTGGTGGCTTACGATCCACGCCCCTCCTTTCGCAGAGGACGGGAAGAAGAGCGCATTTACGGTGCGCATCTGTACGATTTGAACGTGCGATTCCGATTCGTGAATGATCATTCACGGAAACGTGTCGAAGTGCTGACGGTCTGTTAAACTGCTTTTGGTGATTTTGTAGTCGACACAGGGAATATGTGCCTTGCCTTCAAAGCGGTTCTTCAAACGATTGGGAATACGACCACTGGCGGCAAGGTTGCTCGCCTACGTATTGCTGTTCAGCCTTTTTCTGTCTCTGGTGGCAACGGGCGTTCAGCTGATCGGAGAATTCGAGCGGCGCAAGAACGATCTGCTGAATGACCAGACACGGGCCGCGGAGTTGGTTTCCGGAAGCATGAGCAACAACATCTGGCTCATGAATTTCAGCGAGGTGGCCAACAGCCTGGATGATATGAAAGCAGTGCCCGCTGTCCAGTACGGGCGGGTGGTGACCAGCACCGGCGAAACCTTCAGCACCGGTACTTACCCTGAGGGCCGGGTCATATCGCAAACCTTTCCACTGGTTTTCGACCGCTCCAACAACCGCAGTCCTGAAAACGTTGGCACGCTCACCGTCACCTCATCCATCGACCAGATCTACACAGACCTGCGTAACCGCGCGTTCCTGAACCTTTTGTTTCAATCCATTGTTGTCATGCTGGGCACCCTGGGCTTGCTGGTGATCGTTCGTTTAACGCTGACCCGGCATCTGGAATCTATGGCCGATTACGCCGCCCGGCTGAATCTCGACGCGCTGGTAGACCCGCTGGAGCTCAAGCGCAAACCCCGAAAAACACCAGATGAACTCTCGGAGCTGGAGCAGGCCCTTAACAAGATGCGCCTGCAGATCCTAGAGGACACCCGCTCTCTGCGCCAAACCACGATCCAGTCCCAGGGTGAACGGGACGAGGCAGTTCGCGCCAACCACGCCAAGAACCAGTTCCTCGCGAATGTCAGCCACGAACTGCGCATTCCGCTGCAGTCGGTGCTGGGCTACGCCAACCTGCTTACCGATACGCCGCTGGATCAGGAGCAGCGGGAATACGTGCTGACCCTGTTGAGCGCCTCGGAAAGCCTCTCGGCCATCATCAACGACCTGCTGGATATCTCCAGCATGGAAGCGGGCAAACTGGTACTTGAAGACATCCCCTTTGACCTTCGGGAAACCCTCAATGATCTGGTGCACATGCTTGGCTCTCGCGCCCGGGAGAAAGGCCTCGCACTGGAACTTCGGATCGACGAAAACCTGCCCTGGGCCCTGAAGGGGGACCCGGTTCGCATTCGCCAGATATTGTTGAACCTTACGTCCAACGCCATCAAGTTTACCGATTCCGGCCATGTGCTGATCAGTATCGAGGTGTTGGGCCGTCGGGATGACAAGGCTCGCCTTCGCATTGCCGTGGAAGACACCGGCGTGGGCATCAACCCGGAAGATGTTCCCCTGGTTTACGAGCCCTACGTGCAGCTTGGCCAACAGTTCCAGCGTCAACTGCCCGGTGCAGGCCTTGGCCTCACCATCTGCCGTCAACTGGTGGGCCTGATGGACGGGTCGATGGATCTCGAAAGCCGCCCCGGTGAGGGCTCGACCTTCTGGATGGAACTGACTCTGCCCGTGGCCCCGGAGAACGCCGCCCGGGTTCGGCCGGACACCCGGATGGTGAAGAATCGCAGGATTCTGGTTGTGGATTCCTATGAGCTGTCCCGCAAGATCACACTGGAAATGCTGTCCCGGCACGAGGTGCACATTGAGGCGGTGAAGTCCGCCGGCGAAGCACTAACGTCCCTGCGCACGGCGTTCGATGGCCAGCAGCCGTTCGACGCGATCATTCTGGATGGCTTTGTGCCGGATATGGACAGCGACCTGCTGTGCCGGCAGATCCGTAGCAACCCGCTCTGGTCAGATATGCGCCTGCTGATTCTGTCATCCAACCCGCAAAGGGGCGATGCCGAACATTTCCGGCAGGCCGGCGCCGATGCCTTCCTGAGCAAATCGCTGCGGGAATCCTGCCTGACTCCGATTCTTAACCAGTTGTTTGCCGATGCCGCCAAGGATGAACGGCGTTTCCTGACCCGGTTTTCCCTGCAGGCGGTCAGCGACACTGCCCGACGCCGGGAACTTCCCTGTGGCCGCATGAAGGTGTTGCTGGTTGAGGACAATCCAGTTAACCGTACCCTGACTCGCCGACTGCTGGAGAAACTCGGCTGCGACGTGATGACCGCCAACGATGGCGAGGCTGCGGCCAGCCTCTGGCAGTGGCACCCTTTCGATCTCGTGTTCATGGATTGTGTGATGCCCCGTGTGGATGGCTTTGAAGCCACCCGCCGTCTGCGGGAATGGGAGAAAACCCACAACCGCTTGCGCATCCCCGTGGTCGCGCTGACCGCCAGTGCCATGGAAGAAGATGAGGAACGCTGCCGCCGGTGCGGTATGGATTCTTTTGTTGCCAAGCCTGTCAATATTGAAATGCTGCGGGCAGTACTGGAACAATATTGCCAGGCGTCTGCTGCCTCCTGAAAGCTGTTTGCTTAAATCCGGGCACAGACATCCAGACACGTTTCCAAACCCCGAAGGCAACCATGAACGTTGAATGCCCAACCTGTAAAAAGTCCGTGGAATGGACCGAGACCAACCCCTGGCGCCCTTTCTGTTCCGAGCGCTGCAAACTGATCGATCTGGGGGCCTGGGCCAACGAGGAATACCGGGTACCCGCAGAGAACGCTTCACCGGAAGATCTGGACCAGGGCGGCGATACCACCCGGCACTGACCTGCGAAAAATGAAAGTTAACGGGGACTTACCGGCATTTAAGTTGAGTGGCCCGGAACACCCCGTTAACATACCGGCAATTCTGCTAAAAACGTAACGAAGGTGCACATATATGAAAGCGTCCCGGATTTCCCTGATGATTCTCTCACTGGCTGCCGCGCCTGCCTTTGCAGGGGATGTCGACCTCAGCCTCACCAACGATTCGGTGAAGGGCCAGGTAAATTTCTTCGGCACCAACAACGACCTCCAGCTTGGCACCGGTTACACCTACCGCGAAGGTGGCCGCGATATTTTCAACGTTGATTTCCATGCCCAGGGCCGCACGGCAATCGGCAACCTGCCCACCACAGCCGGCATCGGCATGAGGGGTATCTATTGGGATCAAAGCCGCGCCGATGGCGGTGCTGTCGGTCTTGGCGGTTTTGCGACCGTCAATATCCCGGATGTCCCTGGCCTGTCGTTCACCGGTGGCCTGCACTACGCCCCCAGCATTCTCTCGTTTGGCGATTCCGATGATATGACCAGCCTTGAGCTGCGTGGTAGCTATCGGGTTATCCGCAACGCCGAGATTTTCGCCGGCTATCGCTATCTGAACACCGATATCGAGAACTCCTCACGAGACGTCAATCTCGATGAAGGCGTTATGGCGGGCATGAAGATTTTCTTCTGATTCCTGCCTTTTCTGAAACGGGCCCGGTGGGGCCCGTTTCGTGTTCCCTCCATAACCCTTTCGTGCTTTTCCTCACGCTTTCCCGAGAATCCGACTGTTAGACTGTTTGCCTGTATTTTCTGCACGGATAGCCAGGCATGCGTTTCACACTCGGTTTATTGCTCTCCTCAACTCTGTTGCTCACCGCCGGATGCGGAAGTGGCGAAGACGCCATTGAGGGCGCGGCCAGCCAGCCCAACGACTTCGCTGGAAACAAGAATCCGGTCGATGACTTCAGCTCCGGTAGCACCGGCGATTCCAACAACGCCGGTGGCCTTGCCAGCAATGAAGTACGGGTGACCATGGAAGTACCGGGTGGTGTCACCAGCGAGGGCGAGCCTACCCGCCGTAACCTGAGAATCGTACCGCCGGACAGGGTGAGTGTTTACTACACCAATCAGGCCCTGTCTGTGCTTGATGAACCCGCGATTTCCACGCGCACCGACAGCGAAGGCTTCACCATTATCGAATTCACCAATGGCCTGCCCCTGGGTCCGGATGTGATTATCGATGCCAGTTACGGCAACACCCGCATGCGTGCCCTGGCCGCCGATGCTGACCGGGATGTGAAGGTGAATCCCTTCTCCGAGTACCTGGTGCGCAATACGCTCAGCAGCTACACCGCCGGCGAGTTCCAGACCATTATGGATTGCGTTGCCGATGAGGGCGGCGAGCCGTGCCTGAACAAGTATGTCTGGTCTACCCTGGCCGATCAGGTGCACGACTTTGAAATTGATATTCCTTCGAATGTTGGCCTTGGTGGTGCCCTGGATGTTCTGGAAAACCGGGGAGACTTCGCCCGGTACGTGAGCGCCATGGCCGATTACGCGGTATTGGACGAGACCTCCTCGGGCAAGATCAGCGCCAGTTCCGCGGACTACAACTCGGTATTCCTGGGCATTGAGCTGGGGCAGACGTTTCTGGAGCCTTCCATCAGTGGGTCCGGACAGTGGGGCGTTCGTACCGCACAGGAAGAGGTGCTGACGGACGTTAACGGCACCGGTTATGTTTACCCGGCCCTGACCCTCACCAGCTTCGACGCATTCAATATCCGTGTTACCTCTCTGGCCAACGATATCCCTTACGACCGGGAAGCCCTGATTCATCAGGAAGGTAACAATTTCTTCGTGCGTGGCTCCGAGGACTGGGAACGCAACACCCACTCATCCTCACCCGGGGCCGCCACATTGCTGGAAGACACTCGCCTGCTGGCCGGCCGGGCCCTGTTCCAGAGCATTACCGGCCGTGGCAGCTCGAAAATCATTGGCTGGACCCGCAATCCCTACTACCTGGATGCCTTCACCAGCGCTCCCGTGGATGAAACCACCGGCCCGGACCGGGTAATCAGCGGCTATTTCAGTGCTGGCAAGGCTATCGAGCTGGAAGCTGACGGCGATCAGTTACGGCGGCTAGCTACTCTGGAAGACCAGTATCTGTCAGTTCTTGAAATCAATCTGCTTCGGAAGGAAGGCTTCGATACGGACGCCCTCAATGGCCGCGAATACAACACGCTGTACCTCGGAACCCGGTTCAGCAACGAGACAACGCCCCTGGCTATCGAAACAGGCGTTGGCCAATGGCAGATTTCTGGCGGTACAGTTAACCAATCCCAGAGCTTTACGTCATTACAACGAGACAGTTCAGGCACTGTCTCGACGGACTCCAGCGGTACCCGAGCAGAATCCTGGACCCTGAGCAACCGAACCTCGCGGCTCAGCAACGGGGATGTGGATATCGGACGACTGAACCTTGACATCACCACCGCTTCCGGTGATTTCCAGCAGCCAGATATTGGTGTCGGTGCCAGCACCCCGGATGGCACCCTGATGGCATTCAACCTGGACGATAGTCCCTTGGGCGACGGTATCCTGATTGCCGCGGAACAAACCGCGAACACCGCACCGGCTACGGGACAGTTCAGGCTTCAGGGCGTGGCCCTGGCCCTGACATCGCAGACGAACCGCCTCCGACATTTTGACAATGCCCTGCTGACCATCGAATCCTCAAGCTCGGCAACACTCTCGCCGACTTCGCTGACCAGCACCCATTCCGTTGATGACGAGACCGTGACAAAACCTGCGCTGGAGAGCCTGGCGGACATCGACCTGGCGCTCAGCCAACTGGGCGACGGGAGGGTAGAGTTCACCTCAGGCAACCTTGTGCTTGAGGGTTTTCACACCGCCAGTCAGGACCAGTTCTATTTGCGTTTCCGATCCACAGGGGGTGGTGAGGAACAGATCGGTTTGCTTGTTGCAACACGACTGCCCTGACGGCAGTGGCATCCGACAAAACCCAACTGGCAAACGCTCTCGTATAACCTGTTATAATCATTGCTATATCGATTGAAACGAGAGGTTTTATGTCTGCGGGTAAACGGGCCGTCATACTGATGCTCCCCCTGATTGCATTTGCGATCGGCGGTGGCTTTTATACGCCACAGGCCAGTATTGACCGGATCAACTCCGATAACACAGGCTCCGAACCCGCACTGTCTTCTCTGCCTCCGCTCCCGAGCTGGGCCAACGACGACCTGCCGGATTTTTCTCAGTATCAGGACACCACAGAGAAGAAGGCCGCGTTCTTCTCGTTTCTCTACCCACGGATTGTTCTGGCCAACTCACGGATTCTGATTGAGCGAGACTACCTGGATAGCCTAGCTGCGAAGGAGACATTGACCAGCAAGGAGTATGATTGGCTGGCCCAACAGTCTGAGCGATTAAGAGTGGATGCCGAGCCCGGCAGCGACGAGCAGTTTGCCCTGCTACGCAAGCGTCTCGATGTGATTCCTCCGTCTCTGATCCTGGCACAGGCCGCCAACGAATCCGCCTGGGGCACCTCCCGGTTTGCCACGAAAGGTAATAACCTTTTTGGCCAGTGGTGCTTTTCGAAAGGCTGCGGACTTGTTCCCCGCGGCCGAGCAGAGGGCGCGAGCCATGAGGTGGCCAAGTTCTCCTCACCCTACCGCTCGGTTCGTGCGTACATACAGAACCTGAATCGCCACCCGACCTATCAGTTGTTGCGAGACGTCCGCCTCGAAGACCGCCGTGATAATGCCCCTCTCTCAGGCCTGGAGCTTGCAGAGGGTCTGCTTGGCTACTCCGAGCGCGGAGAAGAATACATTGAAGAGATCCGGGCAATGATTCACTACAACAACCTGGAGTTTTACGACGACGATTTCCGCAGCGTGGTTAGAAACCTCGAACCCGGCAGCCTCGAACAGCTGGCTTCTACCGAAGCGGAAACCGGTTTGCTACCCCGCCAATCATCACTGAAAACCAACCCGGCTGAAGGTTAGAGACCCTACCCCATGCTCGATTTTCTCCCCGCGCCGCTGAAGGGGACTTTGGCGGCCCTGCTCATCCTGTGTAACACGTTGGTGCTGATTCCGTTTCTCCTCGCAGTCGCCCTGCTTAAACTCGTTCTGCCCATTACCGCCGTACGAAAGGGCTGCACGGTGATCCTCAACACCATCGCGTGGGTCTGGATTGGCTTCAACAATCTGCTGATGGAACTTCTGCACAAGGTCGACTGGGATGTGCGGGGCGTGGAAAATCTCAGCCGGAAGCACTGGTATTTTGTCACCTGCAACCATCAGAGCTGGGCCGACATTCCCGCCATTCAGTACGTACTGAACAGCCGGATTCCCCTGCTGAAGTTCTTCCTGAAGAAACAGCTGATCTGGGTGCCGTTTCTGGGGGTTGCCTGGTGGGCGCTGGATTTTCCGTTCATGCATCGCCACACCAAGGAACAGATTGCCAAACGCCCTGAGCTCAAGGGAAAGGATGTAGCGGCCACCCAGGCTGCCTGCGAGAAGTTTCGCTACACGCCGGTGACGATCTTCAACTTCATGGAAGGCACCCGTTTTACGCCCGAGAAGCATGATCGCCAGAATTCACCCTACAAGCACCTCTTGAAACCGAGAGCAGGCGGAACGGCTTTTGTACTGGACGCGATGGGCGACATGATTCACACCATGCTGGATGTCACGATCGTGTATCCCGAAGGCAGGGCCGGCTTTTGGGATTACCTTTGCGGGCGAATCCGAAGGATTATTATTGACGTTCGGACGCGGGAAATTCCAGGCGAGTTTCTGGGAATGGATTACGAAAACAACCGGGAGACCCGGATTGCGTTCCAGCGCTGGGTGAGCCAGATTTGGGCCGAAAAAGATGCGCGAATCGATGAGCTTAAAGCAGCCCAAGCTCCCGGGCCCGGACAATAGCCTGGGTTCGGGATTTCACTTCCAGCTTGGCATTGATTCGACGCGCGTGGGTTTTCACCGTGTGCAGGGAAATATGCAGCTTGTCAGCTATTTCCTGGTTTGAAAGCCCTTTTGCAATCAGCTCAAGCACGCCCTGCTCCCGCTCACTGATGGGCTCCGCCAGGGTGTCCAGGGTACCCGCGACCTCACGCAGCTCGAACACCTCGCCCAGCGCCTCTTTAAACGCACTCTCGGGAAGCTGACCAAAGCCCTTCGTCATTAGCTCCTGCAATTCGTTCCTGAGCTCCCGGAACGGACTGATGAAGTGCTCTGCAGCAGCCTCATTGACGACAGTAGACAGAATCTTCAGGGCAACCACCGGTCCCTTTTCATCCAGAACGATCACAGCCTCAAGCAAGCGCATGTGGAGCTCTACGCCCCATGGAATGGCTCCCTCATATCGTTCACGGATACCCTGGAGTGTTTCCCGGGCTTTTATCAGATCACCGCGGGCCAGGTCGACCCGAACCTGAAGGCAGTCCAGCAAGCCCGGCATCATGGGGAAAAGCTCCGGTACGCAGCCCGCTTCCCGGTAAGGAGCAAGCTTTCGAACCGCCTGATCGGCACTGTCGATCTGATTCTGCGACAACCAGCAGTTGGCTTTCAGGGCCTCGAGAACAGGTACGAACAGGGATTCGTCGACTTGCCAGGAATGCATGGTACGCTCGGCCCGACCAATCCAGACAAACGCATCCTCCAATCGCCCCTGGGCCCGACACATCAAGACACGAATGGTCATCGCCAGCAGCAGTCCAAGATCCCTGGTCTGTTCAGCATGTCGCCCACAGGTGACCAACAGGCGATCTGCTTCCGCTTCACGGCCCTGATGCCAAAGCACAAGCACCAGATTCAGTTGCAGGCGGGTTTCACCAATCCGGGCAGGACGCGAGAGCTCCTGCATGGCGGTATCGAGACCGGTGCGCAACAATTGCTCTGCATGTTTCAGGGCGCCTTTGCCCAGTTCGATCCGGGCATGGGCATAAACCGCCAGTGCTTCCGAACCGGAATCGCCCGCTTCTCTTGCCAGTCTCGACGCAGCCCGGTTTGCTTCCCGGGCCTCCGGGAATCGACCCGCGGCGCACAATGCACTGGAACGGACCATCTGCGTGACAAGCTGGCCCTGAGTACTGAGTTCCCCGTCAGCCAGGGCCTCATCAGCCATGTCCAAAGCCGGCCCAACACTGCCCTCGCCCCGCAGGATAAACGCTTTCAAGGCACGAATCCGTGCAGCCTGCTCCTGTCGGTCGGTCACAGCCAGACCATCAATCAGCGCTCGAGCCTGGCGGAACTGGCCGCCAATTGCATGAACCCAGCTATAGACAATTCTGAGACGCACGCTTCGTTCCAGGAGCTGGGCCGGCAGACTCTTTCGAAGGCGCAGGAGCGATGCGGTATCCTGACCCAACAGCAAAGCCTCTGATCCCTCAGCGGCTATGCGGATGACTTCCTCGGCATCTCCAGACAGTAGCGCGTATTTCAATGCTTCCGGGAACTGGTCGCGCACGCCAAACCATCGGCTCGCCTGCAGCATCCGCTCCGAATAACCGGCCATTACGGGCGACTTCAGCCATTCCTGCAACAACGGGTTTACACGGAACCAGCGACCACGGCCCGGCATCGGCTTCAGGGGCAGCCCCCGCTCGGCAGCCTGAGAGGGAACAAAGCCAGCTTCAGGCAGGAGTCGCTCAAGCGCCAGGAACAGTTCATCGGAGCACAGTTCAAGTTCTGCAATACCCCGCATGGACCGCATCTGCCCCGGGGTCAGATTGCCAAGCACCGACTCCTTCAAAAACCTTTCAACGCTCGGTGTTTCCTGAATGGGTTTGCGCTCGATATTCTGAGCAACCTCCCGACGATACAGCGCCAACGGCGTCGCCCAGCCCTCGGTCATATAGTAGAGGTTATCGACAGCAACGCTGGTGAGTTCGCTCTTCGTCGTGGCGGACCGGAAAAACTCGAAGGTTTCTGAACGGGAAAACTCAAGCGTTTCAGACCCGATGCGGGTGAAACGGTTTTCCAGCTCGAGGCTGTGCGTTTCGAAAGGTAGCGCCTTACGGGAGATAAGAACGATGGACGAACCACTCGGAAATTCCATCACCAGCTGTTGAAGCAGGTCCACTACGGCGGGATTGCTGAGATTTTGGAGGTTGTCGAGCACCAGGACCCGTGGCTGGCCGGAACCCTCTCGCGCCAAAGCGACCTGCATCATCGAAAGGGTATCCGAGAAGGTGGCGCCGCTATGGAGCCCCTGCTCCGGGGTTTCAGGCAGATCCAGGGCAATGGCAAGCAAGGTCAGGAAGCGGGATGGTGCATTATCCTGGGAGTTCAGCGTAATCCAGCGGACTTGATCGGCAGCCATTTGAGCGCTGACGAGGCCGCTGACCACAGCGTGGGATTTGCCGTAACCACAGGGCGCCTCCAGAAAAAGAACACCTCTGGAAGTCAGTGCTTCGGAAATCCTGGTATCAAGCTTTGGCCGAACCATTGAATCGGACGGAACCGGGGGAATATGAACCCGTTGTCTGAGCAGGTCCCTGATTAACTCGCCCCGTTGAAGACCACTGTTCGCTGACTGGAATTCGTCGTTGGCTGCACAGCCATCATTGAATGGTTTCACGCACTGCCCCATTTAGCTCCGGCTCGCACTGCCTTGCACCGCCGGAAAAGTGGATCTTGCACTGACTTTTCAATGGCGACCGACATCGGGTACGCCTTTAGTATGATAAGAAGGTTAAACCAATTGAGGGGTGGGCTGCAAAATTTTGACGTGAAAGGGTTTTCCAGGGTGTAAAAAAAACGGCGGGCCATGAGGCCCGCCGTTTTTTGGTCTTCTTCAGAACCCTTACCGGGTACCGGCGCGGCGCAGTGCGGCCGGCGTGTAATCCCTGGAGCGGCGCTCAACGCCAAACTCATACGGGTTCTCTTCCTCGTTGGTCAGACCAAGCGCGAGGTAGCGGCCAGAGAGCAGGTCGTACAGCGTCTCAATGGCGTACCAGGGCACTTTCTGATCATAGAACTGCATATTGTGGGCTTCTGCAACACGCCAGAGTTCGCCACGGCCGTCGTAGTGATCAATGACAGATGCCTGCCAGGAGTCTTCATCAATGTAGAAGTCACGCTGGGCATAGATGTGGCGGGCCCCTTCTTTCAGGGTTGCGCGAACATGCCATACACGGTGCAGCTCGTAGCGAGTGTAATCCTGATTGATATGACCAGCCTGAATGATCTGGTCATAGCTAAGGCTGCGATCGGTCAGCTTGTAGGAGTTGTACGGAATGTACATTTCCTTCTTGCCAACCAGCTCCCAGTTGTAGCGGTCCGGAGCACCGTTGAACATGTCGAAATTATCCGAGGTACGCATACCGTCAGACGCGGTACCCGGTCCGTCATACGCTACCTGAGGTGCCCGACGAACCCGACGCTGACCGGCGTTGTAAACCCACGCACGGCGAGGCTCGGCAACCTGGTCGATGGTCTCGTGTACCAGCAGTACGTTACCGGCGAGACGTGCCGGAGCGGTAATGGCCTGCTTGAAGTAAAACAGAACGTTCGCATCCTCGTCCGGATTGTAATCCGAGAGGTAGGTACGCCAGGTAAGCTCGTCTTGGAATTTCACAACAGAGAAATCACCAGCTTCAGTCGGCGTCACCTGACCAACGGTACGCTGTACAGAACCACCTCTATAACGGGTAATGTGGTTCCAGATTGCCTCCAGACCATTCTGGGGAATCGGGAACGGGGTGGCAGACTGATAGTTGCCCAGACCGTTACCGTCCTTGATCAGCTCAACCGTGGTCGCGTTTTCAACGGTCTGCTCCATGACCTCTTCAGGATAAGCAGCAGTACGATGGGTTTCGTACACCGGCATGAAGTAGTCATCGTAGCGCTCGATCATAGCCACCTGGCCAGGGGACAGGTTGTCTTTGTACTGCTCGACGTTGTTCTGATCGATGGTGAACTTGGGCTGCTCATCCGCGAACGGATTCACGTAGATGCCGTCATTATTGTAGCCGGGAGGCGGCGTTGTCAGACCACCGGTCCAGGCAGGAATGGCACCGCCGTTACCGGCTTTTTCTGCACCCATCGGTGTCAGCGAGTTACCCAGCTTGGCCGCTTCTTCAGCAGAAACCGCACCCCAGGCCTGGCCGGCAAACATGCTCGCTGCCAGAACGCCTGTGGCCAGTAGTTTCTTGTTTAGTTTCATTTAAATTCCCTCGTTCAACGAATACTTTCCGGGTTCAGAATGAGTATGAAACGCTAGCACTCACGAAATCGCGGTCAGTCAACTCGTTATACGGCTTGCCGCCGAAAAAGTTTGTGTAACCGATGTTGCCGGTAATCTTGTTCTGGTAAACCGCCTGCAGAGACAGACCGATAGCCTTGCTGCCTTCGTTGAAAGCACCGCCCGGCTGCGGGCTGTAACCCTCAACATCGTGGCTCCAGGCCAGCTGAGGTGACAGGTTAACACCGGCCACGGCGTCCAGGTAATCCCAAACCAGACGGGTACGGTAACCCCACGAGAAGTCGGTTGTGAAGCCTTCGTTGTTACAGTAGTTGGTGTTGATGTTGGCACCACCGTCGGAACAGATGTCGATTGGGCCGAACGGGAGAGTACCAATACCGAAGGTGCCTGAACGACCGTAACGAGCTTCGTCGTAATCCGGCAGGTCATGCACATAAGTTGCACCGAACTCCGTGATCAAAGACAGCCGACTGGCGCCCATTACCTGATCGAAGAACTTGATCAGCGTAAACTGAGCCTGGGACACATTGAAACGATCGTATCCGGCGACCGGCTTGCCAGCCAGGTTTGCACCCGGATTTTCTGCAAGACGCTGCGCTTCCAGCTTACTAAGTGGGTCACCTGCTGGATCACGCTGCTGCAAGCCACCAAAGATCAATTCAAAAGCGTTCCACTGCAAAGGCACGTTGTCGCGGAAGCTGTATTCAGCGCCCAGCGACCAGCCACCGGGTGTGGTGGTGTTGATGCTGATGCCGTACAGGTTGATGTTCTCCGGGTACTCGATGAAGTAGCTCGGGAAGCTGGAGAACGGCAGGCTCGGATCGTTCTGCTGCGTCGAAGTCGGGCTGGATGGGTTGTTCACCAGACCACTGACGTATGGCAGACGACTGTTGTACTTGATGTAGTAGAAACCCAGCTCTGAGTCATTCAGCTCAGGTACATACCAGCGCACGGCCACACCAAACTGGTCTTTGGAATCCGCTTCCTGGTCTCCAATCCGAGGCGCGATGAAGCCCTGTGCAAAGGCCTGGGAATCCGGTAGCTGGCCAGCGAGAAGTACCGGGCCGCAACCATCAGCTGCGAAATCGTTGGTGGAGAAGAAGGTACCACAGTCGTCCGGACGAACCGGCTCCCAGTCTGCCTGTACGAAGGTCTCAACGGTGACGTTCTCTGTGATACCCGCAGACATGTAGAACATCTCGACCGGGAGAAGCGCGTCTTTCAGTTCAGAGCCCGGCGCCCGGAAGGCGGGAACATCCACCGGGTTGATGACGTTGATGCCGCCCGGGATAAAGGTGCTCTCGCCCCAGCTCACAACCTGCTTGCCGTAGCGAAGGCTGACCGGAACATTACCGAAATACCAGTCAGAGAAAATGTAGGCGTCGAGGATTTCACCACCGGAAGCATTATCTTTCGCGTCTGGATTCAGCTCACGCTGCTGGCCGACAAAATCAACGGCGCGGTTCTCGTCTTTCAACTCGAAGTCATACCAGTAACGCCCACGAAGCAGGCCGCCCACGCGTGTAAGGTAGGGGTTGTCAACGTAGTAGTTCAGGTAAAGTTCACTGTTACCCTTGACGATCTTGGAGTAAGTATCGCCACTCTCGAAGTTGAGGTTGCCGTCGTCATAGTTGTTCGTAGAGGAACCAATATTGGCAAGGGAGCCACCTGGGGCATACTCGGGGCCAAGGTTACCCTGCGCGATCAGACGCTTATCTCTATCCTCGACCCGCCAACCTGCACCCGCAGACAGCGTGGTGTTGAACTGGGCTTCCACATCACCCACATAAAACGAATAGGCGGCTGCGTGACCGGACATCCCGGCTGCAACTGCCACGGCCAGCGGTAATTTGGTCCAACGCTGCCATTGATGTGTTTTTCTTGTCATTGGAAGGCTACTCCATTGTTGTTCTGAGTCGCTGCTCTGATTATTGGTGTTCACGATGTATTGGAGGCTTCATGCACAGTGCTCGTGATGTTGGCACTATAGCTAACGCCTTCGGGCGCTTTGATCAGTCAAAAGTATGATTTTGCTATCATCCCCCTGTAAACGCCGTTTGCCGCCGGGTTTCGTCGCACAGAATCACTATAGACAACAAAATTAGATGCAACCACTTTGGTTTTGGTGGTTTTTTTCGCTTTGAACTTGGGAGCAAGCACTGCCGCCGGGGTGAGCCTTCCGGGAACCGCTACGAGCACATCCATGTGCGCTTGTTTCGGGCCATCCTTGGCCCTCTACATTCCCGGAAGGCTCACCCCGACGCCAGCGCCCATAGTTCCGCTGTAATCTGCGACTCAGATGTCACCAGATTCACGACAAAATGAATCTTCGGCACCAGCGCCTCGAAAAGCCTTCTCGTATTGTCAGGGGCAAGGGGCGGTCGTCTTTCTGAAACTGTCGGCAGCATGGATGCTGCCGTCAAGCCTACAGGGTCGTATTTACGGCGTGTTTCAGAAAGACGACCGCCCCTTGTCCAACAACCGAAGCAAAAGAGCTATACAGGATTCCTGCTTAAAGCATCTCAATAGCCATGGCCGTAGCCTCGCCGCCACCAATGCAAAGAGCTGCAATGCCCTTCTTTTTGCCGTAACGCTGAAGAGCATACATGAGGGTGACCAGCAGGCGGGATCCGGTGGAGCCGACCGGGTGGCCCTGTGCGCAGGCGCCGCCGTGGATGTTGACTTTCTCGGGGTCGAGGCCGAGTTCGCGGATGGGCATCATGGCGACCATGGCGAAGGCTTCGTTGATCTCGAAGAGGTCGACGTCGTCTTTGCTCCAACCGGTTTTGCCGAATAGGGTTTCGATAGCGCCAACCGGCGCGCAGGTAAACTCGGCAGGATGCTGGGACTGGGTGCTGTGACCGACGATTCGCGCCAGGGGTTTGAGGCCGCGTTTTTCAGCCTCGGACTCGCGCATCAGGAGCAACGCAGACGCGCCATCTGAGATCGAAGAGGCATTCGCCGCTGTGACGGTACCATCTTTGGCGAATGCCGGGCGGAGGCTCGGGATCTTGTCGATGTTGGCGTTGTGGGGTTGCTCGTCGTCCTCGACAATCACTTCGCCTTTTCGGCTTTTCACGGTTACCGGAATGATCTCGTCTTTCAGCAGGCCTTCCTCAATGGCTTTTTTGGCCCGAGTGAGGGAGGTGATGGCGTATTCATCCATTTCTTCCCGGGTGTAGCCTTTCTTGTCCGCCATTTCCTGGGCAAAGGCGCCCATCAGGCGACCAGTTTCGGCGTCTTCGAGGCCGTCCAGGAACATATGATCCTGGGGTGCCTGACCCGGGCCCATGCGGTAGCCGCTGCGAACGCCCTGCAGGATGTAGGGAGCGTTCGACATGCTTTCCATACCACCGGCAACCATGATGTCGTTGCTGCCGGCTTTGATCAGATCGTGGGCGAACATGGCGGCTTTCATGCCGGAGCCGCAGAGCTTATTGATGGTGGTAGCTCCAGTGTGATCCGGCAGGCCGGCCTTGCGCATAGCCTGGCGGGCCGGGCCCTGTTTTAGGCCGGCAGGCAGGACGTTGCCCATAATGACTTCCTGCACGTCCGCGGGCTGCAGACCAGCGCGTTTTACGGCCTCGGCGATGGTGATCGCTCCAAGATCGGTTGCGCTGACACTGGCCAGGCTACCCTGGAATCCACCCATGGGGGTACGAACCCCGCTCACGATAACGACGTTGTCTGTGCTCATTTCTGAATCTCTCTGTTGGTTGTCTGGTAGTTTTTTTATGGCTTATGCGGCGCTTCGAGGTATTCCCGGGACTGCATTTCCAGCAGTCGGGATTCGGTGCGCTCGAATTCGAAGCCGAGGCGGCCGCCGGTGTAAAGCTCGGTGATAGGTGCCGCCGCCGAGATGATGACTTTAACGTTGCGGTCGTAAAATTCGTCAATCATGTTAATGAACCGACGCGCCTGATCGTCTTTTTCTTTGCCCAGGACGGGCACGTTGCTGACGATGATGGCGTGGAACTGCCTGGCCATCTCGATGTAATCGTTCTGGCTTCGTGGGCCGTCGCAGACGTCTTTGAAATCGAACCAGACCACGTCGTCAGCGTGCGCCTGGGCCGGAATTTTGCGGCCGTTGATTTCCATGGATTTGCTGTGTTTACCGGCCTCAACCGCCAAAGCATCGAAACTTTTGCGCAGGCTGACATCTGCATCTTCATCAAGAGGCGAGTGGAACAGTTCCGCCTGCTCGAGCGTCCGCAACCGATAGTCTACGCCGCCATCCACGTTGACCACGTCGGTGTGCTTCTTGACCAGCTCGATAGCCGGCAGGAAGCGGGCCCGCTGGAGACCATCCTTGTAAAGACCATCCGGGACGATATTAGAAGTGCACACCAGCGTGACGCCACGGCTAAACAAGCCGTCCATCAGGGTGGCGAGAATCATAGCATCGCCAATGTCGGACACGAAAAACTCATCGAAACAGATAACCCGGGCTTCATCGGCAAACTTTTTCGAGACCAGCTCGAGTGGATTCTTCTCGCCCTTGAGGGATCTGAGCTCGCTGTGTACCCGCTGCATGAAGCGGTGGAAGTGGACCCGCATCTTGCGATCAAAAGGCAGCGACTCGTAAAAGGTGTCCATGAGGTAGGTTTTGCCGCGGCCTACCCCGCCCCAGAAATACAGGCCCTTGACCGGCTCTGCCTTGCCTTTTTTGAGCTTGCGGAAAAGTTTGGCCTTGGGCTTGCTGCGATCCCTTTCGGCTTCAACAAGTTTGTCGTACAGTGATTGGAGGCGCTTGACCGCATCTTCCTGGGCCGAGTCCTTCTGGAAATCCGGGCGTTCAAGATCCTTCTGGTAACGTTGCCAAGGGGTCATGGTCGCACTGGTTTCGGAGGACATCGCAGCTGTCATCAAGGTATTCCCGGAAGTTGATCGTAAATTTGGGCGCCATATTGTCTCGCATTTGGCGATTTTTCGCCACGTTGGCCGCCTGGGCAGCAATACGACGATTGGCGCAGGCCACAATCATGGGATGATGGAGCCTGGGGCGTTATACTCGTCGAACAGGGGCTTGGCTCACTTCTAGGTAAAAGGACGACACAGCATATGACGAACCTGATTCTGGCAGCGATTGCCGCATTGGTTGTTGGCATTGTCATCGGGGTATTTGTTGGCCGTTCCGGGCAGGGAACGTCGCTTCGGCAGCGCCGGGCGGAACAGCAGATTGAGGAACTGAGAAGCGAATATACCCGCTACCAGGCCCAGGTGAACGAGCATTTCATGGAGTCGGCCCATTTGCTGCGCCGCTTCAACGATGCCTACCGCGACGTGAACCAGCATATGGCACGCGGCGCCAACCGTCTTTGCAATGACGAAGACTGGATGGAGGAGTTGGCGCAGGAGACTTCCAAGAAGCGCCTGGAAGAGGTTCGCGAGGACGCTTCCGAGCCGCCGCGGGATTATGCGCCCAAGACAGATCCTAAGGATTCCGGCACGCTTGCTGAGGACTTTGGGCTCAAGAAGGGTGATAAGGCTCAGCAGGCCTAACTCGCATAGATCTGGTAATTCGGCTTATTGCAGGACTGATGGTTTGGGAGAGGGAGCATGGTATGTGCCCCTTTCCGGGAACCGCTACGAGCACATCCATGTGCGCTTGACGTCGGCCATCCATGGCCGCCGACATTCCCGGAAAGGGGCACACACCACGCTCCATCCGTCTAGGTGCAATTCTCAACGACCGAAAAGCTATCCTGCTAACGCATCAAACGGGATTATCGCAATCGATGAATTTGTGAGCGACCCCAAACTCCTCCACTAGCGCTTTTCCGAGAGCCTGAACGCCGTAGCGTTCGGTCGCGTGGTGTCCGGCAGCGTAATAATGAACGCCGCACTCCCTTGCCGTGTGCGTCGTCGGCTCGGAGATTTCACCGCTGATGTAGGCATCCAGGCCAGCGTCCAGAGCAGTGTTAATGAACCCCTGTGCAGCACCGGTACACCAACCTACCCGTTTGATCGCAGCCGGACCCTCGCCAACCCAGAGCGGTTCACGGTGAAGCTGTCTGGCGATGTGAAGACCGAATTTCTCTGGAGACATCGCTTCTTCCAGCTCACCCTCCCAGACCAGACCGCCGAGCGGGCGTGGATTCTTGATATTGAGAACGTCCGCCAGCTGACGGTTGTTGCCGTATTCGGGATGATCATCCAGCGGGAGGTGGTAGGCGACAAGATTGATATCGTTGTCGAGAAGCTGTTTCAAGCGTTCTCGTTTCATGCCCTGGATTCGCTGGTCCTCACCTTTCCAGAAGTAACCATGGTGGACCAGGATCATATCTGCGTTTGCTTCAATGGCGGCTTCGATGAGCGCTTTTGAGGCAGTTACGCCAGAAATGACAGTATTAATTTCGGACGTGCCTTCAACCTGCAGGCCATTCGGACAGTAATCCTGAAAATTCTCTGGCTGCAGCCATTCGCCGATTTTCTTAAGGATGTCGTTTCGTTCAGCCATCAGTAATCGCTCCGGACTATTTCTGAGAAGTTCGACGAGCGAGGCGGGCACCCCTTTCCGGGAATGTCGGCGGCCAAGGATGGCCGACGTCAAGCGCACATGGGTGAGGCCGAGCGCTTATGAAGCGAAGCTTCATGCGACAGCCGAACGACAGCAATCTATGATTGCTGGCTGGACCCGTGTGCGGGTGCTCGTAGCGGTTCCCGGAAAGGGGTGTCTGCCTTGCGCTGCCCGCTAGCCCAAAGGCTAGAGTGATTCGAGCCCAGCAATCAAAGCATCGTTCTGATCAACAGTGCCGATGGTGATGCGCAGGAACTCGCTGATTCGGGGCTTGTTGAAGTGCCGAACGATGATGCCCTGCTCACGAAGGCCTTTCGCCAAAACCTCACCCGGCTGCTCTTTATGACGGGCAAAGATAAAGTTTGCCTTCGAGGGTAACACCTCAAAACCCAGCCCCTCGAGAGCAGACGTTACCCGCTCTCGCTCGGAGATCACGTCATCGCAGCACTTCCGGAACCAGGCCTCATCCTCGTAGGCTGCTTTCGCACCGGCCAGGGCCAGGCGGTCGAGCGGGTAACTGTTGAAGCTATTCTTGACCCGGTTCAGGGCCTCGATCAGGTCCGGATGACCGACAGCGAAGCCTACGCGCAACCCCGCCAGCGAGCGGGCCTTGGAGAGCGTTTGGGAGACCAGCAGGTTCGGGTATTTGTCGACCAGGGTGATTGCCGACTCGCCGCCGAAATCAATGTAGGCCTCATCCACCACCACGACGCGGTCGGGGTTGGCCGCCAGGATCTCTTCAACATGCTGCAGCTCGAGATACCGACCGGTTGGCGCGTTCGGATTCGGGAAAATCACGCCGCCGTTGGGTTGTTTGAAGTCCTCCGGGTTGATTTCAAAGCTTTCTGTCAGCGGGACTTTTTGGCTCTCGATGTTATAGAGGCCACAGTAAACCGGATAGAAGCTGTAGGTGATGTCCGGAAACAGGATCGGTTCGCCGTGCTGAAACAGACCGAAGAAGATGTGTGCGAGGACTTCATCGGAGCCGTTGCCGAGGAAGATCTGTTCCGGCTTTATCTTGTGGTAAGCCGCAATGGTCTCGCGCAGGCTTTCGCCTTCCGGATCGGGATAGAGGCGCAAGCCGTCGTTCAGTTCGGCCTGGATGGCTTCGATGACTTTTGGTGAGGGGCCGAAGGGGTTTTCGTTGGTGTTCAGCTTCACCAGGTTGGCCATTTTTGGCTGTTCGCCTGGTACGTACGGAACCAGGTCGTTTACCAGGGGGCTCCAGAATTTGCTCATAGCTTTTGCACTCCGTTTGGTGCAGACGGGCGACGGGCAGCTCAATCTCCGAGAACCGCTACGAGCACATCCATGTGCGCTTGGCGTCGGCCATCCATGGCCGCCGACATTCTCGGAGATTGAGCTGCCCGCCGCCCTGCATACATAGGGGGTGAAGTCTTTTAATCTTTAATACGATATTCCGCCGACCGGGCGTGGGCGGTTAAGCCCTCGCCACGGGCAAGAACCGACGCCACACGCCCCATTCGATCAGCACCGGCAGCGCTGAAGCCGATGATGGAGGATCGCTTCTGGAAGTCGTAAACGCCCAGCGGTGAAGAGAACCGTGCGGTGCCGCTGGTGGGCAGCACGTGGTTCGGGCCGGCGCAGTAGTCGCCCAGGGCTTCGGCGGTGTAGCGGCCCATGAAGATGGCGCCGGCGTGGCGAATGTCTTCGAGCATGGCCTCTGGGTCTTCAACCGACAGCTCCAGGTGTTCCGGGGCGATGCGGTTGGACACTTCGGCGGCTTGTTTCAGGTCGGTGACATGGATCAACGCGGCGCGGTCAGTCATGGAGGTGCGGATGATGTCGGCACGTTCCATGGTTGGAAGCAGGTTGTTGATACTGGCTTCGACAGCGTCGAGGAATTCAGCATCCGGGCTGATCAGGATGGACTGGGCCTGTTCGTCGTGTTCCGCCTGGGAGAAGAGATCCATGGCGATCCAGTCGGGATCGGTCTTTCCGTCACTGATCACGAGAATTTCCGAGGGCCCGGCAATCATGTCGATGCCGACGACGCCAAACACTTCACGCTTGGCGGTGGCAACAAAGATATTACCGGGGCCGACGATTTTATCGACGGCCGGAATGGTTTCTGTACCGTAGGCCAGCGCGCCAACAGCCTGGGCGCCCCCAACGGTGAATACGCGGTCAACGCCGGCAATCGCTGCCGAGGCCAACACCATGTCATTCACCACACCATCCGGCGTTGGAACGACCATCACCACTTCACTGACGCCGGCGACCTTTGCCGGAATAGCGTTCATGAGCACGGATGAAGGGTAAGCAGCCTTGCCGCCAGGCACATACAAGCCCGCCCGGTCCAGAGGCGTCACCTTCTGGCCAAGCACGGTTCCGTCTTCGTCCTCATACTGCCAGGACTTCTGGTTCTGGCGTTCGTGGTAGTCGCGAATTCGCTCAGCCGCTTTTTCAAGGGCAACCCGCTGGTCCTGGGGAATCGCTTCCAGAGCCTGCTGCAGTCGGCTCTGGTCCATTTCCAGCTCGGCGACGGACCCAACCTTCAGGCGATCGAATTTCTCGGTAAATTCCAGAACCGCCTGGTCACCCCGGGTTTTCACCTCATGCAGGATGTGGCGCACCGACTCGTTCACCTGATGATCAACGCTGTCGTCCCAGGCCAAAAGTTTGGCCAACGCATCATTAAAGTCACTTTGGGAAGCGTTCAATCGGGTGATCTTGGCGGTCATAACTCAAATCCTGTATGGGATTAACGACTAACTGACTCTGGCCGGCCCTGACATCAGGTCCGGCGTTTATCCACAGCTGCGGACATCTTTTCGATTATGGGGTTAATACGCTCGTGTTTCATCTTCATGGAGGCACGATTGACCACCAGCCGGCTGCTGATGTGTTCAATCAGTTCCCGGGCCTCGAGGCCGTTCGCCTTCAGCGTGTTGCCGGTGTCGACAATGTCGACGATCTCGTCGGCCAGCCCGAGAATCGGAGCCAGCTCCATGGCACCGTATAACTTGATGATGTCTGCCTGACGGCCCTGGGCCGAGTAATATCGGCGGGCCAGGTTTACAAATTTTGTTGCCACCTTGATACGACCGGATGGCGGAGTCTGATCTTTTGGGCCGGCGGTCATAAGGCGACACCGGGAAATGTTCAGATCCAGTGGCTCATACAGCCCTTCCCCACCATGCTCCATCAGCACGTCCTTGCCGGTCACACCAAGGTCCGCGCCGCCGTACTGAACATAAGTCGGCACGTCTGTGGCCCGGATAATCAGAACCCGAACATTGGGGTCCGTTGTCGGGAACACCAGTTTGCGCGACTTTTTGACGTCGTCGATCAGTTCGATTCCTGCTTCCGCCAACAGCGGCAGGGTTTCTTCCAGGATTCGTCCCTTCGACAAGGCGATGGTTATGGAATCTGTCATGGATTCTTCCGGTTTCCCGTAGTGTCTGGATAGATGTCTTTCACGCTGGCAGGCGGCGGATGGTGGCACCCAGCAACTGCAGTTTCTCTTCGATACACTCGTACCCGCGGTCTATGTGATAGATGCGATCTACGATGGTATCGCCGTCGGCCATGAGGCCGGCGATGACAAGGCTTGCCGAGGCCCTGAGGTCCGTGGCCATAACCGGCGCACCGGTTAGGTGATCCACGCCCTTGATGATCGCGGCATTGCCCTCAAGCGTGATATCCGCACCCATGCGGATCAGTTCCTGAAGGTGCATGAACCGGTTCTCGAACACGGTTTCCACAATGGTACCGGTGCCTTCGGCCACGGCGTTCATTGCAGCGAACTGGGCCTGCATGTCGGTCGGGAAGGCCGGATATGGCGCTGTACGCAGGCTAACCGCTTTCGGGCGGTTACCCTTCATGTCCAGTTCAATCCAGTCCGGGCCGGTGTTGATGTGGGCGCCGGCCTCTTGGAGCTTGAGGACAACAGCTTCCAGCAGGTCTTCCCGGGTATCCTTCAGTTTTACCCTACCGCCGGTTGCAGCCGCAGCGACGAGATAGGTACCGGTTTCAACACGGTCTGGCAGCACGTTGTAATGGCAACCGTGCAGGCGCTCAACACCGTTGATTTCGATGGTGGCGGTGCCGTGACCTTTGATGTCTGCGCCCATGGCGATCAGACACTCGGCGAGGTCAACAACCTCCGGCTCGCGGGCCGCGTTTTCCAGGATGGTTTTTCCGTCGGCCAGGGCAGCCGCCATCATAAGATTCTCGGTACCGGTTACGGTGACCGTATCCAGGAAAATGTGCGCGCCTTTCAGACGACCGTTGGTCTTGGCCTTGATGTAGCCATTCTCGACCTTGATGTCCGCGCCCATCATTTCCAGGCCATGGATGTGCAGGTTCACCGGGCGACTACCGATCGCACAACCGCCGGGCAGGGATACTTCTGCTTCGCCGAAGTGAGCGACCAGAGGACCCAGCACCAGAATGGAGGCCCGCATGGTTTTCACCAGCTCGTAAGGGGCATGGAAGTGTTTGATGGTGTTGGCGTGGATTTCCACGCTCATCTTCTCATCAATGATCACTTCAACACCCATGCGACCCAGAAGCTCGATCATGGTGGTTACGTCGTGCAGGTGCGGTAGATTGCCTACGGTTACCGGCTCATCCGCCAGCAGAGTTGCTGCGAGGATCGGCAGTGCGGCGTTCTTGGCACCGGAAATCCGGATTTCACCATCCAGAGGCTTGCGCCCTCTGATCAGAAGTTTATCCACAATAAATATCCTGTTTTGTCCGGACCGTTCAGCCCTGGCGCTCAGCCCATTCGGCCGGAGTAAATGCTTTTGGATGAAGGGCGTGAATCGAGCCATCCATGATCTGCTGGAACAGCGCCTTGTTGATCAACTGCTGGCGCTTGATAGTCGGCAGGCCTTCGAATACGTCACCCACCACGACGACCAGGTAATGGGTACCATCAACCTGTACCTGAACTTCACAGCCGGGCAACGCTTCTTTGACCAGCTCGGTGACTTGGGCGGCATCCATAGAAAATCCTCGGGTGTTTTGAAATCAGGGGCGAGATTGTAACCAATTCCGGCGCTCGGGTCAGCTTTAGCGTCCGGTCAACAAAGGGAGCTAAACCGGAATAATCAGTGGGCGGGATGGACGGCTTCCGGGCCAAACCCCTCAAGCTGATCATCAAGATTGCTCAGGGCTGCCAGCGAGGCCAGACGGCCGCTGACGCCACGAAACGAAAGGGCAACGCCCGCCTGATGCGCCAGGCGCTGCCAGCAGAGCAGCATTGAGAGAACAGCACTGTGGGCCGTCACCAGTCCATCGAGATCGACGACAAGATCGGCAGAAGCCAAACGGATCAGCTTCTCACCCTGCTTTCTCAAGCCGACCACGGTGTCTGTGTTCACTTCACCGGTAACGACGAGCACGCCGTCCAGGAGCTGAACCACAGGCGAGCCGCTGGTCATGATTGGTTGACTTCCTGATCGAGGTTCAGACTTTCAACAGCGTCGCTCCACCCATCAATCACCGCCTGGATCTGGCCGCGGTTTTCTTCCATCTCCTGGCCGAATCGATCCCGGAAAGCCAGGCCTATGTTGACGCCCTCAACAATGACATTTTCCATCAGCCACTTGCCTTCCGCCGTCTTGTACATTGAATAGGTCACCGGGTAGCGATTACCGGAGGCACTGATCACTTCCATCTGCACAGAGGCTCGATCGTCACTCTGGGGGTTGATGGTCGCCTCCTTGACCTGGATCTCGAAATTCTCGGCATTAACCAGCGCCTGGGCGTAGCTGTCAAACAGACTGCGCTTGAACTTGGCCACGAACTCGTCTCGTTGCTCAGGCGTCGTTTGGCGTGCGTAACGGCCCATCACCCTGGCAGCGATGCGGCGGAAGTCGACAAAATCGGTCAGAGCCTCATCCATGCTTTTATAAAAAGCCTCTGGATCCCGCTCGTAGAGTCCGCGCTCCTCGTTCAGCTTGTCCACGAGCCGCTGGGTGTTGGCATCCACATACTTGCGAAGCTCCTCCGCTTCACTCGCCTGGGTCGGCGCGACCAGAGCCAGGGCCATGAAGAGGCCGAGCAGAATGTGGTGTTTCAGTGCAAACATCAGGATCTCCTGTTAAATCTTCCCGGCCCGAATCAGCGGCCCGATGCAAAGTTGCTGATCAGTCGCTCCAGGTTCATGGCCGACTGGGTGGAATAGAAGGTATCACCCTCTTTCAGCGAATCCATCTCGGCCCCGATCGATATATCAATGTACTGCTCACCGAGCAGGCCGGATGTACGTATAACTGCGGAACTGTCCGACGGGATATTGTCCACATCCGAGTGAATCGACATTTCCACCCGGGCCTGGAACGTCTCTTTGTTCAGGCTGATGGACTCGATGGTGCCAACCGTCACCCCGGCCATGGAGACCCGCCCCCGGGGCGTAAGCCCGCCAGTATCGTTGAAATTGGCATATATGGTGTAGGTGCTCTCGGCCGATTTCGGCGACAGCCCGCTCACCTGAAGCGCCAGGACCAGCAAAGCTGCACAGCCTGCGATCATGAACAGGCCAACGATGATTTCAGTGGTTCTCTGCGCCATTTCCGGCTCCGGTATTATCTCGTTAATCGTTGATTCAGAAATCGCCAAACATGACAGCGGTCAGCACGAAATCCAGCCCCAGCACCGCCAGCGATGAGTACACCACGGTCTTGGTGGTCGCCGAGCTGATCCCTGCCGATGTCGGCACACAGTCATACCCCTGGTAGACCGCAATCCAGGCGCAGACAAAGCCGAAAACAACGCTCTTGATGACACCGTTCAGGACATCATCAACAAAATCCACCGACGACTGCATATTGCCCCAGAAGGAGCCTTCGAACACGCCCAGCCAGTCTACACCCACCAGCATACCGCCCCAGATGCCGACCACCGAGAAAATGACCGCAAGCACAGGCATGGCGATAAACCCGGCCCAGAGGCGGGGCGCAATGACGCGCCGAAGCGGGTCCACACCCATCATTTCCATGCTAGACAGCTGCTCGGTGGCTTTCATCAGGCCTATTTCCGCTGTCAGCGCCGAACCGGCCCGACCTGCGAAGAGCAACGCAGTTACCACCGGCCCGAGTTCGCGCACCAGGGTCAGAGCAATCATCTGACCGATAGCGGCCTCGGAACCGTAATCACTCAGAATTGTATACCCCTGCAGCCCCAGCACCATGCCAATAAACAGGCCAGAAACCACGATAATGGCCAGGGACAGAACGCCAACGGCGTACAGCTGCTTCACCAGAAGGGGGAAACCGGTCGCCGGCCTGGGCACACCGCCCAGAACGCCTGCAAGGAAACGGCCTGAACGGCCGAATGACGAGACGATATCAAGACCGAGCCGCCCGAATGCGGCAATTCTGCCAATCAAGACACACCCCCGGACAACCCAAAGTCCTGGGCGGCGCCCTCGGCCGGGTAGTGAAACGGCACCGGGCCATCCGGCTGCCCCTGGAGAAACTGCTGAACCTTCCCGGAAGGATGCGCCCGGAGCTCTTCCGGTGTGCCCTCCCCGATCACCTTGCCGTCCGAGATGATGCAGGCGTAATGGCAAATGCTCAGGGATTCGGGCACATCGTGGGAAACCAGAACGCTGGTCAGCCCCATGGAGCTGTTCAGATCGCGGATCAGCTTTACCAGAACGCCCATGGCAATCGGGTCCTGGCCGGCGAACGGCTCGTCGTACATGATCAGCTCGGGATCCAGGGCAATACTTCGGGCAAGAGCAACCCGGCGGGTCATACCTCCGGACAGTTCCGACGGCATCAGTTGCCGGGCGCCTCGCAATCCGACGGCTTCAAGCTTCATCAGTACGACATCACGAATCATGTCTTCCGGCAGCTTTGTGTGCACCCGCAACGGGAAGGCCACGTTCTCGAACACGCTCAGATCGGTGAACAGCGCCCCACTCTGGAACAGCATGCCCATCTTTTCCCGAAGGCTGTAGAGGGCTTTGCGCTTGAGCTTCGGCACTTCATGGCCGTCCACCACAACACTGCCCGAATCCGGCCTGAGCTGGCCGCCAATAAGGCGCAGCAGCGTGGTTTTCCCGGTTCCGCTGGGCCCCATGATGGCGGTGATTTTTCCGCGGGGGATGTCCAGGCTGACACCGTCGAAGATACGGCGCCCTGAGCGGGAGAACACGACGTCCTTGAGCGATATGTAAGCCGGTGAATTCATAGTCCTTACCTTTCAAAGAGGGGCTACATTATGCCAAGGAGCGCGCAAGCTCAATCCAAAGTGCCCAAAATGTACTGATAGCAATGATCAGTTTGACTGAACTTTCGGTAACCGGGCATCGTTGCCGGGTGAAAATGGTATACTCTGCCCAACATTTGCAACGTCCCGACAGCCAGGCCCAAAGCCCGATGACCGAACAGACTCCCAGCGATTTCCGATCTTCTGCCATCCGCGCCATCCGCATTGAGCGCGACGCCATTGATGCCCTTGAAGGCCGAATCGACGACCAGTTCACGCGGGCCTGCGAAGTTATCATGAACTGCAAGGGCCGCGTGGTTGTGACCGGCATGGGAAAATCCGGCCACATTGGCAACAAAATTGCCGCCACCCTGGCCAGCACTGGAACGCCATCGTTTTTCGTGCACCCGGGCGAGGCAAGCCACGGCGATATGGGCATGATCACCTCCCAGGATGTGGTCATCGCCATTTCCAACAGCGGCAACACCAGCGAGGTTGTCACCATTCTGCCGTTGATCAAACGCATGGGCGCTCCGCTGATCAGCATGACCGGCAATGCCAGCTCCACCCTGGCCCGGGAAGCCGTCGCCAATCTGGACGTCAGCGTTATGGTGGAAGCCTGCCCACTGGGTTTGGCGCCCACCTCCTCCACAACGGCCACCCTGGTGATGGGCGATGCCCTCGCCGTTGCACTCCTTGAGGCCCGGGGCTTCAGTGCCGAGGATTTCGCGATTTCTCACCCCGGCGGCAGCCTGGGGCGTCGGCTGCTGCTCAGGGTCTCCGACATCATGCACAGCGGTGATCAGATTCCAGTCGTCAACGAGGGCACCCCCTTGAGTGGCGCTCTTCTTGAGATGTCCCGAAAGGGTCTCGGTATGACCACCGTCGTCAATGATAAAGGCACTCTTACCGGAATATTTACGGACGGTGACCTTCGACGGACTCTGGATCGATCGGTGGACATTCACAATACGCCCATCAACGAGGTCATGACCCGGCATGGTAAAACGATCCAGGCCGATCATCTGGCGGCGGAAGCGCTGAACATAATGGAGGAGATGAAGATCAACGCCCTCCCCGTTACCGACGACCAGGGTGGTCTGATTGGCGCCATCAATATGCACGACCTGCTGCGTGCCGGCGTTATCTAGGGGCTATGAGGAGCTGTTTGATATGAAGCACCAATGGCCGGATTCGCTGTTGGCAAAGGCCGTAAAGATCCGCCTGATCGCACTGGATGTCGACGGCATCATGAGCGACGGTAAACTTTATTTCAGCGCCACTGGTGATGAGCTCAAGGCTTTTAACATTCTGGATGGCCTGGGTTTGAAACAACTGATGGCAGCCGGGATTACCGTGGCCGTGATCACCGGACGAAAGTCCCCCCTGACCGAGAAGCGCATGCGGGATCTTGGCATTCCCCACCTGATGCAGGGGCGAGAGGACAAGAAGGTAGCCCTTCAGGAACTGGTCAGCACCATGGATATCAGCCCCGAGGCCATCGCATACATGGGGGACGATCTGCCAGATCTCCCGGCACTGAGGTTCGCCGGACTGGGCATCACCGTGCCCAACGGTTACTGGCTGGTGCAGCAGCATGCCGACTACTGCACCATTGCCCGGGGCGGCGAAGGGGCGGTCCGCGAAGCCTGCGACTTGCTGCTGACGGCCCATGGCAGGCTTGACGCAGCACTTGCCCCCTATCTGGAGCCCGAGGCATGAACTGGCTGCTGGACAGACCCTGGCTGCGAGCACTGGCACTGGCTGCTACCGTGGTGGCAGCCGTATTCCTGCTCTGGCGCAGCGATGAACCCCCTGTGATTGATGACGAGGCAGCGGCCCTACGGGGAGACGCCGAACCAGACGGTTTCGTGGTGAATGGTCAGTACACCTCCTTCGATGAAGCGGGCAATCTCAAGATCCGGTTTTCCAGCCCCCGAATTGAGCAGTTCGAGGAAGGCAACCTGGCCACCATGGAATCTCCCCGGGCCGAGCTGTACGGGGACCAGGAGGCCCTGCCGTGGATTGTCGAGGCCGACAATGGCAGCTTGCTGCAAAACCAGAATCTGGTGTACCTGACGGACAATGTCCGGGTTCAGCGCACGATTGGCGAACGGGACGCCGTCCTGACAACATCAAGCCTGACCCTGGATAACGACCGGGGCATGGTATATACAGACGCGCCCGTAGAAATACGTGATGTTACCGGCATAACCCGGGCCACGGGCATGAAAGCGTGGATAGACGAACGAATTCTGGAACTGAACTCCCAGGTGGAAGGACTCTATGAAACCGGAAACTAACCGATACCGGCGCCTGATGGCTGCCCTGCTAACGGTCGTGATGATCGGCCCGGCGGCTGCATTTGACCTTGATTCTGACACTCCTATCAAGGTCACCGCAGATACCGCCCGCCTGGATGACGGCCAGGGCATTGCCACCTACACCGGCGCTGTGGAACTTGAGCAGGGCAATACCCGCCTGACTGCCGAGCGGGTCGTCCTGTACCGGACCGAGGACGGCCTGAGCCGGATCGAAGCCTCTGGTACGCCCGCTATATACCGTCAACCGGCGCGCGAGGGGGAAGGCGAAACCGATGCCCGTGCCCTGAACATTACCTGGTCTGCCACCGACAGCCAGCTGACCTTTGAACGGGAAGCAGTCATCGAGCAGAATGGCAACCTGTTCCGGGGTGATGTCATTCATTATGATACCGTCGGCCGGGTTGTCACCGCTGAGGGCGGCGCAGACACCGGCGAGGGCAGCGGCCGGGTAGAGATGGTGATTCAGCCACGCAGTACAGACAGACAGGGATCCGATGGCAGTTCTGAGAGCCAGTAACCTGGCAAAGAGTTACAAACAGAAAAAAGTGGTGATCGACGTTTCCCTGGAAATCCGCAGTGGGGAAATTGTCGGGCTGCTTGGTCCCAACGGTGCCGGGAAAACCACCTGCTTCTATATGATCGTTGGGCTGGTTCCTGCCGATCACGGGCGGATAACGATCGACAGCCGGGATATTACGCCGCTGCCGATGCACGGTCGGGCCCGCCAGGGCATCGGCTACCTGCCACAGGAAGCCTCGGTTTTCCGCAAACTGTCTGTGCGCGACAACATCATGGCGATCCTCGAGACGCGGCAGGGCCTGAGCAAGGCAGACCGGCAGAAAAAGCTCGAGGAGCTGCTGGAGGAATTCCACATCACCCATATCCGGGACAGCGTTGGTATGGCCCTGTCCGGTGGTGAGCGGCGACGGGTGGAAATTGCCCGGGCCCTGGCCATGGAGCCGGCTTTCATCCTGCTGGATGAGCCCTTCGCCGGCGTTGACCCTATATCCGTCAGCGACATCAAACACATTATCCGGCATCTGCGGGACAAAGGGATTGGCGTGCTGATCACCGACCATAACGTGCGCGAGACTCTCGATATCTGCGAGAACGCGTACATTGTTTCCGGCGGGCACATCATCGCCTCCGGCAATGCCGATGCGATCCTGGCCAATCAACAGGTCAAGGAAGTCTACCTCGGGGACGAATTCAGGCTATGACAGTGAATGGCTCATTGTTTTGATGATCTGTAGCAAGTAAACTCGGCAAAGAACTTGCTAGGGTAAAGAAAAACCGCGGCAAGTAACCGGCATATAAAGATTTTTTCAAGACCTATGACACAAAGCGCTGATGAGTGACGGATCCTGAACCATGGTTATGAAAGCCTCCTTACAGTTAAAGCTGGGTCAGAGCCTGACCATGACGCCCCAGCTGCAACAGGCGATCCGGCTTCTCCAGCTCTCCACTCTCGACCTCCAGCAGGAAATCCAGCAGGCACTGGAATCCAACCCCATGCTGGAGACCTCCGAGGACGATGACCAGACCGACGCAGCCAGCGAAAACGACGAGCGCGAGGCCAACGCCACCGAGTCCGCCGCTGAAGCTGCCCCGGAACCGGCCAGCGACTGGGATGAATCCGAGAACGGCCCGGACTGGTCCTCGGAGAACGAGATTCCTGACAACATTCCGGACGATCTGCCGGTTGATACCGCCTGGGACGACATCTACCAGTCCGCACCAGCGCCGGCAGCCCGCAACGACGACGAAAACGATCACGATTTCGAAACCCGTAATTCCCCGACCGAAACGCTTCAGGATCACCTGGAATGGCAGCTCAATCTGACGCCCCTCAGTGAACGGGACCAGGCCATTGCCCATGCCCTGATGGATGCAGTGGACGAACGGGGCTATATCACCAGCCCGCTGGAGGAAATCCACGCCGGACTGCTGGATGAGAACGATGAAGACCCCCTTGAACTGGATGAAGTGGAAGCCGTGCTTCACCGCCTGCAACACTTTGATCCGCCCGGCGTGTTTGCCCGGGACCTACAGGAATGCCTGCTGATCCAGCTCAACCAGCTGCCGCCGGAAACACCCTGGCTGGCCCAGGCACGCCTTGTAATTACCCATTACATCAACCTGCTGGGCAACCGCGATTACGCCCAGTTGCTGCGCCGCAGCCGCCTGAAAGAAGACCAGTTGCGGGATGTCCTGGCGCTGATCACCGGCCTGAATCCGCGGCCGGGCGATGTCATTGACCGGGCCGAACCCGATTATGTGATTCCGGACGTGATCGTTCGCAAACACAATGGCCGCTGGCGTGTTGAGCTGAATCCTGAAATTGCACCGCGCATCCGGGTCAATGCCAGCTATGCTTCACTTATAAGGCGTGCGGACAGCAGCGCAGACAACACCTACCTGCGCGACCAGTTGCAGGAGGCCAAGTGGTTCATCAAGAGCCTGCAGAGCCGCAATGAGACCTTGCTGAAAGTCGCGACCCGTATTGTCGAGCACCAGCAGGGATTCCTGGATCACGGTGAAGAAGCCATGAAACCGTTGATTCTTTCAGACATCGCCCAGGCGGTAGAGATGCATGAATCGACCATTTCACGGGTAACCACCCAGAAATACATGCATACCCCCCGTGGCATTTTCGAGCTGAAGTACTTCTTCTCCAGCCATGTCAGCACTGACGAGGGTGGAGAATGCTCCTCCACGGCCATACGCGCGATGATCAAGAAGCTGATTGCGGCGGAAACGCCCAAAAAGCCGTTGAGCGACAGCAAAATTGCAGCCATGCTAGGGGAACAGGGTATCAAGGTTGCGCGACGCACCGTTGCCAAGTACCGGGAGGCCATGCACATTCCGCCGTCCAACGAGCGCAAGCGGCTGGTCTGAATACCCGGGGGCCGGGACGCAACACCGTATTCGCCGGCGCATAATGCGCCAGCACCCAGACCGGCTCCCGGGAGCCGGCACGATGACAACAGGAGACGCCTATGCAACTCAATATTTCAGGCCATCACGTAGAACTGACTCCCGCACTGAAGGATTATGTTTCAGAGAAGTTCGAGAAGCTCGAGCGTCACTTTGACCACATCA
>Ga0098069_100051_pt1 | contig 70915 bp, 57 predicted proteins | sample 27_taG_FD_92584 | JGI IMG/M metagenome (GOLD analysis project Ga0098069, IMG submission 92584) | Marine viral communities from Cariaco Basin, Caribbean Sea - 27_WHOI_OMZ | ecosystem: Environmental > Aquatic > Marine > Oceanic | place: Caribbean Sea: Cariaco Basin | collected 2014-11-09
ACTCCTCACATAGGATAGATCTCAAAGGAGAATCATTAAGAAAAGGAGTTCTGAAAAACGAGTAACATTAATTTTTTATATAATTGCATGATCTTTTAAAGTGGCACTGTTTGAACCGAAATCGGTGGCACGGTCACTCCGAAATAGCCAGTCTGTGAGGTGTTGCAGGAAACCTGTGAATCCTCAGTGAAAAATACAATTCTGAAAGCAATTCACAACTAAATACTCAAACTACGAATAATGGCTATACCTGTGAATCCTCAGTGAAAAATACAATTTTGAAAGCAATTCACAACGAACCGAAGTCTTTTTTGAAAGCCTTGAACCCTGTGAATCCTCAGTGAAAAATACAATTTTGAAAGCAATTCACAACGTCTGTGATCTCTTTTGGCCTAATATTCAGCCTGTGAATCCTCAGTGAAAAATACAATTTTGAAAGCAATTCACAACGGTTATGACTTTTTACACCCGCACGCATTACCTGTGAATCCTCAGTGAAAAATACAATTTTGAAAGCAATTCACAACAAGTTTCAGGCTAAGAACCGGGAACGTGACCTGTGAATCCTAAGTAAATATACAATCTTGAAAGCAATTCACAACTGAGGGATTGGTGTCTCTGGTTGTCCGGCACCTGTGAATCCTAAGTAAATATACAATCTTGAAAGCAATTCACAACTGTGTGATGTTGGTACTGGTGACTTCATACCCTGTGAATCCTAAGTAAATATACAATCTTGAAAGCAATTCACAACCCACCGTAATGCGTCTCCCTGAGATCGTGACCTGTGAATCCTCAGTGAAAAATACAATTTTGAAAGCAATTCACAACACCCATGTCCTCCACATTCGTGTCCAGAAGCCTGTGAATCCTCAGTGAAAAATACAATAGCTGAAAAACTACCCCCCCCATCCTTTAAATGGACTGTATTATTTGTGTATTCGTGGCCTTAGCTCCTGTTTTATTTTTTTAATAGGAAAACAATAATTTAAAAAAGAAACTTTAGAAAAGTAACCCTACTTCAGCCAAAATGCTCACCTCCCAAAAATAGTATTTTTAAGGAGTGTTTTTCCGAAGAAGAAAATCCGGACTAAATGATCTGCTTCAGCTGATTTTCATCAGATTTTCATTACTTTTTGACCTGTAGCGCCAAACAAACTTTTTTATATGCCTTACTTTTGCATCAGAATTTGAAAAACTATGAACAAAGGACTTTATATAGCGACTTTAGAGCCAAACAGCGGTAAATCTTTGATCTCCCTGGGCCTTATGCGGGCTTTGTTGGGTAAAACAGTGAGAGTAGCCTATTTTAGGCCTATCATCAATGAAGAAAAGCCGGGAAAACCCGATAATCATATAGACACAGTTTTAAAATATTTCGACCTTCCCATGTCGTACGAAGATTCTTATGCCTATACCAGGAATGAGGTCATCCAAAAACGCAACGAAGGGAAATCGGGGGAGATTATAGATACTATTATCAGGAAGTACAAAAAACTTGAAGAAAACTTCGATTTTGTGCTGGTAGAAGGCAGTGATTTTTCGGGGGAAGGCAGCGTGTTTGAGTTTGATGAGAACGTGAATATCGCCAAAAACCTGGGGCTTCCGGTAATTATTATCGCCAGCGGTCGCGGCAAGTCCAAAGAAGGCCTTATGGGTAGCCTGCAAATGGCCTACCAAACTTTCATTAAAAAAGACGTGCGGGTAATTGCCATGGTAAGTAACAAAATTGAACTTGCCAACCTTACCATTGCCACCAACGGCATGAGGGAGTTCCTCCCCGATGATGTGGCGGTGTTTGCCCTGCCCCTTATTGACAGCCTGGCCAACCCTACTTTAAAAGAGATCGTGGAAGCTCTCGACGGAAAAGTGCTTTTTGGAGAAGAGTTCCTCGACAACCAGTCGGGCAGCTTTAACGTGGGTGCCATGCAGCTGCGCAATTACCTGAAACACCTTAAAAATGAAAGCCTCGTGATCACCCCGGGTGATCGTGCCGATATTATTCTGGGAGCTTTACAGGCCCATATTTCCAGCAATTACCCCCGAATTTCGGGGATCATCCTCACTGGCGGCCTGGTTCCCGAAGATTCTATTATCAAGCTTATTGAAGGCCTTTCTCAGGTAGTGCCTATAATTTCTGTGGAAGAAGGAACTTTTAACGTGACCAACCGGGTGGGTGCCATAAATTCGAACATCTATGCCGATAGCACGCAAAAGATCGAGACTTCCATCAGCACTTTCGAAAAATATATTAATATAGATCCTCTTATAGAGCGTTTTGCCGGCATCCAGGCCACCGGGCTTACCCCGCGTATGTTCCAGTACAGCCTTGTAAAACGTGCACAGCAGCAACGCAAGCACATCGTTTTACCCGAAGGTAACGACGAGCGCATCCTCACAGCTGCTTCGCGACTCATAGCTATGGATATTGTTGACCTTACCATTCTTGGAGACGAAGAAGAGATCAAAAAGATGGTGATGAACCTGGCTATCCCGATGGATCTGGATAAACTGCGCATCATCAACCCTGCCACTTCCGACTACTTTGACGATTACGTGAAAACTTTTTTCGAGCTGCGCAAACACAAGAACATCAATATGGATATTGCCCGCGACCTCATGAGCGACGTATCCTACTTTGGGACCATGATGATCTATAAAGGCCATGCCGACGGGATGGTTTCGGGAGCGGCACATACCACCCAGCATACCATTCGTCCGGCGCTTCAGTTCATCAAGACCAAACCCGGCGTATCGGTAGTTTCATCGGTGTTCTTTATGTGTCTTGAAGACAGGGTTTCAGTTTTTGGAGATTGCGCTATTAACCCCAACCCTACAGCGGAAGAACTTGCGGAGATCTGTATCTCTTCTGCAGAAAGCAGTAAAGCCTTCGGAATTGAGCCAAAAATTGCCATGCTCTCCTACTCCTCCGGAAGTTCTGGAAAAGGAGAAGATGTTGACAGGGTTCGCGAAGCCACTGAAATTGTGAAGAATAAACGTCCCGATCTTAAGATAGAAGGACCTATTCAATACGATGCTGCAGTAGACCTCAACGTGGGCCGCAGCAAGTTACCGGGATCTGAAGTGGCAGGGCAGGCAAGCGTGCTCATTTTCCCCGACCTCAACACAGGGAACAACACCTACAAAGCCGTACAGAGGGAAACAGGTGCTTTGGCCATTGGCCCTATGCTCCAGGGGCTTAACCAGCCGGTGAACGACCTTAGCCGCGGTTGTACCGTAGATGATGTTTTCAACACGGTGATCTTAACAGCCATTCAGGCGCAGGGACTTTAATGGTTTAAGGAAATTCAAGATTCAATATTCATTATTCAATATTCAATATTCTGAATATAAGATTTATAAATTGATAGCTGACATACTCATACTCATTCACAAAAAATGAAAAACAACATACTCGTTATAAACTCCGGAAGTTCTTCTCTAAAATTTCAGTTGATCGAAATGCCTTCAGAAAAAGTGCTGGCCCAGGGGCTGGTTGAAAGGATAGGACAGGCTTCAGGAAAAGTACACTATAAATCGGAAGCTTTTTCAACTTCCGAAGAAATGCAAATCGCAGATCATTCTGTAGCTTTAAAGGAAGTGACCAAGCACCTTATGCATAGTGAATATGGCGTGATACACGATCCTGCCGATATCCCTGCTATTGGCCACCGCGTGGTGCATGGGGGCGCAAGTTTTTCGGATACCGTGATCATAGATGAAAAGGTAAAACAGAAAATAGAACAGCTTTTTTCGCTGGCGCCGCTTCACAACCCGCCAAACCTAAAGGGAATTCAGGTGGCAGAGGAGATCTTCCCCGATGCTACCCAGGTGGCTGTTTTTGATACCGCTTTTCACCAGAGCATTCCGTCTTGCGCCAGCAAATATGCCATTCCAAACGAGTTTTTTGAAGAGAAAAAGATCCAGGTTTACGGCTTTCACGGTACCAGCCACAAGTATGTTTCTGAAAAAGCCAACGAATACCTTAAAAAGGAAAACTCTAAACTTATTACCGTACACCTTGGAAATGGTTGCAGCATGACGGCGGTTAAAGACGGGAAAAGTATAGACCACACCCTGGGCTTTGGGCCTGTAAACGGGCTCATAATGGGAACCAGAAGCGGAGACATAGACCAGTCGGTGATCTTCTATCTCATTGAACAATTTGGCTACACCGCCCAGGAAGTGAGCGACCTGCTACACCATAAAAGCGGAATGTACGGGCTTACCGGTTACAGCGATCTACGGGATATTGAAGAACAGGCCGAAAAAGGTAACAGGCAGTGCCAGTTAGCTCTTGAAATGAACGCTTATCGCATCAAAAAATACATTGGGGCCTATACGGCAGCGATGAACGGACTCGATGCCGTGGTTTTCACCGCCGGAATCGGAGAAAATTCGGATGTTATCAGAAAACTGGTGTGTACAGATATGGATTATCTTGGCCTGGCGCTTGATGAAGAAAAGAACAGCCTGCGTTCAAAAGAGATAAGGAATATTGCCAAAGAAGGATCAAAAGTGGATATCTTGGTAATTCCTACAAACGAAGAACTGGAAATTGCCAAGCAAACGGTTGCTTTCGTCTAAATTTCTTCTGAAAAATGACATTTTTGAGCGGTGGGGCTACACAAACAGGTATGCCTCTCCGCTCTTTACTTTTGCAGCAAATACGCTAATGTTCTCTTCCAGTTCTTTCCTGAACTTCTGCTTTAGCGGCTGTACCGAAAAATGCACCGGGCAGGGCTGTTCCGAACTGCATTTTTTCAACCCCAAAACACAATCGTCTAACCTGTAGGTCCCGTCAATTATATTCACCACCTCTATCAAAGGGGTTTCAAGTGCTTTGGAAGTAAGGTAAAATCCGCCGGTGGGCCCTTTAGAAGAAGAAATGATATTTTCCCGGGAGAGGGATTGCAATAATTTGGAGAGAAAAGGTGAAGGCAGCTTAATGGCTTCCGCGATTTCTTTCGCTCTTATCTTTTTTTGTTCATTTGAATGTACTGCCAGGTAAAGTACGGCATTCACGGCATATTTACTGGAGCTGGATAGCATATTGTTGTAAGTTTTGAGTCATAAATCTGGATTAAAGGTCAAACGAAGCTGCCAAAATTAAATTAATCCTCCTACATATCATATTTTCCCGGCCTTAATTAAGAGTATTTTATCTCTTTACCTTAAAATCTCTTTACTTCTCCCATTTCGGCACCCCTTCAAATATAAATATTTTTTTCTAACAACATTTAAAGGTCTTATTATCTTTTTACCTTATTTTGTTATAAATTTATAAGACTTAACCCCATAACCTCTATTAGCATGAAACTGAAATACTACTTATTTTCAACCTTTATGGCCGTTTTGCTAACTGCCTGTGGTGAAAAAGAACAAAAGGAAAACATTAAAATACCCGGCCAAAGTACTGCAGTACAAAAAGAAGTGGTACAGGAAGCGGCTTCTACTACTGCTGAAGTAGATAATATGCAAAATAAAGGCGTTGGCCCCATAAAAAATTTAGAGCTTAACGAAGATATAGACACCGCTATGGCCATTCGCGGCGAAGAATTATTCAACAACATGTGTACTGCCTGCCATAAAATGGAGCAAAAATCCATTGGTCCTTCCCTTGCAGGAGTGTCTCAAAGGCGTAGCCCCGAATGGATCATGAATATGATCTTAAACCCTGAGAAAATGATCAAGGAAGACCCCATTGCCAAAAAGCTGCTGATAGAATCTCACATGGCTGTTATGGCAAATCAAAACCTTTCTGAAGAACAAAGCCGTGCCATTCTTGAATATTTCAGAAGTTACGATCAGAAAAATTAGATCGGGATTTTACTATTACACCCACTTAAATCAAAATCTGATTTGCTCATAGGAAATTGTACTGCTTAAACAGCAGACTTTAACCCTTTATTGAATATTGTTTAACAGCAATTAGTAGCCTGGAGCAGCTTGATTTGGTAACTTGAATTTAAGATTAAGTTTAACCAAAAACCAAAACCAATGAGAAATCAGGAATTTTTAAATAAGTTATCGAACTGTATTAACCACTGCAACTATTGTTCAGATGCCTGTCTTGATGAGGATAACCTCAAAAAGATGGTAGACTGCATTAGAAAAGATAAGGTTTGCGCTTCTGCCTGTGCTTCGCTTGCCGATATTTTGGCCATTAAAAATGCAAATGCCACCGGCCTGGTAAAATATTGTGAGCAGGTTTGCCGCGATTGTGCCGAAGAATGTGAAAAACACGAAACCCAGCACTGTAAAGATTGTGCAAAAGCCTGCCGTGAATGTGAAGAAGCCTGTAAAAAATATCTTGCAGCAGCTTAATAATCAGGGAATACCAATAGAGGCTGTTTTAGATTCACTCTTATTGATCGAATTTAAAACAGCCTTTTTTATGTAGCTGAATTGAAGCTGAAAAAAAACGGATTCCCTCTCAAAAATGTCATTTTCGAGAGTTTTTTTACTGCGGAATTCTTCCGTACAGTTCATTCTGCCTGTATAACTTTTCTGCGCTCTGCACCGGGATCCCTTCCGAAGTAATTCTCCACGACCAGTTGCCCTTCGTACTGCCGGGCGTATTCATGATCGCTTCGCTGCCCAGCCCAAGAATGTCCTGCAAAGGCAGGATAGCCACAGCCGCCACCGATGCCAAGGCCATGCGGCACAGCAGCTCGTGTACATTGTTTTCAGTGATTTTTTGACCTGTGTATTGCTCCAAATGCTCCCGCACCTCCTTCCCGCTGTCTTTAAACCAGCCTGCAGTGGTGTTATTGTCATGGGTGCCGGTGTACACAATGCTGTTGAACTCGTGATTATAAGGAATATAAGGGTTTTTGCGGTTGGTATCCCCAAAAGCGAACTGCAGCACTTTCATTCCCGGAAATTTAAATTCTTCCAGAAGGTCATACACTGCCTGATCAAGAAGGCCGAGATCTTCTGCTATAAAGGGCATATCGGGAAATTCAGTTTTTACCTGATGAAAGAAATCGGAACCCGGAGTTTCGGCCCATGTTCCGTTTATCGCGGTCTTCTCCCCTGCCGGCACCTCCCAGTAGTCGGCAAAGGCCCTAAAATGGTCGATCCGCACCACGTCAAACAGCAGCAAATTTTGTCGCAGCCGTTGTTTCCACCAGTCGTAACCACTTGCTTTAAGCACTTGCCAGTTGTAAACCGGGGTTCCCCACAATTGACCTGTTTTGCTGAAAAGGTCTGGAGGCACACCCGAAATATGTGTGGGTTGTTTCTCCTCATCCAGCTTAAAAATTTCAGGATTAGCCCAGCAATCGGCACTATCATGGTTTATATAAAACGGAACATCCCCAAATATCTGAATGCCGTTGTTGTGGGCTTCCAGAATAAGGCGCGACCATTGTGAAAAGAACAAAAACTGCACAAATTTTTCCCGCTCAATTTGATCCTTTAATTCGGTTTTTGCCTTTTGCAAAGCCGCAGGTTGCCTGTCGCGCAATTCCCTGGGCCAGGCGGTCCAGTTTTTCTTGTCAAATTTGTGCCGCAGCGCAAGGTACAGGCTGTAATTATCAAGCCAGTCGGCATGTATTTTCACGAATTCGGCAAAATCAGGATTAACTTTATTCCGGGATTTGAACTGCCTGTAAGCCGCATCAAAAATTTGCTCTTTATAATTTACTACAGTGTCAAAAATGACTTTTTCTGAGCTTATTTCAGAAGGTACCGTAAAGTCACTTAAATCTACATAGCCCTCTTCTTCAAGCAGCTGCGGGCTAATCAATAAAGGATTCCCCGCGAAAGCCGAATGGCTGCTGTAGGGAGAGTGATGGTAAATACCGTCTGTGGGGTTGAGCGGCAGGATTTGCCAGTACGAATAGCCCGATTTTTTAAGGAAATCGAGGAACTTAAAGGCTTCGGGGCCAAGATCCCCAATCCCAAACCTGCCGGGCAAAGAGGTGATATGTAAAAGAATTCCGCTGCTTCTTTTTAGTTTCATATTAATGTTTCTGTTTTAAAAGTGCTACCGGAAATTTCTTAAAAAGCTCCTGTACATCAATTTCTTCGGAAGAAAATTCTTCTTCAGAAATGACATTTTTGAAACTTCCTTTGAGGTTTTCGGGTAAAATTATTTTCAGCTCCTGTTGCAGGTCTTTAAGCTGAAGTTCTTCAGTAAAAAGCTGCGTTACCATCACCGGAACTACCACCAGCACAGTATTTTCAGCATCTTTACGGGCAAAGGCGAGCACGTGCTCCCTAAGTTCCCCCTTCACCTGGAGCGGAATATAATCGCCATTTTCAAAGGTATTGGGAATTTCCCTGCGCAAAACAAGCGCGCGGTGAAGGCAGTACATTTTGATCCTGCCCGACCGGTAATCCTGCTTCAGGTTTTCAAGATGCTGCCCCAATTCTTGGGGAGTAACCGAATCAAATTCGGATAGGTATTCTTTCCGAAGCTCATAATCCACCGGCCTTCGGTTATCGGGATCTACGTAGCTAAGGTCCCACAGCTCTGTGCCCTGGTAAATATCGGGAATTCCGGGGGCGGTAATCTTCAGCAAAGATTGCGACAGCGATTTTACCGCTCCAAATGCCGAAACCTTGTGATGGAACCCGCTAAAAGATTCTCTGAAAATGTCATTTTTAAGAAGTTCTTCCAGGAAATCGTAGACCTTATTTTCATAGTCCTCGTCGGGCTGCGCCCAGGACGAATTTTCTTTGGCCTCCCGCAGCACTTTCTGTAAATAAGCCGTAGAACGCTCCAAAAATTCCTCTCCCGGCTCTCCTTCATGTGGCCAGGCACCCACGAGCATCTGAAAAATAAAATAGGTTTCATTTGAATTGGGAACGCCAGGGTCTTTTCTCGCTTTTTTGGAGATATTTCGCCATTCTTCCACTTTTTCAAACCACTCGGCTCCTATTTCACTCAGCACATTGAGCCTCATTCGGGCATCTTCGCCGCGCTTGGTGTCGTGGGTTGCAGTGGCATTTATGGATAGTGGAAAATCTTCAAGCCGCAGCTTCATCCTGTCGTGAAAACCGCTTACCGAAAGCCCGAAATTCTCTGGAGAATCACCTACTTCGTTGTGCGAGATCAATTCGTTATAAATATAAAAAGTGGTGTCTTCAACGCCTTTTGCCGCAAGCGGACCCGTGAATTGCTGACATCTTTGCAGGAACTGCAACATATTCTCCCGGTCTTTTCCAGCTTCTCCCAAAAAGATGTTCTTGACCTGCTCCAGTTCCTTTTCCAGCTCGGGTTTATGGGCAGCAGCGGTTTGAAAAGCCGCATCAATGATTTTTTTCTGCCGTTTTTTTAAAGGGTAATCTTCAGGATAGATACGATAGACCGGGAAGGCCGCCAAAAATGCCCCCAAAGCCAGCCTGTTATTCTCAACTTCATCCAGAAGATCGAGCTTTAATGCCATTTCCCAGAGGTTTTTGTATTCCCCGCCCATTCGTTCTTCAAGAATAAACTGCTTTTGCTCATAAACCAGCTCATGATAATCGGCCTGCTTTGGGTACAGGGCCTGGTAGGCCTCAAAAAATTCATCTTCCCCTTTCGGGCTGGTAAGCAACTGGTTCACCGTGGCAAGAAAACCGTAGCCGCTGGTACCCTCTACCGGCCAGTGTACAGGCAGCTTTTCATCCCACTCCAGGATCTTTTCTATGGTGATATAAAAATCGTCTCCCAACTTCTCCCGAAGCCGCTGCAGGTAAGTTTTTGGGTCTAGCAGTCCGTCAACATGGTCTATGCGCAGCCCCTGTACCAAACCTTCCTCACAGAGCTGAAGTATAAAGCGGTGATAGCTCTCAAACACCTCCCGCTCTTCCATGCGCAGGCAAATAAGGTCATTAATGGTAAAAAACCGGCGGTAATTGATGTTCGTCTCGGTTTCTTTCCAGTGGGCCGGCAAAAAATACTGCTCGTCAAGGATTTTTTTCAGCTTTTCTTCGGAAGTGTTGATCTCCTCAACCCTCTTATCTATTTTCTTTCGGAAACCCGGATCTTTATCGTATTCCCGAAGAAAATATTCCTTGAGCTCTTCCCATTTCTCATTTTCTGCGGAAAAATTCCGGAATTTGTTTTCCCAGGCCTCTCCTGATTCTTTTCCGAGGATATTGGCATAAGATCTGGCCGAAGCCAGGTATTCGTGATCGAAATACCTGAACAAAAATCCCCTTTTTGACACCTTAAGCTGCAATTCTTTTTGCTGAAGGACTTCAGCTAAAGGATTTCCCAGGAAAGGTGCCATCACTTTGCCCGATTGCTCCCAATCTATATCAAAAAAATGGTAATGCAGCGATTGCGGGCCTAGCTCAAAAATATCCTGCAACCAGATGTTGTCGCCATCAAAGGCCATGTGATTGGGCACAATATCCTGCAGCCAGGACATGTTCTTTTGCTTCAGCCTGTTGCTCAAATTTCTGAACATATCGAGCCTGCCAATCTCCTTGTTGAGCTTAAACGGGTTTGTGATGTCATACCCATGGCTGCTGCCCTTTCGGGCCTGGAAAAAAGGTGCCGAATAAATTGTGGAAATGCCCAGCTTTTCCAGGTAATCCAAAATCTCGTTGAGATTTTCGAGGGTATACTCGGGGGAAAGCTGGATCCTGTATGTTGAGACGGGATTTTTCATTCGAGAGAGAGGTTTACAGATTCTTCAAGCTGCTGAAAAGCCTGTACCCATTTGCCCGCAACCTCATCGCCTTCTTCACTGCGCTCTAGCATAGTTTGATAATGTTCTTCTTTTATTCCGAAGGTGATATTCTGCGCCTGCCATTTTTCGGGAGACAAGGGCGTATCTTCAAGCATTTGAAGCAGGGAATTGACTTTTTTCAGCAATTTAAAGTCCAGCGGATTTTTCTCCAGTTCCAGCATTTTTTCGGTCAGGCGCCGGTCTGCAAGGAAGTTCAGCGTCACCATATCCAGGTTCGCCTGAATTGAAACTGCCGATTTTATCTGGATCTCCAGTTTTTTAAAGTTGCAGTCTTTCTTTTTCAGTTCCTTTACGAGCCTGTTGTTCACAGCCATCTCTACCGGCAGTTTAAGCCTGGTTGGAACCCGCATGTTGATCTCCTGGAACGTCTTAAGCAAAGGATAAGTCTGGTCATACAACTGTTGCATGGCACCTTCGGCCCCGGTGAGGTTGTTTTCCATGACCTGTTTCATGATATGGTGCTGCTCATCACGGAACAAATGCCAGAAAGAGTAGTTGTGGTTTCCGAAGTGGGTATCCATAAGGTTGAAGATCTCGTAGATGTTTCCCTTTTCAAAATAGAAAGCCATCTTGTTGTGCAGCTCTTCAAGGGCTTCGGTGCCAATGTACTGGCGCACCCCGCCAAAAATATGGTGATCTCCCATGTAAAGCACGGCATAAGAGATATCCAGTTTTTCCCAGGTAATATCACTGCGGAACTCGGTGCGGGCAATCATTAACTTTTGCTTTCCGGCTTCATAGTAATGGCTGGCCTTGGTGGTGGCGCTAAAGTTGTAAAGTGTGACCTCTTCGGGGAACTCCTCAAAAATAGAAGAGATCGCGTAGTGGGCACCAATCCTTATCATATCGAGCTCCATGGGCTTGACAAAAAGCTCATATGCTTTATGAACAGTGCCGTATTCTTTGATGTTGCTCGGTATTTTTTTAAGAGATTCCACAAAATCGGGTTCATAGCTGTCGCCGCTTATTTCTTCAGCCAGCTGTACCGCACGTTGGGCATAGAAAATATCCTGCATGGATTCAATGCCCGTTACCTCGTCAAAGAACCAGCCGCAACTGGTGTACATCAACATGGTGTGGTACTGCATTTCGAGTAGCTTGAGCAGCTTCACTTCATCATCTTCAGACAAATTCCCGCCAAAATTTTCTGAAAGGAAATTCCTTACGTTTTCGTTACTTCGGTCGAGAATTACTTTGATGTACTTATTGCGCACTTCCCAGGGATCTTTAGTATACGCGCCCATTTCCTTTTCATAAAGGGCTATCAGTTTTTCGCGCACCTTATCAAAAGCTTCCCGCAGCGGTTTACGCCATTTTTGATCCCAGTCTCCATTCCCACCTGTATTGCATCCGCAGTCGCTGCGCCAGCGCTCCACCCCGTGATAACAGCTCCAGGAGGTATCTTCTATGATTTGCGCCTCATATTCGGGCGGAAATTTTTCCAAAAATTCCCCATAAATGGTAAGGTTCAAATCTTCATCCTCTTCGAGCGAATGCAGGCAATAAGACAGTGCCATTTCCCCGAGTTTATGGTGGTGGCCGTAACTTTCGCCATCGGTGGCAATGTGCACCAGTTCCCTATCGTCATGATTGGCAAATTGCCCCCGCAGCCTGTCGGCAAAAGCTTCCCCGTTGTTCAAAAGGCCTTCAAAAGCAACCGCCTGCGACGCCGGGCCGTCATAAAAGAAAAGGCTGATCTCATTCCCCGAAGGCAGTTTGCAGGTATAGGCGCGGCGGGTGTTCACCTTGGCATCTGTGGCATCTTCCCAGTCTTTCGCACCAATTTTTCTCACCTGTTTTGCCTGGTAGGGCGATAAAATAGTGAATTTAATGCCGTGTTTAGCGAGCATTTCGAGAACATCGGTATTCACGGCGGTCTCCCCCAGCCACATGCCTTCGGGTATGCGGCCGTAACGGGATTTGAAATCCTCTATCCCCCAAATCACCTGAGTTTCCTGGTCACGTTTATTGGCCAGTGGCATAATTAGGTGGTTATAGGCCTGGGCCAGTGCCGCCCCGTGGCCCGAAAAAGTTTCCTGGCTCAGTTTATCGGCTTCCAGGATGGCTTCATAGGTCTCGGGGGTTTCGTTTTCCATCCAGGCCAGTAAAGTAGGTCCAATGTTAAAGCTCATCCAGGCATAATTGTTCATAATGGCCTGTATCTTTCCCTCTTCATCCAAAATACGGGAAGCGGAATTGCGCACATAACATTCGGCGTTAATGCGGTGGTTCCAGTCGTGGTAAGGGTATGCCGATTCCTGTATCTCTACCTTGTTAAGCCAGGGGTTTTCTCTTGGCGGCTGGTAAAAATGGCCGTGCACACATACATATTTCTTGCTCATAATGTTTTATATTAATTATTGATCTGCCACAAAAGCGGGGTCCCAAAAAGGGCATTTTTAACGCGTATTTTTTAAGACCTGTAAATCACTGCCGCTTCTGCAGGTACAATGATATTTCCTGAATCAAAAAGCTCGTTTGAATCCTTACTCCCACCCCATTTTTTATCTGCAGAAAAGATGAGGGGCCGGGGGGATATTTTTTCTGAAATTTTTTCTGAATACTCTGAACTTCCGAAGTTATAAATACCGGTTAAGACTGAATTTTCATCCTTTGCTGAAACCTTCAGGAGTTTTTTGTCCTCATCGGCTTCAAAAGTGGCATTTTGGAGGCTAAAAAGCCCGAAAGCCCCTTGTTTTTTCAGCTTTATAAGTTCCTTATAAAGATTAAACAGCTTGTTTTTCTGATCATCTTTCTTAAAATGCCAGTTGAGCTTTGAATTTTCAAAAGTGCTTTTGGCCTGCGGATCGGGAAAATCGGCTTCAGAATGAGAGTGAAAGAAGTACTCGAATTCCCTTTTTCGGCCCTCCTGTACTGCTTTTACAAGGCTGGCATCGCCATGGCTCACAAAATATTGAAAACGATTCTTTTCCCCGAACTCTTCCCCCATAAAAAGCATGGGCACAAATGGCGCGCTGAGCATGGTGGCGGCAGCGAGCTTCTGTTTTTCAAAACTCAGCAGCTCAGCGAAGCGTTCGCCCAGCAGCCTGTTCCCCACCTGATCGTGGTTCTGGATACAGATCACAAAATGGGAAGGCTCAAGCCCGGCGGGAGCATTGCCGATGCTGCGCTTGCGAAAGGGCGAATAAATTCCGTCGTAGATAAAAGCCTGTCTAAAAGATTTGGCCAGGAATTCCATTTTTCCGTAGTCGGCATAATAACCTGCGTCTTCCCCGGTGAGGATGGTGTGCAGGGCGTGGTGAAAATCGTCTACCCACTGGCCTTCCAGCCCAAAGCCCCCGTGTTCATAATCTCTTATTAATTTGGTATCGTTGAGGTCGCTTTCGGCAATAAGCACATATTTTCTTCCGGTCTTTGTTTCCAGTGCGTCGGTCTTCTCGCTTAATTCCTTCAGAAAATGCCTTGCGCCCCTGTCGATGATCTCGTGAACGGCATCGAGGCGAAGACCGTCAAGATGGAAACCTTCAAGCCACATGAGCGCATTCTGAATAAAATGCTGCCTCACCTGATCTGAATATTCATCGTCAAAATTTAAAGCACTTCCCCAGGGCGTATGGTATTTATCGGTAAAATAAGGGCCGTATTGGGAAATGTAGTTTCCTTCGGGGCCAAGATGGTTGTAAACCACATCGAGGATCACGCTTATACCCTGGGCGTGGCAGGCATCTACAAGTTTTTTAAGCCCGGCCGCTCCGCCGTAGCTATCCTGTGCTGCAAAGGGGTACACGCCATCATACCCCCAGTTGCGTTCCCCGGGAAACTGGGCCACGGGCATTAGCTCAATGGTGTTTACGCCCAGTTCTTCCAGGTGGCCGAGTTTATCGATAACGCCTTCAAAAGTCCCTGTTTTGGTAAAGTTGCCCACGTGGAGCTCATAAATGATCATTTCAGAAAGCTGCCTGCCTTTCCATTCCCTATCCTGCCACTCATGGGCGCTGTGGTCTATAACCTGTGACCACGAATGCACACCCTGCGGCTGGGAAAGGGAAGCGGGATCGGGAAATTCATCTTTTTGATCGAGGCGGTATTTATAGGTGTCGCCCGGGGCAACATTTTTTACTTCTTTACACCAGTAACCTTTATCGTCTTTAATAAGGTCTTCGGCGTTTTTAGATTTTTCAAATACTACTTCAACAGTTTTGGCAAAAGGTGCCCATACGCAAAATTCAACTATTTCATGTCCTTTATATACTGCACCAACTTTCTTTCCCATAGGTTTCTTTCTTCCTGAATTTCAAATACACTCAAAGCTAAGAAGGATAAAATGGAAGATTTAATGTTTAATAGTTTTTTAACTAAGGGTGTGCATATACTTGCCTAAATTTAAGTGTTTTAGAATGCAGAAATACCCGAAATCACAGGCATTTCGGGAAATAATCAACCATTTATCCAATAAATATACCCTATGAAAATTGAAGGTCACAAGCGAGTGAGTATAAGAAATGTGAAACCCCAAATTGACTGCGGAAAATATCCTATAAAAAGAGTAATAGAAGAAGAAATAAAAGTGGAAGCCGACATTTTTGGAGACGGGCATGACAAGGTGGACGCGGTGCTGCTCTTCCGCGAAAAAAGAACAGGCAGGGGCCGTGAAAAGAAGTGGCAGGAAAAGCCGATGGTCTTTGAGGGCAATGACCACTGGAGCGCAACTTTTGAATTGCCCGAAACCGGGGTGTACGAATACACCATAGAATCGTGGGTAGATCATTTTGCCACCTGGCAGGACAGCCTGGAGAAAAAAGCAGCCGCCAATCAAAATCTAAAGACCGAACTCCTCATAGGAGCCGAATTAATGGAAGAAGCCCTTGCCCGCGCCTCTTCCCCCAACAAGAAAAAGTTAAAAGAATGGATCGAACTGTTCAGGGATGAAGAGCATGAGCAAAGAGCTGTTTCTGAAGCCTTGAGTGATTCAGCTTCAAAAGCCATGTATGAATCCCGTAACCGCGACAAGGCTTTTCCTTATGATAAGATACTCGAAGTAAGGGTAGAAAGGAAGAAAGCACTCTTTAGTGCCTGGTACGAATTCTTTCCCCGATCTGCTTCCCCCGAAAAAGGCAGACACGGAACCTTTAAAGATTGCGAGAACATTCTGCCTGAGGTATCAAAAATGGGGTTTGACACTATATATTTTCCGCCCATACACCCCATTGGGCGCAGCCATAGAAAAGGACTTAACAACGCTACCGAAGCCGAGGAAGGAGATCCGGGTTCACCCTGGGCCATTGGTGCCAGCGAAGGAGGCCATAAAGCCATACATCCCGCGCTGGGGAGCATGGAAGATTTTACCAGCCTCGTGAAGAAGGCCAAAGACCTGGGGATTGAGATCGCATTGGATTTTGCCATCCAGTGTTCGCCAGACCATCCTTATGTAAAGGAACACCCGCAGTGGTTCAAATGGCGACCAGACGGTACCGTGCAATACGCTGAAAATCCGCCGAAGAAATATCAGGATGTGCTTCCGGTAAATTTTGAGACTGAAGACTGGGAGAACCTGTGGCAAGAATTGAAAAGTATAGTTGAATTCTGGATAGCTAAAGGCGTTAATGTTTTTAGAGTTGATAATCCGCACACCAAGACCTTTCCTTTCTGGGAATGGTGCATTGCCGAGATCAACAAAAAGCATGAGGGGATAATTTTTCTAGCGGAAGCTTTTACGCGCCCCCGGGTAATGGAGGAACTGGCAAAAATTGGGTTTAACCAATCCTACACCTACTTTACCTGGAGAAATACCAAAGAGGAATTTGAAGAATACCTCACCCAACTTACAAAGACTGAAGTGCGGGAGTATTACAGGCCCAACTTCTGGCCCAATACCCCCGATATACTTCCAATTTCCCTGGAACACAAAGAAGAGCCCTCATTTTTAATAAGGCTTATCCTTGCGGCTACTATGTCTTCCAATTATGGCCTTTACGGACCTGTCTTTGAATTTGGCCTCAACGAACCCTATCCCGGCAAGGAAGAGTATGTGCATTCAGAAAAATACCAGATCTATCACTGGGACTGGCACCGCAATACCCGTATTAAAGAGATGATAAGCATCCTAAACCGGATAAGGAATGAGAACGAGGCGCTGCAAACCACCTGGAATATTGAATTCTGTAAAACCGACAATGATCAATTGATCTCCTATTCTAAAGTAGATAAGGATGGAAAGAACAGGTTGATCATTGTAGTGAACCTCGATCCTCACAATACCCAGTCGGGTTGGGTTGAAGTTCCGCTTGAAAGGCTTCAAATAGACCCGCACGAATCTTATTCGGTGAGAGACCTGTTAACAGGCGCCAGCTATATATGGCAGGATGCATGGAATTATGTAGAGCTGCACCCACGGGCCATACCCGCACATATTTTAAAAGTAGAAACTAAAAAACCAATCCAATAAAAGATAAAAACCGATGATCAAACCACTTCAAGCGAGCGATCAGGAAACCTGGTATAAAGATGCTATTATTTACGAACTTCATATTAAAGCCTTTTTTGATAGCAATGGTGACGGAATAGGTGATTTTGAAGGCCTGCTGCAAAAGCTGGACTACCTGGAAGACCTGGGGGTGACAGCAATATGGCTGCTGCCATTCTACCCTTCCCCCCTTAGGGATGACGGTTATGACATTGCCGACTACTACAGCATCAACCCATCTTATGGAGATCTTGACACCTTCAAAAAGCTTATTGATGAAGCACATAGCCGCGGATTAAAGATCATTACCGAGCTGGTTATCAATCACACGTCAGACCAGCACCCGTGGTTTCAGGAAGCAAGAAACGCCCCCATAGGTTCTCCCGAGAGGGATTACTACGTATGGACCGATGACCCTACCAAATATAAAGATACCCGAATCATCTTTACAGATACCGAACCTTCTAACTGGACGTGGGACCCGGTGGCGCAACAGTATTTCTGGCACCGCTTTTTTAGTCATCAACCCGATTTGAATTTTGATAATCCAAAAGTGCAGCAGGAAGTGTTTGATGTAATTGACTTCTGGTTTGATATGGGTGTGGATGGCTTCAGGCTTGATGCCGTGCCTTACCTCTTCGAGAGGGAAGGCACAAACTGTGAAAACCTGCCGGAAACGCATGAATTCCTTCAGAAGTTAAGAGCGCATGTAGACAAGAAGTACGAGAACAAACTTTTGCTGGCTGAAGCCAATATGTGGCCAGAAGATTCGGCAGCGTATTTTGGGGAAGGCAACGAGTGCCATATGAACTACCACTTCCCCATTATGCCCAGGATGTTCATGTCGGTCAAGATGGAAGACCGCTATCCCATTATGGATATTATTGACCAGACTCCGGAAATTCCGGAGAACTGCCAGTGGGCAATTTTTCTTCGGAACCACGATGAATTGACCCTCGAAATGGTGACCGATGAAGAAAGGGATTACATGTACAAGGTCTACACCAAAGACCCGCAGGCGAAGATCAACGTTGGGATACGCCACAGGCTGGCTCCACTGCTTGAGAACAACCGCAATAAAATAGAATTGATGAACGTGCTGCTCTTCTCCCTTCCCGGCACCCCGGTGATCTATTACGGAGACGAGATTGGTATGGGAGACAATTACTATCTGGGAGACCGTGACGGGGTGAGAACGCCCATGCAATGGTCATCAGACCGCAATGCCGGATTCTCCCATGCAAATCCGCACAAGCTTTACCTGCCGGTCATTATAGATCCGGCATATAAGTACGAATCCATCAACGTTGAGACCGAACAAATGAATTCTTCTTCGCTCTTGTGGTGGATGAAGAGGATCATAAGCATGAGAAAAAAGTACAAAGCCTTTGGTCGCGGAGACATTAATTTTCTCTCTCCCAGCAATGCAAAGATCATAGCATACACGCGGACTTATGAAGATGAAGACATACTTGTGTTGGGGAACCTCTCCCGCTTTCCACAGGCTGCCGAACTCGATCTTGAGGCCTATGAAGGGTATATTCCGGTAGAAGTGTTCAGCCATAACAAATTCCCCAGGATCACCGAACATCCTTACCTGTTTACCATGGCGCCCCACGGTTATTACTGGTTCCAGTTACAAAAAGAGGAAGGCCATGTGGCACAGTCAGAAACGCCGGTATTAAGTATAGACAACTGGGAGCAACTTCTAAACAATAAGACCAAGACCAAATTAGAACAAAGTATACTTCCGGGCTACCTCAACACCTGTCGCTGGTTTGGGGGCAAATCCAGAGTCATTCAGAGTATCTCTGTGGTGAACAAGGTAGACATACCCGTAAAAGATATCCCTTCAACTTTAATCACTATTGAAGTGAGCTATAATGATGGCCTGCCGGAAGTTTATCAGCTTCCGCTCGGATTTTTAAGTCCGAAACACGAAGATGAATTCAAAGAAATCCCCGGCAAAGGAATTATTGCCAAACTGAAGATAGATGGTGAAGAAGGATATCTTTTTGATTCGGTTTACAGCGAGAACTTCAGAAATGTGCTTTTCAGAAATATCCGAAAAGGAAGAAGGCTGAAGAGCGGCCGCGGCAACCTGGTTTTCTACCACAGTGAAGAAAATCTTGAAGCCGAAGGGAAAAAGGTACACTCCAAGATCCTCAATGCCGAGCAGAGCAACACCTCGCTCATTTTTGACAATAAATACTTCTTAAAGTTATACCGAAAACTGGATAATACCATCAATCCAGACCTCGAGATTACCCGCTATCTCACTGAAAAAACAGAATACAAGAACTCCCCCCGATTTGTGGGTGCAATTGAGTACAAACCCGACCCCAGGAACATCATTGTACTGGGAATGATGCAGGACCTTGTGCCCAACCAGGGCGATGCATGGGATTATACAAAGGATGCGCTAAACCGCTTTTTTGACAGGGTACTCACCCTGCCAAAAGACCAGGAGTTTGAGCCGGTAGAACATACGCTTAAGCCCCTTTCTTACCAGGACCTTTCAGAAAACCTGAAAGAATTAATGGGCGCTGTTTTTCCTGAAAGGATATTCCTGTTAGGCCAAAGAACCGCCGAAATGCACAAAGCACTGGCAGCAAACCCTATGGAAAAGGATTTTGAACCTGAACCATTTTCTCTGCACTACCAGAGGTCATTGTTCTCTTCCCTGCAATCGCTTACCCGAAATGCTTTCCAAAACCTTCAGAAGAGCATAAAAACCCTTCCGGAGCATATACGGGAAGAAGCTCAGGAAGTGCTTGATATGAAGACTGAAGTGCTCAACACCTTTAAAAAAGTCTATGACCATAAGATCCCTATCATGAAGATAAGGACCCATGGCGACTACCATCTTGGGCAGGTTCTATGGACAGGTAAAGACTTTGTGATCATAGATTTTGAGGGCGAACCCGCAAGGTCTTTTAGTGAACGAAGATTAAAAAGATCACCGCTGCGTGATGTGGCCGGTATGGTTCGCTCTTTCCACTATGCCGCTTACAGCAGCATCATAGAATCTGAATTTGACGATCACAACAAAGAAGGCGATTTAGATACCTGGGCAGAGAACTGGTATTACCTGGTCACCCAGATGTTCCTCAAAGGCTACTACGAGCACGTAGGCGAAAATGACTTTATTCCGCCCAATGAGGACGATACCGAGATCCTCATGCAGATCTTCCTGCTTGAAAAGGCGATCTACGAGATGAACTACGAATTGAACAACCGGCCAGACTGGGTCTTGATCCCACTAAGGGGAATTAAATCATGTATAAAACAATAAATCATGGCTAAGAAAGAAAACACTAAAAAAGATATAGATAAAAATGTTTCTGACACCGGAAAAGCTCCCAAAGCTCCCGTGGATAAAGGCAAAAAATCTGCTGAAGAATCGGGGGAAGTAAAAGGGCCAAAAGGTGTAGGTAAAAAAACTCTGAAGAAGGCCGAGGCTAAGAAAACGGCTTCAGAGAAAACGGCTTCCAATAAACCTGCTGTTAAAAAAACCACGGCAGTTAAAAAGTCGGGAACTTCAAAAGCAGCTTCAGATAAAAAAACCGCATCAGATAAGGAGTCAAAAAGCACAAAATTAAAGACCGGTCTGCCAAAGACAAAGATGCCCGATTCAGATGCTGCGGCCAGTCCGAAGCCTAAAAGTAAGGCGAAGAAAACTTCCGCAGGAAAGAAAAATGCGGGAACAACTTCCAGGCCTGCCAAATTCAAGGAACCGCTTACCGATGAGCAGGTGCCCGATGTTGCAGCGCCAGCAAGCAAGGTAACCACTACCCCCGAAGAGAGTCCCGAGAAAAAGACCGGAACCGGAAAAAGCAAAAAATCTTCGGCAACAAAAGGCAAAAAATCTGAGGTGAAAAAGGAATCAAAGCCGGCTGCAAAAGCAGCAGAAAAGAAACCTGCAAAGAAAATGTCTCGTCAAAAGAAAGTAGAGGGCATTAGTGCCGAAGAGAAAATGAAGTTGCCCAACACTTCGCCTTCCGAAGATCTAAAAGACGCAGCCAAAGACACTGCCGATGCTATCAAGAAAAAAGTCACTCCAAAAGAGAGCACTAAAAATGACCTCGAAAAAAAGGCAAAAGACCTGCTGCCCGATGCTGAAGACATTGAAAACATGAAGGATGCCGCCGGAAGTTTTGCCGAGAAATTAATTCCGAAGGCTGAAAAAGCAAAGAAAAAAGTGGAAGAGGTTTTGCCCGATAAAGAGGAAGTAATGACAGCTGCCCAAAAGGCTAAAAAACAGGTGGAAGATCTGGCTACCAACAAGAAAGAAGAGCAAAAATCATCTTCAGACAAGCCTGTTGAAGCTACTTTACTAACCGAATTTGACATTCACCTGTTCCGCGAAGGCAAACATTATCACCTTTACAACAAATTAGGTTCCCACCTTATGGAATATATGGGCACCGAGGGGGTTTATTTCGCTGTTTGGGCTCCAAATGCCGAAAAAGTTGCGGTAGTAGGAGATTTCAATAATTGGGACAGGGATTCTAACCCCATGAAAGCCCGTTGGGATGGTTCAGGGATATGGGAAGTGTTCATCCCGGGTGCCAAAAAGGGCAGTTTGTACAAATATTTTATAAGGTCAAACAACGGCTATGAAGCCGATAAAGGAGACCCGTTTGCTTTTCAATGGGAAACTCCGCCCAACACAGCTTCTGTGGTCTGGGATCTGGAGAATACCTGGAAAGACAAAGTGTGGATGAAAGACCGCAAGAAAAAAGAAGGACAGGCCCGGCCCATGTCGGTATACGAACTGCACCTGGGTTCATGGAAGCGTGTGCCCGAAGATAACCTCAGGTCACTCACTTACTTAGAGCTGGCTGAACAACTTCCAGAGTATATCAAAGAACTGGGCTTCACCCACGTAGAATTCATGCCCGTGATGGAACATCCATTCTTTGGATCTTGGGGTTACCAGATCACCGGCTATTTTGCACCTTCGAGCCGCTTTGGTACTCCACAGGAGTTCATGCAGCTCATAGACAGCCTGCACCAGGCCGGCATTGGGGTGATCCTTGACTGGGTTCCCTCCCACTTTCCTTCAGATTTGCACGGCCTGCATTATTTTGACGGTACTTACCTGTATGAACACGCCGATCCCAAAAAAGGGTTTCACCCCGACTGGCAGAGCTATATCTTCAATTATGGCCGCAACGAGGTACGATCTTTCCTTATAAGCAACGCAGTCTTCTGGTTAGATAAATTTCATGCCGATGGCCTAAGGGTTGATGCGGTGGCCTCTATGTTATACCTGGATTATTCCAGAAAAGAAGGTGAATGGGAACCCAATGAACACGGCGGAAGAGAGAATCTTGAGGCAATTAGTTTCCTTAAAGAATTCAATGAAGTGGTGTACAAGGAATTCCCCGATGCCGTGACCATTGCCGAAGAATCTACCGCCTGGCCCATGGTCTCAAAACCCACTTATATCGGGGGGCTTGGCTTTGGGATGAAATGGATGATGGGCTGGATGCACGATACCCTGAAATATTTTAGTGAAGACCCTATCAACAGGAAATATCACCAGAACACCATTACGTTCAGTTCGAATTACGCATTTACTGAAAACTTTATGTTACCACTATCACATGATGAGGTGGTCTACGGAAAGCAGTCTATCCTCAATAAAATGCCGGGTGACGACTGGAATAAATTTGCCAACCTTCGCACGCTGTATGCCTACATGTACGCACACCCCGGAACCAAACTTTTATTTATGGGCGCAGAATTTGGTCAAACTACCGAATGGAATCACGATTCAAGCCTGGAGTGGCATTTAACCAATGAAAATTCTCACCGGCAAGTCCAGGAGACCTTCAAAGTGCTGAACGAGTTGTACAAAAAGGAACCCGCCCTGTATGAAAAAACCTTTTCACACGAAGGATTTGAATGGGTTGATATCAAAGATGAAGAAAATAGCATCATCAGCTTTTTAAGAAAAGGCAACGACCCAAAAGATCATATTCTGGTGGTGTGTAATTTTACACCCGTGCCCCGGGAGAATTACAGGATTGGTGTTGAAAAAGAAGGAAAATGGAAGGAGATCTTTAACAGCGACGATGCCAGCCTGGGCGGAAGTAACGTGAAAAACGAAGGGGAAGTTGAAAGCACAGAACTTACGGCCCACGGAAAAGACAATTCTATCTCCCTTACACTTCCACCCATGGGTGTGGTTTACCTGAAACAGGCCTAGTCATTTTTTATTTTCAGAAATAAAACTGCCCTGGAAAATCCCGGGGCAGCTTTTTTAAGTAGTGATTGATCCTTAGTTAATAACTACCTTTTCAATAAATTCTTCTTTTCCCTTGTGAAGTTTTACAAAATATTCTCCCGACGGAACCCTTGAAAAGTCCAGAGATTTCTCAAAGTTCTTAGCGGAAGCTTTGATAGATGCCAAAACCACTCCATAATCATCTTCCACTATAATGTCTATAGGTTGCTTTTCGGGGTTGGCAACATAAACATTCAGGATCTCTTCCTGGATCCGAAAATGAGGCTTATCTATAGTAAAGGAACTCCCAAGGATTTTTACACCCTCTACAGATTTCTTAATCTTCCAGGTTTTTGTCGCAAATCTTTTATCTACTTTTAAAAAGTAGGTTCCCGGCGGCACCATTTCGAGGTCAAGCCTCTTATTATATTTTCCGCCTGTAACCAGGTCATCCTTGTAAAGAGTAACCCCAAATTGATCTTCAAATAAAATAACAGTTCCCTGATTTAAATTTGTAAGGTCTATCAACAAAGTTTGCTCTCCATTCAATCTTACTTCCTCCTCTTTTTCCATAGCACCTGCATAAAAGTAAGTACAAAGGAAAAAAACAATTGCTGCGATGTGTTTTAGCTTTTTCATAATTTTCACTTTTTTAGTTAATAGATTAAATTTTACACAACAAACATACTCGCTTATTAGGTCTGTAAATAGATCATAATTGGCACAAATATGTCTAAAATTGATATTACCATTATCAACTACAACGTTTTAAGTTAAATATGTACATGTAAAGGGTAATTTTGAAGAAGTAATATATTTTTACACGAATTAAATTTATTTCAAAATTTTATCCTGTTTATGAATATTAATGTAAAACCTGAACTGGAAAAAATAGAGCCTGCTTTTGGAAGTTCAATTCTGTACAGAACCTATAATAAGCACCACCAAAACAGGAAGCACACATTTTGGCATTATCATCCCGAAATTGAACTGGTCTACGTAAATAAAGGAGCGGGCAAAAGGCAAATTGGGAGCCATATCTCTTACTACCGCGATGGGGATCTTATGCTCATAGGATCAAATCTCCCGCACTGTGGTTTTACAGATGGCCTCACCGGCAACGAAAATGAAACAGTGATACAGATGAAACCCGACTTTTTGGGAGGTAGTTTTTTTGAACTCCCCGAAACTAAGAACATAAAAGCCCTTTTTGAGAAGGCTACAATGGGAATAGTTTACAGTGGCCAGTCTAAAAAAAATATTGGGGAAAAAATGGAAGCCCTTGAAGATAAACCTCCCTTTCAACGCCTTCTTGGACTGCTCGAAATTCTGCACCTCATGGAAAAATCCACAGAATACTCTGTACTAAATGCAAAGGGTTTTCTGCTGGAAACCGAACTACAGGACAACCACCGGATCAATAACATTTTCAACTTTGTAAAAGAAGAGTTTCAGCGTTCCATTGGCCTTGAAGAAGTAGCAGGTAAGGTAAGCATGACCGTACCGGCCTTCTGCAGGTATTTTAAGAAAATAACAGGAAAAACCTTTACCCAATTCGTAAACGAATACCGTTTGGTACACGCCGCCAAGTTACTTCATGAGAAACAGGTAAGCATTACCGAAGTGTGTTTTGAGAGTGGATTCAACAATTTTAGCCATTTCAATAAGCAGTTCAAAAAGTTCACGGGAAAATCCCCCTCCCATTACAGGAATGAACTTAAGGTAGTTTTAACCTGATTATAGGCTCATTCTTTGTGAGAAAATTGTACCTTCAAAAGTCCGGGGGGAATCTTAAAGAAGATAAGTAATTTTCTCGGGCCAACTTGACAAAGTACTGTGAGACCATAGCAGTAACATGTTCGCTACCGCTTTGTTATATAATTTAATACTCTTAAAACCTAAACCAACAGCATGAAAAGAAAAGCAACAGCCGTTTGGAACGGCACCATTAAAGAAGGAAAAGGAAATTTATCTACCCAAAGCCAGGTCCTGCAAAAGACGCCTTACTCTTTCCACACCCGTTTTGAAGATGAAAAGGGAACAAACCCCGAAGAACTCATTGGCGCGGCACATGCCGGTTGTTTTACCATGCAGCTTTCGGCCAATCTCAGCGAAGAGGAATTCAATCCTGTAGAGCTCGAGACAAAATGCGAGATCACTTTTGAAGACGGAACCATCAGGAAGTCCCACCTCATCCTTACCGCAAAAGTGCCTGGAATTTCGCAGGAGAAATTTGATAAGCTGGTAAAGCACGCCAAGGAGAACTGCCCTATCTCCAAACTGCTCAACACCGAAATCACGCTCGATTCCACCCTTAACGGATAAAAGCACAATTACAATTTTAGTTTAAAAAGCGCTTCAAAAATGTCATTTTTGAGGCGCTTTTTCATTATTCCCTTTTGAACAAAAGCCTGGTTTACCTCGAGCTCTATTCCCAGGTAATGCTGCGGAAATTGTTTGCGCAAATAAGTAGTAAAACCGTCATCCACGCCCAGGTAAGGATAATTGAATCGCACCCTAAGATCTCTATCCTGCTGAAGAATGCTGTTCTTAAATTTTGTGCAAAAATCTGCTTCTGCATTGCGGGCGGGGTCAAAAAGCAATCCTATATCAGCATTCCTTTGCTCCCCGTTCAATTCAGGTGTAAAAGTATGTACCGAAATATGCAGCACCTCATTTCCTGCTGAAATAAGATCCCCAATCCTGCTCTCAACGTAGTTGCGGTATGGCAGATAAAAGTCATCCAGAATTTGCTCTTTTTGAGCCTCCGGAAGTTGTGCCGTGAATTCTGAAAATAGCTGCGCATGCCCCAGGGAACGGTTGGGTTCTACCAGGAGCCGACTCATCATATATTCCTGCCCGAAAACTGCCAGCGGTGAGAGTTTCCTAAACAGGTCTAGTGCTCCGGGATCATAAGCCCGGTGGGTTTCCAGTACTTCCGCTGCTTCTGAAAAAAGGTTTTCATATTCCTGCGGAATTTCATTCCCGGCGTGTTCACAAGTTAATACGAGCTTCATATTTCAGTTTTAAACTCATTAAATCCAGAAGAAAGAGCCAATATCAACTACGCTTCAAAAAACCTGTTTTCCTCAAGACAATTTGCCAGTTCTTGATAAAGCCTGATGATCTCTTCTTCTGAAGGATCCTCTCCAAGAGATTTTAAAATCCTTGTGGAAAGGCTACCGTTCTTCAGCAAGAATTCAATTCTGTTGCGGTGCTTTTCAGAAATATTTTCCTTCACAAGGGAATATATTCTCCTCCAAATATCTTTGACCGAACTCCCGGGCTGCAAATCGAAAATATCGGCAAATGCGGCATTTTGAATAATGCTTGCTTCAGCAGCAATAATTACTTCATTAAAGATGTCAAAAAGGTCATTTTCACTCCACTTTTTTTGATCTTCAAGTGACACCAGCTCTTCGCTCACCAGCAACTTAAGGGCTTCAATAATTAGAACGGCAATGGCGATATCTGCCCCGGGGCATTCCTGCAGGTCTATAACCCGTATCTCTATAGCTCCACGGTCAAAGCGCGCAATGGCGCCGCGGGAATTAAGGAAGTGATGATCAAGTATGTTTTCGGTATCGTGGGGTTTTATAGCCTTGTTGATGGGCTCAAAAATTCCGCTGTAGTACTCCTGCTTTGAAAAAAGCCTTTCCGGAATAACTTTACCCGTCATCTCCGGAATTTCTTTCTGGTTGGTTTTGTACACGTGCATCCGGGCGTCTTTAAAGCCGGTGTATTTCCCCTCAAAAATGGGGGAACTGGCACTCAATCCGGGAATTACAGGCAGGAGGATCCTTACGGCCGCGTGCAGTTTTTCAAATTCGGTATCTCCCGAAAATGGCAGATTTACATGCATGCTTTGAACGTTGCTCCAGCCATGGCCGCGGCAGTCAAAAATGCGATTGTAGAGCGCATAAATCCTGCTGTAGTTGTGTTGCCACAGCTGCATCTCTTTTTCGGGATCCATGAGTGGATGAGCCGCTGTGGGAAGAAGTTTGGTGTTGAATTCCTTCAGCAGTGCATTGACCTCCCTCACGTTTTCAGCAAAAAGTTCGTCCAGTTGGTCAAGATTGGCGGTAGGGCCGTTAGTTTTTAGTTCTACCACATGAGCCACAAGTTCATTGCTCCACTCTATTTTTCCATTCTCAACATCAGAAGTTAAAGATCCGTGTTTTCTGGTCAACAATTTATCTACAATGGGATTGACCTTCATGCTGGCCGAATTGACCAGCATGTACTCAAGTTCTATCCCGTAAACTTCAAAAAGGTGATAACTCATTCGGCTTTCTTTTCAAGTCGGTTTTTAAGAGCGGTGAGGACTTCAGTATAAACTTTATCTCCATAAAAGCGATCTTCCACTCCAAAATCTATGTTAGGATTATCGTTGATCTCAATGACCAGGGGTTTGCCCTTTACCTCCTTGACGTCAATTCCGTAAAGGCCTTTTCCCATAAGTTTTGCCGATCTAAGGGCAACATCAAGTACCTTTTTTGGCACCTCATCAATAGACATTACATCTGCGTTTCCTTCCTGGTCGTCTTTTTTCCTCGCATTCCAGTTGTAAATCTGCCAGTGGCCTTTGGCCATGTAATAGCGGCAGGCAAAGAGAGGTTTATCGTCAAGAATACCAATCCTCCAGTCGTAATCTGAAGGGGTGTATTCCTGGGCAATGACGAGTTCAGATTTCTTGAGCATCTCCCCTACCAATTTCTCGTATTCTTCGGCTGTAGCTGCTTTTTTCACCCCAAATGAAAAGGTGGAATCGGGCGATTTTAACACCAGGGGAAGACCGGTCTTTTCTACGACTTTATTCCGGTTGTCTTTGTGAACAATGATTGTTTTAGGCGTGGGAATACCCGAATTTTCCAGAGCTTCGGCCATAAAAACCTTGTTACAGCACTTAAGGATGGCATCGGGATAATCAACTATGGCAATATCTTCCTGCTGGGCCTTGCGGGCAAAAGCATAAGCCTCGTTGTTCACCTCTGTACTTTGCCTTATAAAAAGTGCGTCAAAAGACGAAAGCCGGGAAAGGTCTTTTGGAGAAACAAACTCCACGTAGAAATTCATTTTCTCGGCGATCTCTGCAAACTTTTTCAAAGCTTTCGGGTTACTTGGCGGTGCAGGATCATGATCCTGAACGAGGATGGCCAAATCGTACTGAAAAGTCTCATTTTTGGGAGTATCATATCGCTTTTTCGCAAAATACTGGATAGCAAACTGCCTCATGGCTTCCCGGTGTTCATTGGGAATCTCAACTTCAGACAAAGCTTTGATAGATTTTATGCTCCACCTGTTGGTGTAAGTGAATTTCACCCTTAAGAACGGAATTTGAAAATGCCGGTGAAACATGGTACTCAATTCCCTGTACTTCTGGGCAACATTTTGACCAAAATAGATACTTAATGTAAACTCTGGTGACTTAATCCCCTTTAAACTTTTCTGAATGAGGTCGTCAAATTCATCTGAAACGATCTTGACAAGCCTGGGTTCCCTTAAATCTACCAGGTTCATCACGGTAGGAATGGCCAGGTGGCCGCGGGCCTCGGCTAAAAGGGATACATAATATCCCTTACTCTGGTAAGAATAATCCTTACATAAATTGAAAATCCGCGCTTTTTTAAGACGGGCATATTCGGGATTTGTAAGATACTCCCTGGCCGAAATCACTTCCATATTTTCAAGGGAAAGGTTCCAGTTATCGGGATTATTTACAACTAAAAATTTCTTCATTAAATGGTTTAAATATATTCAAAGGTATATCAAAAAACTTCTGAAAAACCAGCTTAAAAATAAATTTTCAGCAAGCTTCTTTAAAAGTAAAAATTTTCTGTCTAACAATTTTAACAACCTGGTTTTAATATGGTTAAACCCATTATGATTTTTGAAATAAACTATCGGCTTTACTATATTAAACCGGAGAACGACTGAAATTTAATTTTAAAGAAATAAGCTATGGCATCACATCTAAGTTTTGACAAATTCGCGAAAGAGGCGTATGATTATGTTAATGACCTGGCCCGCGACCTGGGGCATCCCGAAGAAAAAGAAAGGGTGCTCATAATCTGGCGTACAGTAATGCATGCCCTTCGCGACCGCATTCATATGGGAGAAGCCATGCAGCTCATGGATCCGCTCCCTACCATCTTCAGGGGAATTTATGCTGAAAACTGGAAATACAATGAGAAGCCTCCAAACACCTTCAGCAGTATAGAAGAGATGAAGGAAGAAGTAAAAAGCCTACAGGCGCAGTACGGGGAAGAAGATTTTCCTTGGAAGAAACCTACGGAAGAAATCATCTCGATTACTATTAATTCGCTCGACCGCTTTTTACAGGGAAAACAACTACAGCATTTAAAAGATCAATTGCCTAAAGAGGTAAAAGAACTGGCAGGTTAAAAGAAAACCTTCCGGCAATGCCGGAAGGTTCTTATAAACTGGAAGAAAACAGATCTTGCCCCTAAACTAGCCCCGAAATATTCCCTTCCAAATCTATATTTATATTTTCTGATGCAGGGTGTGCCGGTAATCCGGGCATGCGCATCATATCTCCGGTAATGGGTATTAAAAATCCAGCCCCGGCAGCGATCTCTATTTCCCGAACGGTAAGGCTAAACCCGGTTGGCCGGCCTAGCAGAATGGGGTTATCAGACAGGGATTTTTGGGTCTTGGCAATACAAACCGGGAGCCCATCTAATCCTAAATTTGAAATGGTTTTTAGGTCACGCCTTGCTTTTGCAGCATATCCCACCCTGTCGGCCCCGTATATTTTCCTGGCAATAGTCTCTATTTTATTCATCACCGAATCTTCCCAATCATAAAGCGGAGTGAAATGGGATTCCCCTTCTTCAATTGCTTCTACAACTTTTTTTGCCAGCTCTAGCGCGCCTTCCCCACCTTTTGCCCAGCCGTCAGATACTGCGACCTTAACACCCAGTTTTTCAGCCAAATCAATAATTACCTGAACTTCTTCATCACTGTCGCTGTAGAATTTATTAATGGCTATTACGGGAGTGATGTTGAACTGCCGCGCATTTTCAAGATGTTTTTCAAGGTTGGGCAAACCTTTTTTCAAAGCTTCCACATTTGGGATGGTGAGCGATGAAAGAGGAACACCGCCGTGGTATTTTAAAGCTCTTATGGTAGCGGTCATTACCACAACTTTAGGAGCCAGGCCTGCGCTTTGGCATTTTATATCCAGGAATTTTTCTGCACCAAGATCAAAGCCGAATCCGGCTTCGGTAACGGTATAGTCTGAAAGGCTCATGCCCATGCGGGTGGCGATCACCGAGTTTGTGCCCTGGGCTATGTTGGCAAATGGGCCAAGGTGAATAATAGCAGGGTTCCCTTCTATGGTTTGAACCAGGTTGGGCTTAATGGCATCCTTCAAAAGCGTGGCCATGGCACCTTCGGCATTGAGATCACGGGCGTAAATGGCTTTTTTATCAAAGGTGTAACCAATAAATATGTTTCCTAAACGGCCTTTTAGATCCTCAAGGTTTTCGGCGAGGCACATAATGGCCATGATCTCTGAAGCCGCAGTTATATCAAATCCGCTTTCCCTGGGAATTCCTGAACCGGTTCCTCCCAACCCTATCACGATATTCCTTAGGGAACGGTCATTTACATCCATCACCCTTTTAAGGGCAACCGTACGCGGATCGATACCAAGATTATTTGTCTTTGACTGGATATTATTGTCTACAAGGGCTGCCAGAAGGTTATGGGCTTTTTCAATAGCCGAAAAATCGCCGGTAAAGTGCAGGTTGATATCTTCCATGGGCAAGACCTGGGAATAACCTCCCCCGGTAGCACCTCCTTTTATCCCAAACACGGGGCCTAAAGAGGGTTCCCTCAACACCACGGTGGTTTTCTTACCCAGCCTGTTCATAGCTTCTGAAAGTCCTATAGAGACCGTGGTTTTTCCTTCTCCTGCAGGAGTTGGTGAAATGGCCGAAACTAAAATGAGGTTTCCTGCTTTTACTTTCTCCCTGTCAATCTTGTTTAGCGGTAGCTTTGCCTTGTATTTCCCGTACATCTCAATATCATCTGGATCGAGGCCAAGCTTTTGAGCTATTTCTGTAATGGGAATTAATTTTATTTTGTGGGCTATGTCAAGATCGGTAAGTGGAGAAGTGGTCATCATTAGTCCGTCTGGCTTTTATATTTACAGTTCAAAAGTATAATGAAAGCACAGGCCCAAGAATGATCATAATCAGGTTTCAGCACATTTTTCAAACGTTTTCGCCAGCTTCAGGTAACTGCTTTGTAAAAGGAGTCAATATGTTCCTGGTCGCCACTTACAAATACGAGGTCCTCTCTCAACAATTTGACGTTCGGAAACACTGTTTTTATCATTTGGCCTTTCCGGGAGACCGCGAGTATGTTGACGCCATAATTTTTCCTCACATCTACTTCTTCAATCGTTTTTCCAACTACTGCCCCACTTTCTGCCATAACCCTCACACAACTTATCTTAAAATCGGGGATGGTTGAAGATTTGAAGGTTTGCAGCCGTTTGTGCGACTGAAAGACCTGGTAATTATCGGCTCGTACCGAATCAATTAAATTTTCCAGTTCATCGAGCGGCACAAGGAAATTGGTAAGTACCCGTGAAAATATTTCTATGGAAGTCTCAAATTCCTCCGGAATCACTTCATCGGCACCCAGGGCCAATAAAGTCTCAATCTCTTTCACATACCTTGTTCTTACCACTATGTGAACAGAAGGTGAGATATGCCTGATGTTTGAAACTATGGCCTTGGTTGCCCGCGGATCAGAAATTGCAATGACCACGATACGCGCCTTGTTCACATGTACAGCTTTGAGCATGTGTTCCTGCACCGCATCTCCATAAATTATTGGTTCCCCCCTCGCCTTCTGGTGTTTCACGATTTGAGGATTGAGCTCCAGGATCATGTAAGGAATATCGGCGTATTTCGCGGCTTTGGCCAGGTTTGCGCCATTGATCCCGTAGCCTATTATGAGCAGGTGATCTTCGGGACCCGGGGCATCCTGTTTTGAAAGGGAAATGTCCCTGCCGGTTTTATAAGCTCCCGAAGCCGGCGCAAAGGTTTTCAGGATAAAATTGGTGGTTTTTCCTGAAAAAAGGAAAACAAAAGGCGTGAGCAGCATGGTAAATACCGACACCGAAAGAAAATACTGGTTCATTTCCGCTGAAAGTAATCCGCTTTCTATTCCAATCCGGGAAAGGATAAAGGCAAATTCCCCCACCTGGAACAAAGCCATCCCGGTGAGGACCACCGTTCTTATAGGATACTTCAGAATTGCCGCGGTAAGGGATACCACGCCTCCCTTCAGCAGAAAAACAACTACCACCATAAGCAAGATCACTGCCGCATTTTTCATAAAGAAATCGAGATCAAGCAGCATCCCGATAGAGATAAAGAAAAAACTGATGAACAGCTCCCTAAACGGCAGGATGGTGCTTGTAGCCTGGTGGCTAAAATCTGATTCAGAAATAATGAGGCCGGCCAAAAAAGCCCCAAAGGCGAGGGAAAGCCCTGCAGAAGCGGTAATAAAAGCCACAGTGAAACAGAGGGTGATGGTAGCCAGCAAAAAGAGTTCCTTGCTTTTTGTTTGTGCAATGAGGTACATGGCACGGGGCACCAGGTATTTCGCGCCAATATAAGTTAAAGCCAGTACCAGCGCACTTTTTAGAATAAGCAGGAGCACTTCGTTATACAGGTTGCCCGAATTTCCTGCCATTATGGGCGTGATCAACATCATTGGCACTACAATCAAATCCTGAAAAATGAGGATCCCAAGTGCCATACGCCCGTGAGGTGCCGTGATCTCATTGCGATCGTACAGTATCTTCAACACTATGGCCGTGCTCGAAAGCGAGAACAAAAAGCCCATGAACACGGCTTCATTCCAGGAAAATTTAAGGCCGAAAAATATAAGTGCAGTAACAACAATACTTAATCCCACCTGCAAAAACCCACCAAAAAACACGGTTCGTTTCATGGAAGCCAGTTGTTTGATGGAAAGCTCCATCCCAATGACGAACATGAGCAGGATCACCCCAATTTCGGAAAGGATTTCAATTTGCTCCGGGTTTTCAATAAGCCCAAACCCAAAAGGCCCTATAATAATGCCGGTAACAAGAAAGCCCAGCACCGATGGTAATTTTAACCGCTGTAACAAAAGCACAACAACTACAGAAAAACCAAGCAATACCACAATGTCCTGGAGTAAGGGAAAATGCATTTTTTAGCTGAATTTTAGATTCCTAATGTATTGAATTCTGCCCTAAAATCGGGGGTTTCTTTGTAAGGATTAGACGATAATTTATCCGAAAATTTAGCTGTCTCAATATTGAGTTCTAAAAATTCTACGGAATTCTATTCCCTTCCGGAAAAAGCAAAATTCTCCAGGATATCCCAGGTTTTTTCGTTGTGCTTAAAGAGCGTAAACGCTTCAGCCTTAAATTCTGCTGAAAAATCCCTGTTTTTGAACGCCTGCCACACTTTTGGGAACTTCTTATAATCCAGGTCGCGGGTGGCTAAAGTGACATGCGGATGTAAGTTTTCAGAAAGCTTTGGAGGAAGAAAGTTTGTTGCCTTTTGAAGTAAATTTTCATGTAGCCTTTGAAAAGGCCCGTGATCTTCGACATTTATGAAGAGCGTACGCTGCTTAAAATGCCCAAAACCCCTAAGCTTTACAGGAAAAGCTGGCTGTTTGCCCGAAAGTTCTTTAAGAGTGCCTAGAAATGCCTTTTCCTGCTCTTCTGCAAGAGGTACGGGTGGCAGTAAAGTGATGTGGGCAGGCAATTTGAGGGCATGTGCTGCTTCAAACTGCTCTTTGATCTCCAGTTTTATCTTTTTCACTTTTTCTTTCACTTCCGAAGAAGGAACAATGGCTGCAAAATAAAGGGCTTTCGAAAATGCCATTTTTGGAAGGTTTAGACTATTTTGGTCAACAGGGTCCTGCCTTTCATTTTCTCCCACCTGTCACAGGCAGAACCCAGCATTACGCCAAGAAGCAGCCCCCCAAGCGGACTGTAATATTTGAAGCTGGACTCTGTATAAAAAAAGAGGAACAGGAGCAGGATGAGCCCTGTTGTGAGCCCAATGCGCATGCCATACCTGGCGCAGTAGCCTTCGGGCAGCAGGGAGAAATTTGTCCTTAAGAATTTTAGGAAGTTCTTGAGGTGTACGCGAAGTTCTTTTTCGGCATTATTTCCTTCAAGATTAAAGTCTTTAAAAATCAACTCCAGTTCATGCTCAACAAGTGCCAGCTGTTCCGGCGGAAAATTCTTGTACTTCAGTTCCTGAAGTATGGTACTAAAACGCTGCCTGATCTTCACCGATTCATTTGTGCCCGGTGCTGCCGTAGATCGATCCAACCGTTGAATAGCCTCTTCTAATCTCATTTTTTGAAAGTCTGCGCTTGTTGCCTGTTTGACGCAGGTTTCGGGAAAAAGTTACTCCTGAAGCAGAACTTTTGTAAAAAAAACAAATTATTTTAAAAAACCCAGCTTTTACAGGCCTTCAGAAGAAATGAAAATTTTCCGAATTATTTGTAGCCGGCCGCCTGAAGGTTGAACAGTTCAGAATATAGTTTATTGTTTTGCATGAGCTCTTCGTGCGTTCCCAGCTCGAGAACGGCACCGTCTTTTAAAACCATGATCCTGTCGGCAATTCTCACGGTGCTAAAGCGGTGGGAAATGATCACTGCGGTTTTGCCCCGGGTAAGTTTGATAAACCTGTCAAAAGCCTCGGTTTCGGCACGGGCATCGAGGGCCGAGGTAGGTTCATCGAGTATTAAAACTTCGGCATCTTTCATATAGGCTCTCGCAATCGCGATCTTTTGCCACTGCCCGCCCGAGAGGTCTTTCCCCTGTTTGAACCTCTTGCCCAGCTGTTGATCGTAGCCCAAAGGCAGTTCCCCCACCACCTGACTGGCAAGGCTCTTTTCGGCCGCCCCTTCAATGCGCTGCTGATCGTTGATCTCAGAAATCTCCCCAATGGCAATATTTTCCCTGAGGCTTAGTTCAAACTTCACAAAATCCTGAAAAATGACCCCAAAATATTTTTGATAGGCCGCCCGGTCATATTGCCTTATGGGAATCCCATCTAGCAGGATCTCCCCTTCGCTGGGCTCGTAAAACTGAAGCAAAAGTTTGATCAGGGTGGTTTTTCCTGCGCCATTCTCACCCACAAATGCCATTTTTTCGCCGGCCTTCAGCTTAAAATTAATGTTCCTTACCACCCAGCGTTCAGATTTTGGATATTTAAACCCAACATTCCTGAATTCAAAGCCGTGCTGAATCTCCTTCGGAAGCGGGTATGAACCTGCCGATTTGGTTTCATGGTAAGAGAGGTCAAGAAATTCGAAATAATCCTGAAGGTACAAGGCAGTTTCGGTGATCATGGTAAAACGGGTGAAGAATCCCTGCAACTTCTGCCTGAGCCTGTTAAATGATCCCGATAAAAAAGTGAGGTCTCCCAGGGAAAATATTCCGGCAACCGTTCTAAAGATAATAAGTACGTAAGCACCATAATAGGCCGTGGTGCCAATCACGTTAAAAAAAGAACCCCAGCCGGCCCGCTGCTTTGCAAGCTGTTTGCTTTGCGTGTAATAAAGGTGAGACAAGCCTTTGAACCTGTTCGCCAGATAGTCTGAAAGGCCAAAAAGCTTCACCTCTTTTGCCGTCACATCACTGGCCCCTGCATACCTCAGATAATCGAGTTCACGCCGCTCCTGGGTCCAGCTCCTGGCAAGGGAGTAACTGGTACCGCTAAATTTTATCTCGTTGATCATGGTTGGAACAATAGAAACCACGAGCAATATGATAAGCCAGGGCTCAAAAGCCACCACTCCTGCCAGTAAAGTGGCGATTACGATAACATCTTCGGCCTGGGTGAGGATATTCGACATTAGCCCTACCCGCCCGGTAGTTTGCTGGCGCGCCCTTTCAAGCTTGTCATAAAATTCAGAATCTTCGAGTTCATCAAGGTTTACTTCGGAAGTTTTTTTAATGATCTTTACTGAAGTATCGATAGCATACTGGTCTCCCAAAAGTGCATCGCTCAGGCTGATACCGCGGCTAAAAAGGTCAGATAATACGGCCAGGGCAAACTCGGCAGCAACCAGCCCCCACAGCCTGTCAAAAGCTTTCACCTCTGCCGCAATTTGCACTACCACTTCATCAATGATCAATTTCCCCACCCAGAGCATGAGCACCGGCAGTACAGCATTGATAAGGCGGCAGAGAATATTGAGAAAAAAAAGCTTCGGGTTTACTCTCCTGATCTCCCTGAAAAATCTCGGTACAAATTTGAGGGAAACTAAACTCTCCCTGAATTTAAAATTATTTGTCTCGAACGATTTTTGGGGTCTGGGCAAGGTTTTAAGGTTTTTGGTTAAATAAGGGCCTAAGCCTGCTCAAAAATAGCATTTTTGAGGCACATAAAATTTGTGAATGAAGATCTCATAGTTGCGGATTTTTGCCTTAATATTTAGAGAGTAAGTATTCACTTTCAGCTCATATTCTTCAGCAAAAAACCTTCCGCTTATGCCATTTTTGAAGAGGTTATATTCAATTTTCTAAGTTTATTCCTTCGGAAATATTTAAATTCTGCGGAAGACTTCAGCAGCTAAACCGGGTTCAGAAAGAACAGGAGAAAATGCGCTTTTTGAAACCTCAGCTTCCTGAAGCTTTCATATTTCAGGAAAAACCTTCAGAAAAAATTACACTGAACAATATAATTCCATAAATCAAACAGGGACTAAGGCCACGAATAGACCAGTAAATCTGCGCGTTTAAAGCTATAGAGGGCAGGTTTTCAATTTCTTTAGATATAGGAACTTGATTTGTGAAATAGATTTAAACAGTCTGCCCGTGAGGCAGGCGAAGCGAGCCCGGCTCCTTAAACCACTACAATTACTGAACAAAATACCAGCCGTGACTTCCGGCTACCGCCCCAAAAATGGTGATAAGGCTTAACACAAGTAAAACCCAGTGTGCGCGGTGAATGATCTTAAAAGCCTTTTCGGGGTCTTTTGAAGCGTATTTCCTGAATAAACTGTGCAGCACGAAGGGTTCGAGTATGAACAGGATAACACTAAAAAGGAACCATACCAGGATCATGGCGTGTACCCACCAGAATTGAAGGTGGAGCAGTCTTTCCCAGCCGTAGAGGTGCAGCATGTAGAAGCCAGTAATGGCCGTGAGCAGGGTGGTGATTTTTGCCTGCAGGGAAAACCTTCCTTCAATCTTCTCGAAGGTTTCCATCTGCTCTTCTGCCGATTTCATTCTTTTTACCGCCGGGATAATCACCGTGGTAACCATTGCTACTCCTCCTATCCACACTACAACTGCCAAAACGTGAAGTACGCGTGCCAGGGTCAAATATTCCATTTAAGAGGTAATTTTTGAGATTCAAGTTTCAAAAATAGACTTTTACGCCTGCTCTTTCTCTCTATTTAGCCTTTCCCCTTCGGCAAGGTAAAAGTGATCGAGACTAAAGATAAAGGTGGCCCAGATAGTAACCAGCACTACCGATACGCTAAGGCTCACCGGGCGCCCCAGGTAGTATCCCATAAAAAAATCTGTAAGGATTGGCAATGCGGCTGCGGGTAAAATTCCCACCACGGCCAAAAGTATCCTCCTGCGGGCATCTACAACCAATTTTGCACCACAATTCCTGCATTCCCAGGCTGAAAATACATTCTGAAAAAAGTGTTTTCTAAGGTGCAGCCAAAATGAATATTTGTAGCCACAGTTAGGGCAGGTTCTAGCTTTCATGATTTGTAATTTTTTTCAGGGAGGCTAAAGTATTGATTGTTCCTGTAAAATCTTTCACATATTTAAAAATAATATACTTAACTGAAAATCAATAACCCTGCACAAGATTATTCAGTAAGAAATTTAATTTTCATCCTTATTGTCCTGATTTAAAAAAATTAAACAGGAACTAAAGCCCGGAATACATCAATAATTCCGTCGGTTTAAATCTATAGAAGGGTTGTTTTTGATTTCTGAATAAATAGTGAACTCAATATATCAAACAGAATTAAAATTTACTGTTAATCAGTTTGTTGAACAAAGTCCCGGCTCCTAGTTCTTAAAGCCTGCTCAATGGCAAACATGCGAAGCGATCTTAACACTTTCCCCAAACAACAATGAATATTGATTTACTTTAAAGTTTCTTCAAGCCACTTAAAAAATTCCTTTTGCCACACTATGGCGTTCTGCGGACTCAATATCCAGTGGTTTTCCATGGGGAAATACAGCAGTTTGCTTTTTATGCCCCGCAATTGTGCTGCCTGGAAAGCTTCCAGCCCCTGCCCTACAGGCACACGAAAATCTTTCCCGCCCTGCACGATCAGGATAGGCGTATCCCATTTGTCGACAAAATTTACCGGGTCAAAATGGGTGTAGGCTTTGGGAACTGGATTTTGCCAGTAAGCCCCGCCCAAATCCTTGTTCACAAAGAATAGTTCTTCGGTAGTGCCGTACATGCTGCGGGTGTTGAAAATTCCGTCGTGGGCAATAAAGCTTTTAAACCTGCCCTGGTGCATTCCGGCCAGGAAGAAAACAGAATACCCGCCGTAGCTCGCCCCCACAGCACCCAGTCTTTCTGTATCTACAAAGCTTTCTTTGCTCACCGCATCTATAGCCGATAAATAATCCTGTATGTTTTGACCTCCCCAGTCTCCGCTAATCTGTTCATTCCAGGCAACGCCATGGCCGGGCATGCCCCTGCGGTTTGGCGCTACCACTATATAGCCGTTTGCTGCCATAAGCTGAAAATTCCACCGGAACGAATAAAACTGCGATAAAGCCGATTGCGGGCCTCCCTGCAGGTAAAGCAGCGTGGGGTATTTTTTGCCAGCATCAAAATCGGGAGGATAGATCACCCAGGTGAGCATCTGCTTACCATCAGTAGTAGGGATCATTCGGGCTTCAACCTTACTCAGTTTTATGCTGTCGTAGAATTCATCATTCACATGGGTAAGCTGGGTAAGCTCGCCGGTTTTAAGATTGACGGTATATATTTCGGCAGCGTGATTCATGTCGGTTCTTGTAACAACAAGCGTATTGCCCCACTGGCCTATCATTCCGGTAAGATCAAACTGCCCTTTGGTGATCTGCTTTACTTCGGAAGCCTTTTTGGAGAAAGGATCAATTTCAAAAAGCTGCTGAGTGCCTTTTACAGGCGCCAGAAAATAGATCTTTTTGCCATCATTGCTCCACAAAAAGCTGTTCACCGTGCCATCCCAGTTTTGGGTAAGGTTTATTTTGCGGCCGTCTCTCAACACGATTATATCATTCTTATCAGCCTCATACCCGGGCTCGTCCATTTGCAGCCAGGCCAGGATGCCATTTTTTGAAAAGGCCGGCTGCGTATCGTAACCTTTATTTTCTGAAGTAATATTCTCTGTAGAGCCGGTAGCAAGGTCGTACACATAAATATCTGTATTGGTGCTAACGGCGTAATCCTTTCCTTTAAGCTTTTTGGAAACATAATACACTTTGCTGCCGTCATTGTTCCAGATGTAATCTTCGGGGCCTCCAAAAGGTTGCAAAGGCGTATCGTGAGGCTCGTCTTTCATGATATCTACCTCTTGCCCGGTAGAAGTATTTTGAAGGAACAAATGGCTGTAAAGGCCGTCTTCCCATTTGTCCCAATGCCTGTAGTTTAGATCGTCATAGATATAAACTTCAGATTTTTTGAGTTCGGGGTAGAAATCTTCACCGCTAACCGGTTCCACTTCCACTTCTCTGGGAACAATTCTCCATTCTCCCGTGGGCGAAGTTTTTCCGTCGCTGTAAATGCTGTCAATATTTTTTACCACAACAGGTTTTCCTCCAGTTACGGGTATCATATAAGTTTCTGAAGTGCCTTTGTTTTCATCAAGGTTATATGACCGGGTCCTGAAAATGACATTTTTGCCATCCTTTGTAAGGCCAACGCCCGATACCCTCTCAAGCGACCAGAGCTTTTCGGGGGTCATTACCTGAGCCTGTGCACTAAAGCCGAAGGCGAATAAAATGAGGAGAAGGGAAATATTTTTCATTCTGAAACAGATTTTAAAAAATCAGGAAAAATCAGCTTCAGAAGCCATCTTCTGAAACCTGACAAATCATGTGTTAAAAATAAGAAAAAAAGCATGCCCCTCGAATGAAAAATATAGCTTCAGGAGCTTTAGGGCAGGCGGAATAACAGCACTTTTTCTGTTTCACCCGGAAAGCTTATCTCCTCGGCGCAGCGCATCCCGAGTTTTTCAAGCAGCTTTTGCGAAGCCAGGTTTTCTTTAGAAGTTATGCCCGTCACCTTATAATGAGGCAATTCTTCTCTGGCAAACCTCATGATGCGGCCGGCGGCTTCAAAAGCATAACCCTGTTTTTCAAACTGGGGCAAAAAAGCAAAACCTATATCAAGATCGTCAAAACCACTCCTTGCATTGAGTCCGCAAGTGCCCATTTTGGCGCCGTCGCTTTTGCGAATCACAATGTTGTTGGTAAAGCCGAGCTTTTTGAGCTGGGGCAGCATTTTTTCGATGATGTATGCTTCCGCTTTTGAGACACTGCCAAGATCCCGGTCTCCAATAAATTTCAGCCATTTAGGGGAATTGAGAAGCTCGTAGATAAAGGCGGCATCTTCGGGTGCGGCCGGCCTTAGCAGCAGCCTTTCCGTTTCAAATACAGCGACCGGGTTCATGGAAAAATGAAAGTGATTTTTGCCATTTTTGAAGGGTTTGCAGGCTAATGTCTGGGATGGTTTTACACCAAACCTTCAGGTAAAACATCAGCTTCAGAAAAGACTTCAGTATAAAAAATCTTTCTGAACTTAAAAGTTTACCTGAGATGAGTAGAGACCTGTGGTTTGAAATCTTTCAGAAAAAGGTTCAGCCTTTGTAAAGATTCGGTTTCAATAAATTCCTTTTCAATTCGCAAGGACTGGTTATGGGTTTCGATTTTGTAGCTGTTCATATAACGCTTCACCCGGCGAATGTCTGATAAAGCGATGCTCTTCGGAATAATGCTGTGCCTTATAAGGCGATTTTCCTTGATGGTGAGATATTGATATTTCTGGCGGTAGTAAGACGTTCCTGCCTGAAGAATTCCCAGAAAAATCCACAAATAGCTGAATACAGAACTGCTGTTGATATACACAGCAAAAATTCCCAGCCCAACCATGGTAAAGCCATACCCGTAATTGTTCCTGATGACGCTTTTGCAATATCTAATTTTCATGACCTGCAGGTTTAAATGTTACTTCGGACTCCGCAATTCCTGTTAAATTTTTAACAAGGTATAAAGAACAAAATAAATATCCGAATCAATTGGCAAAAACCTGTTTCCGGCTTTTAAGAAATAAAATCAGTTACCGCTATAAAAGCCCCTGAATAAAGAAACTTCGGGCAGGTTGAAAGCTTTCAGAAACCATAAAATAAAAAAGTATTTTCCGATTAAACACATCAAACAGGAACTAGGTTAAATAAATTAAGTTCAATTATAAGTATAGAATGATATTTATTAAATAACATTGAATATAGTTATTAATCAGCGGGTTGGGTAAAGTTCCGGTTCCTGGTTCCTGCAAGAAAGCGGGCCTGCCTCTTTCCCCGGACCTCAAGGAAAATAAAATTAATTAGTATTTTAAGCCACTTAATTCAAACCCAGTTTTTATGTTTTCTAAAAAATTCCTGCTTTTATTTTTCACGGCCTTTGCTGCCAGTGCCCAGTCTAGCGACGATGAACTTCTAAAAAAGGCCCAGCAGATCCACCATGAAGTGATAACCATTGACACCCACAACGACATTAACGTGGATAATTTTACTGCTGAAAAAAATTACACCCAAAATCTCGACACCCAGGTGAACCTTCCAAAAATGGATAAAGGAGGCATAGATGTTACCTGGCTCATTGTGTATACCGGGCAGGAAGAGCTCAATGCTGCAGGTTACGAGACGGCGCACAAACAGGCCATGTCTAAATTTGAAGCCATTCACCGACTCGTGGAAGAACTCGCTCCAGACCAGATTGGCCTGGCCACCAGCAGTGAAGAGGTGAGGCGGTTGGTTTCACAGGGTAAGAAAGTAGCGATGATTGGGGTTGAAAACGGCTATCCTGTTGGAACAGATATTAAAAATGTCAAAAAATTCCACGACCTGGGCGCACGTTACATGTCCCTTTCCCACAACGGCCACAGCCAGCTTTGTGATTCAAATACCGGCGAGGCCAACAATGAGTGGCTGCACAACGGTTTGAGCGATTTGGGAAAAGAAGTGGTAAAAGAGATGAACCGCCTGGGAATGATGATAGATGTGTCTCACCCTTCAAAAGAAGCTATGCGCCAAATGATCGAATTATCAAAAGCTCCCTTAATTGCTTCGCATTCTTCGGCCAGGGGTTTATGCAACCACAGCCGTAACCTTGACGATGAGCAGCTGCAATGGCTAAAAGACAATGGCGGGGTGATACAAACCGTTGCTTTTGATTCTTATTTAAATACTGAAAAGAACAACGCCTACAGTGCAGCGGTGAATGAAGTTTATGCTGAAGTTGGTAAAAAAGTAGGTTTTGAGCTCCTGCCCCGCACTGAAGTAAGGCAAATGGACGAGGAAGAGCGCAAAGCCTACTATGAAAATTTCGGGAAGGTGAGGAAACTTGCCGAGCCAAAAATCCAGGAGTTAAAAGAGGAAGTTCCGCCGGTAGGGATTTCAGATTTTGTTGACCACGTAGATTACCTGGTAAAGAAAATTGGGATAGACCACGTGGGGATAAGTTCAGATTTTGACGGTGGCGGCGGCATAGAAGGCTGGAATGATGCTTCACAGTCGTTAAATGTCACCCTTGAACTGGTAAAAAGAGGCTACACCAAAGAAGAGATCGCAAAACTTTGGGGCGAGAACCTGCTAAGGGTACTCGACGAAGTACAGGCGGTAGCTCAAAGACTTCAGGCGGAGTAAATACTCCTTAGAAGAAAAACTGTCTTGAAAAAGCCATTTTTTGATACCCGAAAATGGCTTTTTCAGGCAGTTTTGTTTTTAAAAAGCGATTCCGGCAGTAGAAAATCTTTATTCTTCCGAAGAAACAGGTCATTTTGAAGCTATTTCAGCAGAAAAAAGTGCTGTGCGGGTAATTTCAAACAGCTTCAGAAAAAATCTTCTTCAAAAATGCCTTTTTTGAGTGGTTATGATGGATTTAAGCTTTAGAGGTTCTCACTTTTTTATCCCACCACACAAAGCCAATGAATAGTACAAGACTTATTATAGACGTCCAGATGAGTCCGGTTTTTAGGCGTTCGTAATCCCCACCCAGGTATGCGATAAAAACGATCAAGGGCGATATTCCAATCATGGTGGCACCAATAAAATTTCCAGTAGCCCATTTTTAAGACTCCGCCTACAAAACTTATGGCGTCGTTGGAAAGAAAAGGGCTTAGCCGCACTACAATCACCGTCCAGAAGCCGTAATCGTCTATAAAATCGGCTATCTTTTTTTCAGTTTTATGGCCCACCAGTTTTTCCACGATCACCGGCCCAAAATAACGGCCTATAAAGTAACCTATACTGGAGGCCATGAAAACAGCCACGAACAAGATACCGGCTCCTGCCCAGGGCCCGTAGGCCAGCACGGTAACTACCATGAGTAATGGAGTGGGAATGACCAGCAGGAACATTTGCAAAATCATGGTAACCACGATCACAATGGGCCCAAACCAGCCGAACTGGGATACCCATTCCCGCGTGCGCTGCTTGTCGCCACTGGTGAGTACCTCCCAGGCGGTATTGAGAAATTCCTGCACCTGCGGAATGAAGAAATACCCCAGCACGAGGGCAGCTATGATAGCCAGGGAAATGTACAGTGGGGCTTTGCTCTGCTTTACGGAGGGCGTTTCAATTTGATCGGGCATAAATCAATTAGATGTTATGGTTACGCGGTGAATGGTTCCCGGCTCTCCCTCGCTTGAAATGTACAGCTTGCCCGAAGCATCGAAAGAAAGGCCTTCCGGCTGCGGAAATTTATCCTTGTCAAGCCGGTGTAATTCTTTGGGAGTGCCATCTGGGTCTAAGATCAGCAGCCTTGGCTCCCTTCCCTCAAGCACGTAAATCTCGCCGCTTTCGGGATGAACTGCAATTTCGGAAGGAAAAAAGCTCTCTCCCCTCTTCTCTTCCCTAATTTCGTTAAAGATTTCCTCTTCAAAAGTCAGGGTAAACACAGGGGTTTTATTCACTTCCATAGAAGGCAATTGCGCGGCATAAATGCCTTTTTGATCTTCAGAATTTGGATCAAGAACCTTTACGGCAAGCAGGAGCCTGTTTTGAGACTCGTCATAAAAAAGGCCTTCCATGTCGTTTTCTTCAGTAAAAAAAGTATTGAAGGTTTCCACTTTTGCGGTATTCAAAAAGTCTTCTATACGGAAAAGCTTTCCGCTGGCTTCAAGAGCGAAGGCAACATCGTCTTTAATGGCAATTCCTTCAAAATCGCCGTTCCCTGTAAATTCAATTTCCTTTTCTATACGTGAGGCCTCTAAATTGTAAATAAAAATCTTGCCCGTTTCATCCTGTACGCAGGCAATTTTGTTAGTTCCAAAAAAGGCAATGCCCGATACCTCTGCGAGTTGGGGTGGCAGCTCCCAGGTTTGTTCGATCTTAACATCGGCAGAGATTTTTGCCTGGTATTCTTCGACCTCTTTTTCGTAAGTAAAAATAAAAACTGCTGCAAAAAGCAAAAGTCCGGTAGTGATAAGGATTACCGTTTTGTCGTGTCCCAATCTTTTCATTGTTTAAAAGTAGAAAATTTCTGCTGCAGCAAAAACATTTTAAACTTTCCTTCAAAAACATTAGCAGGCTTTTAGGAAATCATTATTTCCTAAAGTTTTTTAAACTTGTGGACTTTTTTTTGTAAGTCTTCGTTTCTTTGACAGACACTTAACCTATGAATTTGAAAAACCTGAAATTAACACCTGTAAAAAAATGGGTGTTAGGGATCTTACTAAGTTGTATCGCGATCTTTGGCTTTTTCTTCCTGAGTATTTACTGGGGTTGGTGGGGAAAGCTGCCCAGTACCGAAGAGCTGCGTAACCTCAATCAAAATGAAGCTACAGAGATCTTTTCTTCGGAAGGAAAACTGCTGGGCAAATATTACATTTTTGACAGGCAGCCGGTACTTTACGACGATTTACCTCAACACCTTATTGATGCCCTTATCGCTACCGAAGATGTGCGTTTCTACGAACACTCGGGCATTGATAACCGCAGCCTGCTCCGCGTTTTTTTCAAGACCATTCTCATGGGCGATGAATCTTCGGGCGGCGGTAGCACCATCACCCTGCAGCTTGCCAAAAACCTCTTTGGGCGCAAAGATTACGGGCATTTTGGCATTGTGGTAAATAAAGTACGCGAAGCCATTATTGCGCAGCGGCTTGAAGATATTTACACCAAAAAAGAGATTATAGGGCTCTATTTTAATACTGTTCCTTTTAGCGATAATACCTACGGAATAGAAAGTGCTGCAATGAAATTCTTCAGCACCGGTACCAAAGACCTTACGCTCGATGAAGCTGCCACTTTGGTGGGCACCCTGAAGGCTTCTCATTACTACAACCCCAGGCTTTTTCCAGATCGCAGCCTGCAAAGAAGAAATGTGGTGCTGTCACAAATGAACAAATACGGGTACCTGCCTTCAGAAGAATATGTAAAACACCGCGCCAAACCCCTGGAGCTCAACTACCAGTACTTCAGCAATAACGATGGTGTGGCCCCTTATTTCAGGTCGCAGCTTAAGAAAGAACTCAGTAAAGTTCTCGACACGCTGAAAAAGGAAAACGGAGATTCTTATAACCTTTACCGGGACGGCCTGCAAATTCACACCACCATAGATTATGAAATGCAGCAGCTTGCCGAAGAAGCCATGAAAGAGCACATGGCCGCCTTGCAGGGGCAGTTTGAGAAAGCTTACGAAAAAAATCCGCCCTGGAAGAGAAAAGATATTCTGGAAGATGCACTGCAGAACAGCAAACAGTATAAAGCACTCGCTGCTGCCGGCTGGAGTAAGGAACAAATTATGGATTCCCTCCATCGAAAAACCGACATGGAACTGTTTGACTGGGGCCAGAAAAAACTGCTTTCGGCCAGTATAGCCGACAGTTTGCAGCATTACATGAAGTTCCTCAACATGGGGATGATCAACATGGAGCCTTCAACCGGCGCTGTAAAAAGCTGGGTGGGAGGAATAAATCACAAGTACTTTAAATACGATCACGTGTCGCAAAGCCGGCGTCAAATTGGCTCTACTTTCAAACCTGTGGTCTACACTGCGGCAGTTGAAGCAGGGATTGACCCCTGCACCTATTATTCGGTGAGGGAGGTAACTTATGAAGGTGGCTGGACACCTTCCAATTCGGGCAGCGAAGAAGAAGATCCTTACATGAACTATCCCATGGCCACGGCTTTGGCACAGTCAATAAACACCATTGCTGTAAAAGTGCTTTTTGATGTGGGGCTGGGCAATGTGCTCACCCAGGCAAAAAAGATGATGTTTCCTGAAGACCTCCGGGCCTACCCTTCTATTGCCCTGGGAACTGCCGAATTGAGCGCCGCCGAACTCGCCAGCTCATTTTCAAGTTACGTAAACCGTGGAAAAGCAGCCAAACCTTATTATCTCACAAAGATCCTGGATAAGTATGGCAACGAAATTGCCAGTTTTAAACCACAAATCGCCTCTCAACCGGCATTTTCGAACACTACACGGCAGGTGATGATCGAAATGATGAAAGGAACTGTGAACTCCGGAACGGCGGCCAGGTTAAGGTATAAGTACAATTTGCCCAATGATATCGCGGGCAAAACGGGAACCACCCAGAATAACCGCGACGGCTGGTTTGTGGGAATTACGCCAAAGCTGGTCTCTGTGACCTGGGCCGGCACAGATGATGCCAGGATTGGTTTCCCTTCAACCTACCTGGGCCAGGGTGCAAATTCGGCTTTACCGGCCTTTGCGCTGCTGCTGCAAAAAATGAATGCCGATCCCGAGTTCAATGATATTACACAGGCAAAATTTGCAGCTCCTTCTTCTACGGTTCAAATGATGCTGAACTGTGAACCTGAAAAAAGGGATAATTTCCTGGAAAGGCTTTTCACCAAAGGGGATGAACCCAAAAAAGCCAAAAAAGAAAAAAAAGACGGACTCTTTAGTAAGATCAAAGGCCTGTTCAAGAAGAAAAACTAAAGCTGAAAATTGCCATTTTTGGAAGGAAACCAAGACAGCATTCCTCTCAAAAATGGCAATTTAAAAGAGATTTTTCCGAAGTATTCCTTCGGAAGAGTCTGAATAAATTTATTCTCAGGATCCTTATTGACTGAAGATCAATAATTCAACTGTAAGCAGAAACAAATTCAGTTTAACGAAATACAGGATTTTAAATAGCCTCCTCCTTCCGCAGGAATAAAAAACTAAAATGCCGCCTGATTGATTTTTTGCCGCAGCTTTCTCATGTAATCTTCCTTAAGCCAGTCGCGGTAATTTTTCGTGCTGTTGCTAATGCAATAGGAATATTTACGGATGCGGTAAGCGATATCTTCTTCGAGTTCTTTAGCTAAAAGTCGGGCATCAAAAACATCTTCACTGTTTTCAACACACATGCTGGTGTGCTGCTCAAGAGAGCGTTCCAGTACCGTTTTTGATTTAAGGCCTTTTTTGATGATATCGTCGTATTCCTCATCTACATCAAAAGACACATCTTTGGTATTGGCGAATTTCTTGCGCAAATCTTTGGGCATTTCATACCTAAAGTTCTGTTCAATTTCTTCGTCGCTAATGAGGTTTTCCAGGAAGTAATCTGGAGACCTAAAGATCTGTTTCCAGTCTATTGGCGCGCTCCAGAGCCCAAAGCGGGCTGCATTGTTCCCAAGGTCAATTACGGTAAACTCGCTCTTACCCGGAAGCACGCGAGACCCGCGACCAATCATTTGGTAGTAAAGGGTGAGAGATTTTGTGGCCCTGTTGAGAATAATAGACTCAACGGTGGGTTCATCAAAACCGGTGGTCAAGATACTCACCGAGGTAAGTATCGCATCAGGTTTTTTCCTGAACCACCTCAAAATGTCTTTTCTGTCCTGTTTGCTGGTGGTATTGTCGAGGTGCCGCACATCAAAACCTGCATTCCTGAAGGTTTCGTACACCTCTTTTGAAGTGTTGATCCCGTTGTTAAAAATGAGCGTCTTCTTCCCCTGCGACTTCTCCATATAAGCATCGAGCAGCTTCTCCTGCATGCTAAAATTGGAGTAGAGTTCTTCGGAAGATTTTACGGTGTAATCTCCGTTGATCCCCACTTTTAAGGTAGAAAGGCCCACATCATAGCTGTAGGTGTTGGCTTTTGCCAAAAACCCTTTAGAAATAAGGCTGCTAATGGAATCTCCCACGATAAGTTCGCGGTAGTTGTCTTTCATGGGAAGCTTGATGTTTGAGCTCAGCGGCGTGGCCGTAACCCCAAGGATAAAGCACTTATTGAAAAACTTAAAAAGCTTCCTGAAAGAATTGTAATGCGCCTCATCAATAATCACCATCCCCAGGTTATCGAGCTCTACTTTATCGTCGTTAAGCCGGTTGTTGAGGGTCTCAACCATGGCCACAAAGCACATGTATTCATCCTGGTCTGGCAGCTCCTTGATACTGGAATTAATGATCTTATTGTGCACCCCAAAGCCGGTGAGCATTCGGGAAGTTTGTTTGCAAAGTTCGATCCTGTGAGTTAGGATGAGCACTTTTTTATTGGTACGCTGAATGTATTCCCTTACAATCTGGGAAAAGATCACGGTTTTACCGCCACCGGTAGGCAGCTGGTACAGCAGGTTGTAGCGTTCGGGATGGGCTTCCAACACCTTGAATATCTTATCGATATCCTCTTGCTGGTACTCATAAAGTTCCTTATCTATCTTTTTTTCAACGATCCCGAAAGTATCCTGCGCCATTTAATTGTTCCTTTCAATTGCAATTTTGCAAAAATAACCTAAATAAAGCCTCCTCCAAAAGTTTCTGCGGAAAATTCGGCGGAAAGAATATCAGCTTTTTACAGGTTCCTGATTTCCGAAGGCTTAGAAAGCAGGTTTTTGCCATGTTTTTGCATTTTAAAGGAAGCTACTTCGGAAAATAGCACATTACCACAGCATTTTCCGGGGATTTATGTATTGAAGTATCAAAAAAGGGCATTTTTCAAAAGGTTTTTGATCATTTCTGAAGTTTTTTGCCTGATTTGGGAGCTATAACCCCCAAAATGAGAGGCAAAAAAGGCATAGTGTATACCGGCATTGAAACTTTAGACCATTCAGAAAAAAGAAACCCGGAAAATGTCATTTTTGGCACCCCCGGGTTTCCTATTCTCATATTTTTTGGCTTTGCGCTTTCTCTATTTCTTCTCGAACAAATCGGATGACAGGTAGCGGTCTCCCCTGTCACAAACAATGCTCACCACCAGCCCACTTTCGAGTTCGCTGCAGAGCTTTACGGCGGCGGCGGCGGCACCCCCACTGCTCATCCCGGCAAAAATGCCTTCTTCTTCGGCCAGCCTGGCTGTCATTTCCCTGGCTTCAGGTTCTGTTACTTCAAGAATTCGATCAACTTTAGTATCATCAAAAATGGAGGGCAAATATTCTTTGGGCCATTTTCTAATTCCGGGAATACGGGCATCATCCCCCGGCTGTACACCCACAATCTGCACGTTCTTATCCTGCTCTTTGAGGTATGTGGAAGTGCCCATAATGGTACCCGTAGTACCCATGGAAGAGACAAAATGGGTGATCTTCTGGTTGGTATCGCGCCATATTTCGGGGCCGGTAGTGGCATAATGAGCCTGCCAGTTATCGTCATTGCCAAACTGGTTGAGCATGAAATAATTTCCTTCTTTCATCCTGGCTTCGGCAAAATCCCTTGAGCCTTCAATGCCTCCATCGGCACTGGTAAGGATCACTTTTGCGCCGTATGCCCTCATGGTCTGTACTCTTTCCGCAGTAGAATTTTCGGGCATTACAAGTTCAATATCGAGATGGAGCAATCTTGCCACCATAGCCAGGGCAATACCGGTATTCCCGCTGGTAGCTTCAATCAATTTGGTTTCTTGGGTAATATCTCCCCTTTCCAAAGCCTTTTTTATCATGTTATAGGCCGGCCGGTCTTTTACACTACCTCCGGGATTTTGCCCCTCAAGTTTAAAATATAATTCCACAGCCGGGTTCTCCACCAGCTTTTGTGCCCTCACAAGAGGAGTATTTCCTATTAAATCCAGTACTGTTCGATTCATTTCTGAAGATTTTTAATTTTAATTACCGGGTCATGGGTGACAAACGAATTTGCAGGCACCGAGCGGGTGAGCCAGGCATTCCCTCCTATAATGCTGTTTGCCCCAATCACTGTTTCGCCGCCAAGGATGGTGGCGTTGGCATAGATGGTCACATTGTCTTCTATGGTAGGATGCCGCTTTTTATTGCGCAATTCCCTTTCTACATATAAAGCGCCCAAAGTTACGCCCTGGTAAAGTTTTACGTTGTTCTTTATGATAGTGGTTTCGCCAATCACCACCCCGGTTGCGTGATCAATAAAAAAGGAATCTCCAATTTGCGCCCCCGGATTAATGTCGGTTCCCGTTAATTTATGGGCACATTCAGTCATTAATCGGGGCACGAGGGGCAGGTTCATTTTATAGAGTTCGTGACTAAGACGGTAAACCGCGATAGCAAAAAAACCAGGATAAGAAAGGTACACCTCCTCTACCGAGTTTGCTGCCGGGTCGTTGTTTGCAATGGCAACGGCATCAAGGTTGATCTTTTCGAGCAATTGAGGCAGCTTGCTGCAGTAATCTTCCCATATCTCGGAGCAGGATTTGCCGGGTTCCCAGCAAACCAGGTCGCCCAGCTCTTTAAAATCGGCTGCTAGTTTATCAAGATTTTCCTCTACAGGAGTGTCTTTATCAAATAATGTATAAAAGAGGTTTTGGGTAAACGCTTCAGCCCTGGTCTTTATCCTGAACCTTAGATTTGAATATTGTTTTTGAGCATTAATTTGCTTTATAATTTCCTGGTGGTCCATAAAATTCTGTTGATCTGTAAAATTACTAAATAGCTGCTCAATGCCGGCAGTGCAGCAAGACAGATTTTTCAGTAAAAAAATTTAACTATAAAAGAAAGGTTAAAAAAACCACTCCTTAAAACTTTGTATCTCAATGTGTTGTAATTTTAAAATATTATTAATCAAAAACTTAAGACCATGCCACAAGATCAAAAAAAGCAGAATGAGAAACAGACTAAGAAGAACGAGAAGTCTACTCAAAAATCTGAAAGACAGCAAACCAAAAAATAAACCTGTCTTTTATATCACATCCTTACATGTTTTTAGGCCACCTCGCAAGGGTGGCTTTATTTTTGGGAAGTGGTCATCATTTTATGCAGCCCTTCGCTTACCTCCAGCAGCCATTTAAGCCTGTCGGTAAGAATCTGGACCTCCTGCAATTTCTCCCTTACACCTTGTTGTTCATAACGGTTATCCCTCTCAAGGTCGAGCAGCTCCTGGTAAAGGTTTTCATAGAATACCGCTGCCCTGCCAATCTCTTCGGAAAGATCTTCTTTGGGCTTGGTTTCATTTTTTACTGAAGCTTCTAAATTAACCTTGATGGCCGATACATAATTTTGAAAATGCGCTGAAGCCTCTGTAGTGGGATGAGACCTGATAAAGGTACCGAGAGAAACCGCAGCCGAAAGAAATTCCTGGTTCACCGATACGATCCTGAAAGTTTCTTCCAGCTGCTTTTTATCGGTCTTTGGCTCCTGCGCCATACGTTGAAAAGCAGCATTCAAATCTCCCATCGCTAAAAAAGCTTTTTTCCTGGCGAGTCGGTATGTAGCCGGTAAAGCAGATTTATGGTTATAAAAAGCTTCTACTTCTTTGAGAAACTGCAGGTTTGCTTTTATGCTTTCACGTATAAAATTCCGGATAAGCGTATACTCCCAGGTAGGCCATAAAAACTTAGCTCCAAAAAACGCCAGCCCGGCCCCCACAACGGTATCAAGCACCCTGTATTCTATGACCTCCAGTACATTGGGCCGCAAAAGGCTGTAGACGAATACCACGTTAAGGGTAATAAAAGCCGCAGCAGTTTTATAATTGCGCTGTATCATGGAGTGCGCCAGCACCAGGCTTATTACAGCCAAAATTCCGTACACGGTTTGATTTCTTATAACAAAGACCAGGGAAATCGCTACTGCCCCGCCAATAAGGGTACCGTAAAGCCTGTGTTTAAAGCGTTCGCGGGTAAGGGCATATCCCGGCCTCATGATCACGAGAGTGGTCAACAAGATCCAGTAGGCATTTTGCACCGCAAAAATTTCTCCTATGATGTAGCCCAGGGCCATGACCACGGTTAAGCGCAAAGAATGGCGAAAAATTGGAGATTTAAAATCGAAATTATCCTGCAGGGTTTTGAAATTATAATCGGGCGTGGTAAGGAACTTTGCAGCATCTTTTCTTACCAGCTTCAGCTTTTCATCTCCTTTCCATTCTTTCATCATCCTTGTGATGGAAAGCAATTTTTGATGCTGCTTTTCCTTAAAATTCAGAAAATTGCGATAAACAAGCAGCGCCTCACCATCTATGGAAGCTTTTTCTGAAGTCTCCAGTTCCGTATAAGCCTTCCAGGCATTGCGCCTTTTAGCAAGCAGGTCACCTTCTTTGGGATGGAGCATTTGATTTTGCTGACTCTGTCCCAGCATCCGCAATTGGCCGGCCATTACAAGGCTCCAGTCCTGAATGAGCCTGATCTTGTCTTCATGAGCTGCAAACAGCTCCTTCATTCGGGAAAAATTGACCGGATGTGCCATTCCCAGTTCTAAAATATCAACGAGCTCCATGAAGATGAGCAGCCTTTTTCTCACCATGCCCGACCTTCCGAAATTCTTTCTTCGGGTAATGACAAGTTCTCGAATAATCTCATGTTTCTCATTAATTGAAGTCTGAAGTGCAAAAAGCTCTTTTTGGAGACTTTCGCGCTTCTCCTCTTTCAGGTCCATGAGATGGGAGTGTTTTTCCAGGTATTGAGCGGTAAGCTCAAAAACTTCCCTAAGAAGCTGGTCTGTTTCCCGCCTTTGCGTTAAGTAATGGAACAAAAGAGAAAACAAAAGGTACCAAACTCCACCCATTCCAATCCAAAATGCGTGTAAAAAGATATTTCCTTCCGCAGTAACCTGTGTCATGCTTAACACCACGGCAAATAAGCCCGAAAAGGCGATCAAAGATGCTCTAAACCCAAAGACCGAGATCATGGAGTAGTGAAAGATTTGCAGCACCAGCACCAAAATAAACAAGACCGGGTACGCAAGTGAAAGCCCCGTGAGCATGGTTGCGCCCACGGCAATGGCAATAGAGAGCGATACCCCAATCACCCTGCGCCTCAAGCTTCCAGGAACATCGCTGGGAGAAGTGAGCAAAACCCCAACTGCCATCGCAATCCCGATTTTAATTTCCCCCAATTGTGAGCTGACCAGTAAAGGAACCACAGCCGCCACGGCAAACCGAATTCCTTTAGAGAATTCGCCTGTTTTTAAAAGATTGTAAAAAGACTGCAGTTGCCTGTAAAGATTCAAAAGAAGCGAAGTTTCTGCAAAATTACATGCTTTAGAATTGCAGGAGCAGCAAAATTGAAGAAAATGAAGTACTGCCAGAGAATTTAACCTTTAATTAGTATCTCAGCTTTGGCTTTAGCGCATGGGCGTTGTAATTTTAAGATCCATCAAAAAGGCCGAAAAAGCAGGCCTTTCCAAACTATAATTTTAAAAAAACAACTATGAAGATTTTAATGGTCTTGACCTCTCACGATAAGCTGGGAGACACAGGAAAGAAAACCGGATTTTGGGTAGAAGAATTTGCCGCACCTTATTATGTACTTGCAGATGCCGGTGCCGAAATTACCCTTGCTTCCCCTAAAGGAGGCCAGCCTCCCATTGATCCTTCAAGTACTACCGAAGATGCCCAAACCGAGGCAACAAAGCGGTTTGATAAAGATGAAGAGCTGCAAAAAAAGCTCTCGCTCACAAAAAAGCTCGAAGATGTAGATGCCAAAGATTTTGACGCGGTATTCTATCCCGGGGGCCACGGCCCACTATGGGACCTGGCAAACGACCTTAAATCTATTGCCCTTATCGAGGCTTTTAACGAGCAAATGAAACCTATGGCTTTTGTTTGTCACGCCCCCGGAGTGCTTGCAAATGTTGAAGATCATAAGGAACCTCTTGTAAGGGGCAAAAATGTTACAGGTTTTGCAAATTCTGAAGAAGATGCAGTTGGCCTTACCAATGTAGTGCCATTTTTGGTAGAAGATAAAATGAACCAGCTGGGAGCCAATTACAGCAAAGGTGACGACTGGAGTTCTTATGTACTGGTAGATGGAAAACTCATCACCGGACAAAACCCTGCTTCTTCGGAAAAAGCAGCCCGCGAACTGCTAAACATGCTCCAAAAATAATAGCGGCCTATGGCTCAAAAGGAAAAATCTGTTTCTGAAGTAATCAAAGAGCATGAAGCTTCCGGAAGGTATTTTGATGTAGACGGAATTAAAACCTTTGCATTAAAATACGGCCGGGGTGAGCCGGTGCTTTGCCTTCACGGCGTTCCTACTTCTTCTTTTTTATACCGGAAGCTGCTAAGGTCTCTTGAAAAGAAAGGCTACAAAGGAGTGAGTATAGACATGCCCGGCCTGGGCCTTACAGAGCGTCCTGAAAATTTTGACTATTCCTTTTCCAACCTGGCCGATTTCCTTTACAAAGCTGCAAAAGCCCTGAAACTTAAAAAGTTTCACCTGGTGGTTCACGATGTGGGTGGGCCTGTGGGTTTTGCACTTGCTGCAAGACATGCCAACCGCATCATGTCGCTCACCATTCTTAACACCTGGGTAGATGTGGTGAATTTCAAGAAACCGGTGGTTATGAGACCGTTTGAAAAACGGGTTTTGGGAGAAGCAGAGCTTAAAATGATGAGCCACATCACCTGGCCCGTCATGTTCAAACAAATGGGCGTGGTGAATTCTTCACGCATCTCTACTTCGGAAATGAACGCTTATGTTGACCTTTTAAAGAGGCAGGACAATGGAAAGGCATTTTTAAAGATCATGAGAAATTTTGATCATTCCGAAGAATTTAGAAATTTGTGTTACAAGGCCGTGCAGTCCAAAGATTATCCGGTGCAGGCCATTTGGGGCGCTAAAGACCCTGCTTTGCAATTGGAAACTTACGGGGAGGAAATAAAAAAAGCAGCGGGATTGAAAGAGATACACACTTTAAGGTCGCGACACTTTCTACAGGAAGAAGCCTGGCTGGGAATAGCCGATAAAGTGGTAGACCTGGCAAAATCGGTTCACCTTAAGACAGTAAAAAAGGAGGTTTAAACCTCCTTTTTTGAAACCCCTGGATTTGTGTATTCCCGTTATTTTTGAGGCGGTTTTGTAGGCCGTATTTCTATTTTACTTGGTAAGGCTCTCTGATTCATCTTCAAAAGATCTACCACCAGCTCGCCTATATCTTCTTTCTGAATTTTCCAGGCATCTTCATCTCCCGGGTTGTGGTCATTGAAATAAGTAGCTACAGAACCTGGCATAATGGTAGTTACTTTTATATCGTAATTTCTAAGGTCGAGCATTGCCGCCTGAGTGAATCCGGTCACCCCAAATTTGCTCGCATTGTAGGCAGACCCCCCGGCAAAGAAATTTGTTCCTGCCAGGCTTGAAATGGTAAAGATGTACCCCTTGCTTTTCTTGAGTTCGGGTATTGATGCCTTAAGGCTGTAGAATACTCCCGTAAGGTTTGTATCGATAGTTTGCTGCCATTGCTCGGGGGTAAGGTCTTCAATTGAGCCAAAATGCCCCACGCCGGCATTGGCAACTACCACGTCCAGCTGCCCCCATTTGTCGGTCACCTGTTTAATGGCTGCCTGCTGACTTTCAAAACTGCGCACATCGGCTTCTATGCCAATTACTTCAGCTTTTCCGTTTTTGGTAATCTCTTTTGCGGCCGATTCGGCTTCATCTTTGTGACGGCTGGTAATTCCCACTCTCACTCCCATGGATGACAGTGCAGCAGCAATGCCATATCCAATTCCTTTGCTTCCGCCCGTAACGAAAGCCACTTTATTTTCTAAATTCTTCATGGTACTTAATTTTTTCAGCCTAAAACTACAAAATATGTAGTGTAAATGGGGTTTTGAGCCTTTTAAGACTTCGTTAATTCTTCCGAAGAAAGCATGGTTGATAAATTTTAACTTCTAATAGAAAAATCTTTAAAATTACTAACACAAATTACACACAGAATCAATTATCTTTGCCACCTTTCTCGAAGAGACCAAAAATTACGGCTTTTTGGGAAGTTTAGTTTAATCATTCATAAAATACTCTAATCGTTGGAAAATCCTAAGGCACAAAAACTTCTGAATAAAATACAGCGCGATCTAATGCGCAATGGTATTATTACTAATACTATAGTTGAAGATTTAAAGGAGTTGCGGCCGTATGCTGTTGAGGAGAAAAGTCCGCTACTGGCCAAGGTGATAAGGCTTACTTATGAGCACATTGAAACTTATAACACCTTTGATATTCCAATTCCTGAAGACGAACCTGTTGAAGGTTTTGAGGAAGAAACTGCAGAAAGTGAAAGTTTTGAACCTGCCGAAAGTCTTGATTACCTGCTATCTCTTATGGCAGAAGCCAAGAATAAGGTCAACGCACTTGAACTGCGTGAATACAGTAACAGCCTGATTGCCTACGCTGAAGAGAATTAACCTTTTATTTTGTTGGATTGGCTCAATAATTGAAAAGATTATCATTGCAGAGCTATTTAATGAAGAAATTGAATATGAAAAAGAAAAATGAGGTTGTCTTGAATAAAAAACCACGCTGGAAATTACTTCACCAATATTATAATTACACAGGATTTTACAAATTTGTAGGCAAAAGTCTCAAAAAGGCCATTTTGCCGGTCATACTTTTTCTTGGTGCTTTGTTTGCCATCAACGAGTATGTCATCAACATTAACAGCATTCTGGTCACCGTTACCGAAACCTATTCTGCGGCAGGGATACTTGCAGTATTCCTGGCTTCGGAATCTATTTTCCTGGGGCTGGTACCCCCTGAGCTTTTTATTGCCTGGGCAGGAAAATCGGCCATGCCGGTAACTTACCTCAGCCTACTGGCACTGGCCTCTTATTTAGGAGGAATTATTTCTTACTGGATAGGGAAAGCAATCACTAAGATCCCGGCAGTGCATGAGGCTATGGAGAGCAAAATGGCAAAACACATAAAGAATACCGAAAAGTGGGGAGGATTCCTCATAGTGGTTGGAGCTCTTTTACCCATTCCGTTTTCTATTACCAGTGTGGCGGCAGGAATCATCAATTACAAATTCAGGTATTACCTCATGTTTGGCCTGTTAAGATTCATCAGGTTTTACGGCTATGCGCTGGTGATCTTCAAGATCGTCTAAAATATAGGAGCTACAGCTCTGAAATCCTTTTAAAATCCCGTATTTTTGGAAGACAAAAACGGGATTTTTTTATGGGTCACGACCACCACCATGGATCAAGTAAGAATCTAAAATTTGCTTTTTTTCTCAATGCTGCCTTTACTGTTTTTGAACTCATAGGAGGTTTTTATGTAAACAGTGTGGCCATAATTTCGGATGCTGTGCACGATCTTGGGGACACCATTTCCCTTGGCAGCTCCTGGTACCTACAGAACAAGTCGAGACAGGGCAGGAATGACAAATTCAGTTTTGGATATAAGCGGTTTTCGCTGCTGGGGGCACTTATCAACAGCCTGGTTTTAATAGGCGGATCTATCTATGTTATTTCTGAAGCTGTTAGCCGACTCATCACTCCTGAATACTCTGACGCCGGCGGAATGCTTATTTTTGCCATTGTTGGAGTTGCGGTAAACGGTATTGCAGCCTGGAAACTTTCTAAAGGTGCTTCCATGAATGAGAAAGTAGTTTCCTGGCACCTAATAGAAGATGTACTGGGTTGGGTAGCCGTGTTAATTGTGGCTATTGTACTTCATTTTTACGACACCCCCTACCTTGACCCTGCCCTATCGCTGCTTATCACTCTCTTTATCCTGTATAATGTTTTTAAACGGCTCAAGGAAACCCTGTTCATCTTTTTACAGGGGGTGCCAAAAGACATCAACCTGAATGAAATTGAGAAAAAACTACAGGCCATTCCTCATATCGCTTCCCTGCACCACATGCATGTATGGTCCCTTGAGGGTACAGACCATGTGTTTACCACCCACATAAAATTGGAAGACATCAATAAATTCGAGCAGTTACTGGATGTGAAACGGCAGGTGAAAAATGTGCTCAAGGAATACCATTTTGACCACTACACCATAGAAACCGAACTTGACAAAGAAAGCTGCGACCTGCTTTAACTAACGGATCTGGGTAAATTTAATATTCAATTCCCTTTCCATCTGGCGAAGTTTCTTAAGCTCATACTGGTTCACAAGAGCCAGTGACAAACCTTTGTTACCAGCCCTTGCCGTACGGCCACTGCGGTGCGTGTAGTATTCGGTTTGATCGGGCAGTTGATAGTGTACTACAAAAGCGAGGTTGGCCACATCAATACCTCGGGCAGCTACATCGGTAGAAACGAGCAGCCTCAGGTTCTTTCCTTTAAAAGCTCTCATTACCTTATCGCGGTCTTTTTGGAGCATATCACCTTCGAGCAGCCCTACCTCGTAATTCTTGGCGGCCAGTTGTTTGGAAAGCGTACGGGCGGCCGATTTGGTCTTTGTAAAGATAATGCCACGTTTTTTTCCCTGGCTCTTCAAAAAATATGCGAGAGTATCAAGCTTACTGTTATCGTCACCCGAAACAAACTGGTGATCTATCCCCGTATTTACAGCATCCTGCCTGTCAATAGACACTTTACGGGCATTCTTTTTTACATACCTGTTAATGATCTCATTGAGATCCTGCGGAATTGTAGCCGAGAACAGCCACACATTTCTTTCTTTTGAATAGGTAGCTTCAAGAATTTCGGTAAGATCTTTTTTAAAGCCCATGCTCAGCATTTCATCAGCTTCATCGAGCACAAGGGTCTTAACCTTCCGAATATCAATGGCCTTTCGCTTCATGAGGTCGATCAATCTTCCGGGAGTAGCCACAACAATGTGCGTAGGCCGGTTGAGACGGGCAATTTGAATATCAATTTTCTCGCCCCCGTAAACAGCTTCAGTAAAAACTTTTTCGGTGTATTTGGTGAATTTGAAAAGTTGTCGGGCAATTTGCTGTCCCAGCTCACGGGTTGGGGCAAGGATCAAGGCCTGAATTTCATTTTTGGAAGGATCTATCTGTGCGAGAATTGGCAAACCAAAGGCTGCTGTTTTCCCGGTACCTGTCTGTGCCTGCCCCACAAAGTCTACCTCACCTTCAGTTAATACAGGAATTGCAGCTTCCTGGATCTTGGTGGGGTTTACAATTCCCATCTCGTTCAATCCTTTTAAAATGTCTTCTGATACTCCCAGCTCCTTAAATGTCATTGCCTTAAATTTTGTGCGAAGATAGACTTTTCCGAAGGAATTATTTCAGATAACAGAGAAATGGGAAAAGGAAAGCCGCACGCGGTTTCAGGATTTTATACAGCTCTTAAGAGATTAATTATCTGCATGTTAAATTGAAGCTAAACCAAAAACATGCAGATAATTTTTAATAAATTATTATTAATTTGGTTGTATAACCAATAAAAAAAGAATCATGCTGACAATCATTTTGAATATCCTTTTACCTCCATTAGCCGTGTATTTGAACCATGGAGTAGGGACAACTCTTTTGATAAGCATAATCCTTACTTTAATAGGTTGGTTACCCGGAGTGATTCACGCATTTATTGTAAACTAAATGAAGAGATATAAAACTGTCTAAAATGTAAATCCCTTAGGAGCCCAATGTGAGAGATTGGGTTCTACAACTTTCATCGGGAAAGTATCCACAAGTTTGAATTAGCCTTTAAGCTTATATTTTAGACAGTTTACTTTTTTCTCAGCTATTTTCTTCAAGCTTCTGCTGCCATTTCCAAGCGCTTTCCATAGCATCTTCTATATTGTACTCTGCTTTCCATTTGAGCACTTCATTAGCTTTGGTGGTATCGGCGTATGCTGCGGTAATATCCCCTTCCCTTCTATCTGTAAAAACATAAGGGAGTTTCTTTCCTGAAACTTTTTCAAAAGCATTGACAGCTTCCAAAACCGAATTCCCTTTTCCAGTACCCAGATTAAAAACCTCGTAGTTACTTTCCTGCTCGTTATCTAAAAGCCGCTCCAGGGCGATCACATGAGCCCTGGCAAGATCCATCACATGGATATAATCACGAATGCAGGTACCATCGGGAGTGGGGTAATCTTTACCAAATATTGAAAGCTGCTCTCTTTTTCCTGCTGCCGTTTGTGTAATGTAAGGCACCAGGTTTTGAGGCGTACCTATTGGAAGTTCTCCAATATTTGCTGAATGGTGCGCTCCTATTGGATTAAAATATCGCAGGGAAATCGCTCTAAGGTGAGGCACTGCGCTACAGGTGTCAAAAATGATCTCTTCCCCAATCTGTTTTGTATTTCCGTATGGGGACTCGGCTTTTTTGACCGGGGCATTCTCGGTAATTGGCAGCTCATCTGCCTGCCCGTAAACAGTACAGGAAGAACTAAAAATGAACTTTGGCTCTTCTTTTTCCTTTAGTTGCTGCAACAGGTAGATAAGGCTGTTGAGATTGTTCTCATAGTAGAGCAACGGATTATGAACGCTTTCACCCACTGCCTTGGAGGCAGCGAAATGTATAACCCCGTCTATATCCTGGTATTTTTCAAAGAAATTATTAACTGATTGTTTGTCCCTTAGATCAAGATTTTCAAATTCCGGAGAAATTCGGGTGATCCTGGTAATCCCCCCCAGAACCTCGATGGAAGAGTTTGAGAGATTATCAATTATTACCACATCAAAACCCCTTTCCTGAAGTGCTACCACCGTGTGAGATCCAATAAAACCCAATCCCCCGGTGACCAGTATTTTTTTATTCATTTTGCTATTTCTGAGTATCCCGCAAATTAAGAAATTAACCACTATAATTAAGGCTACCAGTCGGGAAATGTTCCGTCATCACCTACACTTTAATATATAATTAAAAGTCAGTCAGTAAGAGCTTCCGCAAGACGAAGCATTGAAAGAAATTGTAGATTTTCAGCCTGGTTTTAAGAGCTTTTGGAGTATATTTGCAGCTTTAAAAAAACACAGCTATGTCGTTAGAATCACAGGTAAAAATCTTTAAATGGATTAGCATTTTTGAGGGGGTATCATTTTTGGTACTGCTACTTATCGCCATGCCATTAAAGTACATTTGGGAAGCGCCCGAAATGGTGCGTATTGTAGGAATGGCTCACGGTTTATTATTTGTGGCTTACATTTTTGGGGCCTTACTACTGTTCAGGCCGCTACAATGGAAAATGAAGACCCTGCTTATTGTCTGCCTTAGTTCTGTTTTGCCCCTGGGTCCTTTCTATGTAGAGAAGAAATATCTCTAGAAAATGAAGGAACAAACAAGGGAACTGGGTAATTTCCTAGCGAATTATTTTATTGAACAGGGAATGGATGCAGGTGTAGCTCATTTCCTTAACATGCTTATCAATATTGCCATTGTAGGTATTCTTTGGTATGTGATGCATTACATCACCAAGAAGCTGGTACTAACTTCGTTCCAGAGATTTACCAATAAAACCGTCACTACTTTTGACGATTACCTTGTAAAGAGCAATTTCCCAAGGTACATAAGCAATGTTTTTCCGCTTTTGTTGCTCATCCTCACGGTTCCCGTAGTATTTGAAGACTACCCCCAGCTGCTTTTGGTATTTGAAAACCTGGTAGATATTTATATCATTTTCCTTACCGTTCTTATTGGCCGCAGCCTTGTTCGCACCACCACCAATTACATGAAGCGGCACGAGCGTTACCACGACAAGCCCATAGAAAGTTACGCTCAGATCCTCATCATATTTTTCTGGTCCATCGGGATCATCTTTGTTCTTTCTGAACTCACCGGAAAATCTGTTGTAGGTTTCCTCATTTCTTTAGGTGCGGCTTCAGCGATCATCCTGTTCATTTTTAAAGATACCATCCTTGGTTTTATAGCTTCTATCCAGGTTTCCGTGAACGACATTGTTCGCATTGGCGACTGGATAACATTCAGCAAATACGGGGCAGATGGTTTTGTGACCGAAATCAACCTCGCCACGGTAAGGGTACAAAACTGGGACAACACCTATACCACGATCCCTACCTATAACCTGATTTCTGATTCTTTCCACAACTGGCGCGGAATGCAGGAATCTCCCGGCAGGCGCATTAAGCGTTCGCTGAATATAAAACAGAATTCCATAAGGTTCATCAACGATGAAGATCTCGAGAAATTTCAGGAATTTGACCTAATTGCGCCTTATATTAAAGAACGGCAGGAAGAGATCAATGAATTTAATAAAAAGATGGGGGTCAATAAAAAACACCTCATCAACGGGCGGCATCAAACAAACCTGGGGGTTTTCAGGCAGTATGCCCTCTCCTACCTAAAAGCCCACCCAAAGATCCACAAGGAAATGACCATGATGGTGCGGCACCTCCCTCCCACCACCCAGGGAATTCCGGTAGAGATTTACTGTTTTAGCGAAGACAAAAGATGGGAGTTCTACGAAGCTATTACCGCCGATATTTTTGATCATCTCATAGCTGCCATTCCGTATTTTGATTTGCAGCTATTCGAATCTCCTTCGGGTGACGATATTCTCAAGGCATTGAAACCGCTTCAGCCGGGTTCCAAATAATCAGTTTTTTTTCCGAAGCATTCTGCCAGGAACAAGAACCTGTAAGGGTCTCAAAAAAGCAAAAAAACAGCACTCATTCAGTTAAAAATACTGAGCTTGTGCTGTTTTTAAATTTTGTGAACCGGGTTAACTAATCTTTCAACCTGTCTTTCACGTATTCAATCTTTGTCTTGCCGTGCGGTTTTGCCTTTCCGTTCTCATCAAGAGAAACCATCACAATCCGGTCTATGGTAATGATTACTTCCCGGGTCATTTTATTACGGACTTCCGAGCGAAGGGTTATGGAAGCATTTCCAAACTTCACCACATCCATGCCTATTTCAATAATATCACCTTCCCTGGCAGAACTTTTGAAGTCGATCTCACTCATGAATTTTGTAACAGTGCGGGAATTTTCAAGCTGAATAATGGCATAAAGCGCAGCTTCTTCATCTATCCATTCTAGCAAGCGGCCGCCAAACAGTGTGCCGTTGGGGTTAAGGTCCTGGGGTTTAATCCATTTTCGGGTATGAAATCTCATAGGGGAATCAATTTAAAAAGAAGCGTAAAGTTAATCATTTTGCCCCAGAAAAGCCTCGCGCGCAGCCTGCAGAATTTCGGAATGGTCAAAAGCCAGTTCTGGCAAATCACTTAAGAGAAACCAGCGGGCATCGGCGGCATCATCGTTTCCCTCTACTTTTTCTTCGGAAGTCACTTCGCCCCAAAAAGTGATGCTAATGGTCCTGCCCCTGGGATCCCTTCCGGGTGTTCCAAACGCCTGAAGCTGTTTCAGCCTGCCCACTTTTAAACCTGTCTCTTCTTCCAGCTCTCTTTTTGCGCCATCTTCCAGCGGTTCTTCATCTTCAAGGAAACCTCCCGGAAGGGCCCACTGGTCTTTAAAAGGATCTTTTTTCCGCTTTACCAGCAGCACTTTTGGCCGCCCGTTATTGCTGAAAAATATCACACAATCTGTAGTTACCGATATGTTTTGTCTCGCCATATTTTATTTGAAATAGACCGTTTGAATATTCACAAACTCCCTGATACCGAATTTCGACAATTCCCTGCCATAACCCGATTTCTTGGTGCCTCCAAAAGGCAAACGCGGATCACTTTTTACCAGCTCATTGACAAACACCGCCCCATCTTCAATTTGAGAGATAAGCTGTTCAGCTTTTTGATGATTTTCGGTAAAAAGAGAGACTCCCAGCCCAAATCTGGTAGCATTTATAAGGTCTACAGCTTCTTCATCAGATTTAAAAGTGGTGATCCCAATGGCAGGGCCAAATGTTTCTTCTTTAAAAACCGGCATTTTTGCGGTCACGTCTTTTAAAACAGTAGGTGCGTAAAATGCCTTTTTTCGCACCCCGCCCGTGAGGATCTTTGCCCCCATTTCTACCGAATCATCAACCTGTTTCTCCAGGTCTTTTGCAAGGTCTTCCCTTGCCTGCACGCCTATAAACGTGTCTTCATCAAGAGGGTCTCCCGCTTTTAAGGCTTTAACCTTCTCCAAAAACATTTCGGTGAATTCTTCAGCAATATTTTGATGTAGTAAAAGTCGTTTCCCGGCTATACAGCTCTGCCCGGTATTCTGAAAGCGCGCCTGGACACAGGTTTTGACCGTTTCCTCCAAATCGGCATCATCAAAGACCACCAAAGCATTGCTCCCGCCCAGTTCCAGCACCGATTTTTTGATCTCCTTCCCTGCTGTTGCCGCCACACTGCCCCCGGCGCCTTCACTACCCGTAAGCGTAACGGCTTTTACCCTTTTGTCTTTCACCACCTCCTCCACTTTTTTACTGCCAATAGTGAGGTTTTGAAAACAAGCTTCAGGAAAGCCGGCCCTTATAAACACTTTTTCGATATTCTTCCCGCACATCATCACGTTGCTGGCGTGTTTAAGCACCCCAACATTTCCGGCCATTAAAGCTGGCGCCGCAAACCTGAATACCTGCCAAAAAGGGTAATTCCATGGCATGATTGCCATGACCACACCCAGGGGCGCGTAATTGATGTAGCTTTTTTCGGCGTCGGTTTCTATGCTTTCAGGAGCTAGTTGTTTTTCGGCATTTTCAGCATAATATTCGCACACCCAGGCGCACTTTTCTACTTCAGCAATAGCCTGTTTAATGGGTTTTCCCATTTCCCTGGTAATTACTTCAGCATATTCCTGCCTGTTTTTCTTTAATTCTTCGGAAGCCTTCAGCATAAGCTTTGAGCGGAAAGAAAAAGAGGTGGTTTTCCACTCTTTGAAGGCTGCCGTGGCTTTTTCAAGAGCTTTGTCAATATCTTCTGAAGTTGATTCTTTATGTTCTTGAAGGGTTTCCCCGTTATACGGATTTTTTGAAAGGATCATAAAAATGGCTTTTTTTAAAGGTATAAAGAACCTCCCGCCGAATGAAATTATTTAAAAGATTTTAACTGAAGTGCAGATTGTTCACAACAGGTGTATAAGTCTCAAAGGGACAAATGAAAACCGCCACATACTTTCGCTATCTTTAAATAAAACCACAGCTATGAAAGACCGCGATGAACTTCTCCTCCAACTAAGGCCTCAAATAGAATCTGCCGTGGTACAGGCCTCTACGCTTCCCGATGAGCAATTTCAAAACCTCACTCTGCGCCCGGTGATCTTACTGCAAAACGACCTGCTGCTGGAAGCTTTCAGGAATTACGTGCAGAAACACAAAAACGTGTTCTACGACATGAGTATTGAAAAAAGGATGGCATACATTGAAAATGCCGTTCAAAAGGATATGAAATTCCGAAACAGCCTCAAGGGAATGATCATTGGGCAGTTCACTCTAAAGGAATACAGCTATTACATCACAAATTCTTCAGCCTTAAACAAACGTATGATGGATCTGGTGAAAAACAGGTTGCAGAGCAACATCCAGCTGCTTGATGAACTATCGGCCGTATAGAGGTTTTCCGAAGAAAACCTAATTATTAAACTTTTGCTAATTGTTCTTTTTTGAATACTGCGTTGGCTAATTTTAAGCAAAACGAGAAAAAAATGAGCATTAACAAAGAAGAATTATTCAATAAATGTCTTGACCAGGTCAATGCTAAAATTGACCAGTATAATGAAAAAATGAATACGATTAGCGGCCAGAACGAGCAGCATAAATTCCACCCCGATTTTGACGAATACGGAAACAAGGGCGAAATGCTGACCGAATATGAAAAGAATGCCGCTTATCTTGACCGGGTGCGCAACATGAAAGAAACCCTGGCCAACCTGGATACCGATCACCGCAGCGAAGTTGTGCGCCCCGGAAGTGTGGTAGAAACAGAAAATGGCTACTATTTTGTTTCTGTACCTCTTGGAGAACTAGACATGCAAAGCGGGAGCAAAGTTTACGCTATTTCAACAGATTCTCCCATCTACAAGGAAATGGAGGGCAAAAAGGCCGGCGATTCGTTTAAGTTTCGAGACGGGGAAGTAAGTATTGTGAAAGTGTGGTAATACCTACTCGGGGTATTCTATCCTGAGGTGGTAGATATTCTTGAGCTTGCGCTTAAGCACCTTTTTCACCTGCTGAATTTCCATAAAGGTAATATTGGAATTGAGGAACTGCCCGTCTTCCATTTGTTTGTTGATGATCCTTTCCACGAACTCATCGATCATTTTGGCAGTAGGTTCCTTGATACTTCTGCTGGCAGCCTCAACACTGTCGCACATCATGAGAATCGCGGTTTCTTTGCTGAAAGGCATAGGCCCGGGGTACCGGTAATCGTCTTCATTGACCTGCTGGTCATTCTCCATAGCTTTCTTTAAAAAGTAATAGACCGTGGTAGTACCATGATGGGTACGAATAAAATCGATCACCCTGTCGGGCAGATTTCTTTTCTTGGCGATTTCTATCCCGTTGATGACATGTTCGATAATAATTTCGGCACTTTCTTTTGGAGAAAGTTCGTCGTGGGAATTTACAGAGGTAGTCTGGTTTTCGGTAAAGTAGGTAGGGTTACGCATCTTTCCAATGTCGTGATACAGGGCACCTACCCTTGCCAGCATGGCATTGGCATTAATTTCATTTGCCGCGGCTTCGGCGAGATTGGCCACGTTGAGAGAGTGATGAAAGGTTCCCGGCGCTTTATCTGAAAGTTCTTTCAGCAGTTTGGAATTGGTATCTGACAATTCGAGCAGTGACATATCTGAGATCAACCCAAAAATCTTTTCATAGGCATAGATCAACGGCTGCACAAAAAGGGTTGCCAAACCACCAAGCAGGAACATGAGAAAAGTTTCGGGTTCTACCTCGTAAATAGAACCTTCCTGAATTATGGTAAAGGCAAAGTAAGAAACAATATACACCAGGGTAATTTGCCCTACGGTAATAAAGAGGTTAGCTCTTTTGTAAAGTTCTGAAACCGTGAGAATGGTTACTATCCCTGCGATAATTTGAAGGAACATATATTCATAGCTGTCGGGCACAATAAAGCCGAGTAGCAGAACGGTGATCACGTGAGTGAAAAGCCCCAGCCGGGAATCAAAAAACCCTTTAATGGTAAGAGGCAGCACACATAAAGGCACCACGTATACGTAAGCCACATTAAAACGTATTACCAGCACGGTGAGCAGCACCATGAGCGTCACATTGAAGAAAATGAAGGTGACTTTTATGTTATTTTGAAAGATATCATAGCGGTATTTCCGAATAAATAACATCAGCATAAGCAAGGCCAGAAAAACGAGCAAAGTATAGCCTACAATTACCCAGTTGTAGTTGGCTTCGCTCCACACCTGTGATTCATATTCAGCTTTAAGGGAATTGAGCACCTGCAGCTTATCCCCTTCCACGACTTCTCCTTTGGCAACAATTATGGTACCCCGTTCAACATTTCCGCGGGTATAGGAAATCTGGTTGTACCTGCTTTCGAGATCGCTCTGGGTAAGTGCTTCGTTATAAGTGACATTGGGTCTCACGCTATCAAAGAAAAGACCTATCAACTCCTCCCGGTAATTTTGAAGCTGTGCCTGGTCAATTTTCCGGTTGAGAAAATCCCTTAGCTGGTTCTGCTTTATTATGCTTTTATAGGTCACCTCGGTAACTTCGTTGCCTTCGCGCAGGTAAATTAACTGATCTGGGCTAAGAGGCACGATCTCCTGCAACACCCCGGCATCGTAGATCTCTTCAAAAGTATTCTGTATAAAATCCTGAAGCCGCATGTTTTCCCTTCGGGTAAGCGTGTCGGGGAAGATGCGCACAAACTGCTCTTCCAGGCTTGCTTCTACCTGCGAGACTACTTCAGCATTATAATCATAATATGGGATATGGGTCTTGTTGATCTCCTCCTTTTCGGCAGCGAGTTCTTCCGGGGTCTTTAAAATGGCAAAATCGAAAGGCGCGTACAGGTTCTCATACTGCCATGGTTTCCCTTTGGGGATTTCGTATTTAAACTTTCCACCCTTCGGAAACATATACACAATGATAAAGGTGGTAAGGAGAAATAGAAAAACTTTGTAAAAAAGGTCCTGATTTTTATAAAGACTGTTTATAAATGATTTCATGCCGGGCTATCTCTTATCAAAAGTACTAAAAAAAGCTGGCTGTTGAGAACCCGTTGGTTTCTTCCTTATAAAATGATTAAATTCGCAAAAAGTAAAATCTTAATCCTCTAAACCATGAATAAGGAAGTAGTCATAGTAAGCGCAGCCAGAACTCCCATAGGAAGTTTTTTGGGCAGCTTATCCACCATACCCGCGACCAAACTGGGATCAACAGCAATAAAAGGAGCTCTTGAGAAGATCAATCTCAAACCTGAAATGGTAGACGAGGTACTTATGGGAAATGTGGTGCAGGCAGGTTTAGGCCAGGCTCCTGCAAGACAGGCGGCTTTGGGTGCCGGTATTCCTTACTCTGTTCCATGCACCACCGTAAATAAAGTTTGCGCGAGCGGGATGAAAGCAGTGATGCAGGGAGCCCAATCTATAGCCCTGGGGGATGCCGACATTATAGTTGCGGGCGGAATGGAGAACATGAGCATGATACCTCACTACCTTCACCTTAGAAACGGGCAGAAATTTGGACCTGCCACGATGATTGACGGACTACAGAAAGACGGACTCATGGATGCGTATAATCAACTTGCCATGGGCGTTTGTGCCGATAATTGTGCCATTGAACACGAGTTTACAAGAGAAGACCAGGATAAATTTGCGGCACAGTCTTACGAAAGATCTGCAAAAGCCTGGAAAGAAGGAAAATTTGATAATGAAGTTGTTCCTGTAGAAGTGCCCCAGCGAAAGGGAGAGCCTGTTATAGTAAAAGAGGATGAAGAATACAAAAATGTAAAAATGGACAAGCTGGCTTCTTTACGCCCGGCTTTTTCTAAAGAGGGTACGGTAACAGCTGCCAATGCGTCTACTATAAACGACGGTGCTGGTGCAGTGGTGCTTATGAGCCGTGAAAAGGCCGAAGAACTCAGATTAAAAGTTCTGGCGAGCATTAAAGGATTTGCAGATGCTGCCCAGGACCCGGAGAAATTTACTACCGCTCCGGCCATAGCACTCCCTAAAGCCCTCAAAAAGGCCAAAATTTCTCAGGAAGAAGTTGACTTTTTTGAATTCAATGAAGCATTTTCGGTGGTTGGCCTGGCCAACATGAAAATTTTAGGCCTTACCGATAAAAACACCAATGTGAATGGAGGTGCCGTTTCTTTAGGTCATCCTCTTGGTTGTTCGGGGGTAAGAATTATCATCACCCTATTAAGCGTACTGGAACAAAACAACGCAAAAATAGGTGCTGCAGCCATTTGTAATGGTGGCGGTGGTGCTTCGGCTATTGTTATTGAACGTCCACAATAATTCAGGTTAGAAAGCATCTTTTTTAATGCAATATGCCATTTGTATTTTAGGCACGGTTCCGCTAAGAGCAGAACCTGCGCACACCGCCGAAATGGTTAGTCAGCTGCTTTACGGGGAAACCTTTAGAGTTCTGGAAGAAAGAGGAAAATGGTCAAGAATTCGCACTTCTTTTGAAGACCTTGAAGCCTGGATCGACAACAAACAACTGCTAAAAATCTCTCAGGCGGAATATGACCGGTTAAAAGCAGAAGAACTTCAGCTTTCAGCAGACCTGATGGAGTTTGTCACGGGCGAAGGACAACTTATACCAATTCCTATTGGATCTGTACTCAACGCCGCTGGCCTTTTAAAACACGAACATTCGGGTGCAGTGACCATCAATGCTCAACCAAAAGAAAGGCTTATAGAAACGGCCTTTTTGTACCTCAATACGCCATTTATGTGGGGTGGAAAAAGCCCTATGGGCATAGATGCCAGTGGTTTCACCCAAATGGTCTACAAACTGAATGGCTATAGGCTTGCCAGAAATGCTGCCCAGCAGGCCCAACAGGGAGAATCACTTAGTTTTATTGAAGAAAGCGAACCCGGAGACCTGGCATTTTTTGACAGTCCCGACGGAGCTATTAACCATGTGGGCATTATGATGAGAGACAACTACATCATACACGTAGACGGAAAAGTGCGGCTTGATCGTATAGACCACTCGGGGATATACAATGCCGAACTTCGCCGGCACACGCATAAGCTGAGAGTGATCAAAAAGATCATATAAAATGGGACTATCTCAAAAAATGTGTAAGTAGAAAATATGGGGGTTTGCGAACGCCCATATTTTTTTAACCTTGCCTGCAAATTCCAGGCACTAATATTTACACAGTAATGAAAAAAGAAGATCTA